>Ga0187851_10005206_pt1 | contig 10419 bp, 10 predicted proteins | sample June2016WEW_6_10_FD_132997 | JGI IMG/M metagenome (GOLD analysis project Ga0187851, IMG submission 132997) | Peatland microbial communities from SPRUCE experiment site at the Marcell Experimental Forest, Minnesota, USA - June2016WEW_6_10 | ecosystem: Environmental > Terrestrial > Soil >... | reverse complement strand
GTCCTTTATCTCGAGCAATTCAAGTCGCCGAGCGGCATCAAACGGGCGCACTCGTTCACGGGACCCGCAGCCATCGAACGCTATCTTGAAGCGACCGAAAAGGGGCGGCTCATCCAATCGCTAAAGTCGCATCTCAGCAGCCGCTCACTTACTGGTACGGAGGTGTTCGGCAGGCGCTACCGGTTGGAGGATCTCCTTTCCCGAATGGTTACGGACCTACGCCAACACGCCGAGCAGCAGTTCGGCAGGCCGGTTCGACACGCGACTGTCGGGCGGCCGGTACGCTTTGTTGGCGCGGAGACGGAGGAGGACGATCTTTTTGCCGTCGAGCGCATGCGGAAAGCGTTCGTCACGGCGGGATTTGAGCATGTGGAGTTCGAGATGGAGCCGGTTGCCGCAGCTTACGCTTACGAATCCACGCTCGATCACGATGAACTGATTCTGATCGGGGACTTCGGCGGCGGCACCAGCGATTTTTCGCTGCTCCGGGTGGGGCCCGGCGTGCGGGCCCGCGGGCACTCTGGCACTGGCCTGCTGGGCAACAGTGGCGTGGGCCTCGCAGGAGACGCGTTCGATGCGCGCATCATCCGCAAGCTCGTCTCGCCGGCGCTGGGCTCGAATAGCGAGGCACGCTCGCTGAACAAGATTCTGCCCGCAGTGCCGGCGTGGATCTATGCCAATCTCGAGCGCTGGCACTATCTGTCGTTCCTGCGCACCAACACGGTCCGTGAGATTCTGAAAAGCGCTCGCATCCGCGCCCTGGAGCCCGCGAAGATCGAGGCGCTGATCGCGCTCATCGAGCAGGATCTAGGGTTCGAGCTGCACCAGGCTGTGCAGCAGGTCAAGTACGAATTGTCACGCAGCCAGGTGACGGAATTTCGCTTTTGCAACGGGGGTTTGGATTTGCGAATCCCTGTGACACGAATCGAATTCGAGAGCTGGATTGTGGGGGATCTCGAAGCCATCGAGCGATGTGTAGACGGACTGCTGAGACGTTCGGGGGTGGACGCGCGCGACGTCGACTGCGTCTTCCTCACTGGAGGCAGTTCCTTTGTACCTGCGGTGCGCCGCATCTTCGCAGACCGGTTTGGTGCAGGGCGCATCCGCGGAGGGAACGAGTTCACTTCTGTGGCGCATGGGCTGGCGCTGTGCGCTGCGGAGTCATTCCGGTAGTTTGGAGCGGGAGGAAGGGCACGAGTTCAGCCGGGCCCACGAGTTCAGCCGTGTCCAGGAAGCGTTCACCATAGTCCTGGACTTTGGTCCTGTCGGAATAGACGGCAACGGAACGGCACTGGGACGACGGTGAGCTTGCCCCCCGGATCGTCCGCATCCAGTCAGCAAATTATTCGTTGCAACGAATATTCCCCATCCGCATCCAAAGAGACGAGAACCAAGATGCCCCGCAGGCATCCAAAGAAATGAAAAAGGAGACTTCCCGCTATGACAACCGCAACATCCGCCTCCGCGACCACCACCTGGAACATCGATCCTGCCCACTCCTCAGCCGAATTCAAGGTGAAGCACATGATGATTTCGAACGTGAAAGGCAGTTTCTCGGGCGTTTCCGGCGTACTCACTGAGCACGCCGTTGACTCTACGCTCTCTTCTGTCGAGGCCTCGGTTCCCGTAGCCACCATCTCTACCGGCGACGCGCAGCGCGATGGGCACCTGAAGAGCGCAGACTTCTTCGACGCCGAGAAGTACCCTACGCTTCTCTTCAAATCGACCCAAGTGGTGCGCAAGGGCGACGCGTACGAGGTCACAGGCGACCTCACCATCCACGGCGTCACGAAGCCGGTGACCTTCGCCGTTGATGGTCCGAGCGCCCCAGGCAAAGATCCCTGGGGAAATACCCGCATCGGACTTTCTGCCACGACAAAAATCAACCGCAAGGACTTCGGACTGGCGTGGAATTCGGCCCTCGAGACCGGTGGCTTCCTGGTAGGCGAAGAGATTTCTATCACCCTTGACGTGGAGTTCATCAAGGCCACCCAGTAAGCCCGGGCCGCGGACGGGGAACGTGCGACCGGGTGGCCGCCACTCTCACTTGGCCAATTGCCTGTTGCAACGAATATCTCGCTCGTGCATCCAATATCTGATCGGCAAAATTGGGATCGGCCGCCGGGCGCAGGCCGGGCTTCTCCGTCTTGGAACTGCCGCGCCGGAAACAGCTAAGTGCTCCCGATTCTGCCGCCGGAGGTCCACCATGTCACTCAGAGCTGTAAAAGAGATTTACCAGACCAAACCCACCGTCGAGGGGGCTGGCGTCAAACTCCAGCGCGCCTTTGGCTTCGGCAAAACCCAGGAATTCGACCCCTTCCTGCTCCTCGACGATTTTCGCAACGAGAACCCTGCCGATTATCTGGCCGGCTTCCCCTGGCACCCGCACCGCGGCATCGAGACCATCACCTACGTCCTGGCCGGTGAGGTCGCACACGGTGACTCGCTCGGCAACAAGGGCCGCATGACCGCGGGCGATGTGCAGTGGATGACCGCCGGCAGCGGTATCCTCCACCAGGAAATGCCCAAAGGCGACGAGAACGGTCGCATGCATGGCTTCCAACTGTGGGCCAACTTGCCCGCAGCGCTCAAAATGACCGACCCACGCTACCAGGACATTCCGGCAAGCGCTATCCCCGAGGTCACGGAGGACGACGGCACCAAGGCGCGCGTTATCTGCGGCGAGTTCTGGGGCAAGAACGGGCCGGTCGAGGGCGTAGCCGCGGACCCGCGTTACGTTGACATCAGCGTGCCTCCTTTCACCCGCAAGCGCATCAAGGTGGAAACGACGCGCAACGCCTTTGCCTACGTCTTCGCCGGATCGGGTAGCTTCCGCGACGCCTCGGAGCCGAAAGCGGTGCTGACTGAGTCCGCCATCGACCCCAACGCGACGCCGGTGTACGACGCGAAAAACCATTCGCTTGTGCTCTTTGACCGCGGTGACGAAATCGTGGTCCAGGCCGGCCCGGAAGGTATTCGCTTTCTGCTCGTCTCGGGCAAACCGCTTGAGGAGCCGGTAGCGTGGTACGGCCCCATCGTGATGAACTCTCAGGCCGAACTGCGCCAGGCCATGGCCGAGCTTCAGGATGGAACCTTCATCCGCCACAAGTGAGGCGTCAGTTGCCCGACCTCGGCATTGGGAGAACGTTCCGGCCGGGGTCGGGCTACGCACTTTCCTCCCAAGAAAATCGCTTTTCTTATTGCCTTTAACCGGATTCTGTGTCTACACTGGTCAGCGGCGAATCGCGGGCATTTTTGACAGGACGCTATTTCTCAGCCACGTCACGTTTTTCTTGTTCATTTTGTTCGAGACGGCAAGAAATGCTTCCGCGATCGCGTGTACGGTCACCCGCGAGGGGTCTCACAGGAACGGTGCGATGAGGAAGCAGGCAAACATTCCGAAGCGAGGCCACGCAGAGAGCCCCGCTTACAAAAACCCGAGCCTTTCTTCTGTGCGGAGGGTCAACGACCTGCTCTCGCGCATGACTTTGCAGGAGAAGGCCGCGCAGATGCTTTGCATCTGGCAGCAAAAGGCGCAAACACTCGTAGACGCCGACGGAAGCTTCGACGAGAAAAAGGCCAAAGCAGCGTTCCGTAATCGCCGCGGCCTGGGCCAGGTGGGCCGCCCTAGCGATGCAGGCAAGGGCCTGAACGCCCGGCAGATGGCGACCCTGACCAATGCCATCCAGAAATTCTTCCTTGAGGGCGCCCGCCTGGGCATTCCCGTCATCTTCCACGAGGAATGCCTGCACGGCCATGCCGCCGTGGACGGAACCAGCTTCCCACAGCCCATCGCTCTGGGAGCCACCTTCAATCCCGAAATGGTCGAGCAACTGTACACCATGACGGCCGCTGAGGCCCGCTTGCGCGGAGCGCATCAGGCGCTTACGCCGGTGATCGATGTGGCGCGCGAGCCACGTTGGGGCCGCGTGGAAGAGACATTCGGCGAAGATCCATTTCTCGTTTCACGCCTTGGCATTGCCGCGGTGCGCGGATTCCAGGGCGATCGAACCTTTAAGGACAAGCGCCATCTCATCGCCACGCTCAAACATTTCGTCGGCCACGGTCAGCCCGAATCCGGTATGAACTGTGCTCCAGCCAATGTCTCTCTGCGCGTTCTGCGCGAGACCTTCCTCAGCACATTTCGCGAAACGTTGCGCGAGGCCGGCGCCATCAGCGTCATGGCATCTTACAACGAAATCGACGGCGTTCCATCGCACGCCAACCGCTGGCTGCTGCGCGATGTGCTGCGCAAGGAGTGGGGCTTCAAGGGCTTCGTCGTCTCCGATTACTACGCCATCTGGGAACTCGGCTACCGTCCCGACACCCACGGCCACTCGGTCGCTGCGGACAAAAAGGAATCCTGCGCCCTTGCGGTCAAGGCCGGCGTGAATATTGAGCTGCCCGATCCCGATTGCTACCTGCATCTCGTCGAGCTTGTCCGCAAAGGCGTCCTGAAAGAGCCCGATCTCGACGAACTGGTTGCGCCCATGCTCTTCTGGAAGTTCGAAATGGGCCTGTTCGACGATCCCTATGTCGATCCCGATGAGGCTGAGCGCGTAGTCGGCTGCGACGCTCATCGCGAACTGGCTCTTACCGCCGCACACGAGGCCATCACGCTCCTCAAAAACGAAAACCACGTCGCTCCCATCGACCTCGGCAGAATAAAATCCGTCGCTGTAATCGGTCCCAATGCGGATCGAAGCCTTCTGGGTGGTTATAGCGGCGTGCCCAGGCACAATGTCACGGTCCTCGACGGCATCCGCGAGAGGGCCGGCAAAAAGGTCAAAGTTCTCCATAGCGAGGGTTGCAAAATCACGGTCGGCGGAAACTGGAATCAGGATGAAGTCATTCCCAGCGATCCCGAAGAAGACCGCAAGCAGATTGCCGAGGCGGTTGCAGTCGCGAAACAGGCCGACGTGATCGTGCTGGCCATTGGCGGCAACGAGCAAACTTCGCGCGAGGCCTGGTCGCTCAAGCACATGGGCGACCGCACCAGCCTTGACCTCATCGGCCGCCAGGAAGAACTGGTCAAGGCCATGGTCGCGCTGGGAAAGCCGGTGATCGCATTTCTCTTCAACGGTCGTCCGCTGTCGATCAATTACTTGAGTCAAAACGTGCCGGTCATCTACGAGTGCTGGTATCTCGGCCAGGAAACCGGCCGCGCAGTTGCCGATGTGCTTTTTGGCGACTACAACCCTGGCGGCAAGCTTCCCATCACCATTCCGCGCTCTGCCGGCCACTTGCCCGCGTTCTACAACTACAAGCCATCCGCGCGGCGCGGTTATCTCTGGGACGATGTGTCGCCGCTTTACGCTTTTGGCTACGGCCTCAGTTACACGAGCTTTTCCATCAGCCAACTCCACCTGACGAAGAAGAAAATTCGCCGCGATGGCTCCACGCGCCTCCTGGTTGACGTCACCAACACCGGAGATCGTGAAGGAACGGAAGTGGTCCAACTCTACATCCGCGACCTGGTTAGCTCGGTCACCCGACCCGTGAAAGAGTTGAAAGGCTTCCGCAAGGTGCGATTGCAGCCGGGCCAGACCACAACCGTCGCCCTCGACATCACGTCCGCGTTGCTCTCCTTCTACGACGTCAACATGAAACACGTTGTCGAACCCGGCGACTTCGAGTTGATGGTCGGCAACTCCTCTCGCGACCGAGACCTCAAGAAAATCATTCTCCACGTGACAGCGTAGACGCGGCCGACTAGGCTGGTGAACGACGAGGCGGCGATGACCGAGAAACTTTCTTTCCAAGAGAAGTTTGGCTACAGCCTGGGCGATCTGGCAGCCAACTTCGTTTTTCAGGCGTTGCTGGCCTTGCAACTGGATTTCTACACCCACACCTTTGGGTTGACCGCTGCGCAGGCCGGAACGATGACGCTCGTGATCGGGCTCGGCGTTGCGTTCCTCAACCCCGTCATGGGCGTAATCGCAGACCGCACCAGAACCAAGTGGGGCAAGTTCAGGCCATGGCTGCTGTGGACTTCATTGCCTTTCGGCGTGATCTGCGTGCTCACTTTTACCACGCCCAACATCAGCCCAGGAGCCAAGATCGTTTACGCGTGGACGACTTATATCATTCTACGTGTTATCTACACCGTGAACAACGTGCCTTACGCGTCGCTCAATGCCGTCATGACCTCCGATCCCGACGAGCGCAACAGCATTTCAACGTACCGGCAGATCGCGGCCAACTCCGCAGGCTTTATTGTTGCCAGTCTCGCCATCCCCATGGTCAGGTTCTTCGGCCACGGCGATGACGCGCGCGGATACCAGTACACGATGGGCCTTCTGTCGGCTCTCAGCGTCATCTTCTTCATCGTGGCATTTTTCTCCACGAAAGAACGTATCCAGCCCGATCCGCAGCAGAAGACCTCTCTCGGCCAGGATCTCGCCGACCTCTTCAAGAACCGGCCGTGGATTGTGCTGTTCCTCGCCACTTTGTTTTACTTCGCCGCCATCGTCGTTCGCGGCAATGTAATGCTGCCGTATTTCCGCTATGTGGCTGGCAACGTCGACTTCTACTCCTGGTTCAACGGCTTCGGCTTGGCTGCGCTGCTGATCGGCGTTGCTTGCTCCACCGCGGTTACCAGGCGAACAGGCAAGCGGCTCCTGTTTGTCGTCAGTATGGGATTGGCCGGCCTCTTCAGCGCGGCGCTTTTTATCATTCCTCCGCACGCGACCATCACGATCATCGCGGCCGAAGTGTTGCGCCAGTTCTCGTTCGGGCTCTCCGGGCCGCTGATCTGGTCCATGATGGGCGACGTGGCCGACTACGGCGAATGGAAGACGGGCCGGCGCGCCAGCGGCACGGTCACAGCCGCCGTGGTCTTCGCTCTTTGGGCGGGTTTGGCGTTGGGCGGCGCTGTTGCTGGTTGGATCCTCGATTTGTATGGGTTCGTTTCCAAAGCTGACGTGCAGTCGGCGCACGCGCAATCGGGAATTCTGCTGACAGCCAGTGTTTATGCGGGGCTCGCCTTCCTGTCGGCGGCGGTCTGCATGTTCTTCTATCCCATTTCGCGCGAGCTGAATCAGAAAATCGCCAACGAACTCATTGAGCGGCGCAAAGGCTTCGCGCCGCAGGCCGGTTCATAGTGTTCAGAGCGCTCCGGCACCGCTTCCGGCAAGGAGAAGTCATGTTCAACAGATTCTCGCGCGGCTCGAAGTGGACAAGTGTTCGACCTGCGCTTATCCTCGGTTTCTTCCTCGCCAGCACGGCAGTCGCGGCCCATGCTCCCACTTCGCTCAAAGCTGCGTACAAAGGCGACTTCGTGATCGGCGCGGCTATCAATGCGGCGCAAATCACTGGTCAGGACGCACGCGGCGACGCGATTATCGTGTCGCAATTCAATTCCATCTCGCCGGAAAATGTGTTGAAGTGGGCGCTGGTCCATCCCAAGCCGGACAAGTACGATTTCACGCTTCCCGACCGATACGTCGCCTTCGGTATAAAGCACCACATGTTCATCGTGGGGCACAACCTGGTCTGGCATAATCAAGTGCCCGCTTGGGTCTTTCATGACGACCATGGCAATCTCATCACTCGCGATGCACTTCTCGCGCGCATGCGCGACCATATTCATACCGTCGTCGGCCGCTATAAGGGAAAGATTCGAAGTTGGGACGTTGTGAACGAAGCACTCAATGAAGACGGGACGATGCGCGATTCACTTTGGTTGAAGATCATCGGCGATGACTACATCGAAAAGGCCTTCACCTACGCGCACGAGGCCGACCCGCAGGCGCAGCTCACGTACAACGACTACAACCTTGAAAATGAGAAGAAGCGCAACGGCGCTATTGCGCTTGTAAAAAACTGCAGGCGAAGGGAATCCCGATCACATCCGTCGGCTTGCAGAATCACGACAATCTCACATGGCCTACGGCGGACGAGGAAGACGCCACGATTTCAGCATTCGAGGCGCTGGGCCTTAAGGTCGCGATCTCCGAACTCGATATCAATGTGCTGCCCAGCGCAGGGCACCAGCCAACTGCCGATGTTACGCTGAGCATCGAGCAGAACAAGGCGCTGAATCCTTATGCCGACGGCCTACCCGATTCCGTGCAGCAACAACTCGCCGCGCGCTACGCAGAGCTCTTCCGCGTTTTCTTGAAGCATCGCGGCACAATCACGCGCGTGACCTTCTGGAATGTCTCGGACGGCGATTCCTGGCTCAACAATTGGCCGATGCAGGGCCGGACCAACTACCCGCTGCTCTTCGATCGCAACGGACAGCCCAAGGCCGCCTTCGATGCGGTCATTCGTGTTGCGTCGGAGAAGCAGCCGCATTGATCGGCGGGATTGAAACGAACGCCCACTGATCCCCGAGGAAGAAGTTCACGATCGAGCAGCACAAAATCGCGATGGCATTCGCCGCCACGACAGGAATTCGCGCGCTCTCGACCAGCACCGGCATCAGCGCCAGGTTTCCCACCATCGAAACCAGCCCATTCGACAGATGAAACCGGAACAACTGGCTTCTGAGCGCCCTTCTGCAGCGGCGTTCGCGCCACGTGAAATGCAGGTGACCCACAAAATTGTGCAGCAGTGTGATCTCGATCGCCGCGGCCGTGGCGACGATGTAATGTCCCGGTGCAAGGTGGTTGATGAGCGCCAGCGTACCAAGCTGCACGGCCATACCCACAGCGCCCACCAGATTGAATTTGCCCCAGCGGGCGATCTTGTCCCCGATCTTTTCCCCCATCTTGTCATTTGCGACGTTCATGGGAGCGGCTCCTTTTTCAGGGGTTCTTGGCGGTAGAGTTGCGCGGTGTGCCGCACAGCAACGCCGATCGCGATCGCCGCCATGCTCGCCGCTGCAATCGTTCCTCCCAAATCGAACAGCAGAACCCTGTGCCCGAACACTGTCGAGTACGGGCTGCGCAGCGCGGCCAAGTTGCCGAGTGCGAGCAGAATGCGAATCTCCGTGGGTCCGAAGATGCCCTGCGAAAGCTGGAAGCACGATAAGGTGTACGTGGCCAGATAGCTTTCACTCGAGAGCACGAGAAACGCGATCAGCATCGCCATCGCCGTCGCCCAGTGCAGCAACCCTGACGCGCCCAGGCCGCACATCAGCGCCACGGAGCCGAGAATGTCGACGATGTGATCCACATAGAAGCCGTAACGCGGTCGTTCCTGACGGCGCACGCGCGCCAGGGTTCCGTCGAGGCTGTCGCCAAGCCAGTTCAGCGCCAGGCACACGATCACCAGTAACAAAGCGCGCCGGTCCCAGCGCGTCAGCGCATAGCAAATGCCGGCTGCGATCTGCGCGCCCAGTCCCAGCAGCGTCAGTTGGTCCGAGCTCACCCACTGCGGAGCCCGCTCTGCCATCCATGTCAGCGCCCGCTTCTCCATGCGCGCCGTCAGCGCCTGGTTCACCCGCTGCGCGTTTCGGAACGCCGGTTTATCGCTGGTTAGTGCTACTTGTGTACTCATGTTCTTCTCCTCTCCAAGTGTTTGCAATCGTGTCCTGCGCCGGTCTTCTGCTAGTCCGGTACGCCGATCAGCCAGACCACGCGAAAAACAATGTTGTGTTGATTGGGATTTGCATTCGCCCAGTAATCGCGCGCTTCAAATTGGATCGAATGCGTGGAATCGATGGTTCGCGAAAGCGCGAGACCGTAATCGAGCGCGTTGCCGGTCTCAAACATGCGCGTGTATCCACCGACAAAAAGTGGCAGACCTTGCTTTGTCTGGTGGCCGAGGGGGAGCACAACATCTGTACTCAGGTAGCCGGAGACAGAGCTGCGATTTGCCTGCGGACCCATGACGCCGGCTTCGAGATCAAGAAAAGGCAGGAACGTAAAGAGGGCGCCGCACTGCGCGGTCGGTTTCACAGACGCTGAAGTTTCGGATGCGCCCTCGCCGCAGGTCAGTCCGGCGCGATAATTCCACTCGTACGCCCCAATACCCGCAGACTTCGGCGCCGGCTTTGTCGCGGGCGAAGTTTGCGTCTGCGCGCATGCCATTGCCGGCAGGAAAAAAACAACAAAGATCCCTCGCACCATCTTCGCTTTCATGGTGAATCCTTTCTGCATCGTTTTGTGCTGTATTAAATCTCGCTATCTCCGCAGCGCATCGCTCGTGGCACGCAGCGTAAACTCGAGCGAATCCCGCGGCACGCTTTCAATGAATGGCCCGATCGCCCAACCCAGCCCAATCGGAATGGAACGCGACAGCGAAACCGACTCGATCTGGATGTAGAGTCCGCCGTCGCGCTCCTCGCAGCTCCAGTTGGTATTCATCCGCCACAAGAATCCGTGCTCTTCGCCCGGCCCCAGCGCGCGCTCGTGCGTCGTTCCCGGTGAATCGATTTCCGCAATTTGCGTGCTGCGCGTAATGCTGTATCCGTGTTGGGCATCCCGTCTGCCAAACGTGATGTCGTACGTCGTATCCATCACCACGGTCAGC
>Ga0187851_10005204_pt1 | contig 10420 bp, 8 predicted proteins | sample June2016WEW_6_10_FD_132997 | JGI IMG/M metagenome (GOLD analysis project Ga0187851, IMG submission 132997) | Peatland microbial communities from SPRUCE experiment site at the Marcell Experimental Forest, Minnesota, USA - June2016WEW_6_10 | ecosystem: Environmental > Terrestrial > Soil > Wetlands... | reverse complement strand
GGCATGTTAAGTCTGGACTAAGTCTGGAACAGGTCTGGACTTAGTCTGGACTAAGTCTGGACTTGGTTGAGACAGGGAACAGTTAAAAGCGAAGACCCGGCGGTTGGCCGGGTCTGTTTGGTTTTGCTTACTGATTTAATTATACGGGATGGAGGGAAACTACTATGCCAACTTTTGAAAAGAATTATGTGGTTTAGTTGGTGTGGGTTAGGGGGATTTTGGGGGTTCGAGGGGATTGACAAGGGGATTTGCCTGGATTATTTGGGATATAAGACTGAATGCGTCGCGGTTTGTGTTCTTGCGTAGACTGCTGGCGGAGGGAGCCGATGACTGATCCGAAGGTCGATGTGTACATTGCGAAGGCCGCGCCGTTTGCGCAACCGGTGTTGGCGCATCTGCGCGCGCTGGTTCACAGGGCCTGCCCGGAGGTGGTGGAAGAGATCAAGTGGGGGCGGCCGTTCTTCCTGCATCGGGGGACGATCTTGTGCAATATCTCCGGCTTCAAGGCGCACTGCAGCTTCGGCTTCTGGGGCGCGGAGATAGGCAGGGTGCTGCGGGAGGATGGTGTGCTGCAAGCGGGCGGGATGGGGTCGCTGGGGCGGATCACCAGCCTCAAGGATCTGCCGCCGGAGAAGCAGTTGCTCGGCTACATTCGCCAGGCTGCTGCGCTGATCGAGCGCGGGCAGGGCGAGAACCGCGTGGTGATGGCGCGGCGTGTGGTGAAGGCGCCAAAGCCACCGGTTGAGGCACCTGCGGAGTTTACATCTGCGTTGAAGCAGAACAAAGCTGCGAATGCTGCTTATGCTGCGTTCAGTCCAAGCTGCAAGCGCGAGTACGTGGAGTGGATTGCGGAGGCGAAGCGGCCCGAGACGCGGGAGCGGCGCATCGCGCAGGCGGTGGAGTGGATCGCCGAGGGCAAGCAGAGGAACTGGAAGTATCAGGGGTGATTTGCGTACAAACCCACCCATCGCGATACGACTGCGATGGATGGGGCACCCGGCCATCAAGCTGTCAGTTGAGGCGATGGAACGAGCATCCCTGGATTCGCTCCCAGGTGCCCAAATGCGAGGCACCTGGGGCACCCGGCACCCACTTTTGTTGCTGGCTAGGCGTGGCTGAGGCGGCGGGCGAAGTCGAGGAAGGTGAGGGCGGCGGGGGAGTAGCCTCCGGGATCGGGCTGGGTGAAGTCGCCGGTGAGGGGGTCCATCTGCTGGCGGAACTCGGTGTGGCGCATGATGGCGGAGCACCACTGCTGCATGAGGTGGGTGAGCTCGGCCTGCTTGCCGTAGTAGGGCATCCAGCGCGGGGCGCGCAGGGCGGTGAGGGCTTGCGTCGCTCCTCCCCAACTGTTGCGGGGGATGGGACGGACGAAGGCGGGGTCGTCCATGGCGATGGACGGCAGCGGGTAAGGCGCCCAGAAGGCCTTGGGGTTGTGCAGTTGGCGGGTCCAGACGGCCTCGAAGATGGCCTTGTCCTTCACGGGGTCTACGACGTGCTCACCGAGGACGCGAGTGATGACGTCTCCGCGGACTCGGACGAATTTATTTTGCGCGTCGAGGTCGTAGAAGGCGGCGTCCTCGGGCGAGTAGAGCCTGGTGAGGATGAGATGACGGATGTGTTCGGCGTCGGCGAGCCAGCGCGCGTGGTCGGCTGATTTGCCGAGGGCGTGGGCCATTGCGGCCAGCGCGATGCGGCCGCCATAGACCGTTGCGGAGAGGTCCGGGCAGAGGCGCGGCATGGTGGGGTCGTCGGGCGACTTGCGCGCGTCGGCGTCGGGGCAGCGGTTGGGGATGCCCTTCCAGCGCGGCGAGTTGTCGTGGCCGGTGTCGTAGGTGCAGAAGCCCTCGACGAGGCCGGTCTTGCGCGTGTCGCGATATTGGCGGAGCCATGCGTCCCAGCGGCTGCATGAGGCGTAGGCGGTGGTGAGGAGTTCTTCGTCGTGGGTGATCTGAAAGAGGTCCCAGGCGGTGGCGGCGATGGGGACGACCATCTGGATCTGGCCATAGCCTCCGGTGGTGCCGACCGAGTCGGCAAGCTTGATGGCGGCGGGGAGCTGGCCGTCAGGCTTCTGCTGGGCGAAGAAGGCCATGTGGTTGGCGCGGGCTGTGGCGAGCGGCGCCGGCGCTCCGGGCTGCGCGGCGACGAATTTTTCCAACGTGCCGTAGACGAGGCCCTCCTGCGGGGCGCACTCCTGCCAGATGCCGGCGTAGGTGCTGCCTTCGACCAGGACGGGATGCTCGTAGCGGGGCATGGTGCGGACGTTGCCGGCGAGGACGGCGAGTGCCGCGTCCCAAGTGGCGGCCCATGCGGGATCGGCGGTGGGGAAGCGGGGGCGGGGCGCGGCGGGCCCGGGAGGCTGCTGCGATTGGGCGAATGAGGCGAACGGCATGGCGGCTGCGGCTGCGGCAAGCGCGGTCTGCTTGAGGAAATCGCGACGGGGCTGGTTCTTCATCATGCGCACCAGTGTAAGACGCGGCGGATGCGGTTGGATAGCGTTCCCGTGCGGCTGCAATAAACCATCGGGCCGGCGAAGTCGCGGGATAGACTGAAACGATGAAGCGTACAGGGAGTGGAGACGAGGTTGCGGCCCGAGGCGAGATCAATCCCGCTGCGTTTCGCCGCCGTCTGCTGGCCTGGTATCGCGGCAACGCGCGCAGCCTGCCGTGGCGCGAGACGAGCGACCCCTACAAGATATGGGTTGCGGAGGTCATGCTGCAGCAGACGCGTGTGGCTGCGGTGATCGAACACTACAACGAGTTTCTGCGGCGGTTTCCTACGCTGGTGTCGCTGGCGCTGGCAACTGAGTTGGAGGTGCTGGTGGCGTGGTCGGGGCTGGGCTACTACAGCCGCGCGCGGCTGTTGCACAGGGCGGCGCAGTTCATCGTGACCGAGCGGCGCGGCAGTCTGCCGGCGAGTGCGGCGGAGCTGCGCACGCTGCCTGGGATCGGCGAGTACACGGCGGCAGCCATCGCAAGCATTGCGTTTGGGGAGAGCGTTGCGGTGGTGGATGGCAATGTGGAGCGTGTGGTTCTGCGGCTGACGGGCCGCGCCAGCGAGAACACGGCCGCTGGGCGGGGGTTCGTGCGCGCGCAGGCACAGGCTTTGCTGCCGCACGCACGCGTGCAATCCTCGCGGCGGGATTCGCAATCCAGCGGAGGCGGTGGCGGCACAGCTTCGTCGCACTCTGACAATCCTGCGGGAGAGCACAATCAGGCGATGATGGAGCTGGGCGCGACGGTCTGCCTGCCGCGCGCGCCGCGCTGCAGCGAGTGTCCCGTGCGCGAGCTGTGCCGCACGCGCGGGGAGCATCCGACGATAGCGCGCGCGCCGCAGCGCAGCCTGCCCGTCGCCTGTCTGCTGGATATGCGCAAGCGCGGCCCGGCCACCGAGGTGCTGCTGGAACGCAGGCCCGCGGACGCCAGTGTGATGCCCGCGATGGTCGAGCTGCCATCGCTGCCGCTGGAGGCGGTGGAGGGACTGGAACCCGCGATGCGAATCCGCCACGCCATTACCAATACGAACTACTACGTGCAGGTCTTCTCACCACGCCGCGGGGCAACAGCCCAGGCGCTGCGCAGTGCCATCCCGGCGGACACGCGCGAGTTGCAGTGGACGCGCACCACGCAGCTTGCAGGGCTTCCGCTTACCGGGCTTACGCGCAAGATTCTGCAACGTCTAAAGGTTATGGAGAATCCGCGCATCGCGCTTCCCAAATGAGGGACTTATTGAAAAGAGAGCGCACTTCGGCATCCATTCGATGTCGCCCAGGACAGGCTCTGAAGCCGTGCTCTTCCGATCAAACTGCACTGGCCGTGCGGAAGCCTATCCATGCGGCGCTCCAGAGTCGTAGGATGGAGACAGAACCTGAGATGAAACTGCGCTGCAAACTTCGCTGCGGACCACTCCGCTGTGGCCTGACCCTGGCACTGCTGGCGGTTGTGGCAGGGCCGTCGCTGCGGGCAGACGCCGCGGAACACATTACGCTGCGCAACGGCTTCGAGTTTGACTGCGCGCGGCGCGAAGTGGCGGGCGACCGGGTGCGGCTTTATCTGAACCCTGCCGCGGACGCTCTATTGACTGCCGTACGTGCCGGTGATGCCGGGCAGGGCACGGCGCAGGATGCGAACTACATCGAGGTTGCGGCCAGCTCCGTGCTGCGCGTGGAGCAGATTCCCGACCCTCCCGCGCCGTCTGCCTCCGCCGCACCACCCGCTCTGCCACTGGTTTTTCTGGAACCCGCGCGGACGGTCTCCGCTCCGCTTACACCGGCTGAGATGGGCGATCTGCTGGCGCGCGCCGGTGCGCGGCACAACATCAATACCGATCTGCTGGCCAGCGTGGTGAAGGCGGAGAGCAACGGCAACACGCGCGCCGTCTCGCGGGCCGGGGCGCAGGGATTGATGCAGTTGATGCCGGGGACCGCGCTGGAGCTGGGCGTGCGCAACGCGTTCGCGCCGGAGGAGAACATCGGGGGTGGCACGGCGTATCTGGACGCGATGCTGATGCGGTACCACAACGACATCGCGCTGGCTGTTGCGGCATATAACGCGGGGCCGGCGGCGGTAGACCGCTACCACGGCATTCCCCCTTACGCCGAAACGCGCGCCTACGTTGCCCGTGTGATTAACGAGTTCAATCGCCGTACGCGCGCCGCGCAGGCAGCCCACGCAAGCCTGATGGCGGCCGCAAAGTAGCCGGGATGCAGCTTAGGAGAGCAGACCGATGAAGAGTCGCAAGGCGATGGTCTGGCTCGCGGTTCTCATTATCCTGGCGCTGATTGTCTTCGCCTATCGCGGGCGGATTCACTTCGACTGGGCGGTCTTTTGGATGCAGTTGCGCCACGTTAGCTGGGTGCATATTGCGGCGGGCATCGCACTGATCTACGCGACCTACTGGCTGAGGGCCACGCGTTGGTCGGTTTTTTTGAGCGCGACCAAGAAGGTCTCGCCATTCGTGCTGGTGGGGCCGCAGTTCATCGGGTTTACGGCGGTCGCGCTCTTCGGGCGGCTGGCGGATGTGATCCGGCCGGCGCTGGTGGCGCGGCGGGTGCAGCTCTCCATCAGCTCGCAGGTTGCGGTGTACACCATCGAGCGGATGTTCGACCTGGGCGCAGCAGCGCTGATCTTTTCCGGCGCGCTGTTGTTTGCGCCACGCGACCTGCCGCACCACGAGATCTTCGTGCGCACGGGGCTTATTTCGCTGGCGGGAACGGCGTTGATCGCCGTCTTTGCGGTGGCGATCCGCGTGGCCGGAGGCGCGGTGGCGCGTGTCGCCGGAGCGACGATCGGATGGCTCTCGAAGCCGATCGGCGAGAGCGTTGCGCAGAAGATCCGCGGCTTCCGCGAGGGGCTGGACGCGGTCAGTTCGGCGCAGGACTTTGTGGTTGTCTCGCTGATCTCGCTGGCCATGTGGGGGATGATCGGCTTCGCGTATGTGGAGACGCTGCACGCCTTCGCGGATACGCCGGAGCTGGCGGCGATCAGCTTTTCGCGCACCATGCTGCTGATGGGGGCGAGCATTGGCGGCTCGCTGCTGCAACTGCCCGTCATCGGCTGGTTCACGCAGATCGCTGTCACCGCGGCGGCGATGCACGAGTTCTACGGCGCGCCGATCGAGGCCGCGACTGCGTGCGGAGCGCTGCTGCTGGTTGTCACCTTTCTCTCGATCATTCCCACTGGGCTTGTGTTTGCGCGGCTCAACCACATCAGTTTGAAAAAGGCCGCGGCCGAGAGCGGCGGCGTCGAAGCAGCCTCAAACTCTGACCTCAGTGGCTAAAGCCGCACTTGGAGCACAGCACTTACGGCACGGGTAAACCCGTGCCCTTAAGCAAAACGGCCGATTCCGCAATGTGTGACCCGTGCCATTAAGCAAAACGGGATTCTTCGCCGATTCTCGCATACACTGGTAGTACCGCTTATTTGCACCAAGAGGAACCACTTTGCCCGTCCCGGCCCGCCCGCTCAATCTCGTTCCGCACCGCCGCTACAACCCGCTTTTGTGCCAGTGGATTCTGGTGTCGCCGCAGCGCACCGACCGGCCGTGGCAGGGCGAGACGAGCAAGCCGGTGGTCAGCAAGGGGCTGGCGTACGATCCGGGGTGCTATCTGTGCCCGGGCAATGCGCGCTCCGGCGGAGTGCATAATCCCGCGTACACGGGCGTCTTCGCCTTCGACAACGACTTTCCCGCGCTGCTCAGCGACGTTCAGCCGGACGCGCAGCCGAACGCATCTCCGCTGCTGGTGGCCGAGCCGGAGCGAGGACGCTGTCGCGTAATCTGCTTCCATCCCAACCACTCGCTGACGCTGGCGCGCATGGATGTGGCTGCAATCTCCGCCGTGGTGGACGCGTGGGCAAGCGAGACGGCCGCGCTTGGCGAGCTGCCGTATATCAACCACGTGCAGATCTTCGAGAACCGCGGCGCCATGATGGGCTCCAGCAATCCCCACCCGCACTGCCAGATATGGGCCACCGAACACGTTCCGGACGAGCCGTTGCGCGAGCTGGCTGCGCAGCAGGAGTATGCGGAGGAGCACCAGCGCTGCCTGCTCTGCGACTATGTGGCCACCGAGCTGGCCCAGGCCGAGCGCATGGTGGCGGAGAACGATCATTTTGTTGCGGTGGTTCCGTACTGGGCGACGTGGCCGTTTGAGACGCTGGTGCTTCCGCGCCGTCATCTGGGCAGCTTCACCGACTTCACGGCGGCTGAGCGCACCAGTTTCGCGGCGATTCTAAAGGCCGTGACCACGCGCTACGACAATCTGTTTCAGGTCAGCTTTCCCTACAGCCTGGGATTCCATCAGCGGCCCACGGACGGCGGGGCGCACGATTCCATGCACTTCCACGCGCATTTTTACCCTCCGCTGCTGCGCTCGGCGGAGATTCGCAAATTCATGGTCGGCTTCGAGATGTATGGCAGCCCGCAGCGCGACCTAACGCCGGAGACCGCCGCAGAACGCCTGCGCGCATTGCCGGAAAAGCACTACCTCGATTGAGTTATTGTCTGTCGTACAGTAAAGGGTCCAAAATCTAAGAATTGGTTAGGAACTGCGTTTCCAAATGATGAAGCTGAAGAAAGTGCCCATGCCCACCCACGCCGAAATCTCCGCCCTCCACCTCGCCACCTTCAATGTTCCCGGCGCGTTGTACGCCGCGCCCGGTCGCGTCAACCTGATCGGTGAGCACACCGACTACAGTGACGGATTTGTGATGCCCGCGGCGATCGACTTCGCCACGGTCGTCGCCATCTCGCCACGCACCGACGGCCGCATCGTGGCCAACTCGGTGAACTACGAGGAGCTTCTGGACAAGACCGTCCACGAATTTCTGGACGACGACTTCGCATCGCTGCGCGCCGGGCGCAAGGTCCATTGGTCCGACTATCCGGCGGGCGTTATCTGGGCTCTGCGTGAGCACGGCGTCCCTGTCGACAACGGCTTCTCGATGACGATTGCCGGCAATGTTCCGCTGAATGCGGGACTCAGCTCTTCGGCCTCGGTGGAGGTCGCCACCGCGCTCGCCGTCCTGGGCACCACCAGCCTGGACCTGCCGCCGACCAAGATCGCTCTGCTGTGCCAGCGCGCGGAGAATGCCTTCGTCGGCGCAAACTGCGGCATCATGGACCAGTTCGTCAGTTGCTGCGGCAAGCAGGACCACGCCGTCATGATCGACTGCCGCTGGCTGGAGTTCCAACTCGCGCCCATCCCGCCGACCGTGCGCATCGTCATCTGCAACAGCATGGTGCAGCACTCGGTTGCCGATGGCGTGTACAACAGCCGCCGCGCGGAGATTGAAGCTGGCACCGATATGCTGCGCAAGCACCGGCCCGAGATCATGGCGCTGCGCGACGCCACCGTGGCCGACCTGGCCAAGTGGGGCAGCGAGTTGCCGCCCAACGTGCTCAAGCGCTGCCGCCACGTCGTGACCGAGAACGCGCGCGTGCTGGCCGCCGCCGATGCCTTCCGCGTCTCCAACCTGACGCACTTCGGCGAGCTGATGCGCCAGGCGCACATCAGTATGCGCGACGACTTCGAGGCGTCATGCAAAGAGGTCGATACCATGGTGGAACTGGCCGGTAAACAGCCGGGCTGCTTCGGCGCGCGCATCACCGGCGGAGGATTTGGAGGCTGCACCGTCAACCTGGTCGCCACCGCCGACGTCGAGGCCTTCACCGAGGCCATGCGCGCAGGCTATCTGGCTGCCACCGGCATCACCCCGGAGATCTACACCAGCCGCGCCTCCGACGGCGCCCGCGCCATTACAGTGTAAGCTGCTCGTTGGGCGACTATCCTAGAGGGATGGGCGGGATGGAGCAGGAGACGATTGTGGCGGTCTCGACGCCGGTGGGGCGCGGAGGGATCGGCGTGGTGCGGCTGTCGGGGCCACAGGCGCAAGAGATCGTTGCGCCGCTGGTGCGTCTGCGCCATCCGCTTGCCGCGGGCAGCGCGCGATTCGGCGAGTTGGTGGATCTCTCCGTCGGTACAAAGACAACAGCAGATCCCTGCGGGATGACAAACAAGAGAACTGGTCCAGATGAAGCGGAGTGGGGGACGGAGCCTCGCGTGCTGGACCAGGTGGTGGTGACGTTATTTGCCGCGCCGAATTCCTATACGGGCGAGGATGTGGTGGAGATTGCGGCGCACGGCTCGCCGGTGCTGCTGGAGTACATCGTCCGAGAGTGTTGCGCGAATGGAGCGCGGCTGGCCGATCCGGGCGAGTTCACACAGCGCGCGTTTCTGGCCGGGCGCATCGACCTGACCCAGGCCGAGGCGGTCAACGACCTGATCGCCTCGTCCACGCTGGAGCAGGCGAGGGTGGCGGCGCGGCAGATGGGCGGGGCATTGGCTAAGTCCGTCGCGCCGATGAAGGCGGAGCTGGTGGGGTTGATCGCGGAGATGGAGGCAGGCATCGACTTTGCCGAGGACGACATCGACGTGATGGCTGCGGAGCGCATCGCCGCGAAGATTGCCGAGGTACGCGCGCCGCTCGAGGCGCTGGAGCGGAGCTTCGCCTACGGCCGAGTGGTGCGCGAGGGCTTCCGGATGGCAATCGTGGGGCGGCCCAACGCGGGCAAGTCGAGCCTCTTCAACCGGCTGGTCGAGAGCGAGCGCGCGATTGTGACCGCGACGCCGGGGACGACACGCGACACGGTCTCCGAGCGGGTGTCGATGGAGGGCATTCCGGTGGAACTGATCGATACCGCCGGGCTTCGGAATCGCGAGGGCATCGACGAGGCGGAGAGGTTGGGAATCGCCCGCACGAGGGAGGCGATGGCCGAGGCCGACGTGGTGCTGCTGGTGGTCGATGCGACGGTTGGAATCTCGCAGGAAGACAGCGCGGTGTTGGAGCGCGGCGCGGCGAGTGGGAGCGCCGTGCTGGTGGCGTGGAACAAGAGCGATCTGGTGGCGGTCGAGGGAACAGGGAACAGGGAACAGGGAACAGAGAATCTGGCGGTGCGGACCTCGGCGCTGACCGGCGAGGGGATTGGCGAGTTGCGCACGGCCATTGTGGAAGCGGTCGCTGGAGCCGAGGGCGGGCTGCGCGAGTCGGCAATGCTGACCAACCTGCGCCAGCATCAGGCGGTCGAACAAGCACTGCGCGGGCTGGACGCGGCACAGGCGGCCGTGGCCGTGGGGATTCCGCATGAGATGCTGCTGCTGGATTTGTATGAGTCACTGCGCGGCCTGGACGCGCTGACCGGAGCGACCACCAGCGAAGACGTACTGCGCCTGATTTTTTCCCGCTTCTGCATCGGAAAATAATGCAGAAGCCCCGCATCTCGAATGTTGAGATGCGGGGCTTCTGTGTTGCGCGGGTTGGATGATTACAGCGCGGGCGGAGCGTCCGGCCTGCCGCTGTCGGGTGCGACGGGATAGGTCTTGCTTCCGTCGTTCAGCTCGAGTCGGAGGTAGTCCCAGACCACGCCGGTGGTGACATCGCCGGCGGGCACGGTGAAGGTTACGGAGTTCTCGCCAGGCTTGAGCAGCGACGCGTCGAACTTCTGCACATACTGGTTCCAGACGCCCTTGTCGGTGTTGTAGCGGAGAGCGTTGGTCGCGACCGGATGCAGCGTTCCCACGTCCGTGCCGTTGACGCCGATGGTCAGGCTGCCTGGGGAGGCGGGCGTGTTGCCATTGCCGCCGTCGGCCCCGGCCAGCGCGATGCGCAGGATGGCCGAGCCCTTGGCGGCTTTCGGCATGTTGAACTTAACGGTCCAGGTGGTGGCCTTTCCGTGGCCCCACTCACGCCACATGTCCTGCTGGCCGGTGGGCGTGTTGACCCAGCCGAAGCGCTGGTTCAGAGGGTCCTTGGCGGCGGGATTCTTCCAGGCATCGGTGTCGGAGTGGGGCACCTCCTGGAAGAACCAGTCCTTGCGGTAGTCGCTCTTGCCGATGGTGTAGGTGATGTCGTTGGGGAAGAGGCCG
>Ga0187851_10005202_pt1 | contig 10424 bp, 7 predicted proteins | sample June2016WEW_6_10_FD_132997 | JGI IMG/M metagenome (GOLD analysis project Ga0187851, IMG submission 132997) | Peatland microbial communities from SPRUCE experiment site at the Marcell Experimental Forest, Minnesota, USA - June2016WEW_6_10 | ecosystem: Environmental > Terrestrial > Soil > Wetlands... | reverse complement strand
GCCAGGTTCAGCTTCGACGCGCTGACCGAGCGGGCCAGGCAGACCGCCTACCTGGTGCCCGGCCTGACCATCAGCATCCGCGAGGAGGCGCCCGAGGGGGGCGCCGAGCCCGCCGCCGCGCGGCACGCCGAGTTCTGCTTCGACGGCGGCATCAGCGAGTTCTGCGCCCACCTGGGGTCCGGTGAGCCGGTCACCGAGGTGCTGCGGCTGACCGGGTCCGGCCAGTTCACCGAGACGATCCCGGTGCTTGACGACCGGGGGCACATGACCCCCACCGAGGTCGAGCGCGAGCTTGACGTCGACGTGGCGCTGCAGTGGGGGGCGGGTTACGACGGCGTGGTCCGTTCGTTCGTCAACGTCATCGCCACCCCGCACGGCGGCACCCACGTCACCGGCTTCGAGCGGGCCCTGGTCCGGACGCTGAACGATCAGCTCCGGGCGGCCCGGCTGCTGAAAAACGGCGACGAGCCGGTGACCAAGGAGGACACCCAGGAGGGCCTGGTCGCGGTGGTCTCGGTGCGGGTGCCCGAGCCGCAGTTCGAGGGGCAGACCAAGGAGGTGCTCGGCACCCCGGCCGCCTCCCGGATCGTCGCGCAGGTGGTGAGCGCGCAGCTCAAGGCCTACCTGGAGAACCCGCCGCGGGGAGCCAAGCAGCAGGCCCGCTCGGTCCTTGACAAGGTGATCTCGGCGGCCAAGGCGCGCATCGCGGCCCGGGAGCACCGCGACAACCAGCGCCGCAAGTCCGCCCTGGCCAGCTCGTCGCTGCCGGCCAAGCTGGTTGACTGCCGGTCAGCCGATGACCGCAGCGAGCTGTTCATCGTCGAGGGAGACTCCGCGCTCGGCACCGCGAAGGTGGCCAGGGACTCGGAATTCCAGGCGCTGCTGCCCATCCGCGGCAAGATCCTCAACGTGCAGAAGGCGTCGCTGGCGGACATGCTCAAGAACGCCGAGTGCGCCGCGATCATCCAGGTGATCGGGGCCGGCTCGGGCACCTCGTTCGACCTGGACTCGGCCAGGTACCAGCGGATCATCTTCATGGCCGACGCCGACGTGGACGGCGCGCACATCCGAACCTTGCTGCTCACGCTGTTCCACAAGTACCTGCGGCCGATGCTGGACGCGGGCCGGGTCTTCGCCGCGGTGCCGCCGCTGCACCGGGTCGAGCTGAAGAACGTCCGTAAGGGGCAGCCCAGGTACCGGTATTGCTATTCGGACGCCGAGCTGCACCGCACCCTGCTCGACCTCGAGCGTCGCGGTCAGCGCTGGGCGGAGCCGGTGCAGCGGTACAAGGGCCTGGGGGAGATGGACGCCGGCCAGCTGGCCGAGACCACCATGGATCCCAGGCACCGCACCCTGCGCCGGATCAGGATCGAGGACGCCAGCGCGGCCGCGGACATGTTCGCGCTGCTGATGGGGTCCGAGGTCGCCCCCCGCCGGGATTTCATCGTCGGCGGCGCCGCCGAGCTCGACCCCGCGCGGATCGATACCTAGGGCACCCTTACCGCGCCGCCGATGACGGCCAGCGGCCCGGACAGCCCGACCCCTGACCCGTCCCGCCGCCCGACCGGGTCGGGCAGGTCGACCGGGGCGCCGGCCTCGGTCGCGCCCACCGCCGGGCCCGCCCCGGCCCAGACCGCCACCAGCATGTCCTCGCCCTTGAGGAACCGGTGGCAGCGCACGCCGCCGGTGGCCCGGCCCTTGGCCGGGTACTCGTGCATCGGGGTGACCTTCACGCTGCCGGCCGCCGCTCCCGGCAGCGCGCCCGCGCTGCCGGCCACGGTGACGACCACCGCGGGGGAGTAGGTGCCTGGCGGCCCGGTCGGCGTGCCCGCGGCCGCGTCGGCGTTCACCGCACCGAACCACACCACCGAGGCCCGGGGGGCCAGCTTGATCCCGGCCATGCCGCCGGCCGCCCGGCCCTGCGGCCGCACCGAGGACGCGGCGAAGTGCAGCAGCTGCGCGTCCGAGGTGATGAAGATAAGCTCGGCCGATTCGCCGTCCAGCTGGACCGCGCCCACCACCCGGTCGCCTTCCCGCAAGGCAATCAGCTCGAACTCGTCCCGAGCCTGCGGGTAGTCAGGCAGCACCCGCTTGACCACGCCCTCGGCGGTGCCCAGCGCCACCCCCGCACCAGGCTGGTCGACCGCGCACAGACCGATCACGGTTTCCCCGGCGGCCAGCTCGGTGAACTCGGTGGCCGCCATGCCGCCGGCCAGCGAGACAGTTCCGGCGCTCGGCGGCAGCGCAGGCAGCTCGAGCACGTTCAGCTTGACCAGCCGTCCCGCCGACGTCACCATCCCGATGGTGCCCCGTACGGTGGCCCGGACCGCCGCCGTCACCGCGTCCTGCGCCGAGCGAGTCAGCACACCCCACGGGGGAAGCACGGTTCGTTCGGACACATGAGACGACCCGTTCGGAGCGGCCGGGCTGACCGCGGCCCGGGCCAGCAGCCCGGTCGCCGACATCAGCACCACGCACGGGTCGTCGGCGACCTCGAGCGGGACCGACGCGGCCCGCGCCTCGCCGTTGTCCTCAAGCAGCACCGTCCGCCGCGGCGTGCCGAACTTCTTCGCCACCTCGGCCAGCTCGTCGCTCACCAGCGCCCGCAGCAGCGCGTCGGATTCGAGGATCTCGGTCAGCGCGGCGATCTCGGACCGCAGCGTGTCCTGCTCCCGCTCGAGCTCGATCCGGTCGTAGCGGGTCAGCCGGCGCAGCGGCGTGTCCAGGATGTACTGCGCCTGGATCTCGGACAGCGCGAAGGTCTCGATCAGCCCCTGCTTGGCCGCGGCGGCGTCGTCGCTGGCCCGGATGACCGCGATCACCTGGTCGATGTTGAGCAGCGCGATGAGCAGGCCGTCGACCAGGTGCAGGCGTTCGGCCCGCTTGCGCCGCCGGTACTCGGTCCGCCGCCTGGTCACCTCCAGCCGGTGCGCGACGTAGATCTCAAGCAGCTCGCGCAGCCCGAGCACCCGCGGCTGACCGTCGACCAGGGCGACGTTGTTGATGCCGAAGGTCTCCTCCATCGGCGTCAGCCGGTATAGCTCGGCCAGCACCGCCTCGGGGTTGAAGCCGCTGCGGATCTCGATCACCAGGTGCAGGCCGCGGTGCCGGTCGGTGAGGTCTTTGAGGTCGGAGATGCCGTTCAGCTTCTTGGCCTGGACCAGGTCCTTGATCCGGGCCATCACCTTTTCCGGGCCGATGCTGTAGGGCAGCTCGGTGACCACGATGCCGCTGCGCCGGGGGGTGATCTGCTCGATGGCGGCGGTGGCCCGGGTGCGGAAGATGCCGCGGCCGCACCGGTACGCCTCCCGGACGCCCTCCAGCCCGACGATCTTGCCGCCGGTGGGCAGGTCGGGTCCCGGGACCAGGCGCATCAGCTGATCGAGCGACGCCTCGGGGTTCTTGATCAAAAACCGGGCGGCGGCGATCACCTCGCCCAGGTTGTGCGGCGCCATGTTGGTGGCCATCCCGACCGCGATGCCGGCCGCCCCGTTCACCAGCAGGTTGGGCAGCCCGGCGGGCAGCACCTCGGGCTGGGTCTCGCTGCCGTCGTAGTTCGGGATGAACTCGACGGTGTCCTCCTCGATCGAGGCGACCATCTCCATCGCGGCCGCGGTCAGCCGGGCCTCGGTGTACCGCATGGCCGCGGGCGCGTCGTCGCCGCCCATGCTGCCGAAGTTCCCGTGCCCGTCGACCAGCGGCAGCCGCATCGCCCACGGCTGGGCCATCCGGGCCAGCGCGTCGTAGATGGCCGTGTCGCCGTGCGGGTGCAGCCGGCCCATCACCTCGCCGACGACCCGGGCGCACTTGACGTGGGCGCGGTCCGGCCGCAGGCCCATCTCGTTCATCTGGTACAGGATCCGGCGCTGCACCGGCTTCAGGCCGTCCCGCGCGTCCGGGAGAGCACGCTGGTAGATGACGCTGTAGGCGTACTCGAGGAAGCTGCCGCGCATTTCCTCAGCGACGTCGATGTCGACGATGTTTTCTTCGAAGTCCTCTGGGGGTGCGGTGGAACCGCCTCGTCGTGCTGCCATACCGAACATTCTGCCGTGTCCGCCGACGCAGCCGGGCCAGGCACGCCCGGTTTCAGGTCGCCGAGAAGCCGCCGTCTACGTACAGCGTCTGCCCGGTCACGTAGTCGCTGGCCGCCGAGGCCAGGAACACCGTCACCCCGGCGAAGTCGGCGGGCTGCCCGTTGCGCCCCACCATGGTCCGGGCCTGCATCGCGGCCATCCGCTCCGGGTCGGCGGCCACGGCCGCGTTGAGCCGGGTCGGGACGAACCCCGGGCACACCGAGTTGCAGCACACCCCGGACCGGGCCCAGGCTTCGGACTGCGACCGGGTCAGCGCGGCCAGGGCGCCCTTGGACGCCCCGTACCCGCCGCTGTTCAGAAACGCCCGCTGCGCCTGCTGCGAGGTCACGTTGACGATCCGGCCCCAGCCGCGCGCGGCCATCTGCGGCCCGAACCGCTGCCCGAGCAGGAACGGCGCGGTCAGGTTGACCGCCATGGTCAGGTCCCAGTCCGCCACGGTGAGCTCGCCCAGCGGCGGTCGCAGGTTGATCCCGGCGCAGTTGATGAGGATGTCAGGCGGCCCGAACGCCTCCGCCGCCGCGCCCGCCCGCTCCACCTCCGCCCGGTCGGCCAGGTCCGCGCTGACCCCGTGAGCCTGCCCGCCGGCCTCCCGCAGTTCCTCCGTGGCCGCCTTCAGCCGCGTCTCGTCCCGCGCGATCAGCACCACGTGGGCTCCCGCCCGGGCCAGCGCGGCGGCCATGCCCGCCCCGATCCCCGAACTCCCGCCGGTGACCACGGCCACCCTTTGATCAAGGGAGAACAGGCTCTCCAGGAAGCCCGTCACAGCACCGGCCGGGCGCCGACGAGGTTGAGCGCGTGCGCGGCCAGCCGGCAGCCGCCGGCCAGCGCCTCGCCCGGCGGCTTCTTGTCCAGCCAGGCGGGCAGGAAGCCGGCGATGAAGGCGTCGCCGGCCCCGGTGCCGTCGATGACCCGGTCGACCGGCGGCGCGGGCACCCGCACCGGCGGCCGGCCGTTGGCGTAAAACAGCGCGCCCTCGGCGCCGAGCTTGACGGCGACGTGCGGGTACCAGGCGGTCAGCACCCGGGCCGCCTGCTCCGGGTCATCCCGGCCGGTGAGCACGGTGGCCTCGGCGGCGTTGACGAACAGCAGCACGGCCCCGGAGGAAAGCTCGAGAAACGGCTCGGCCCCGGCCCGGTCAAGCGGCGCCGCCGACGCCCCGTCCACCGACGCCGTCATGTTGGTCCGCCTGGCGTAGTCGATCGCGGCCAGGCCCGCCGCCCTGGCCCCCTCCGACAGCAGCGTGTACCCGGACACGTGCAGGTGGGCGCCGGGCACGAACAGGTCGTGCGGCAGGTCGTCCGGGGACAGGGCGGCGTTGGCACCTGGGTCGGACAGCATCGTCCGCTCACCCTTGTGCGTCACCATCACCACGCAGGTGCCGGTGGGCCGCTCCGGGTCCATCACCAGCCGGGCGTCCACGCCGTAGCCCATGAGCTCCATGTCGCGGTTGCGCCCGGCGATGTCCGCGCCGCGCCGTCCGACGAACGCCACGTCGCCCCCGTCGGCGGCCATCCAGGCCGCGATGTTGGCTCCGGAGCCGCCGCCGTGCATGGTCACGTTCGCCGGAGTGTCGCTGCCCCGGGCAAGCGGCAGCGTCGCGTGGGCAACCGCGTCCGTCATCAGGTCGCCAATGACTACCACGCGCGCCATAGTCGTCATCACCTCATCGCTGTCTGGCCCGAGGGGCGCGAACCCATCGAACCCCCCCGCAGAGTAAGCTGCCGACGCACGGCCGCAGGCTTCCTACGGTAGCGGCCAGCAGGCCGGACTGGCCAGCCGGGGAAGCAGACATCGCCGCGGGATGGCCGCGTAACACGCGATAACGTCAGGATTGTCATCGTACTGTTACCTTACGACTACCCTGTCACCGCTCCGTCACCAGGTACCGAGCGGCATCACCCGCCCGGCGATGACCAGCTCAGTCTCCTCCGACTCCGCGGCCAGCGCCTGGTTCAGCCGGCCCAGCCGGTCCCGGAACAGCCGCCCGGCGGCGGTGGCCGGCACCACGCCCATCCCCGTCTCGTCGCTGACCGCGACCACGTAGGCCTCGGTCTGCCGCCACACCGCGACCAGCTCCCCGGCCCGCTTCGCCGCCTTTTCTCCCGACCCGGCCGCGCCGTCCCACGCGTCGCACTCGTCGAGCACCGCCGCCAGCCAGGTGCCGATCCCGTCGATGAGGACCGCCCCGCGCGCGGACCCGAGCACCCCGGCCAGGTCGGTGGTCTCCACCGTCCGCCACCACCGGGGCCGCCGCGCCCGGTGCGCCGCCACCCGGGCCGTCCAGTCCGGGTCGCCAGCCTCGCCCGGCCGCCGCCCGGTGGCCACGTAGGTCACATCCGGCTCACCGGCCAGCCGCAGCTCTGCACGTTCCGATTTTCCCGAACGCGCCCCGCCCATCACCAGCACCCGCCACGGTGCCCGCCGGGTGCCTGCGTCCCCCTTTTCTTGAGCCGAACGGTCCGTGGTGATCGCGTCCCCGTCACCCGGCACGCTCACCCGCCAGAACCGGCTGCGTTGCCCGAGTTCCGCCGCGCTCGTCACCCGGTGATCGGCGAACGCCACCGCCGTGACCGTGTCCGCCCTGATCAGGCCACGCGCCCGCAGTCGCCCCAGCTGAGCCGGATCGGCCAGCATGTCCAGGAACGCCACGTCGTAAGGAGCCGTCCCCTCCGGCGGATCCGCCACCGCCCCCGGCCCCGCGGGATAAAACAGCCGTTCCCCGCGCGCCGACGTCACGTCCCACCCCCCGGCAATTGTCCTCACCCGCCAACCGCCGTCCCCCGCAATGGCCCGCACCGCTCCCTCGCCCCCCAGCGGCACCACTCCCTCGCCCCCCAGCCGCACTACTCCATCAACGACTATGGTCGACCGTAGCCGTGTATTCCCGTCTGATCGGCAGCGCAGACACGAGGCACACCGGCAGCCCGGCTGCGGCCAGCCCGAACTCCCGCCCGAACCCTCGACCAGGACGTGCATCAGCCGAGAAAGGAGAGCCGGACCTGGCGGTCCGGATTGTCGACGTTGAGGTCGACCAGGGCAATGGACTGCCACGTGCCGAGCGCGAGGCGGCCGCCCGTCACCGGGATGGTCGCATGCGGCGGCACGAAGGCCGGCATGACGTGCGACCGGCCGTGCCCGCGGGCTCCGTGCGCGTGCCGCCACCGGTCGTCGGCGGGCAGCAGTTCGGCGAGGACGGCCATGAGATCATCGTCGCTGCGCGCGCCGAGTTCGATCACCGCTATTCCCGCGGTGGCGTGCGGGACGAAGACGTGCAGCAGCCCGTCGCCCCCGTCCGCCGCCGTGCGGACGAAGTCCGCGCAGTCGCGGGTGATATCCCTGATCGTCTCCCGGTTTCCCGTACGGACTTCAATGATCTGCGTTTTCATGTCCCGGATCATAGAGTGGGGGCGTGACCGACGGGACCCAGCGCATGACCGACGGGGGGCTCCCGGCGAACGGGGCCACGCTGCGCCTGGCCAGGCAGGCCCGCGGCCTGTCGCAGCAGCAGCTCGCGGGGGTAGCCGGGGTCACTAGGCAGGCGGTGTCCGCCGTCGAGTCCGGGCATTCGGATCCTTCGCTGCGAGTCGCCCTGGCCCTGGCCCGTGCGCTCGGCATGGCGGTGGAGGAACTGTTCGGCCCGGGCGACCCGGCCGATCCGGTGCTGGCCAGGCCGGTGGCGCCCGCCAGCGGCGAGGGTTCCCGGGTCATGCTCGCGACCGTGGGCGACACCTTCGTCGCGCTGCCGCTGCACGCGGACACCGCGGCCCGGATGGGGTTCGGCGCGGCGGGCGGCCTGGTCGTCAGCGCGTCCGGTGATGGCCAGCCCGCCATCGAGGTGCGGCCCATCGGCCCGCCGCGCCCGACCCTGGTGGTGGCGGGCTGCGATCCGGCGCTGCCGCTGCTCGAGACGCCGCTGGCCCTGCTCGACCCGCCGCTGGCGTTCGCGTGGTGGCCGTGCGGAAGCGGCGAAGCGCTGCGGCTGGCGGCCGCCGGGCTGGTACACGCCGCGGGCGTCCATCAGCCCGGCGGCGAGCGAGACGCCGGCGAGATGATAGAGATTCCCGGCGGGGCCGAGGTGGTGGGGTTCGCCGCCTGGCGTGAAGGCCTGGTGGTCCGGCCAGGGACGCGGGTGCGCGGCCTGGACGACGTGGTCCGCCAGGGGCTACGCCTGGTGAACAGGGAAGCTGGCGCGCAGGCGCGCACACTCCTGGACCACGAGTGCGCACGCCTGCGCCTGACCCCGGCCGATCTTGATGGCTACGACAGCCGAGCCGCCGGGCACCTTCAGGTGGCGGCCGCCATCGCCGGCGGGCTGGCGGACGCGGGCGTGTCGAGCGAACCGGCCGCGCTGGCCTACGGGCTGGACTTCATCCCGCTGGCCGCCGAGCAGTTCAACCTGGTCCTGCCGGCCAAGCACGCCGCGTCCAGGGAGGTTCAGGGCCTGCTGAAGGTGCTGACCTCACCGTGGCTGCTCGCCCAGCTGGCCGGCCTGCCCGGCTATGACCCGGCCAGCTGCGGCGTCCCTCGCGATCAGTGGCCGTAAACGGGGACAAGCATGGCCCGGGCAATGGTGTGGAAGCGCAGGTTGAACCCGGCCACGGCGGGTGAGATCTCGTCGTTGACGTCCAGGTCCGCCACGTCGAGCGCGTGCACCGCGAACACGTAACGGTGCGGCGGGTCCCCGGCCGGGGGCGCCGCCCCGCCGAAGTCCTTGGCACCGTAGTCGTTGCGGACGTGGAACGCCCCCTTGGGCAGGCCCGAGCTGTCCGTTCCGGCCGCGCCGGTGTGGAGTTCGGTGACCGAGGCGGGGATACCGAGCACAACCCAGTGCCAGAACCCAGAACCGGTCGGCGCGTCGGGGTCGTAACAGGTGACGGCGAAACTCTTGGTTTCGGCCGGGAAACCCGACCAGGACAGCGACGGGGAGATGTTCCCCCCGGTCATGCCGAACCCGTCGAAAACCTGGTTGCCCGACATCATCTGGCCGTCAGCGACATCATCGCTGTGCAGCTCGAACGGCGGTACGTCCGGATGGAAGTCGTAGGGCAGCGGCGCACGGTCAGTCACGCGTTTACCTCCTCGTCGAGGTTGACATGTTCTCTAAGCTGAGTTAATCCCACGTTATCGGTAGCCCCGTCCGACCAGCCTGGCTGGGCCGCATGATCACGTTTGCGGCGATCGGACGCTTTTGCCGCCCTATGTTCTCCTACGGTGGTGGTGTGAGGCAGCGGCCGAAGCGCAAGATCCCCAGGCGTCCCCGCCGAAGAGCGATGCACAGGTTCCTCGGCCGGATGCGCCGCAGCGCCGCGGGTGGCATCCTCGGCCGGGTCCGGCTGGGTCAGGCGGGTACGTCCCCCTGGCCGCGGCGCTGCGCGCTGGCCGCGGTCCTGCTGGGCGTGGCGCTGGTGCCCTATCCGACGCAAGGGGCGGCCAGCGCGCCGCCCGCGTCGGCGTGCCGCTCTGGCTGCCGGGCTGGAGCCACGCCGAACATGGTCAGGTGGGTCATGCCGCTGTCCGGCTCGTGGGACGTGGTCCCGGGCCTGGCCGGCACGGTGCCGGCCTCCGGCCTGGCCTACGTGTCCGTCGGCGATGGAGTCGCTGCCGTCGGGGCCGGGCTGACCGTGACCGGGTACGCGGCGAAGACCGGCGCGCTGCGGTGGCGGACGACGCTGACCGGCTTCCCGGCCGGCGCGGCCATCGTGTCCGTGCGCACCTGGCCGGGCGAGGTCACCGCGGGCGTTTCTGATCAAGCTTCCGGGGCGGCCAAGCGCACCGAGGTGGTCCTGTCGGCCCCGGCCGGGATCCAGCTGGGCCGGTATCCGGCGGCCGTGTTCGGCGGGGGCGTCGCGGGCAGCCCGGCCTACACCGTCATCGTCGGCGCCACCGCGGTGACGAGTTATGACAATGCCACCGGTCACGTCCGCTGGCGGCGGCCCACCGGGCAGGCGGCGCAAGCGTGGCGCACCGACGGCAATTTCCTGTACGTCGCGGAATCGGCCGGCGGGTTCGTGGGGTCGGCGCCGGTCACCGCGGTGCGCAAGATCGATATGGCCACCGGTGCGGAATTCCTTCTCCGGCCGCTTGAGGGCCTGTCGTTCCGGGGCACGCTGAGCGCCGCGTCCGACGATGTGGTGCTGTTCACCTCGGCGGCCGGGGTGACCGCGTACAGCGGCACGACCGGAGCTGCCCTCTGGACCATCGAGGGCGCCGTACCCGAGGGCGCCGATCCCCGCGCCCAGCGGATCTACCTGACCAGGGGAGCCAACCTCATCGGCGTGGTCCCGCAGACCGGCCGGATCTCCTCCACCGCCTCGGGCTCAGCGGTTGACG
>Ga0187851_10005201_pt1 | contig 10425 bp, 11 predicted proteins | sample June2016WEW_6_10_FD_132997 | JGI IMG/M metagenome (GOLD analysis project Ga0187851, IMG submission 132997) | Peatland microbial communities from SPRUCE experiment site at the Marcell Experimental Forest, Minnesota, USA - June2016WEW_6_10 | ecosystem: Environmental > Terrestrial > Soil >... | reverse complement strand
TCCGGCGTCGTGATCAGCCAGCTTGCGAATCCCGGCCATCCGATTCTGTACGGCGGCTCGCCGGCCATTTTCGACGTGCGGTTCGGGACCACGCCCATGGGCGCGATCGAGACCATGATGCTCGACTGCGCCAACAGTGAGATCGGGAAACGCCTGGGGATGCCCACGCAAAGCTACATCGCCCTCAGCGACGCCAAACAGCTAGACTCTCAGGCTGGGCTAGAAGCGGGCATGGGCGCGCTCATGGCCGGCCTGGCGGGGATCAACAGCGTTTCGGGGCCGGGAATGCTGGACTTTGAGAGCTGCCTGAGCCTGGAAAAGCTGGTTGTTGACAACGAGATTTGCCGCATGGTCCACCGCCTGCTGCAAGGGATCGAACCTCGCGAGGATTTCCCGGCGCTTCCCCTTTTCCGGGAGCTGAGACGCGAGAAGTCCCTTCTGATCGCCGACCATACGCGCCGCCATCTGCGCGAGGAGATTACGTTTCCGGGCCCGGTCATCGATCGCGGCAACCGCGGGCGATGGGTCGAGGCGGGACGGCTGACCTTGCGGGAGCGGGCAGCGCAGGAAGTGTCGCGGCTGCTGGAACAGTACTCGCCCTCGCGTCTCCCTGAGGACACGAAACTGGAGTTGACACGCCTGATGGAAGGCGAAGCTCGCCGGTATGGGGTGGATGCCTTGCCGACCGTTGAAGGCTAGGCTTTCTCGACGATTCTGGCGCCGGCGCTGCGCAACTCTTCCGCGGCGAGCTCCGGCCGGACAGAATTGTAATAGACCTCTTTCAGGCTGTACGACTTCGACTTGGGCTGGCTCGCCGGCAGTATCTCGAAGTGCCAATGAGAATCTTCGGCCAAAGTCGTCCAGTGCTCTTTGCGATCATATTTTGCAGCCACGTTGGGGGTCGTGTAGAGGACTAGGTGGTAAGACGGCGATACAGTCTCCAAGCGCTGGAGGATCGACTTCAGGAAGTGCGCCAGCCGCAGTTGCCGATCCCAGGTCGAGACATCCTCTTCGAAGGAGCTGTGGTGGTTAAGGGGAAGGAGCCAAGTCTCATACGGTACGCGGGAGGCAAATGGACAGTAGGCCACGAATTGGTCGTCCCACTCCACGGTCCGGACTTGATGGGCAGTTTCCTGCGCGGAAATGTCGCAAAGAATACACCGTTCCTTGAGTGCGTAGTACTGTTGGAACGATCGCAGTTTGTAGACGACCCGGCGGGGAATGAAAGGCGTCGCGGTAATCTGTGAATGGGGGTGCTCCAAGTCCTGTCCCGCCAAGGCGCCCTGGTTACGCGAAACGGTAACGTACTTGAAACGGCGATCCTTCTTGAGGTCAGTGATTCTGGAAACATAGGCGCGCAAGACCTGGGCAACCCCTTCGTCGCTCAGGTGCGAGAGCGAGGTATCGTGATGAGGCGATTCGATGACAAGCTCGTGGGCGCCCAAGCCGCGCATCTTGTCATAAAGACCTTCTGCCCGGCGCTGGGCATCCCCTTCGATTCGGTACAGTGGCCGCAGGTGAGGGGTTACGCGGACTTGCCACATGCCGTTGCCATTCCAATGCGAGTAGATGGTTTGCGGGGCAAGCGCTTCCTGGCCCGGGCACAAAGGGCAAGCGCCAAATCTGGGCCACGGGCCGTCACCATTTTCCTGGATTATCCAATTCTGCGTAATGGGATCCCTGCGCAGTTCCATGCGACCTCCAAAAGCAACCAACCGAAGCGAAAGGCAAACCGCTAAACTCGCCTTGCGACTCTCTCAAGACTATTCCTATCAAATTCAACCCACTGCCGGATATAGCCCGCACGTACTGGTACGGTGGATATCCTTGGGCCCGTTGGCCCCAGAAATCCTAGGGCCGCTTCACGGCTGGCTCCTGGAAAGAAGCAGGCGGCCGTAACGCTAGCTCGTTCTTCGTAAACTGATAATCGGGAGTCCGAGAAATAACCACGCCATCTAAATCCGCTGCGACTATTACACGCCGCAGACAATCTAATGTCAAGCGCCTATGCTGTCAATAGGCAACTACAGGTAAAGAGGCGGAAGTTTTCGAAGGGAAGCCAGGAAGGTATTCGAATCGGTCACTCACTTATCGGGCTGGAAATCCAGAATTCTGCTTTGCACCTTGGCTCGCTGAAAGGCAGAGTTCACGAGTGCCACGGTGATGTCGCGGTTAATGAAGAACACGGCACGCAGGCGAAACTCCGTGCCGAAACTGACTGGAAACCAGACGCCTTCGTCAAACCGCTTGTACTCCACGTTGAACCCAACTCCGGGCACATCGGTTCCCAGCAAGGTCCTCACGAGGAACGGTATCCTCCGTGACAAGTTCGTATACACCCTCAGGGGCTCGAACTCCTCGGCGTCGATCATCGCTTCCCCTGCCCAGGCCAATTCACCCTTGTCACGCGGACGAAACCTTACGCGGTACACCCTTCGACCTTTAACCGTATCCTCACCCACCAAATCGAAGCGATATTGCTTCTGCTCCCCGGAGGTCAGCGGAAAGAGATCATGGCTCAGGCCGTCTTTCGACTTGTCGTTGGAAAGGTCATCTCGGAAGCTTTGAACAATACTGCTATCGACCCACCCGTCCCCAGGCACCGGCTCACCTTGAAATGCCAGGTACTTCCCTTTGCGCCAGTAACGGCCTTCGATGTGTTTCAGTTCCTTCTTTGTACCGTCCGGCGTGGGGGCAACGAGGTAATCCGCTGTTTCCTCGCGCGCCAGCTTGCCGTTGGTCCGCAAGGTTGCGACATGAATGCGCTGCTGGTAAACATACTCAGCGCGTGCCTGTTCAGCCCGGTCCTGATTCGCGGCCACGCGAGCCATGATCGCGTCCACGGATGGAGACGGTTGGTCGGCGTTCGCAAGTGTCCCCAGCGAGGCCAGAAGCAGAACCCATGACAGGCTGAACATCGAGAATCCCCCACTGGAATATACGCAACGAACCTCTTCCCGGGTGCAAGAAAATGGCAGGTCGGCAGATAGGCAGGTCGGCAGGTGGCAATGCGCTCAGGGGTAATCAGCGGCCGCGCGTCCGAAATATGTCCGCCGCGCCTCTCGTCCACCGCCTACCATCAATTCCCGACTGCCATCTGCCGACCTGCCCATCTGCCAACTGGCAATCGACCCCAGTAATCGGGCATAATGGTTCCCCGGCAGCAGTGACATGGCACTTTTTCTCGGAATCGATGGAGGTGGCAGCGGCACCCAAGCATTGCTAGGTGACGAAGAGGGGTGGATTTTCGCGAGAGCGATCGCTGGGCCCTCGAACCCTACGAAAGTGGGGATTGAAAGGGCCAAGAAAGAGATCTTGCGGGCCGCGCGTGGAGCCATTCGGAAGGCGCTGAGCGCGGCGGAGCGCGGCAAATTGACGGCCAAGCGTGGAGTTCAGAGGCGCGGTCAGCCATTGCTCGCCGCGGTTTGTGCCGGGGTGGCGGGCGTTGACCGTGCGGCTTTGAGCCGTCCGCTTCTGGCCTGGCTTCGCAGGGCCATTCCCGCTCGCCGTCATCTCCTGGTGACGGATATGGCAATTACTCTGCACGCAGCCCTCGGAACTGCCGCCGGAATGATCGTCGAGTCCGGGACAGGCTCCTTCGCCTACGCGCGCACCCTGCGAGGAGAAACCCTGCGCGCCGGCGGCTGGGGCGCTACGTTTGACGATCCCGGGTCCGGTTACGACTTAGGACGCAAAGCCATCATGGCAGGCCTGCGCGACTTCGACGGGCGGGGCGAGCACACCGTGCTTACTTCGAGGATCTGCCAGACGCTGAAGCTTTCCAACATTACACAAATCGTGATGAAGGGGCTCAGCCCGCAGCAAATGGCCGCGTTGTTCCCGCTGGTTTTGGGAGCGGCCCGCGAAGGCGATCGAGTGGCACGCCGCCTCTGCTCCCAGGCCGCCTTTGATCTCGCCGAAATGGCTCTGGCGGTGGGCCGCCGTCTGGGACAGCGAGGGCCGGTCCCCGTTGTCTGTGCGGGCGGCATTTTCCGCTCCAGCCCAGCGCTGCGGCGGCGTTTTGCGTGCTACGTGCATCAGCACATGCCTCGGGCGCGCGTGCGGCTTTTGCAGCGCGAACCTGTTGAGGGCGCGCTGGCCATGGCGCGCCAGTTGGCGTAGCGACGGTATGCAGGGGCGGCCCTCGTCGCCGCCCGAGGGCAATCACGAGGGTTGCCCCTAATCGAAGGAGGTTTTTATGTCTCAAATGATGAGAGAGATTCTGGAGCAGCCCCTGGCGCTCCAGCGCACCCTGGCCGCCGAGCGCGACCACGCCGTGGCATTCGCTGACTTCGCGCGTCAGCAGAAATTCCGGCTCATAGTTCTGGTGGCACGTGGGACATCCGACAATGCCGCGCTGTTTGGACGCTATTTGCTCGAGTTGACGACGGGCATCCCCGTCTCGATGAGCGCTGCGTCGATCCACACTCTTTATCACGCGCGGCTGGATCTTCGCCAGGCTCTGGTGGTGGGCATCTCACAATCGGGCGAGGGTACGGATATCAATATGGTGCTCAAGTCGGCTAAGCGTCAGGGCGCCTACACACTTGGCATCACCAACGAGGCCCGGTCGACGATGGCCGATTTGGTGGACGACGTCTTCCTGGTGCACGCGGGAAGGCAGCGCTCCGTGGCTGCCACCAAGACTTACACGGGGCAATTGCTCATCTTCTACCTATTGGCCTCGAGCTTAAGCTCGCAGATTGTCCTTAGCGACGTTTCTGAGATTCCACACCGTGTCGAACTGGCCCTCAAGATGCGCCCGGAAATCGAGCAGGTGGTGGAGCGCTACCGTTACATGCGCCGCTGCGTGGTGGTGGGGCGCGGCATCAATTTGGCCAACGCCTACGAGCTGGCTTTGAAACTGATGGAGACCTGCTACGTCGTGGCCGAAAGGTTCTCCTCCGCCGACTTCCTTCACGGGCCCATTGCGATGATTGAGAGGGACTTCCCGGCGCTGGTCTTTATGCCGCCCGGCAAGACTTTTCAAGAACTGCTGAAACTGACCGCACATCTGCACGCCTTGAAAGCCGATACCCTGGTCTTTTCCGCCTCGAACGCGCGGATTCCGGGCGCCGGGCATGTGATTCGCATTCCCGATCCCGTCCCGGAAATCTACACGCCCATACCCTACATCGTTCCGGGGCAGATCTTTGCGGGCTTGCTCGCGGAAGTGAAGGGGCTGAATCCCGACAAGCCAAGGGAGCTTCAAATTGTGACGCAAACAATTTGAATCGCGCCCGTCCGCTATAACTCCAATGACCGTTGTTTGGACCAAGGAGTCTCCGCGGTTCGCTTGTAACAGGGTGCATCAGCGAGCAATCGGCAACGGTCGGACTCGTATTCTGCCTCCCTCAAACACTGCAACGCAGCCTTGCTCGAGGTCGGCCTTGAGTTTTTCGACGTTCGCCATGAGCACTGCGACTTGGGCCCCGGGCCGCCGTTGAGCGGACCTTCTGAGCAGGATGACGGAGGGTTTCCTGTCCTCCCGTAAGGCGAGGAGCGTGCCAAAGTCAGTATCTGCGGAAATCAGGATGCGATCCTCTTCTGCTGCGCGCTCGAAGATCGCGACGTCATCATGCGCCGCCATGCCATAATCTCGGACGTGAGCTGCATCATGCCCGGCTTCGCGAAGACCTTCCGCCAGCAATGGAGATAACGCATTGTCGACCAGGAATCTCAAGGGCTGGAAACCAGCGGGATTTCGCGTTCCCTCACCGCTTCAGCAGCATAGCGCAGGGCCTCAGAGACATCCCCTGCCTCAAGATCGGGGTAGGCTCTTAGTATCTCGTCAACGCTCATTCCGTCTGCGACCATTCCAACTACGGTCGCGACCGGAATGCGTAGTCCGCGGACACATGGTACGCCACCCATTTGCTCCGCTTTCACAGTTATTCGCTGGAACGCCATATCGCACCGCCCCCAACTATATTATCAGATTCGTTGCGGGCTCATCCCACTTCGTAGCGGGCTCACGGAACACCGATATGCATAGTCATCAGTATGACTGTTTCAGCGTTTCTATGCGACAACGCGGCTCACCAATTCGTAATGGACCCGTCGGGCCGATGGAACAAGGGGATGGGTCGCACCCGCTCGGTAATCTCGGCCGCGAGTTGCAGCGGCTTGGTATCCAACGTTACACCGAGTCCCGGACGGCGGTTGGGCCACATCTTGCCGTCGCGGAAGTCGTAGCATTCCGGCAAGTGCGGGTAAGAAGCTTTCCCTTCGCCGGTCATTTCCATCAGCACCGGCCCCGAGAAAACCCCGCAGGCATGGACCAACGCGGTTTCCGACACCGGGCCGGTGAAGTGCGGAATCAGCCCCACGTAATGTGTCTCGCAGAGGGCGAGGATCTTCATGTACTCGGTGATGCCGCCTACATTCGGCAAGGTGACTCGGGCATAGTCGATAAGCTGCTGCTCAATCAACTGGTTAACGTCCCATCGGCTGCCGAACTGTTCGCCGACCGCAATGGGAACTTTGACATGGGCGCGCAGCTCCTTGTAAACGTCAGGATTCTCAGAACGGATCAGATCCTCGGCGAAGTAAGGCTCGAGCGGCTCAATCAGGGTGCTGAGTCGCACGGCATCGGGGAAGTCGAGGCGGGTGTGGTAATCGAGCGCCCAATCGCCATCTTTACCCACGCCCTCGCGGATCTCGACGCAGTCCTCATAGGTCTTGCGGACCATCTGATGGGAGTTGAAGGGTTGCCCGTCCGGCGGGTCTGCGGTGGCATAGCGAAAGGCGCGGAACCCTGCCTCAAGACAGGCGCGAGCGGTCTCCTTCAGGCTTCCGTGGTTCGGGAAACCCGTGGAATAACACTCCACGTGGTCACGCGCCAGGCCGCCGAGAAGCTCATACACGGGCACGCCCAGCGCTTTACCTTTGAGGTCCCAGAGAGCAAGGTCAATCGCGCCCAGGGCGTCCAGTTTTTCGCGACCGGCGGGATAAAAGTAGCCACGGAACATCATCTGCCACAGATGATCAATGCGGAATGGGTCTTCGCCGATAATCATGGCGGCACACTGCGAGGCGGTGTCACGTGAACCGCCCTCGCCGACGCCTGTGATGCCCTGATCTGTCTCGACAGTGACGATGTTGAAACTTTGGTTAAAATGCTCAGGAGATTTCGGATTGTGGTAGAAACGAACGCGAGTGATCTTCAGGGGAGAAGACGGGGCAAGGGCATTCACCCTTGGCGGAATCGCGAGAGCTGCTGCTCCCGCCAAACCGGCCGATCGCAGAAAATGACGCCGTTGCATTGGACCTCCTTTTGGGGGAGCATAACGCAGTTAGCTGATCAGGTGTGCCGTGATGCCGATTCTCGTGCAGGCTTTCGCGAGCGCGGCATCAGCAGTCAGAATTGGGCAACCTTGCATAGCCGCCACCGCCAGGTGCAAGGCAGAAGGCTTGCTGCGCCCGGCTGCTTAGTGGTTCGGGGCAGTAATATGCGGCTGGAACGCTGGTGTCGATGTATGTCAATAGCGGCTGCTCCTGCGGGCTTCCTGGATGCACTGGCTCAACGGTGTACCACGAAGTTTGATCGAGGCTCGAAAGCCGCTCAAGTCAGGAAGGGAAGGCACATTTCGCTCTGGCCGGATGAACCTCGCGACCTCGACGCCCCTGCGCAACGCGACAGCCTCACTGCCTACCTCGTCGTCCAGCAAGCGCTGCAAGCTCTGACGCGCTTCCCGAACGCTGACTTTATGTGTGCTCATGATTTGACTCCGTGTACATCCAAAATGTACACGGGAAGGAGTGTTCTCCGCAAGGAAAAGCCCGGGTGGGTACGATCCTAATTTGACTCGTAGTGCCGGCCTTCAGGCCGGCACTGATGGAAAGAGCCGCCTCTACTTCAAACTACCCAAAGCTCCGCCCCTCAGTGCACCAAGTTATTCCCACACCTCGAGGTTTGCAAGCGGATCATGCGTCCGTGCGAAATTGTGAAGAGAAGAAGATCACAGCGACGGTGCTCAATGACCCGGCGTACCGGTTATTTGACTGGCTTTCTTCAGGAGCATAGAATGCCATTTGCAGGATCCGCCGACGCGAATTCACCAACTGGACGCAAACAACCCCGGCGGAAACTTCATCCTTTACAGGAGGCGCCTTATGGTTAGTATTCCCAAGCATGTGCAGGAGTTTCTTCCCGGCAAGATGGGATGGGTCGCTACATCCACGCCGGATGGGACTCCTAATGTCACTCCCAAGGGGACAGTGCGTCTGTTGGACGACCAGCACGTAATGTTTGTCGATCTGTTTTCCCTTAAGACCCGGCAGAACCTGGAGAAAAATCCCAAGGTTGCTGTAACGGTAATCGACCCCGCCGGTGCCAAAGGGTACCAACTCAAAGGGACGGCCGAACTGATCTCGTCCGGGCCGTTGTTTGAGCAATCCGCCACGCAGTTGAAACAGGCCAATCCCTCGCTGCCACCGCCCAAGTATGTGGTGAAAATTGCGGTCGAGTCCGTTTACGATCAGTCCGTTGGTCCGGATGCGGGCAAACAGATCGGCTGACCTACGGATCGGCATGAATTCAAAGCACCCAACACTTGGCTATGCGCTTTGGTTGATGCCCAGCGGAGAAGTTTGCCAGCGGCTGGCGGGGACAATTCTTGAATTGAGCAGGCAATATGGCACACCGGCCTTTGAGCCTCACGTGACTCTGGCTGGCGGTATCGTCGGTCCGGCGCGCGAGGTTGAATCGCAGATGAAAGACCTGGCCAGGAGACTCCCGCCTCTTACGATTCGCCTGACCACGGTCGCAGGGCTGGAAGAGTATTTCCGCTGCCTCTTCGTGCGAGTGGCCCAAACTCGACCCATCATGTCTGCGAATGAGGCCGCCCGGGAGATTTTCCGCCTCCCGAAGCGGCCCGCTTTCATGCCGCACCTCAGCCTGCTTTATGGCAGCTTGAAGTCCATAGAAAAAGAAAGAATAATCGCTTCCCTGGGCCGCCAGTTCGAGATCGAGTTCAAGGCGGCAACTCTTCACCTCTATCTCATCAAGCGTGAGCCCGAAGTCTGGCGCAGCGTGGCGAGCCGGGGCCTGGGACTTTAAATCGCCTCTTTACGAATTTGCCGGGCTGGCTGCGGATTCTTCCAGCGCGGCATCCTGCACGGGCTGCGTCGAGCGGATGGTCAGCCAGTCGGCATGGGCTCGATCCCAATCCTGGATGACCAAGCCCTGCGCCTCGAAGAGCGCGCGGATTTGAGGCCGTCCCCAGCCTACGATTTCTTCCAGGATGGGAACCAACACGCTCAGAGCGTCGTCGCTAAGCACGGTCCGCTTGGCGATCTGGGTAATGCTTCGGGCCTGCGAAACCGCCACCGTGAAACCCTCGCGCTGATTCAAATGCAACATCACATGGATGTCCGAGCTGCCGTCGCCGATATAAACAATCCGAGGCGAACCGATGCGAAGCGCTGCCTGGAGGTCGTCCAGCACGGCCACTTTGCCATAACCGGCATTCACTCTGATGAGCCCGGCGATTCCTCCTGCGTCGTCGTACTCCAGTAGCGTGCCGTGGATGTGGTCCGGCGCGATGATGCCCTCGAGCGCCGATTCTACAATCTCCTGAGGAGCAGCGGAGATAACGTGAAACTCGAACTGGTATCCATCGATAGCATCGGCCAGCATTTCGTGCAGACGCTTGATGTTCTTCTTCAGCCTGATTTTCTTGCCTGCTTTTCCGAAATGTTCCTTCCGTACTCGAACCCGAAATTCACGATCGTGAAGCAATAGATAAGCTAATTCTCCGCCTTGCTGCACCAGGTTTTGCGCCGAGAGAATTGCCGTCTTACGCTCGAAGTCTTTACTCGAGATTCCCACCAGCTCGCTCAAAACCGCGCCCGAGTCGTGGAAACTGAGCGTTTGGTCAAAATCGCTCGCCACCAGGTATTTCTTGGCGATCTGAGTCGTCGCTTGCATAGACATCTCCTCCTAAAGCCTGTAACCCCAAACTCGCCTCTTTAATCGAGTTCCTTGGTCAGGTTAGTTTATGCGCTCATTGTTACAGTAGAGTTTCTCGCCCATTGCGTGACCAGGCACGCGAAGCCAAGGCGGAAGAACACAGGCAGGTGAATTCTCGAATTTGTTTCGACTGTTGCATCTCAAGGATTATCGTACTCCATCGGCGCCGCTTTCTTCCAATTCATTATATTAATACTCCCCATAACTCCGGGCAGTCTGCCGCCAAGCTGTCGCGCGGTGGAATGTGTTCTCCGGCGGGTGGAAGGAAACCGGAACCATCTGCTGCTTTTTTCGGTCAGGGCAGTTTTTGTTCGAAGCTGCCCGGCGCTCGAGCGGCGGACTATTTTCCGGTGGGATTGAAAGAGGCCAGAACGGTGGCGAAGACTTTCTTATATTGCTCGTACTTTTCTTGGACGCTCCAAGCAGTGGCGATAAAGATGATGTCGCCGCGG
>Ga0187851_10005200_pt1 | contig 10425 bp, 6 predicted proteins | sample June2016WEW_6_10_FD_132997 | JGI IMG/M metagenome (GOLD analysis project Ga0187851, IMG submission 132997) | Peatland microbial communities from SPRUCE experiment site at the Marcell Experimental Forest, Minnesota, USA - June2016WEW_6_10 | ecosystem: Environmental > Terrestrial > Soil > Wetlands... | reverse complement strand
CGTGGGCGCCCATCGCGATGCCTCCTGCTCGGGTCCGGAAACAAAAGAAGGGGCCCCCTCTTGGGAGGGGGCCCCTTCGGCTAGTTCCGGTCTGGTTCTGGCGGCCTACGTGCGCACCGACCCGGCCTGAAGCCTGGAAGCCCCGCTCCTAATCAGGAGCAGGCCCAGCAGCAGTACCAGGGTGGCGGCGTAGGTCATCGTGATCGGGGAGCATACCCTGTGGCTGGTTGCTGCGTCAACCGAGTCCGGGTCACGATCGTGACACGTCACGGGGTGGACGCTTCCCGGGGGCCAGACGTGAGATCGCGGACCTCACGGCAGGGGGTGACCCCGGCGGCCCCATCGGCCGCCGAGGCCAGGCGGCTGGGCGTGCCCCGCCGGGGGACGAGACGGCGCAGCGCGCGGACGTCCGGCAGCGCGACGTCGCCCGCCGGGAACGTGACCCCGACGCCGGCAATCCCGGTGACCAGCATCGCCGCGCCGATGTAGTACTGGTTGAAGTTGGCGAACTTCCCGAACAGGAACGCGGACAGGAAGACAAGGGCTGCCTGCACCGCGACATCTCCCAGGCGCGCCGGCCTCCCGCGCCAGCCGACGAGCGCGATGGCGATCAGCACCACGAAGACCGGGAGCAGCGGTGGCAGGGCCACATGCCATGTCTGCCACAAGAACGCGGTGACGGTGAGGGATCTGTACCAGGGCCCGATGACCAGCTGGATCCCGATGATGTTGTAGATGAGCTGGCCCACCCCGGTGACGAGGGCGAAGGGCACGATGAAGAGCGCCGCCACGATGGTGGCCACCACCGTTTCGACCCGCGCTCGCCGTGACCAGATGAAAGCCGGCAGCACCAGCAGCGCGGTCACAGGGTCGACCAGCATTGCGACCGCCAGACAGATGGTGGCGATGCGCCGGTGGGTGGCGCGCAATGCCAGCCACAGCACCACCCCGGTGACGATGTAGATCTCGACCCAGCTCCGGTTCACCATGCCCACGTTGAACGGGGAGGCGATCGCCAGCGCAACCACGCGGTGGGCATCGAGGCGAAGGCTCCCCTGTTGGGCCAGCAGCCACAGTCCGGCAAAGGTGACTCCCAGTGCCACCACGGACATCACGCGCACGTCGCCGACCAGCCGTCCGGGGGCCGCCAGGATCGGGACCGCGGGTCCGTAGGGTAGGTGCCCGGCGATGTACCAGGGGTATTGGGGCAGGCGGAAGCTGAAGGTCGGGCCGTAGGGGTTGGCCCCGTGCAGGAGGGCGCCGGCCGCCCCCGTGACGGCGCTGAAGACGTCGATCGTGTTGACCCCCCAGGTCCAGGTCACTGCCATCAGGGCGAGCAGGGAGACGGATGCGGCGCCCACGAGTGCCCTGGCGGCACGCCCTGGACGGAGCGCGCACGCTCCGCCGGCGGTCGCGGCCAGTGCGAGCGTGAGGAGGGTCTGCGCTCCCGCATGAGCCGCAAAGGGCCCTCCAAGGTGGGGGTAGAGCAGGTTCGTGATGGCGACGATCACGGTGGTCACGACCCACCAGGTGGGGCCCGGCGTCCTCAGACCGGCCTTGAGCGCCACCAAGGCCAGCACCAGCGCCGCGACCACCAGGAGGAGCCCAACGTTGGATAGGTCGCCGAACGCCTGCATGAGCCCGACGCCGAGGACCGCGACCGACATGCAGCAGAGGGCGGAGCCGCTGGCCCCTCCGCGCAGTCCTCGCGCACCACCTCGTGCCGATGCCCTGAGGCTCATCTCGACCGACCTCTCACTCGGGCCAGCTCGGACGTGGAGGGGTTGTCGAGAGACCCGTCACGGGGAGCCAAGGCTGGCGTGGGACCTGATGGACAGAAGGTTCCACGCTCAGCTGTCCACCTGCTCACAGTGCAAGTGAAGGCACTGTGACGATCTCGTGCCGAGGGTCCCGCTTTCGAGCGTCCAGCTCGCGGCGTGCCCTTTCCGTGCCCGACGCCAGACCACCCGCGGCGTGGAGCCCCTGTATCCTTCCGAGCCATGACTCAGAACGACCACCCCCGCAACAGCGCCGCGATGCTCCACGGCCCTGACCGCGCCGCCGCCCGGGCGATGCTCCACGCCATCGGCTTCAGCCGCGAGGACCTGGAGCGCCCCATCATCGGTGTGGGCCACGCGTGGATCGAGACCATGCCCTGCAACTGGAACCACCGGGTGCTCGCCGAGCAGGTCAAGGCGGGCATCCGAGCGGCCGGCGGGACCCCGATGGAGTTCAACACCATCGCCGTCAGCGACGGCGTCTCGATGGGCACCGAGGGGATGAAGGCCTCGCTCGTCTCCCGCGAGGTGATCGCCGATTCCATCGAGCTGGTGACCCGGGGCCACTCCTTCGACGGCGTGGTCCTCATCGTCGGCTGCGACAAGACGATTCCGGCCGCCGCGATGGCGCTCTGCCGGATGGACGTCCCGGGTCTGGTCCTCTACGGGGGCACCATCGCCCCGGGGCGGCTCCGCGACCGCGACGACCTCACCGTCCAGGACGTCTTCGAAGCCATCGGCGCTTTCAACGCCGGCAAGATCGACGACAAGGAGCTGCGGGCGGTGGAGGAGGCGGCCTGCCCCGGGGCGGGTTCCTGCGGCGGCCAGTACACCGCCAACACCATGAGCGGCGCGCTGGAGTTCCTTGGCCTCAGCCCGGCTGGAGCCAACGGGGTGCCCGCACTCCACGCCGACAAGGCTGTGGTCGCCGAGGCAGCCGGGCGCCTGGCGGTCAAGCTGGTCGCCGAGGACATCCGGCCCCGCTCGATCGTCACCCGCGAGGCGTTGGAGAACGCCATCGCCTACTTCTCCGCCACCGGTGGGTCCACCAACGCGGTGCTGCACCTCCTTGCCATCGCCGCCGAGGCCGAGGTGCCGCTGGAGATTGAGGACTTCCAGGCGATCTGCGCACGGACTCCGATCCTGGCCGACCTCCGCCCGGGGGGACGGTTCGTCGCCACCGACATCCACCGCGCCGGCGGGCTGGCCGTCCTGATGCAGCGCCTGCTCAGCCTCGGCCTGCTTCATGGGGAGGCCCGCAACGTCGAGGGCCGTACCCTGGCGGAGATCGCGGCCGGTGCTCACGAGACCCCGGGGCAGGAGGTCTTCCGTCCCGCCGACCACCCGGTCAGGTCCCATGGCGGGATCGCGATCCTGCGGGGCAACCTCGCCCCCGGAGGCTGCGTCATCAAGCTGTCGGGCCACGACAAGACCACCCACCGGGGATCGGCCCGGGTCTTCGACTCGGAGAACCAGGCGTTCGCCGGGGTGCGGGAGGGGAAGGTCCAGGCCGGCGACGTGGTGGTCATCCGCTACGAGGGCCCGGTTGGCGGACCGGGGATGCAGGAGATGCTCTCGGTGACCGCGGCGCTCGCCGGCTCCGGCCTCGACGACTCCGTCGCCCTGGTCACGGACGGGCGCTTCTCGGGCGCCACCCACGGCTTCATGGTCGCCCACGTGGTGCCCGAGGCAGCCCTCGGAGGGCCGCTGGCGGCGCTCCGCGACGGTGACATGGTGCGAATCGATGTCGCATCCCGCCAGCTGTCGGTCGAGCTACCCGAGGCGGAGATCGCCGAGCGGTTGCGCGCCTGGACGCCGCCCCAGCCCCGCTACCGAACCGGTGCCTTCGCCAAGTACGCGGCGTCGGTCGCCTCGGCGAGCCAGGGCGCCATCACCGTGCCGGTGCCGCGCGCGGCGGTGGAGCCTGCGAAGGGCTGACCCTCCGTGCCCGGCGCGGGAGGGCGTCGCCGGTGCCGGCTGCCGGTGACCGAGCCGACAAGGGCGGCGGCGTGGCAGCATCCGTCCATGCACGGACCAGGCGCATCCGAGACGGAGGCGGCCGGCGGGATCGCCGCCGCGCGGGCCGCGCTCGCCGAGGCCCCGGTCTTCGACGGCCACAACGACCTTCCCTGGGAGATCCGGCGGCTGGCCGGAGGTGACCTCCGGGCCTTGGATCCGGGTACCTCGCTGGCGGGGCGGACCCATACCGACCTGGAGCGGATGAGCGCCGGTGGAGTGGGCGCGCAGTTCTGGTCGGTCTACGCGCCCTCGACGCTGCCCGAGGCTGAGGCCCTCGCGGTGACCCTCGAGCAGGTGGACCTGGTCCACCGGATGATCGCTCTCCATCCAGATCGCCTAGTGCTGGCGATCAACGCCGAGGACTGCCGCCGAGCGGTGGCCGGTGGCCGTATCGCCTCGCTGCTTGGCGCCGAGGGCGGCCACTGCATCGCGTCGTCCCTGGCCGTCCTGCGCGACCTCCACCGGCTCGGTGTCCGCTACCTCACCCTGACCCATAACCACAGCACCGGCTGGGCGGACTCCGCAACTGACGAGCCCAGAGCCGGGGGGCTGAGCGCGTTCGGCCGGGAGGTCGTCGCCGAGATGAACCGCATCGGCATGATCGTCGATCTCTCGCACGTCTCCACGACCACGATGCACGCGGCGCTGGACGCGAGCTCACGACCGGTGCTCTTCTCCCACTCATCGAGCCGGGCGCTGGTCGACCATCCCCGGAACGTCCCCGACGACGTGCTGGGCCGTCTCCAGGGCAATGGCGGGGTCTGCCAGGTGACGTTCGTGCCCTCCTTCGTCTCCGAGGCATGCCGGGTCTGGACCGAGATGGCCCAGCGGACGATGGAGGACCGGGGTCTGGACTCCGAGGACCTCGGCGAGCGGGCGCGCTTCCTCCCCGCCTTCGAGCTCGAGCATCCACAGCCGGTGGCGACTCTTTCGGAGGTGGCCGACCACATCGAGCACGTGCGCCAGGTCGCCGGCCTGGATCACGTTGGGCTCGGTGGAGACTTCGACGGCACCGACGCCCTGCCTCGGGGCCTGGAGGATGTGACGGGATACCCCCGGCTCCTTGCCGAGCTCGCCGGGCGCGGCTGGACCCAAGCGGAGCTGGCCAAGCTCACATGGGGGAATGTGCTGAGGGTGGTGGAGACGGTCTGCGGCTAGGCCGACCGTGCTGTCTCCTGTCGCTGGAGCATCCGCCACAAGCGGTCCGAGCGCATCGGTCGTTCGGCATGTGATCGCCCGGACCTTGAGATCGCGGCCGCAAGGCGGCACGATATCCAGTTGCTATGAGTCAGCGCCCCGGGCCACCCGGAATTCGCTTCGACGCCGCCCTGTACACGATCGGCGAATGGACCATTCTGCGGCTGCCTGAGAGAGCGAGCGGGAAACTGCCGTCGCGCGGGCAGGTCGCGGTACGGGGAACGATCAATGGCCATGGGTTCGAGACGGTGCTGGAACCGGACGGCCGTTTTGGCCACTGGATGAGGATCGATCAGAGGCTGGAACGGACCGCTGCTCTCAGCGCAGGTGATACGGCGACTGTCGAACTCGAGCTGCTCAATAACTGGCCGGAACCGAACGTGCCACAGGATCTTGAGACAGCTCTGGCAGCTGCACCTCAGACGATCCAAGACCTATGGAGAGAGATCACTCCGATGGCGCGCTGGGAATGGGTTCGCTGGGTCAATGCAACTCGAAACCCCGACACGCGTAAACGGCGGGTCGAAGTCAGCATCTCGAAGATGCAGAGCGGGAAACGACGGCCCTGTTGCTTCAACCTTGCCGCATGCACTGACCCGAGCCTGTCAAGAAGCGGCAGGCTGATCGAGCCGGCGTGATTCGTTCCAACGTCCGCGTGGGTGACGTGCACGTCCTACGCGCTGTCTCTCCAACCGAATTTAGATTCCTCACCAGAAGGGGAGGTGACCATGGCTGAATGGATCTACTTCATCCACACCTCGCGCGATGACTTCGCCACGACCATGACCGACGAGGAGCGGCGGGTTTGGAGCGACCATTCGGCGCGGTTGGAGAAGCTGCTTGCAGACGGCACGCTGGTCATCGCGGGCCCGACGCTGGGGAGGATCAACACCGGGGTGGCCGTGATCGAGGCGCCCGATGAGGCCTCGGCGCGACGGATCATGGAGGAGGACCCAACCATCGCGAGCGGACTGGCGCGCGGCGAGCTGCGCGGCTTCCACGTCGCCTACCTGCGCGGCCGCCCCGGCTGATCGGTTCGCCCTCTCGCGTCAGCGTCGCGGTGGTCCCGGATCCACCCGGTTCGGCCACGGTTCCCACGAGGTGCCGAACCGATCGATGTGCCTCGATGGGCGGCCTCGCGGTGGACCACCACCTCTCATGGGGGCCTTTAGGACAGAAGTGTTCTTAAGGGGTATGACGGTGACGAGGAGCCCACAACCTGGTGCTTTCCACGCGCTTGGCGTTTTCTTCGCCAGAACCCGATCTCCGCTCTCTTCGGGACCAGCTCAGCGACGCATGGCATCGGCCAGCCTGGTCGGGGAGATGCTGGGATGAAGCCAAACTGGCTACCATCCTCATCGGAGATGGTCGAGACCAGGAAACCCCGGAGCGGGCTCACCATCTACGACGTCGCCCGCCACGCCGGGCTCTCCATCGCCTCGGTCTCGCGAGTCCTCACTGGGAGCGGCAACCCCCGACCCGAGACCCGAGAGAGGGTGATGCTGGCGGTCCGGGAACTGGGTTACATCCCGGACGGTGCCGCCCGGGCGCTCTCCAATGGCCTCAAGGAGGTGGTGGGCGTCGTCTTCCGTCGCGGTGACGACCTCGGCTTCGAGGATGAGGCCGAGAGCCCGCTGTTCGACGAGGTCGTGACCCGTGGCATCGAGGCGTCGGCTCAGCGCACCGGTTTCGATGTGCTGATCTCGATGATCGGCACCGGTGACGCCATGGTGCGACTCTCCGCTCTGGCGGGCAAGACCGACGGCCTCATCCTTCACGATCGCCTCATCTCCGGCACCGCCCTCGCCCGGCTGGCCGCCCAGCTGCCGGTCGTGATCCTGGTCGGCAAGTCCTCTCCGGAGACCATGAGTGTGAGCAGCGACAACCAGGCGGGGATGCGGGCGCTGATCCGCCATCTGGTCGTCGATCATGGGTACCGGAGCATCGGCTACATCTCGGGCCACGCTGACAGTCCCGACAGCCTCGCCAGAGCCGCGGCGCTGGAGATCGAGGCCCGGCACCTGGTCGCTCGGGTCATCACCGGGCCCCGGTGGACGGGCGACTACAGCGCCAGGGGAGGGGCCAGGGTGATCGCGACCGTGCTCGGCGCGGATCGCAAGCTCCCCCGAGCGATCGTCTGCGCCAACGACCAGACTGCCATCGGGGTGCTGCACGCACTGGATCAGCGTGGCATCCGGGTGCCCGGCCAGGTGGCGGTCACGGGCTTTGACGACGTCGCCGTGGCGCGGCACCTCCACCCCACCCTCACCACGGTCCGGCAGCCGATCCGTGAGATGGGCGTGATCGCCTTTGATCTGCTGCACGCCGCCATCACCGGGGCGGCGGTTGCCCAGCGCAACGTCGTCCTCCCGGTCGAGCTGGTCGTTCGCGAGAGCTGCGGATGCCGCGGCTCCCGACGGAGGTAGCCGCGCCGGCCGCCACCCGGACACCGCTCGGCAATGCCCGAGTTCGGCCTAACCCTCCTCGTCACGGGGTCGATCTCGACCTCAGCCACCCCCCGCACGCTGCTTGCGGGAACCTCGGCTGGACCGTGTGTAAGCGCTTACAAGAACTTGACAAGCGCGTCCCGGATGCCCAGGTTTAGGGGCGCCCTGAGTGCGCCGAGCACAGCGACGGCACACCGTCGCGGGGGGTCGGGGGAGCGATCGGGAAGGCCGGAGGTCGAGGAGAGACCGGGCGGCAGGAAGGCAGGGAGGGCGCCGGAGCGCCGCTTCTCTGCTGGGAGCCTGGCGCCCACACGTTGGACTCGTCCGCTCACAGGGAGGCACGCGACCGATGACCAGTATCCAGGCACCATCGCCGGCTCTCCGGGGGGCCAGGCGCGGCGGCGGCCGGTGGGGCCGCTTGTCTGCCCTCGTTGCAGGGGCGTTCGTCATTGGCGGCTTTGCGGGCATCGCGGCGCCCGCCAGCACGGCTCTAGCCGCCCCGCCGTCCCTGTGCGGGACGTACGCGTCCGCCCAATTTGGCCCCAACGTGTGCGTTTTCACGCCTCCCAGCGGGGCGAATGCCGCCACGGAGCTGCTGGCCATCCAGACGGCCGTCAACAACATCGCGACCCAGCAGGTCCCGCTCTCAGCCCAGTTCAACGACCAGGGCTACGCCCTGCTCTTCGAGCCGGGGACCTACGGCTCGAGCACCACCCCCCTGGTGTTCGAGGTGGGCTACTACACCGAGGTGGCAGGACTGGGAGCCGTGCCCCAGGACACCGTCATCAACGGCCAGATCGAGGTCTTCCCCAACGACCTGGATTGCACCAGCGCGGCCCAGACCGACTGCTGGGCAAACTCGGACGACAACTTCTGGCGGTCGATGTCCGACCTCACGCTCAACGTGATGGACACGGCCGACAACTACGTGCCGACGCCGATCACACAGCTGCCACCCATCGGGGACACCTCTGACTGCTACGGAGGCTCCACGGACATGTGGTCGGTGTCCCAAGCCACGCCGGTCCGGAGCGTCATCCTCAACGGCACCCTCAACTTCCAGGCGTACTGCTCCCAGACGGGCTATGGCAGCAACGACTACGGCAGCGGTAGCTACGTCGCCAACAGTGAGATCAACGGCCAGCTCGACTGGTCGGGCAATCAGCAGGGGATAGCCCGCAACACCGACATGGAGAGCGCGGCCGGCTACGTCTGGAACTACGTCTACTCGGGTGACGCGTGCCCTCCCGGCTACACTCCTCCCGCCGGCACGGCCTGCGCTCCCACCGAAGACGCATTCAACGGCGCCACTGACAGCACGGGCGGCGCGGACGGGATCATCGGCGTCGACCAGGTCACGGAACTGCCGCAGAGCCCCGTGACCCGGGAGGAGCCGTTCCTGTACACGGACCAGGCGGGTCACTGGAACGTCTTCCAACCCTCGGTCCAGCACAACACGACAGGGCCGAACTTCCTGAGCGGCACCGAAGCCGGAACCTCCGCCCCGATCCGGGACTTCTTCGTGGCCAGCCCGACCACGCCGGAACCCCAGATCCAGGGTGCCCTCAACCAGGGCAAGGACCTCGTCCTCACCCCCGGCACCTACGACCTGAACTCCGCTCTCGTGGTCAGCCATCCCAATTCGATCGTCCTGGGCCTCGGCTTCCCCGTGCTCGTCCCTCAACGGGGCAACGCGACCATGGTCGTGCTCCCCAATAGCGGCGTGGCGCTGTCCGGGATGATCTTCGACGCCGGCCCGGTCAACTCGCCCGTCCTGCTCTCTGTCGGCGTCCCCGGTCCGGCGTCGTCCAGCGCCGGCGACCCTGACCTCATCCAGGACATCTACTTCCGCATCGGCGGTGCCGAGACCACCTCGGTATCGGCCACGGTCAGCTTGCTCGACAACGCCGACAACTCGATCATCGACGACGTCTGGGCCTGGCGCGCCGACCACGGCGCCAACACCTCGGTCACCGGTCCCGAAGGGCAGGTGGGCGCCGGCTGGGCCTACAACCAGGGTGTCACCGGGCTCGAGGTCACCGGCAACAACGTGACCGCTTACGGCCTCGCCGTCGAGCACTACCAGAAGAACGAGGTCAACTGGAGCGGCAACAACGGCACGGTGATCTTCTTCCAGAACGAGTTGCCCTACGACCCGCCCAGCCAGACGGCCTGGGAGGCGTCGCCGATCCAGCCCGGTTATCCCTCGCTCCTGGTGAGCAACAACGTCCAGAGCTTCCACGGGTATGGCATGGGTAGCTACGTCGTGTTCATCTACACCCCTGCCACCCTCTGGGACGCCATGGCCTACGAGGCTCCCAATGCTCCTGGCGTCGTGTTCACGGACGCCATGGATCTGTTCATCTCCAGCACCTGCTCCGTGAACGGCAACTGCCCGACCGCGGGCCAGTCCGGAGGTCTCGATTCAGTCATCGATGGGGTCGGTGGCCCTGCCACCGATGCCAACCCGACCACGGTCGTGGACGTCGACTCGTACGCGAACGGGGTCGCAACGCTCCCTTGACCTGACGCCGCCACGCGCCAGCGCTCTCGAAGCGGGAGCGCTGGCGCGCGAGGCGGAGCGCCGTTTGGCAATCAGACCGGGAGGGACGTGCCTACCGGTCTTGTTCTGTGACGCGATCTTCCTCGCCGTCGTGGCCCTCTGCCTAATCGCTTCCGCCGTGGGTGATCGCCTCGGCCGGCGTCCGGCACCCTCCCCCCGGAGATCGCGGCCCGGGTCCCGAGCCCGGGGACCCCGATGCCAGGCCGCCGATCTGATCTCGTCGGGGGGACCAGTTCCTGCTACGATCCCTCTCGATGTTCGCGATCGCGCCGCGGTTCTACTTTTATTTTGAGTACGCCACATCGGCCCCTGGGCCGGTGCGGGTGCTGCTGAGCAAGTAGTCCTGCGCCGAGATCCCGGGAGGCCGAGAGGCCGACCCGGATCTCGCGAACCGGGCCCGGTCCTCACACGACACTGGAGG
>Ga0187851_10005199_pt1 | contig 10426 bp, 4 predicted proteins | sample June2016WEW_6_10_FD_132997 | JGI IMG/M metagenome (GOLD analysis project Ga0187851, IMG submission 132997) | Peatland microbial communities from SPRUCE experiment site at the Marcell Experimental Forest, Minnesota, USA - June2016WEW_6_10 | ecosystem: Environmental > Terrestrial > Soil > Wetlands... | reverse complement strand
CTCCGCCACGCAGTCTGGCCTGCAAAGAAATCTGCCTGTGGTTCCTTAAAATCATCGCGAAAAGCCCGCCAATTCGCGTCAATTGACGGGAATCTTGGTCACGCTGCCACTGCCGTAGTTCGCCACCCAAGTGTTGGACCCGTCGAAGGCCACTCCGTACGGATTGCTCATGTTCGTGTAGGTGCTCACCACCGCGCCGCTGCTAGCCAACAGTTTGGTGACGTTGTTGCTGTTGTAGTTCGCGACCCAAATATTGATTCCATCGAAGGCCACACCTACGGGCTTCGCCCCGGTAAGGGAGTAGGTAGCCACCACGGCACCGCTGCTGGCCAACAATTTGGTTACGCTGCCGTTGCCAGCGACTTTGTAGTTCGCGACCCAAATGTAGGTTCCATCGAAGGCCAAGCCGGTTGGAACGCTCAATACGACTCCAGTGGAGTAGGTGCCCTCCACGGCGCCGCTGTTGGCTAACAGCTCGGTGACGTTCATGCTTTCTATGTTTGCCACCCAAATGTTAGTTCCATCGAAGGCCACAGCTGCAGGCTGGGTTCCGACGGCGTATGTACCCACAATTGCACCGCTACTGGCCAACAGTTTGGTTATATTGTTGCTCCCGTAGTTCGCGACCCAAATGTTTGCTCCGTCGAAGGCCACACCTGCAGGCTCGGTTCCGACCGCGTACGTACCCACAATTGCGCCGCTACTGGCCGATAGCTTGGTTACAGTGTTGCTCCCGTAGTTTGTGACCCAGATGTTACCTCCATCGAAGGCTATCCCATATGGATTGCTCCCGACGGCGTAAGTGCCCACCATCGCGCCAGTGCTGGCCAACAACTCGGTCACGGTGTTATTGCCATAGTTTGCGATCCAAATGTTAGTTCCATCGAAGGCCACTCCTTGCGGATTGCTCCCAACCGAGTACGTCTGGCTGTACCACCGCAGAAGCGCCGCATTCATCGCCCCAGCGCTTGTCCCCGCAGCGCCCGCTGGGCCTTGTGCCCCCTGTGGGCCAGTTGCTCCCGTCGCCCCTTGAGGACCCGCTGGACCCATCGGGCCGCTTGCTCCGGTCGCTCCTGTCTGGCCCTGAGGACCAGTGGTTCCGGTAGCTCCCGTCGAGCCTTGCGGTCCGCTTGTGCCCTGCGGTCCGGCTGGACCTGTTGGTCCGGTTGGTCCGCTCGCTCCCTGTTGCGCCAGCAGCGCCCATTGCGTGGGATTGTTGTCGGGCTCGTTGCCAACGTTGTTGTTGGTCAGCGAAACGTAACTCGAGCCGCTATAAAAGACCGCAGCCCCCAAGCTGTACGTGGTTGCGTTTGACCAGGTGCCCGCAAAAGTCGCAGGCGGACCTTGCGCTCCCTGCGAACCCTGCGCGCCGGTTAGTCCCACTGGTCCCATTGGCCCTTCTGGTCCAGTCGCGCCTGGTGTACCTTGCGGGCCTGTCGATCCGGCGGGTCCGGTTGCGCCAGCAGGACCTTGTGGACCTGCAGCACCCGCCGCTCCCGCGGCTCCGGTCGCTGCTACGAGTTGCCAATTGGAATTGAGAGCCGACGGCTCCGAGGACAGACTTGGAGCGACCGCAATCCAGAACTGGCCACCGTCGCTTACCGCGTCGTTCACCTGATAGGTCACCGACGACACCCAGCTCCCCTGGTTGTTGATTCCTTTGGCGGCCAACAACTGCCAATTGGAATTGTTGGCGTTGGGAGCGGAGTCCGTGTTGGCGATCAGCGCGATCCACGACGAGCCCGCGTAGGCTACGGAATCGTTAACGCTGTATGCAGTGGCTGAAACCCACGTCCCGCGATTGTTGATTCCGGCGGGACCAGCAGCGCCCTGCGGACCTACAGGACCGCTCGGACCCAAATATCCCTGCGGGCCTTGTGGGCCTTGAGGACCTTGAGGCCCGGCGGGGCCTTGGGCTCCGTTGCCGAGGAAAACAATGTCCAGCTCCGGGGGATGGCTGTAAGTGGTATTTTCCTTACTGGTGAAACTGCAACTCAGCGGACTATTCGCGACCAGTGCGATTCCGTCATTTGCCTGGGTGCCGTTGAGCCACGCATTCAGCGCCGCGGTGATGTCGATGACGATGTAGTCATGGACATTCAACTTGGCGAGCGGAACGCTGTTAGCGATGGTGGTTCCGAGTGCAGGTGACAGGCTGGCGTTGATCGTCGGCTCCGTCCACGCGCCATCCACGAAGTCCACGTTGAAACTGCCCGCTGTGCCCACGGCATTGACGTAGAGTTTCAGGCTGGCTTTGGCAATGTTGGCGCTGGTGTATCCGGCTGGGATCGCAGACAGATCGAACTGAATGTAGGCTGTCTGGGAAGAGCTCTCGACGTTGAGGGTTGCTGCCGCTCCGAAGTTTGAGGTCGGAGTAGCGGTGTTGGTGTAGGAGTCGGCGTTGGGAGTAAGTTGGCCGTAAGCCGCCGTACACGCCAGCAAAATCAGAGTCAGAAGTGAAGCCAAGCGCAATTGAGTTTGCAGGTTTTTCATAACTCTCTCCAAGTGTGTCTTCGTTGGTTTGTCTCTTGTTTTCGATCTCGTGCGCAGCACGGCGCAAGGGGGCACACGACGGGTTATTTCTATTTCCCGGCGGCGGCGATCGGCACCTCGATGGGGCTGCCTGGAGCGCTGGTCACTATGTTTAGCGTGGCTGCGTCCGCGCCTACCGCATCGGGAGTGAAGATGACCGCGATGGTGCAACTCTTCCCGGGTCCGAGGTTGGCTGGGCAAAAGACGTGGTCGGTGAACTGGGATGCATCTCCCGCGATGGCAGTGAACGTAATGGGACCGATTTCCACCGGGTCAATGCCCTGGTTTTGCAGGGTCACAACCTTCTTCTCCCGGTAGCCTAAAACGACGTTGCCGAAGTTCAGACTGGTGGGGGAGACACTCGGTTCCACTGGGGCAAGCACGAACACCACGCCCGCGCCCGATGTGCCGCCGTAGAGGGTAGTCCCGTAGAGGTGGCCCGCTTCGTCGCCGATCACGCCCGCTACAGGTTCGTATCCGTCAGCGAATGTGAAGCTGTACAGCACCGTCTGGTGGCCGGTGGGATCCAACTCGAAGACATCGCCCAGGCCTTGTCCGCCATATTGAGTAGTTCCGTAGAGATTGCCCTGTGAGTCGAAAATCAGGGTCGAAGCCGAGCCGCCGAAGTCGGTAAAGGTGTATAAGACCGAGAAGTTTCCGGAGGAATCGATCTTGTACACCACGCCGGGATAGTCCAGGCTGGGCGGGCCGCCGGACCAAGTGGTCCCGTACAGGCTGCCGGCCGAGTCGAAGATGAGACCTCCAATGGGGAAGCCCCCGTCGACCCCGAACGTGAACCCGTGCAGTACGGTTTCGTTACCAGACGGATCCAGCTTGTACACCGCGCCACAGCCGTAGACGCCACAACCTGAACCACCGCCTTCGAACGTGGTCCCATAGATATTATTAGCCGAGTCCATGATCACGCCCGATCGGGGATACGCACCATCGAGACCGCTAAAGCTGTAGAGCACCGCCTCAGTCCAAGCGCCATCCGGTTGTGCCGGGGGTGCGAGCTTGAAAACCGCGCCCGCGCCCGATGTGCCGCCGTTGATGGTCGTGCCGTAAAGGTTCCCCGCCGAATCCATGATTACGCCGGCTATGGGGTAAGCTCCATCGGGTGCGCCGGTGAAGTTGTATAGCACCGTCTCAGTCCAAGCGCCGCCCGGTTGTGCCGGAGGTGCGAGCTTGAACACCACTCCGCACCCGGAAGAAGGTGCGCACGCAGGGCCGCTGAGATCGCCGCCATAGGCAGTAGTGCCGTAGAGGTTGCCAGCCGCGTCGGCGATCAGACCTCCTTGGGGGTCGCTTCCATCGGCCCCGCCCGTGAAGGCGTGCAGAACTGTCTGGTGCCCTCTGGTTCCCTGACTCGTGACGTGCACCTCATAGACCACGCCCGCGTTCCCCGCGCCGCCAGAGCTGGCAGTTCCGTAGAGGTTGCCAGCCGCGTCGCGGATCACACCAGCGTCGGGGCTGGCACCATCGAGCGGGGGCGGAAAGGTATACACCGCCGAATACTGGCTGGCCGTGTCGACTTTGAACACCACGCCGTAGCCCAAATCGCCTCCGGGACCGCCAAAAAAGGAAGTCCCGTAAAGGTTGCCAGCCGCGTCGCCGATCACGCCCGCTTGTATGGAGCCCCCATCGACTCCGCCTGTGAACGCGTACAGCACTGTCTCCTGGGCCGCCGTGTCCAGCTTGAACACCACGCCTTGGCCCGATACCCCGCCACCGTAGGTAGTCCCGTAGAGGTTGCCGAGCGCGTCGCGGATCACGCCAGCGTAGGGGGAGCCCCCATCGGCTCCGCCCGTGAAGGTGTACAGCAACTTCTCCTGGCCGGCAACGTCTACCATGAACACCACGCCCGCGCCCGATGCGCCGCCCCCCTCAGTAGTCCCGTAGAGATTACCGGACGCATCGCGGATCACCCCCGCGTTGGGATCGCCCCCATCGGTACCGCCGGTGAACGTGTATAGCACCTTCTCCTGACCCGCCGTGTTTAGCTCGAACACGACGCCCGCGCCCGATGCGCTGCCGCCGCCGGCAGTGGTCCCATAGAGGTTGCCGGCTCCGTCGCGGATCACGGCGTTGGGGTAGGCCCCATCGGCTCCGCCGGTGAAGGTGTACAGCACTGTCTCAGTCCAGACGCCACCCGGTTGTGCTGGAGGCGCGAGCTTGAATACCACGCCCGCGCCCGATGCATTGCCGCCACCGGAAGTAGTTCCGTAGAGGTTGCCCGCTCCATCGCGGACCACACCGGCGAAGGGGTAGCCCCCGTCGGCTCCGCCGGTGAAGGTGTACAGCGCTGTCTCCCGGCCGGCCTTGTCCACCATGAAAACCACGCCCGCACCGTTGAACTCTGCCCCTGAGCCACCGAGTAAGGTAGTCCCGTAGAGATTGCCGGCTCCGTCGCGGATCACACCAATGGGCCAGTAGCCATCAGCTCCGCCGGTGAAGCTGTACAGCGCTGTCTCTTTGCCGGATGCATTCACCCTATACACGACGCCAGCGCCCGATGCGCCGCCGCCGAAGGCAGTCCCGTAGAGGTCACCGTCCGCGCCGCGGAATAGACCCGAGTATGGGTTCGCCCCGTTCGGCATGCTTCCGAAAGAGTGCAGTACGATTTCCTGATCTAGTGATTGTGCGGCTGAGGCCGCGATGGCTGCACGGTCAGTATTCTCATTCTTTTGCCACGCATAAGGCCGACGATTCAGCCGGTTGAAGGGTTTTCCTTGCGCGCCCGCGTGGGCGGTAAAGGCGGGATAAGGAGCGCCGCTGGGGCGTCCTTGGTTGAGAGTTGCCGCGTCGATGCTGGGGATAGCCTGCCCGTGGGCGCCAGTGAACAAACCTAGTGTGGACAGCAAGAGTACCGCTAAATGCGTCTTCAAGTTTTTCATGGTGTTCTCCAGTCTTCTGCGTAAGTTTTGTTGGGGAAAGCTGAATGCGAGACCTGCGCCACCCGACCCTAACGTCGAACGGCGCGACGTTAGGATGGGGCATAGGCTGTCGCTCATTTCTCGACGACCTGCTCAAACGGTTTTGTCTTCGAGGCTCTGTAATTCAGGTCCCCCGAATAGCTGGCCACGATGGAAAACTTGTCACTCTTCGTGAAGGTCGTTATTAAGCCAGCTTGTCCATCAACCAGGGTTACCGTCCCCAGGACGGCCTTTCCTTGTTCGAACGTTACCGACCCGATCGGCATCGCCCCGTTGCCAGAGACCACCACCGAAAACTCTACGGGCTGATCGACGGTCGATGGGTTCGGGCTGGAAGTCAGCGTAATCGCGGCACTGGCTCCCTTTGTAGCCCCGGCGAGCTTGAACACCGTGAGATCTGTGGTGCCGTACAGGTTGCCCGCGGCATCCTGGATCAGACCAGCCTCTGGGCTTGCCCCGTCCGTGCAGTTCGCACCACCCTGGGAGCAGAAGCTGTAGAGCACCGTCTCGGTCCAGTTGCCGCCCGGTTGTGCTGGAGGTTCGAGCTTGAACGCCGTTCCGCCACCATAGCCTCCATAGCCAACACCGACATTGGCACCGCCAACAGCCGTGGTGCCGTAGAGGTTGCCCGCAGAGTCCTGGATCAAGCCGGATTCGGGAAGCCGCCCGTCCGTGCAGTTCGCACCACCCTCGGAGCAGAAACTGTAAAGCACCGTTTCAGTCCAGGTAAGGCCCGGTTGTGCCGGAGGCTCGAGCTTGAAGACTGTGCCGTCGTAAGGGCCGTTGGCGCCACCGATTCGTGTGGTGCCGTAGAGGTTGCCGGCGGCATCCTCGATTAGACCAGCGGAGGGAAACGCCCCGTCTGTGCAGTTCGCGCCGCCCTCGGAACAGAAGCTGTAAAGCACCGTTTCGTGGCCCGTGGCGTCCACCTTAAACACCGTTCCGCACGGACCTTCCGAACCGTCATTCTGCATGCAATACTCGCCGCCAGCGCCGCCCTGGGATGTAGTGCCGTACAGGTTGCCCGCAGCGTCCTGGATCAGAACGGAGGTGGGCATATCCCCGTCTGTGCAGTTCGCGCCACCCTCGGAGCAGAAGCTGTAGAGCACCGTCTCGTGACCGGTGTTGTCGACCTTGAACACCGTGCCGCCTCCGTAGCCGTCGTCAGCGCCAATATTAGCGCCGCCGAATTCCGTGGTGCCGTAGAGGTTGCCCGCAGCGTCCCGGATGAGACCAGCCTCGGGGTACGCCCCGTCCGTGCAGTTCTGATCCCCCTTGGAGCAGAAGTTGTGGAGCACCGTCTCGTGACCCCTCTTGTCCAGCTTGAACACCGTGCCGCTGCCGCCCTCAAAGCCGTGGTTAGCCCCAGCGCCGCCAAAGAATGTAGTGCCGTATAGGTTGCCCTTATCGTCCTGAATCAGACCGGCGGTGGGCATGTCCCCATCTGTGCAGTTCGCACCACCCTCCGAGCAGAAGCTGTAGAGCACGGTCTCGTGACCGGTGTTGTCGACCTTGAACACCGTGCCGCCTCCGTAGCCGTTGTCAGCGCCAACGTTAGCGCCGCCGTACGAGGTGGTGCCGTAGAGGTTGCCCGCGGCATCCTCGATTAGACCAGCGGGAAGCGCCCCGTCCGTGCAGTTTGGAGCAGAGCAGAAGCTGTACAGGACGCTGTAGGTGTAATGGGAGTCCGCGTTCGCCATCTCCGCGCCGTCAGTATTCCCCGTCTTTGCCTGGGCATTAGGCGGACGACTCAGTCCGCTGAAGGGTCTACCTTGTGCGCGCGCCTGGGCGGTAAAGGCGGGATAAGGACCGCCGCTGGGGCGTCCTTGGTTGAGAGTTGCCGCGTCGACGCTGGGGATAACCTGCCCGTAGGCGCCAGTGAACAAACCTAGTGTGGACAGCAAGAGTACCGCCAACTGCGTCTTCAATGTTCTCATGGTGTTCTCCCGTCTTCTCTCTGTTATTTTCCTGGGAAAGCTGGTACAGAAACTCGTTGGTCGTAAATTCTGTTTGTCGAATTCGTTTCGCCTCGGCATCGCTTCTTTCGGGGCCCCAATTTTCTTCGCCGTGCCCACTCACAGCGAGTTCAGTAGCGACTCCAAGCAGACAAACAGCGTTCCGTCCGGACCCTCGAACGAGTGCCACGTATTCTCCTCAGCGCACGCGTGGAACCTCGGTTGAGCGGCACCGGTCAAGATCTTCGCCTGGCGTAAATCCACTACGTCCACCTCGCAGCCACACTTCTCGCACCAGAGGCGAGTGCCACCTCTCCTCCGAATCGTCAAGATCCGGTCGGTTTCAATGGTGATGTGTATTTTCTTATGAGCCGTGTTTGCCTCCCTGAGCCTTTACGCGGCTTATATCTCGTGCTACAGTGCAACCCAAGTTAGTAAGGCTTGTGGCCGCTCCGGCCTGACGGGGAATACACTGCTGCAAGTGGGCCCAGAAAGTCTTTAGGAAAACATCAGGATTTATTAGGGCCAGCCTATGAGCACAGAACCAAAGAACTTCTACGAATTCGGCCCCTATCGGGTGGACCCCGAGAAACTGCTCTTGCTACGCGACAATCAGCCGGTTGCGCTCCCGCCTAAGGCCTTCGAGACCCTCCTGGTGCTGGTCCGGCACAGCGAGACCGTGGTTTTGAAGGACGATCTGATGAAGTCGATCTGGCCGGACACCTTCGTCGAGGAATCCAACCTCGCGCAGAACATTTTTGTACTGCGCAAGACGCTGGGAGATATGGCCGGGGAAAAGCGCTATATCGCAACCGTCCCAGGACGAGGATATCGGTTCGCGGAGAAGGTACGGGTGGTTTCCGAACAGGAAGAGATCGTGGTGCAGAGCCACTCGGTCACCAGGGTCGTGATCGACAAGCAAAGCTCGCCCGACCAGGTTCTCCTAACCAACGTTCGCCCAACCCAAGTTCGCCCAACCCAAGCGTGGCGTTGGGTTGGATTGGCGGCGGTCGCGGTCGCTGCCTTGCTTGGCGGCACCTGGTTCTGGCGGTCTCATCGGGCACCGAAACTCACGGACAAGGACACCATCGTGCTCGCCGACTTTGATAACAAGACGGGCGATCCCGTTTTTGACGGCGCGCTGAAGACGGCTCTCAATATTTCCCTGCGACAGTCGCCTTTCCTGAATGTGCTTGCCGACAGCGAAGTTACGAATACCCTGCAACTGATGACCCGCCCGGCAGACACGAAACTCACGCCCGAGGTGGCCCGCGAGCTTTGCCAGCGCGCGAACAGCAAGGCGTACATTGCCGGAGCGGTATTCGGGCTGGGCAGCGCATATGTTCTGGAGCTGAAGGCCGTGAATTGCCCGAGCGGCGATACCCTGGCGCAGGACCAGGTCACGGCGGCGTCGAAGGAGAAGGTGCTGGACGCGCTGGACAAGGCGGCGTCCAAGCTACGCGGTGAACTAGGCGAATCGCTGTCCACCGTGCAAAAGTTTAATGTTCCACTCGAACGGGCGACAACGTCCTCGCTCGAAGCTCTGAAAGCATATAGCGTTGGTACTCAGCTGCCTACCCTGCTACGTGCTATCGAAATTGATCCAAACTTTGCCATGGGCTACCTGAAGGTGGGCCTGACCTATGAAGGTCAGGGCGAGGAAGGACGAGCCAGCGAGTACCTTACCGAGGCATTTCGGCTGCGGGAACGTGCCAGCGAATGGGAAAAGCTGGAGATCGCATCCCACTACTACTTGGATGTAACCGGGGAATTGGACAAGGCAGCCCATACATACCAGGAGGCGATCGAGAGCTACCCGCGAGAATTCCAAGGCTACGAAGTTCTCGGGGAAGTGTACAGCGCGCAGGGTCAGCACGAGAAGGCTGCGGAGGTAACTCGGCAAGAAATACGCCTCGCACCTGATCGAACTATATTTTTGTACAACAATCTCGTCGTCTACACCATCGCTTTGCAACGTTTTGGCGAAGCGCGCCAGATCCTCGAAGAGGCGCAAGCACAAAAACTTGATAGTACAGTGCTCCATCTTAGCCTTTACGCCCTTGCCTTTCTGGGAGCGGACTCTGCGGCGATGTCGGAACAGCAGAAGTGGTTTGCGGGCAACCGCTTCGGGTACATGGGGCTGGCGCTTGCGCCCGACACCGAGGCCTATGCTGGTCATGTAGCCAAGGCGCGGGAACTCACCAATCAGGCTGTGGACTCATCCATTCGGGCGGACGCCAAAGAAAATGGGGCAGTATGGCAGGCGAATGCTGCTCTGCAAGAAGCGGCATTCGGCTATCCTGTTGAAGCGCGGCGGGCGGCGGCGAAAGCGTTGAAGCTTGCTCCTGCGAGCCACGGCGTCGAAAGCGAAGCAGCTCTTGCGTTTGCCATGGCAGGCGATACGGCACGATCCGGATCCTTGGCCCGAGACTTGGGGAAACGCTTTCCGCTGGACACGCAGATGCAGTCGCTCTGGTTGCCGGCGATTCAGGCGCAATTGGCATTGCACAGAAAGAGCCCAGCTCCCGCCCTGAAAGCCCTGCAAGCTGCTTCACCCATTGAGTTAGGCGCAATCGCGTTCGTGAACAACGGCTCCTGCCTCTATCATGTGTATGTACGCGGAGAAGCGTACCTAGCGGCCGGACAGGGCCCTGCCGCCGCCGCTGAGTTTCAGAAGATTCTCGACCACAGTGGGATTGTCTGGAACTGCTGGACGGGAGCGTTAGCGCATCTGGGCGTGGCTCGTGCCAACGCTTTGCAAGCGAAAACTGCGCAGAGAGCAGATGCCGATGCCGCCCGCGTTCGGGCGCTCTCCGCCTACCAGGATTTCCTCACACTCTGGAAAGATGCCGATCCCGACGTTCCCATCTACAAGCAGGCGAAAGCAGAGTACGCAAGGCTGCGATAGAACTCCGCTGGTAGATGCGAATCAAGATGAAACGGCAATTACGGGCGGTGCATGGCCCAGGCAGTAGGGACAAGTCCCGGGTTCAATAGACCATG
>Ga0187851_10005198_pt1 | contig 10427 bp, 7 predicted proteins | sample June2016WEW_6_10_FD_132997 | JGI IMG/M metagenome (GOLD analysis project Ga0187851, IMG submission 132997) | Peatland microbial communities from SPRUCE experiment site at the Marcell Experimental Forest, Minnesota, USA - June2016WEW_6_10 | ecosystem: Environmental > Terrestrial > Soil > Wetlands... | reverse complement strand
ACGACCTTTTTATCGATCTCGACGCCAAGGAAGATCAGCTCGATTTCCCCGTTCTCTACACCAACGCCAAGATCGGCACCGCCGCCTTGCATCAGGGAGCGCAGGGCGAAGACTTGCGGCCGTTGTTTGAGGCGATCGTCGATACCATCCCCGCTCCGCAAGGGGACGCCCAAGGCGCCCTGCAAATTCTGGTCGCGAACCTCGACTACAGCGACTACCTCGGGCGTCTCGCCATCGCGCGCGTTTTTTCCGGAACCATGAAGACGGGAGAAGACGTTGCCATCGCCAAACGCGACGGCTCGTTTCACAAAACCAAGATTACCAAACTCTTCAGCTTCTCCGGACTCAAGCGGACCGACATTACGGAGACCTCGCTCGGCGATATCATCGCCGTGGCTGGCGTTGAAGGCATTACCATTGGCGAGACCATTACCAGCGCCGAGAACCCCGCACCTCTACCTCCGATTGTCATCGATGAGCCTACGATTGGGATGCTGTTCACCATCAATACTTCTCCGTTCTGCGGACGCGAAGGCAGCCTAGTTACGTCGCGCAATCTCCGCGAACGCCTCGAGAAAGAACTGCTCACCAACGTCTCCCTGCGCATGGAAGAGACCGGCAGCACCGACTCGTTCAAAGTTCTCGGGCGGGGCGAGTTGCAACTTTCGATTCTGATCGAGATGATGCGCCGTGAAGGTTACGAACTGATGGTCGGCAAGCCCGAAATTGTCACCAAACGCATCGATGGCAAGCTGATGGAGCCAAGGGAACATCTCACCGTCGATATCCCCGAGGAATTCGTCGGCGTGGTCATGGAACACGTGGGCTCGCGCAAAGGCGAAGTTGCCAACATGCACAATCATGGCTACGGTCGCGTGCGCGTGGAATTCCGCGTGCCCAGCCGGGGACTGATCGGACTGCGCAGCACGCTGCTCACCGACACCCGCGGCACCATCGTGATGAATGCGCTCTTTGATGGATACATCGAATGGCAGGGAGAAATTCCGCATCGTCCGACGGGTGCGCTGGTCGCCGACCGGCCCGGAGTTACCACTTCGTATGCTCTCTACAATTTGCAGGAGCGGGGGATACTTTTCGCCGGTCCCGGCATCGACGTTTATGAAGGCATGATCATTGGGGAAAACGCCAAGGACACGGACCTCGATGTCAACATCGTGCGCGAGAAGAAACTGACCAACATGCGAGCTTCGACCTCCGACGAGGCGATCCGTTTGGTGCCTTTCCGCAATCTCAATCTAGAACAGGCCATCGAATTCATAGCCGATGATGAATTCGTGGAAGTAACCCCGAAATCACTGCGCTTGCGGAAGAAGATTCTGCCATCGAATCGGCGAAAAAAGGGTTCGATGGCGGCCATTGAAAGCTGAGCCCCGCACGCGCCAGGAGATTAACCCTTGAACGCGACATGAAGCCAAGCAAGCCCCACACCGGTGCTCACGGCGACAACCGCCTTCGCATGTTCCTAATCCCTTGCAGTTGCGGCACCAGCTTTGCCGTCGCCGAGGATTACGACCGCCGCGGGATGCATATCCGCAGCTTCATTCCCTGTCCCAATTGCGGCAAACGTCACGACCCGCGCAACCGGCTCTTGATGCTTGATTACCAGGACGAACGGTTCTGGAAAGTTGGAGGCTGCTAGCTGGTGACGACCGGCGCGACTCGGCAGCGAAACTCGAGGGGACCATTGAGGCTTTCCGCACTCGCGATGTACACTTGCTGTACGCGCCCGTAGCTCAGTCTGGATAGAGCGGCAGCCTCCGGAGCTGTAGGTCGGGAGTTCGAATCTCTCCGGGCGCACCATCCCTCTACTTGGTTTCGAGCCGAGTCCGAGTCTCAGATCACGCAGGGGATCGTGCTCAGTGCGCTCCCAGCAAAATTAGCGTCTCTACCGAAAGATCGCCGCGCTGCAGGCCGATGCGGACTTTTCCCGACTTGTCCGACAGTTCCGCTGCCAGTTCCATGGGCGTCCGAACCGGTTTGCCGTCAACCGACTTGATCATATCGCCGACGTGCACGGATGCCATTTCGGCAACGCCTCCTGGCTCGAGCTGCAAGACTTTGGCTCCATCGAATTCCTGCGGCCCTACTACGGCGCCGAACGAATGGATCGCCATGCCGTGACTGGGCAGGTTCAGCGGCTGAGCAGTCTGCACCGGTTGAGTAGTCTGGACGGGCCGATTGGTGGCCACAGTCGGGGGCGCCTCGGCCGGAGCAGAAGTGGTCTTGTGCCACGGGTGTGTCCACGAGCGATGAGATTCGGACTGCGCCTTCGGCTCCTTGGGAGCTTTGGGCTCACTTTGAGGCAGGTTGCCGCCAAAGCGGAAAGCGACGCCGCCGGCGGCGCGCACGCTGCCTTGGGCAGCCGCGCCACTGTTGTTCAAGTGGTTGGTGTAGAGATAGTCGAAGGGGCCGGCCTGAATTCCGACGTGTCGCGTGAACCAGTAGTCGATACCACCTCCGGCGGCTAAAGCGAACGAGGTGTCGGTCACGGTGATTCCGCTCCCACCCGAGTAGTTCCCCAGAAGATTTGCCCGGTCTTGACCGGCCAAGACGTGGGCAAATACCGTGATGCGACTGGAGTGATCCCCGTAGGTATAGCGTGGCCCAAACATGTAGGACACATCGCTGCAGGTCGTACTGTTAGTGCCGGCGTTATTGGTAGTGCCGGCGCAGTTGGTCACAAAGTGGCCGCTGACGTTGGCCTCAAGAGAGAAGTGATGATGGATCCTGAAGAAAGCGGCGGAAAAATCCCCACCATTCATCGTGAGCTGCTCGGAAGGGGTTTGCGAACTCAACGGCTGCGTAAAGTTGAAGTAGGAATAGCCAGCGGAGACATCAATCGGAGTGGACTGGGCAGAGGCGACAGCTAGCAGCGAAAGAACAACCAGAACGAAACGGACAATTATTTTCATGTTTGTAATTACGCCTCACGGGGAATGCCGCCTGGCGACCGGCCGTTGGTTTGGCCGCCAGCCACTGACGGGTAAGCCTCGTCAGGAACGATGCGTGTTCCTGGCCTCGGCGTTGCCTTGCGTCAGCATTCAACCCGGATTACGGCGAACGGTGATTATAATTGCCGCGCCTCAAATAGGGAAATAGGAGCCTGCTCGTGGTGCTCGTGGGCCGCTCGGGCCGCTCGCGAGCAGGTTGAAAATCATGCGCGCGCTCCCCTAATGAGTTTGCGACGGGTTCTAGGGGAACCGGGCATGGTTCTCGCCAGGGGCTCGGATGCTGCCAAGCGGCGGCCGTGAGTGCCGGCGACGCCAATCGCCAGCTCGCAAACTTGCCCCGCAGTCATGATACTATCGCCCCACCCTGAGAGGAGGGGCATTGCGATTTTCCCTATGACAACTCTAACTCTTGTGCACGTTGCAATCAGCCTAGTGGGGATCTTGTAAGGGTTGGTGGTGGCACTCGGTCTTCTGTCGGCGAAGAGGTTCGATGGCTGGACAGCGTTGTTTCTGGTGACGACGGTCGCCACCAGCGACACCGGGTTCTTCTTCCCGTTCAAGGGCTTTACGCCGGGCATCGCCATCGGCATCATCTCGCTGGTGGTGCTCTCAATTGCCATTGTCGCGCGCTACCGCCGTCACCTGGTCGGCGGGTGGCAACGCGCCTATGCCATCAGCGCGGTCATTGCCCTTTAGCTGAATGTTTTCGTTCTGATTGTGCAGCCGTTCGAGAAGGTGCCGACTCTCAAAGCGCTGGCACCCACGCTAAGAGAACCCCCGTTTTTCGTCACTCAGATCATCATTATGGCGCTGTTCGTGGCGCTCGGCATTGCCGCGGCGAAGAGGTTCCGCGACCAAGCGGCTCTTGCGCCAGTGCCACGCGCGCGTGCAGCCTAATCAAGCGCAGGCTGGTTTCTGTCGTCGGACAAGCCCCAGCGGCGCGAAACTCCATGTGAGCTTGGTCGCGCTCCCGTAACACCCCTTGGTAACTCTCCGTTCCTACTAAACCATTCTCTGGTTCGGCCGATGAGTTCTGTACGGCGCGCCGCTAGGGTTGGAATAGCGGACGACCCGCAATCCGGAGGAATGCATGTCAACCGCGGCAGTTTCCAGTTCGTCGATCTATCAGGAACTCCAGGGCTTCTACCAGAGTCGCCAGGCCGATCTTCAGCAACTCGGTAGCGATCTTCAGAGCGGGAACCTGAACAACGCGCAACAAGATTACAATGCCCTGGTCGCGCTGGGGCAGAGCGGGCCGTTCGCGAGTTCTGACCCTTTTGCAAAGTCCAGCAAGGATCAGGCATTCACCTCGATCGGCCAAGCGTTGCAGTCCGGCGATTTGGCGGGAGCGCAAGCGGCTTTCGCGACGCTCACCGGTAAGGCGATTCCTGTAACGGCGGCGACTCCGGTCGCGGCGGCGGCCGTGGTAAACCTCAGCAACCAGGCCAGCGGCACCTCCCCAACCAACAGCGGGTCTTCGATCTATCAGCAACTGCAAGCCTACCGGCAGCAGAAGCAGGCTGACATTGCGCAACTAGGACAAGACTTGCAAAGCGGCAACCTGAGCGCGGCACAACAGGACTACAGCACCCTGGTTGCGCTTGGACAAAGCGGGCCCAACAAGAACGGACAAACGTTTCAGAGAACGGACCGGTCTACGGATTTCGCGGCTATCGGCAAGGCGCTGCAGAACGGCGACCTCTCCGGAGCCCAATCGGCTTTTGCGAGTCTTGAAAGCACCTACGGCGGGCAGAACCAGCAAGCCCAGTCGGCTATTTCCGCCTACACTTCCAATCCGACCGAAATCGTCATTAACCTGGGAAGCGCGGCTGCCAGCAATGGCTCGTCGAATGGGTCCGGCACATCGGCGACGCCCGAAGTTGTCATCAATATCGATCCGGGAAGCAGTTCCGCGTCCGCTCCCGAACAAATCCAGATCAGTTTGGGAAGCGCATCGAGTACGGGCGCAACGAACGGCTCGGCGACGCCGGAACTGGTCATCAATCTCGGACAGGGGAGCGGTTCATCGTCCGCTTCGTCGCCCGAAGAAATCCAGATCAATCTGGGAGCGGCATCCAGTACCAGCGCAGCGAATAGCTCGACCACGCCGGAACTGATCATCAACCTCGGACAGGGCAGCAGCTCATCGCCGGCTTCGTCTTCTCCCGAAGAGATCACCATCAACCTTGGCAGCGACGGCTCAGCAACGCAGACCTCGGGTTCCAATCAGGGCAGCGTAAGCGCGGGCAATCCACTTACGATCAATCTCGGCTCCCAGAACAACTATGAGCTGATCCTCAACCTGCTGAATTCTGGTGCTACCACCAGTTCAGGCAATGGCTTGAGCGTCAGCGCCTAGATCGGACCCTGCTCGGGGAGGCTTCGGTTCGCCGTCGCTCTGCAGACGGCATCACGTCGCGCGCTCGGACCAAAGGCGCAAACATAAGGAGCGTTTCGGAATTTCTTTCGCGAAACGCCTCCTTCTGTTGATACTCGAGACTCGGGGTTCGGCGAGGCCTGCATTCGCTTGCAGCGAGTCCCTGGTCATGAGCGCCGTCATCCGCCGCCCATTCCGGCAACTTCCCAGATTTGCTTCCGCCGCTTACTGCGCACCAGGAATCCGTTGCCTGGCTTCGATCTGTTCCTGCGCCGCATCCGCGTCATCGCCCAGCATGAGATAGGCGTTGCTGAGTGCCAGGTGTGGTTCCGCTGCGTTCGGTTGAAGCACAGCCGCCTTCTTCAGCTTCGCGATGGCTGCAGTGGCCTCTCCCACGAGCACGAGAGCGCGCCCCAGGAGCAGGTTGGCTAGATAGTGGTCGGGGTTGGCCGCGAGTACCTCTTCGTATTGCTTGATCGCCTCGGGCAGGCGGTTTGTGTGGGTATAAGCGTTTGCGAGCACCAGATGCCCTTGCTCGGATCGCGGCGCCCTGGCAACCACGCGTTCCAGTTCCGGCACGGCCGCAGCGAAGTCCTGGGCCTCGACCAGGGCCAGGCCGAGATCCATCTGCACCATAAGGGAGTCCGCATTCAATTCCAGCGCCTTGTGGAGTGCCAGCAGCGCTTGGTCGTACTGGTGCAGATGCAAATAGCATTCGCCGAGCTTGCTATAAAGGATGGGCGCATTCGCTTTCTTGGCCAGCAATTGCTGCAGCAAGGGGACCGCGTCAGCGAAACGCTGATCCTCAAGAAGACGGGTAGTGCGGTGGACCAGCTGCATGGTTTCGATGTTGTCCTTGGGATCGGATTCCGCGCCCGGTGCCTCTGCCTTCGAATCGTGGCTCGATGCAATATATCCGAGTGCGGCCAGTTTTGCTTCTACGTCCGGGTCCGTGGCCGGCTTGCCAAGTTCCCTTGTACTGCTCGTTTTCTGTCGCAACAAAGCTAGCTGCCCTGCCAAGGTGGACGCTACCGCCGGGGAAACCGACGACAAATCGTGTTCCGCCTTCGGGTCCGCGGCCGCATCATAGAGTTCTCGCCGCGGCGCCTGGATGTACAGATATTTCCCGGTCCGCAGCGATTGCAGCGCGCTCCATCCGTACGCGATATGAGGATAATCCGCCTGCGCATAGGCTGGCCGGTCGCGCCAGGACTCCGGCGCGGCGTCGCCTTTTCGAGCACCGGCCTCGATTAATGCCAAAAGCGACTCGCCTTGCACTTCGCTCGGAATTTCAATTCCTGTCACCCGCAGCAATGTCGGGAGGATATCGATCAGTTCCACGCGACTGTCGATTCGCTGGCCAGCGGAAAGCTCTGCTGTCGATCGTTTGGCCGCCAAACCCGGGCGCGGCAGCTTGATCAAAAGCGGCACCTGGATGGTTTCATCGTAGAGAAAAATTCCGTGCGTATCTTCGCCATGGGCCCCCAGCGACTCGCCATGGTCGGCCGTTATCGCGATCAGCGCGCCGTCGTAGAGCCCGCGCGTTTTTAGCTGTCGCAGCAATTTCCCCACCACCGAATCGACGTAGGCGATTGCTCCGTCATAGGGCTCCGACGCATACTTTGTCCTGTAGGGCTCAGGCGGTTCGTAAGGATCGTGGGCGTCATACAGATGGATCCAGAGGAAGAAAGGTCCCTTGGGATGCTCGCGCAGCCAGGTCAGGGCGTGGGCGACGACCTCGGCGCCACGGCGCTCGATACTCTGGTAACGACCCTTCTGCATAAAGTCCTCGGCGTGGAAATTTGCGTCGTAGGTGTCGAACCCGCGATCAAAACCGGGAGCGCCGCCGGTCGGGTCCAGAGCCAGGGAACCGATAAATGCCGCAGTGTGATATCCCTGGGCGCGGAGAATCTGGGAGGCGTATGGAAGATCGTTCGCCAATGGATAAGGGAAATCGAGGACCTGATGGAACTGTGGGTAGGTTCCGGTGAGAATACTGGCGTGCGATACCGAGGTTAGCGGCGCCTGCGCGTAAGCATGCGTGAAGATCGCCGCCTGCCGAGCCATCGCGTCAAGGTTCGGCGTAAGTCCGCGCTTCGAACCCAGAAACCCCATGCGGTCGGCGCGTGTCGTGTCCATGGTGATGAGAATGACGTTCGGCGGCCTGGTAGTACCCGCCAGAGCGCTTGCTGCCAGCCAGAGAAAGCATACAGAATGTCGAATCAGGGACATGGGTAGAAATCGATTGCTCACACCTAACGGCCGATGGCGCGCGCCTCCCACAGACCGACGGTGACGGCGTACGTGCCGCATGCCTTTGAGTTTCCCGGAAACGAACACCTTCGACCTGCTCTTACTGCGCCCGTCCTGCGGCGAGTTGCCTCGCCTCAATCTGCTCCTGCGCGGCATCGGCGTCCTGCCCCAATTTAAGATAGGCGTTGCTCAGAAACTGGTGCGGCTCGGGCGCTTTCGGCTGCAATATCGCCGCTTTCTTAAGCTTCGGCAGGGCGGCCGCGGCCTCTCCCGAGAGCAGTAGAACGCGCCCCAGAAGCAGGTTGGCAATGTAGTCGTCAGGATTCGTTTCGAGCACCTGGTTGTACTCCTTGATCGCCTCCGGAAGTCGGTTCGTGCGGGTGTAGGCATTGGCAAGCACCAGATTGGCTTTCACGAATCGCGGCACCTTGGCCACCGCGTACTCGAGTTCGGGCACAGCGCCCGCAAAATCCTCGGTAGCAACCAGTGCCGCTCCCAGCTGAAAGTGCGCGTCGGCCGATTCCGGGTTCAATTCAGCGAACTTGCGCATCACCGGCACGGCCTGGGCGTAATCGTTCATCAGCATCAGGCACTGGCCCAATTTCATATACGAAGGCGCCATGCCGGGTTCTTGGGCAATCACTTGCCGCAGCAGCGGAACGGCGTCCCGACAGCGGCCGTCCTCGCGAAGCATATTCGCCCGATGCAGCAGGTTGCCGGTTGCGATTTTGTCCTTGGGATCGGCCGCCTGGTCCGCTCCGCCGCCCGCCTTCAACAAGCCGGGGTCGGAGGCAACGTATCCGAGAGCGGCCAGTTTCTGCTGCGCTTCCGGACTGAACACCGCCCTGGGCAGTTCCCGACTGTTGCTCGTTTTCTCGCGGAAGGCATCGAGTTGCGCACCCAACGTGCTGCCCACAGCGGTCGAAGATGGGAACAGATTGTGCTCTTCGTGCGGGTCCGCCGTTTGGTCATAAAGTTCCTGGCGCGGGGCCCTGACATAGAGGTACTTTCCAGTACGCAAAGCGCGCAACGAACTCCATCCGTAAGCATCGTGGCCATAGTCCGACTCCGCATAGCTCTGCCGATCCGGCGAAGATGGGACCTCAGCGGCTTCCGCCGACGATTTCATCATGCCGACCAGTGATTGGCCTTGCACTTCCTGCGGAACCTCGATGCCCACCGCCTGCAAGATCGTCGGCATCACATCCACCAGCCCGACCCGAGTCTCGATACGGTTTCCAGCCACCGTTTTCCCCGCGGAATCGTTGGCCGGCAGTTTGATCAGCAGGGGCACATGAATGGTTTCATCGTAGAGAAAAAAGCCGTGGGTTTCTTCTCCGTGATCGCCGAGCGCCTCTCCATGATCTGCCATCAAGGCAATCAGGGCTTCATTGTAGAGTCCGCGCTTGCGCAATTCGTTCAGAAACCTGCCGAGCGCCGAATCTGCGTAGGCAATCTCGCCGTTATAGGGTGCGGACGCGTACTTGCTTTTATAGGGCTCGGGAGGATCGTAGGGATCATGCGGGTCGTAGACATGCACCCATAGAAAGAACGGCCGTTGCGGATGCTCGTTCAGCCAGGTGAGGGCATGCGACACAACCTCTTCGGCACGACGTTCGAAGGCATGATAGCGATCGGCTCCCGGGCCTCCCTGTCCGAAATCGGCGTCATAGGTGAGGAAGCCCCGATCAAAGCCGGGAGCCAGCATCTTGGGGTCGAGGGCCATCGCGCCGACCACAGCTGCGGTCTGATAGCCATGGGCCTGGAGAATCGCCGGCGCGTAGGGCAGGTTCTCCGCCAACTGAACTCCGAAATTGTTCACCTGGTGGTACTGCGGGTAGGTTCCGGTGAGAATCGTGGCGTGTGAGGGAGCGGTTAGTGGAGCTTGGGAATAGGCCCTGGTAAACACCACCGCATCGTGCGCCAGGGCATCGAGGTTCGGCGTCAGTCCCAGCCTCGAGCCCATAAACCCCATCCGATCGGCGCGCGTGGTATCGACGGTGATCAGAATGACGTTCGCAGACGGCACCGCAGCCGCCTGCGCACTCGCCGCCAGAAACAGAACACACGCTACCCGCCACACCCAGGACATGGGCAAGAGTTTATCACTGGCGAGTTTTGTGGCCGCAGACTTGGCGATTCGTGCTTAGGCGTCAGCGAAACCCGGGTCGTGCGGGGCGGCGGGAACGCTCCCCGTCGAGGACTCAACGCTCTCCGCCAAGCGAAAAAGGCCACGCGGCAAAGCGTGGCCTTTCGCGAAACGACAGGGAAACCTTATTGCTTGCTCTTGATCTGTTCGGCAACCTTTCCGAAAGTGGCGACCGGTGGGTTGCTGTTCGCGCCGAGCGCACTCGACAGGAAACCGTAGTTGCCCAGGTAGGGTGCGCCCCCGCCGCAGCTGTAATAAAACGACCAGCCGTAGTGCTTCGCCTTGATTTGTCCCGGAGTCGACGCTGTGGTCTTGGTCACCCAATCGATCTGGCAGCCTTCCACTCCGATATACTGCGCATCGAAGGTGCTGTCTGCCAGCGCAAAGACCGTGCCGCTCACCGGCTGGGTGGCGCTCGCGGGAATCACGGTCTTCAGACCAACCTGCACCGCGTTCAGCGGAAATCCGCAGACCGTCTTCAGATTGTGAACGCCCGCTGCAAAATTACCGCCGTAGTTGACTACCTCGTAATCGCAATACTGTAGACCACCGGTATAGCTCAGGAAGCCCAAGCTAAACGAACCGCTCTGACCAAAAGCAGCGCCGCAGCCGAGCACGAGAAGAACAATTACTGCTAAACCTTTCAGCTTCATGTTTTTGTTTCCCCCTGGAAGTT
>Ga0187851_10005197_pt1 | contig 10427 bp, 5 predicted proteins | sample June2016WEW_6_10_FD_132997 | JGI IMG/M metagenome (GOLD analysis project Ga0187851, IMG submission 132997) | Peatland microbial communities from SPRUCE experiment site at the Marcell Experimental Forest, Minnesota, USA - June2016WEW_6_10 | ecosystem: Environmental > Terrestrial > Soil > Wetlands... | reverse complement strand
TACGGTATACTTTCGGTCCGCATTGCTCAACTTTTTTTGAACTTTGCGGCTTACGACCAAGGGTGCTTCCCTTTGGAATCACGGGCAAGTTTAATTCGACGCATCCAGGGAATGCTCGAGGGTAAGTTGCTCTGTTTGCGAAATACGCCGCTTCAAATAAGGTGTATAAATTCAATGAACTGATTTCAGGGTCAATGGAGTTGCGAGTCAGATTCTCATCTGGAGGCAAAATGAAAACCTTTTCACGGCGCGATGTCCTGAAGACCAGCCTGCTAGCCCCCGCGGTTGCCGCTGGCGCACACGCCTTCGGTTCCATCGATCCTTCTGTGCACGCCGCCGGGGAGGTTACCGGCCCGCTGAGCACGCCCGCAACTTTGGCCTCTGCGACACCGGGCGCCGGCCGCGAACGCCTCCTTCTCGACTTTGGATGGTCCTTCCATTTTGGGAATGCCAATGATCCAGCCCAGGACTTTGGCTACGGCAGTGCGGACGCGGGAAACTTTCAGAAGACCGGAAATTTCATTCCGGCCGGTTCTACCTCCTTCAGCGACGCTGACTGGCGTCGCATCGATCTGCCCCATGACTGGACTGTCGAGCTACCCTTCAAGAACGATCCCGATCTGCAGAGCAAGGGCTTCTATCCTCTTGGCCGCAAGTACCCCGAAACAAGTGTCGGCTGGTACCGCCGCATCTTCGAGCTGTCCGCCGAAGACCAGGGCAAACGCATCACGATCGAATTCGATGGCGCGTACCGAGAGACCACCGTCGTTTTCAACGGGTTCTACATCGACCAGCATAGCGGTGGATACGATTCATTCAGCTTTGACGTCTCCGACTTCGCGAATTCCGGCCAGCCTAATGTGCTGCTGGTGCGCGTGGACGCCACCGGAAGCGACGGTTGGTTTTATGAAGGCGCGGGAATCTATCGGCACGTGTGGCTTGTGAAAACCCATCCGGTGCACATTAAGCAGTGGGGAACGCTGGTTCGCTCGGAGATTCGCTCCAATGCAGCCAGGCTTTCGATCCTGAGTGAGGTTGAGAATCACGGCAATGCGTCGAGCAATGTGCGGGTCATCTCCACCATCGTCGATCCGTCGGGTTCAGCCGTCGCCAAGGATGTTTCGACTTCTAACTCGATCGCGGTGCGCGATCAACACGACTTCACGCAGGACATTGTTGTCAACCGCCCGGCTTTGTGGTCCCTCGAAGAGCGCAACCTTTACAAACTCCTCACCGAAGTGCAGGTTGACGGCAAGGCAGTCGATCGCTACGAAACGCCGTTCGGCATCCGTTCCGTTCAGTTCGATTCAGAGCGCGGTTTTCTGCTCAATGGCGCACCCGTGAAACTGAAGGGCACGTGCAACCACCAGGACCACGCCGGCATTGGCGTGGCATTGCCCGACGCCGTGCAGTACTACCGCGTCCGCAAACTACAGGAAATGGGCTGCAACTCGCTGCGAACCTCGCATAACCCGCCCACCCCCGAACTCCTCGACGCCTGTGATCAGTTAGGTATGTTGGTCATGGACGAGACACGCATGATGTCGTCGAACCCAGAAGGCCTGAGCCAGTTTGCAGATCTCGTCCGGCGCGACCGCAATCATCCCAGCGTCTTCCTCTGGTCGCTGGGCAATGAGGAGCCCACGGCCACCAACGCCAAAGGCGCCAACATTGTGACCGCGATGAAGGAGGTTGCCACGAGGCATGACGGATCGCGCCCCACCACCATTGATGGCATGATCAACGGCGAGGCAGCGGGCAGCGGCACTGGCGGTCTAGCGGTTTGCGACGTGATTGGCTATCACTACGCCGACCCGCAGGCCGAAGCATTCCACAAGGCGCACCCTGAAAAACTGGTGCTGGGCACCGAAACCGTCAGCGCGGTCTGCACGCGCGGCATCTACATTACTGACAAATCGAAGGGTTTCGTCAGCTCTTACGATCCTTACAACACGTCGGGCCGCGCCTCCGCGGAAGGCTGGTGGAGCTTCTGCAACGCTCGCCCCTGGCTTGGCGGCGGCTACGTGTGGACTGGCTTCGATTATCGTGGCGAGCCCTCGCCCAACGGATGGCCGAACATCAGTTCGCAATACGGCATCCTCGACATGTGCGGATTCCCCAAGGACGCGTTCTTCTACTACCAGTCGTGGTGGACGGAAAAGCCCGTGCTCCACCTCTTCCCGCATTGGAACTGGCCCGGCTACGAAGGCAAGAAGATCGCCGTCTGGGTCTACTCCAACCTCGACAAGGTGGAACTGTTTCACAACGGACAGAGTCTCGGCGCCAAGGATGTGAAGAAGGACGCGCACGTCGCCTGGAACGTGGAATACGCACCTGGGTCCATTGAAGCCCGTGGGTGGAAAGGCGACAAGCAGGTCATGACCGCGCGCCGCGATACTACCGGTTCTGCAGCAAAATTGGCGCTGCGAGCCGATCGTGATTCCTTACTAGCCGACGGCGAGGACGTGGCCATGTTCGCCGTCGAAGTGCAGGACGCAAATGGACGCACCGTGCCCATTACTGACAATCTGGTCACCTTCAAGGTCACCGGGCCGGCCAAACTCCTTGGCGTGGGCAACGGAGATCCGACCGACCAATCGCCCGACAAGGCGACGGAACGCAAAGCATTTTCGGGATATTGCATGGCGCTCGTCCAAACCGAAAAGACACCTGGCGCCATCACTGTGGAGGTCACGTCTCGAGGACTCACCGCCGCCTCCGCAAGCGTCTCGAGCAAGTCGATAGAACTTCGCCCGCACGTCGGTATTTGGGAGCGGCCAATCCCCAAAGGGGCAGGAGTTACCGGTCTATGGGTTGCCGCGTCGGCCCCCGGCACCGGACTCGCAGCCTCGGCGCTCGGCTCGCCGCGCATTTTCACCCTCACGCAGGAGGGCGGCAAACTCACCGGCACCGTGGAAGGCCCAGGCGGTTGGTTTGGCGGAGACGATGCACCTTCGCCAATTCGTGACGGCGTCGTCGAAGGGGACCATATCGCTTTCAAGTCCGGCATCAATGTCTTCGAGGGCAAAATCAAAGGCGCAGAGCTTGAACTCCAGCGCACCGTCAACATTCCGTTCAGCCTCCCGACGCCGAAAAAGCAGGACCCCAACGGGCCTGTTATCGGCCCAGCACCCGACGGTTCTGATCCATCCATAGACTTCGCCGATTTCTCCGACGCCGGCAACATGTCCGTTGTGCTCAGGAGGTCAGAACGCTGAATCCGACAACTTTAGAAAAACAAGGTCCAATTCGCGACGATATTGAGTGCATTTGGAACACGCGGTGTAATTGCCGGACCGCCGACATAGCTAAATCCCAGGCTGAGATAGTTGCCGCGCGACGCGCGTAGCGAGTAGCTGCCAGTGGCCGTCCTTCCAGCCCGCCAAACGGTCTTGCCTTCAGAGACGAGATTGTTGGTAAAGATCCTGCTGTAGCCGGTGCGGGATGCGACAAAGGAGAGAACATCGTCGGGACGTGACCGAACCGGCGCCTTCTTGTAGAGACGTGCCTCGTAATAACGGGAGTAAGGGTTCATTGTCTGCGGCACTGTCATGAACGATCCACCGGTATAGAGCCCCTGCTTTGGATGCTCACGGTTTGATTTGAGCAATTGATAATCCATAAGGGCATATGCGCAGTAATTTCCCGAGGCCAACAATCCAGTGGTCTCATTCCTGTAAGGCGTGGTGTTGTAGATGGCTCCGGCGCGAAACCACGCCTCATGTGCATCACCGCTTGCTGCACGCAGGTAGCCCCCTTCATTGATCAGCACGAGCTTGTCACCGCGTGGAGTGAACCGGAAACCGGTGTGGTTTCGTGCAACTTCGGCCGGTCCCCCGTTTGGATCGATGCTCCGCTGCGCGGCGGTTTTGATGTAAGTATTCTCAGGCCCGCGAATTCGAACATTGAATGAAGGCGCCGTCAAGGGGAAGTAGGACATACCCGCCTCGTAGGGCAAAACGGCATAAACGCCCTGAGCGCCAGTCGCTGTCGATCCTCCAACGAAGAGACCGACGAAATTCATGTTGTTGGCGATGTAACCCGCCTTCACTTCGAGGCGATCGTTCCCGATTTCCTTGTAGAAATAGAGGGCCCATAACTGCAGCGACTTTGGGCCGGCGGGGTTCCAACTCGCCCAGTTCCACACTCCGCCCATATACAACTGCGCGTGCTGCAGGTGCAGTTGACGAAGATCGGACGAGAGAATCGGCTGCACAAATGAACTTTCGAAAGCGCGCTGACCAACGTAGACTTGCTCTTCGGCAGACACAGGCGGATCAAGCATGTTCTGTGTGTACTGCGGCCCCGTAATGACTCGAAAGGCAAGGCCCTTGCGAAAGAGTGCATTGCGAAATGCCGAATCGACGTCGATGACGCTATCGGAAAATGGCGGCATCGCGGCATCGCCTCCCAGATAATTCAGACCCTCAATCGTACGCTCGGCAGGGGTTGGGGAATCGGGAAGTCGCTGACTTGCTTCGTTGCTTTGTGCGTTGCTCACTAGGACGCCACACAGCATAAGGGCAACTGCGATTAATGCCTTGATCCTTCGCTGGCTCCACTCCTTCATTTCTCCTAAACCCTTAGTCTTTCTGGCAGCAGCAGGGCTTTCAGCCCAATACCGATTGTCGCAACTGGCTCAGATTGAAGATACGCTACGTGCCACCAGAGCGCGTTCAGTAGTAGTTTCCGGTTGGATAGCCGTCCGGGCACCCAGAGTTCCCGAAGATATCAGCCATCTGCGGGCTATTTCTTCTTCTTTTCCGGTTTGGGGATGAAGTATCCCCGCCGTGCCTGGATATCGACGCCGGGGCGATCCACCTTGATCTTCAGGCGGTGATAGGATCCGTCCTGCTTGACCCCGTCGGGCGATAACTCCAGGACGTAGACAACCTCCGGCGGCTCTGTCAGTCGCTTGAATCCGGCGCCTAAATCGTTGCTGTTGTGAAAAAAAGTGCCACCGGTGCCATCGGCAAGAGCGGCCATCGTGCTGTCGGCATTCAACATCGAACTGCGCTGGTAATCCGACTGTTGCTGCACGCTTGCTCCTGTCGTCATCGGGCCGCTCTGGCTTGCGTCAGCGGAGATATCCCCGACGTACAACCCGCGGGCATCAAGAACGCTGATAGTGACATTGAACTGCGCCGCGAGATCCATGACACGCGATTCGAAGCCGATCGATTCCTGTTCCACAGCGGAGAATCCTGAAGACACAAATACGATCATGCGCTGACCAGGCAAAGTCCCTATGGTACGCACAAACTCGGCAATGTTGGAGTAGGTGACCTGGGCATCCAGACGGCCCAGGTTGAGAACCCGATTTGTGGTCGTGACAACCTCGTTTTCGCTGACATGTCGCTGACTGGGATCCACGCTCGGGTTGCAAGCCAGGACCTGATTCAATGCATCCTTGAATGCCGGGCCGTCGTGGCTATGTTCGTTGTCGATCTGCACAGCCTGGTAGTAGGAGATATTCGGGCATGCACGGGGATCGGGGCGAAAGGTGGCCTGCGACTTGATGCTCAGGATGGCCTCGCGCAAGGTTGCGTGATCGCGGGTGAGGCCGCTGTTGGTGTTTCCAGACAGCGAGAGCACAGCCGCGATATCCGAGGAATTCAACGCGCCATCAAGCACCTTTGCGCCGGCATTTCTTACGCGGACCAGATCCTCAGCGCCCAGATGGAGATCGTCGAAGAGGAAGACGATGTAGCGCTGCTCGCCCGTCTGCGGCGCTGCATTTACGGAAGGCGGTGTCGGTGTTTGACTCGACGCGTTGCCTGCTGCATTCGATTCGGCGCCACGCTGCTCTAAGGTGAACCCAATGATTGACCGCGCCTTGTCGTTGTCGAATAACTTGAAATCTTCCTTCCTCAAACCGCCCACCGTGCGGCCGCTTTTGTCCCGAACGACAACCGGGACCAGGACGCGATTCACATTCACCTGAATGGTCTGCGCATCGGTCTGAGGCTCATCCGTATGGTTCGCAACAGGTACGGGTGCTATGGTCTCCGCTCGAGTCGATCCTTCTGCGGTGGATGCGTTCGGAGAGGATATTGGTTGAGCTGGCGGTGTGGAATTGGATTCCGTTGCGGTGGAAACGGGTGGCGTGGAATCTACTGGAGCCGGAGTGGAAGCCGCAGTGGAGATCGCTGAAGAGACACCCGCTTGAGCCAATGGCTTCGCAGTCGCGGATGCTGTTTGATTGGACTCTGGCGGCGTAATCCGGGAAACTTCGCTTGCGCCCTCGGGCTCTCCCGACTGCGCTTCCGACGTGCCTGACACAATGCGAGTTGTCGATGCGAAGCGATGGTATCCGGTGAAGAGGGTAACGTTCAACCAGCGGGTTGGCGCGTCTTTCATGACATCCGACGCGTCGGTCACTGCATCGGAAAGCGCGAGGCTGCGCAACGGGCAGATAAACTGGCTGCCGCCAATTTGAACCGGGCCATACTCTACAAGAATGGCGGCGCGACGGTACGGGGAGATGTCTTTCGAATCGGCTTCCATCGAAATGCGGAGAACGGCCCCGGTGACCGGATCCAGCCAAAGCGAGCCGTGGTAGCCCGGCCTGGAGGTGGTCATCGAAGTACGGGAAGGATTGTTGTTCGGCCGTGCTCCGATGCCGGAAATGCCTCTCGAGCCCCCGGTGGATGTTGCGATGCCTTCGATGGCCGCCTGACGCTGAAGTGAGCTGATGATTTCGAAGTGCGAGGCGGATTTGGGCACCGAGTACTGGAAGACTGCGACCAGCCCCGCCGCAGTCCGTTCCCAGTGGCTCCAGCTAATCTGGCCTCGGGCAGTGTCTGCCAGGATCATGCCCAGCGTGGTGCCAAACTCACCTCCGGAAATCAGTCCGATCTGCTGCTGCCAAACGGCGGACCCTTGCGTGGGAGGTTGATTCTCGCGTTCGTCGCGTACAGAGATCTCCCCGCTTGAAGTGTCAACGCGGTGAAGGCCGGCGCGAACCGGCCACGAGCCTTTCTTCAGTTCCTGGGGACTGTCGTCGTAGCGGTTAATGGTTCGGGTGGCCAAAAAGTTCGGAAGCCCGGGCAGCACCTGTGCTCCGTACCTCTGTGCGGATTCGAGCATGCGCTGCTGAGCAGATGCATCGGGAGCGGCAACGGGGGGCAATTCGTCGGATGGCGGATCAAGAAACTCCGACTGATCCGCGAGGACTTCCAGGGCAAGCACAGCCTGTGAGTTGGGCGCCATCGGCGAACTGAACCGCCGCAGAGTGTCCCGTGTGAGCCGCTCGGAAAGTTCCATACCGCTAATTTGCCGAGCGATCTCGGCATCCTGCTTATGCGACGCGTACGCCGCAGTCAGCGTTTGTTCCAATTGGGCGACAGTCTCGCGTTTTGCCGCCGTTGCCGGGATCGTAGCCGCTGCCAAAAGGAAGAAGAGGATTCTGCGTCTCATTGGTTTGTCTCCACACTTGCGCATCATCCTATTGTCGAAAACAGCGGACTGCGGCAGGCAATCACTTGCCCTGCGTCACCAAGCGGCCTATCCCAGCCGGCCGATCGTCCTCGCTGCAATCAATTCGAACAGGGAGCCAACGCCCTCACCAGGACACGGAAATTCTATTCCACGTTAGGCGAATTGTCCGTTTTGCCCTTGGCTGCCTCGACCGCGGCTGAGGTCCTCTCTAATCTAGCCCGGTTAGCGTCGGCAGCGGCCGCCCTGCGGCGCCATTGCTCGTCTGATTCCTTGAATCGGATCATTAGGGTGACTGCTCTGCTCTCCATGGCGATAATCGCAAATAAATGACAACGGAATGACCATGAACGCTTTATGCAGTAACTAAAGGGTTTTTTGAACTAGGACGAGAATCCCTCGCTCTCCGCCATATCCTGCAACTAGCGAATCAGATTGACCTTGGCGAGGTCGAGAATTTCGTCGGCGCGGCCACTCAGGATGGCCTTCATCATGAAGAGGCTGAACCCCTTTGCATGTTGCATAGTGATTGCCGGGGGCATGGAAAGCTCTTGCCTTGAAACGGGAATTTCAACCAGCGCCGGCCCGTCGTAGGCGAGAGCCTGCTTGAGCATGGGCGCCACGTCTTTTGCGGTCTTTGCGGCGAGCCCAAGCATGCCCGCTCCTTCGGCAATCCTGGCGAAGTCCGGGTTGCGGAGACTGGTGCCAAATTCGACGATACCGGCTACTTTCATTTCGAGCTCAACGAAGGCCAGGGAATCGTTTTTGAAGACAATCACTTTCACGGGCAGCTGTTGCTGACGCAGCGTGAGGAGCTCACCCATCAGCATGGCGAGACCGCCGTCGCCTGAAAGTGAGATTACCTGGCGGCCCGGATGCGTGACCTGGGCGCCAATTGCCTGCGGCAGTGCGTTGGCCATGGAGCCGTGATTGAACGAGCCGATGATGCGCCGTTTGCCATTCATGTTGAGGTAGCGGGAGGCCCAGATGGTTGGAGTTCCCACGTCGCACGTGAAAATCGCGTCCTCGGCAGCGAGTTGATCGAGCGTGCGCGTCACATATTGAGGATGGATGGGGGTTTTCCTGGTATTCACGGCCAGGTCTTCAAGGTCTTTGCGGGCATTTCGGTAATGAGTCTGGCAGGTTTTCAAATGGTCGTCGGCGGCGTTCTGCTGAAGCTTTGGCAGCAGCGCACGCAACGTCGTCGCAGTATCGCCGACAAAGCCGAAGTCGAGCCGGGTGCGTCTTCCGAGCTGCTCGCCGCGCATGTCGATCTGGACGATGGTCGCCTTCCTGGGGAAAAACTGCTGGTACGGAAAGTCGGTTCCGATCATCAGCAGCACATCGCAATTCATCATGGCGTAGTACCCGGACGAAAAGCCAAGCAAGCCGGTCATTCCCACATCGTATGGATTGTCGTATTCGATGAACTCTTTGCCGCGCATGGCATGCACGATCGGGGCATTCAGCCTGCCCGCAACCTGCATCAACTCGGCATGCGCACCGGCACAACCCGCCCCGGCGAGGATGGTCGTTTTGCCGCGTCGATTGAGAACCTCTGCAAGGACCTCGAGTTCTTCGTTCGAAGGGCAGACTCCCGGTTGGGAATCCGCAAAGTTTACCCGGGGCTCCAAGTCTCCCGCGTCCTCAAGCGCGACATCGCCCGGCAGAGCGACAACGGAGACACCGCGACGGGAGATGGCTGTTTGTATTGCGATCTCAAGCGTACGGGGCATCTGATCTGGCCCTGAAATGAGCTCACAGTAGTGACTGCACTGCGCGAAGAGGTGCTGCGGGTTCGTCTCCTGGAAGTAGTTGCTTCCAATTTCGCCGCTAGGGATTTGTGCCGCAATCGCGAGAACCGGGACGCGGCTGCGATGGCAATCGTAAAGGCCGTTGATGAGGTGAAGATTTCCTGGACCACAGCTGCCTGCGCACACGGCCAGCTTGCCGGTCAAATGGGCTTCCGCACCGGCGGCGAAGGCGGCAGCTTCTTCGTGTCTGACATGAATCCAGCTGAAATCGTCGCGAATTCGAATGGCTTCGGTTATGCCGTTGAGAGAGTCGCCGGAAACGCCATACATGCGAGTTGCACCGGCGCGAGCCAGGACGTCGACGAGCAGTTGCGCGATGTTTTTTGACACGATCAGGATCCTGACGAACTTGTGGACTAGAGAGCCGACTGCGGCGAAGGCCCGGCGTTCTGCCGAGCCTTTCGCCGTGCTGCAATCTTACTTCTCGCTCTTCTCGCTGCCGCTATGAGATTGTTTACCACCTTTTACCTGGGCTTCGTGGCTGGGCTGGTTGGGATTGGGCTGATTCTGCTTACCCGAGTTTTGGGTGCCCGACTTCTCAGTTCCGGTGTTCTGCGTGCCGGAATTCTGTGTCTCGCCAGCCCGGCTTCCGCTGCCTGATTGAGAGTGTTGTCCGCCTTTAACTTGCGCATCATGACTGGGTTGGTTTTCCGAGCGTTGGTCCTGACGTTCTGCCATAATTCCTCCGCAGTGTATTTGCGTGCATGTGACCCATTGGATAGCGTTTCCCAGGCCTGTGTTGCCCGTTTGGGATGTACCCGAGATTCGGCATATCAACAAATGCTCAAGTGGGGCGGAGGGGACCGAGGCCAATTCACCCAAACCTGGCGCATCCCAATCGCCGCCTTCTGTGGAGAAAACGGCTTTCTTCGAGCCGGCAAGACCCTCGTTGTTTCACTGGAATCAGTACCGGACCTCGAATCAGCGGTGCGAGAAGAAGCTGAACAGCAGGATCGCAAACACCACTGCGCTCACCGCCGTATAGAGCCGGTCTCTCATCAAGGCGAACCCCACCAGGCCGAACAGAACACGGCATATGGGGGTCGCAATCAGGAGCAGGATACCGAATTCGATGACTGCGCCGCCGTTCCGATAGAACGCCGCCGTCATAATCGAGTCCACATGCATCCTTGTTGGTGGTGCGCCGTGGAAGTGTTGGTAGTCCGGTAACGTGTG
>Ga0187851_10005195_pt1 | contig 10427 bp, 7 predicted proteins | sample June2016WEW_6_10_FD_132997 | JGI IMG/M metagenome (GOLD analysis project Ga0187851, IMG submission 132997) | Peatland microbial communities from SPRUCE experiment site at the Marcell Experimental Forest, Minnesota, USA - June2016WEW_6_10 | ecosystem: Environmental > Terrestrial > Soil > Wetlands... | reverse complement strand
TGTGGGGTTATCCTCCGGCGCTGGACCTGGAGAAAGAAGCCACGCTGCAAAGGGCGCTGGTGGCTGTGATCCAGGCGGGGCTGGTGGAGTCGGCGCACGACTGCGCGGACGGCGGGCTGGCCGTGGCGCTGGTGGAAGCGGCGCTGCCGGCAGGAGTTGGCCTGCGCGTCGGATTGCCCCAGCCGGGCCTGGCGCTCGAGTTCGGGCTGTTTGCCGAAGACGCCAGCCGGGTGATCGTCAGCTGTGACCCCGCGCGGCTGGCTCGAATCCAGCAGATCGCGGAAGAATATGAAATTTTTGCGGATGTGTTGGGGGAAACGGGCGGGGACAGAGTCGAAATCTCGGGGGGCGAGCGGAACGTGATTTCGGCGAGCATAGAAGAATTGGGCGCGGCCTATGAAGGAGCGCTCGAAAAGGCTTTGCACAGCGAACCGGAGATTGGCGCGGCGGTCTGAGGTTAACGGGTTGGCCCAGGCGGGACTGGGCAAGCTCGGCATCAAACCAACTAGCGACGAAATGGGGAATTCCGACAAATTTCGCGATGAGTGCGGGGTTGTGGCCATTCATGCCCATCCGGAGGCGGAGAAGCTCGCCTACCTTGGACTGCACGCCCTGCAGCATCGCGGCCAAGAATCGGCGGGCATTGTCACCTCGGACGGCGAGCGCTTGCGCCAGCACAAGTCGATGGGGCTGGTCGCCGATATCTTCGGCCACCAGGTGCTGGCTTCGATGCGCGGAGTTCTCGCCATCGGACACACACGCTATTCGACGGCTGGAGATTCGGCGTTGCTGAATGCCCAGCCCATCATGGTGCAGTCCAACAAAGGCACGATTGCCATAGCCCATAACGGCAATCTGGTGAACGCGCACGCGGTTCGCGCGAAGCTTGAGGGCCAAGGCTCAATCTTTCAAACCAACAGCGACACCGAGGTGCTGGTGCACCTGATAGCGCTGTCGCGCGAGCAGACCCTGCCCGACGCGATTGCCGATGCGCTGCGACGGGTGGAAGGGGCCTTTTCCCTGGTCATGCTCAGCCGCGATCGTGTTTTTGCGGCCCGCGATCCGCGCGGATTTCGCCCGTTGGCCATGGGTCGTATTCCGGCGCTGACCAGCGAGAAAAAAGACACGATCGTCTTTGCCTCGGAGACATGCGCGTTTGACTTGCTCGGCGCCACCTATGAACGCGATGTCAAACCCGGCGAACTGGTCATCGTGGGACCCGAAGGCATCAGCTCGCGTTTTTATTCGCCGTCTCCAGCCCTATCGAGCTGCATTTTTGAGCACGTCTATTTTGCCCGACCCGATAGTCTGGTGTTCGGGCGCTCGGTCGACCAGAGCCGCGATGCCATGGGACGCCAGCTCGCGCGGGAGGCTCCGGTGGACGCCGACATCATCGTTCCCGTGCCTGATTCCGGCAACACCGCGGCCATCGGGTACGCGGCCGAAAGCGGCATCCCGTTCCGCCTGGGGCTCATTCGCAACCACTACATTGGACGAACTTTCATCGAGCCGCAACAGTCGGTGCGCGATTTTGGCGTGAAGCTGAAGCTCAATGCCGTGCGCAGCCTCATTGAGGGCAAACGCGTGATTCTGATCGACGATTCCATCGTGCGCGGCACCACCAGCAAAAAGATCGTGCGCATGATCCGGAATGCGGGAGCCAAAGAAGTGCACATGCGGATTTCGTGCCCGCCGACGATCTCGCCCTGTTTCTACGGAGTCGATACCCCTTCCAAGAAAGAGCTGATCGCCGCCAACAAAACGATCGCTGAGATTCGCGATTTCATCGTTGCCGATTCCCTTGCCTACCTCTCGATCGAAGGTCTGAAAAGAGCATGCGCCGATGGCGAAAAGACCACATACTGCTCGGCTTGCTACACCGGAAATTACCCGACCAAGGTGGATGTGGAGGAGATTTTGCCAGTGGGTGTCACCCGCTAGTTTCGCTGCGACCCGTGACGGTTGTCGTTCCCACCGCGCTGCATGATTTGTGCAAACTGGGTGCCTTTCCACAGAGAAAATAGCGGTGCCCGCGGCATTTTCCGGTGCGGGGCATATTTCCGGATGGTATCCTTTTCCGACGGGAGCGTGGGTCGCATATTGCAATGACGAAAGCCTTCACCATCTTCGGACCCGGTTCCAGGCCTCAGCTCGGTCCCTTGGAACAGCAGGTCCTCGAACAACTTTGGTCACGGGGCAGCGCCACGGTTCGCGAACTGCTTTCCGATGGCCAGGTCCACCAGGCTTATACGACGGTGATGACCACCCTCGACCGCCTGTTCAAGAAGGGCCTGCTGGATCGCGTTGCCGAAGGCAGGGCCTTTCGCTATACCCCGCGACACACGGCCGAAGAACTGCAAAGGTTCACTGCGCTCGAGAATATCCGCCAATTATTGGGGTCGGGGGACGCTTGCTCGCTGCCACTTTCTTACCTGGTGGAGGCGCTCAGCACGCACGACGCGCAACTGCTGGATGAGCTGCAAGTTCTGGTCGAACGCAAGCGTCACGAACTCCAACACCGCCTCCGCACGGGAGGCGAAAGAACCGGTCGAGGAACGGATCGGCCTGACCAGGCCGAGGAGCAGCGCTGATGTTTGCCCTGCGCGGGATCGCCGTTTCGCTGACTTTTTTCGTGCTCGCTTACTGCCTGTTGTCGCTGCTGGTCGCCGTCGTATGGCGCCTGCTCGATCGGCTGCCTACGACCAAACGTGGCCTGGCGGATGGGCTGTTCGCCTTGCGGGTTCTTCCCTTAGCGGCTTCGGCGGTGATTACGTTCACATTCGTGGTGCCGTCGTTTCAGTTGCTCGAGCCTCGTTCGATCGATGAAGGCATGGGCATAATGCCGCTGACATTGGGGGTGTGCGCTCTGCTGCTGATTGCCTGCGGGTGCTTTCGCGTGGTTGCCGCCCAGACCCGGACCGCCCGGGTGGTAAGCCGCTGGCTGGAAGACGCTCGTCCGTTTGCGGGGAATGCCGCCGCCGGGAACGTGACGCTGTGTTCCCGGCGTACCGTTCCTCCGCTTACGCTGGTGGGCGTGCGCAAACCGAGGGTGCTGATTGCCGCTTCCTCGGTCGCGCTCCTCAGTCATGACGAGCTGCACATCGCGCTTAAGCATGAACTTGCGCACATGCGGTCCCGAGACAACTTGAAAAAGCTGGTCTTCCGCTTTTGTCCTTTCCCGGGCATGGCCAAACTGGAGAGCGCGTGGTCCCAAACTGCGGAACTGGCGGCCGATGATGCGGCCGTTACGCGCCTGGCCGATGCCATCGACTTGGCCTCCGCCCTGGTCAAGCTCTCCCGGTTGCTCCCGATCGAGACCGCTCCGGTTTGCACCGTAGGTTTCGTCACCGGGTCGATCGGCGCGCGCGTGGCCCGCCTGCTCGCCTGGGAGGAGGCCGGCGCCGGCCGGGCGCGAACGGCCGGCATTGGCTCCTGGATCGCAGCTCCTGCGGCGGTCGCAGCCCTGGCGTGCATTTTGGCGACCTATGGCTCGGCCCTGGCTCTGACGCATGAAGTTACGGAGTGGCTCGTCCGCTAGCTCTTCGCTCGAGGGTGGTTTCTCGCTGTGAATTTGCCCCACTATCGCTGGTAGTAATGGGTGTCATGCCGTTACCCTCGATCAGCTAGTCCGATTTCGCTGCGCGGGTCTTTGTCCCCAGTCGATTGGTCGGCAGCGGCAATCCTGTCGTGTTGCGGACGGTTTTCTTGATGCTCGCCAGACCTTCATTTTTCCCCATGCGCTCATCCCATTCGAAGCGCTGCGTTTTCCCTTTGCTTTTCCCGTTGATCGTCCTCTCGGCCTCGGTTCCTTCGCTGGTGCGTGCACAGAATTCGAACGGCGCGCTGCGCGGCGAAGTTCAGGACCAGAGCGCGGCCCGGGTGGCGGGCGCTCACATCGTTGTGCAGGCCAAAAGTTCTTCGATTGCGCGCACCGCCACCGCCAATGAGCGTGGAGAATTCCGTCTTGAAGGACTGCTGCCCGGCCCCTATCGCGTTTCGGTGACTGCGAAGGGCTTTTCCCAGGCAACGGCGGACGTCGATGTTGCCGTCAGCCTGGTGCGCGACATCGCCGTTACGCTCAACCCCGCCCGCGGGCGTGAGACCGTGGACGTGAAGGGGAACTCTTCCTCGATCACCGCCGAGGCGGTCGATACCTCGAGTGCGGTGCGCGGGGGGGTAGTCGGCAACCAGGATCTCGAAAATCTTCCCCTGCCGGCTCGCAGTTTTGCGAACATTGCCTATCTGGTGCCCGGGACCGAGCCGGTCGAGCCTTCCGATCCTACCAAGGCGCGCATCACGGCGGTTTCCACCGGCGGAAGTTCGGGATTGAACAATGAACTGTCGGTGGATGGCGCCGACAATTCCGACGACTGGATCGGTGGTTTCCTGCAAAATTTCTCGCCCGATGGGATTCAGGAATTTGCGGTGCGCACCTCAAACGAGGACCCCGACACCGGTTGGACAACTGCCGGATCGGTGGTGATCACGACCAAGCATGGCAGCAACGGGTGGCACGGGGACGGAGCTTTCTACGAGCGTGCCGCGCAACTGAACGCCCGGTTTCCGATCGAGAATCCGGCGCAAACTTGCGACCCGCAATGCGTCGACAATCCCAAACAGCCGTTCTCCCGACAAAATTACGTAGCCACGCTCGGCGGCCCGGTAGCAAAGAACAAAGTGTGGTTCTTTACTTCGTTTGAGAACGTCCATGAGAATGCCAGCATCGCCTACAGCCCGGCCAGCATCACGCAATTCAATGCTCTCGCACAGCTGGCATCGGAAGGTCTGATTCCTGGCATTTCCTCCATTCCCGTGCCCGCCACGGTTCCCATCCCATTCCGCGACTACATCGGTTCCTTGCGATTGGACTGGGCACAGTCTTTGAAGTCGCAGTGGTTCTTGCGCACCTCCGAAGACAGCTACCTGACGCACAACGCACTGGTGCAGCAGGCAACCCTGCCCTCGACCGGACTGATCACGCACAATAACTACTGGAACACGGCGCTCAGCAATACCTATACTTTCAGTCCGACATGGCTCGGCACCCTGGTTCTCGACGCCAGCTTGTTGCACCTCACCCAGACGCGCAACTCGGATCTCGGCTTTGCCCTGCAATTTCCCTTCAGCGTAACCGCACTGACCGTATCCGGCTTTGAAACTTTCGGCGACAATCAGTTCGCCACTCCCATCACCCTGTTCCCGGACCTTCGCAATCAGGACAAATACCAGGTGCGCTACGACCTGAGCCACAACGTGGCGAGCCACACCCTGAGGTTCGGATTCGACTTGATTCATGAACCGGTGCTCGGCGGCTCGTTTGCGTCGACGGCGGAGCAATTCCTCACCTATCCGTCCAACCCCGATTATTACGTCGCGAATCCGGGACAGTTTTTCTATGCTCCGCCAGACTCGCCATGCAGTCCCTCGATAATTTCGCCTTCGGGCGTTACCTGTACCTTCACACCCGCCGGCGATGGCAGCTTTTCGCAGAATGTGCAGAGACTCGGACTCTATGCCCAGGACTCGTGGCGTGTTTCGCGCCATCTGACGGTCAACTACGGCCTGCGTTATCAGACCACGTTCGGCCTCTTTGCCGGTTCGGGACGAAGCGAAGTGGCGAACGATGCGTACGTAACGCTGCAGGCGTTGCAGATTCCGATTGTACCCGGAGTGCCGCACGACTATCGCAAGCAGATCGCGCCTCGCCTCGGAATCGCGTACTCTCCCGGGGGCAGCGAGAAGACGGTGATTCGCGCCGGCTTCGGGATGTACTACAACGATCTGGCACAGAATGGATGGGCGACGGCATTTCAAGGTGTCAACAACACGAACGCAACCACAGGAATGTGCAGTCTGACCGGAGGTCCGGGCACGTATGCGCTGGTCGGCGCGGGCTGCCTATCGGGCGGTGCCGGGAGCACGGGCAACCTCATCGGCTCGAATTACAGGACGCCTTACTCCATTCACTCGACCGGCGGCGTGCAACACGCTTTCAACCAACACTGGCTGATGAGCGCCGATTACGTGCATGAGCAGGGCAATCACGGCTACCGCGCCTATCCCTATACCGGCGGCACCGACATTGTCTCTCCGCTCATCCCCACCTCCGACCCCAACTATGCCGCCGATCAGGCGAACCTGGTTCCCAATGTGAACGTATTCCGGTCCGACAACCGCTCGAGTTACAACGGGCTGATGCTGCATGTGCAAGGCAATGTGCGGCGTTTGGAACTGGTCGCCAACTACACGCTCTCCAAGGCCGAGACCTGGGGCTGCCTGCTCGGCGAACTCTTTGACTACGTCAATGGCGTCTGTCAACCGCTGCCCGGCAATCCGCTGACTGCTTTCGGACCTGGCGATTACGGCCCCTCGGGCGAAGACGTTCGCCATCGTTTCGTTGTCGCGGGCACCGTCCACATTCCGGGTGGGATCGAATTGAGCAGCGTTACTCAGGTCGAAAGCGCGCGCCCGATTACCATCACCAACCTGAACAACACCGACCGCATTTACGTCAACGGACAGCCGACCAGCCTCGACCAATTTCGGGGGACGCCCTACATCCAGTCGGATCTACGGGTCACACGCCCCTTCAAGATCGGCGAGCGCTGGCAGATCAACCCGTTTGCCGAGTTCTTCAATATTTTCAACCGTAGCAATCCAGGTGCGAATTTCGCGGTCAACGTAGCCCAGCTTCCGGTGCCTGCCGCCCAGATGCAGCCCGACCCGGTTACCGGTATCACCAATGTCAGCAGTGTTTGTACGGTCGCCGATTGCTCGCAGACAGTACCCGTCACCAGTCGGAAGCAACTGGAAATACCGGAGGGCGCGCTGGGAGATTTCTTTGGTCCCGGTACCACGGTCGGGATTCCGTTTGCCGCTCAGTTGGGCGTGCGGATTACCTTTTAGGGCCGACACCCGTGAGGACTGTAGGTCGCGCATCTTCTCACCCGCACGCTTGCTTTAGCGGATGCTTTTTCTGGCGATCGCAACCCGCGCGATTGCCTGCAGATCGTTTCTGATCTCGATTCCGTTCCAACCCGAGAGCAGAAGTCGTACTTCGTCAGCAATCGTTCCGCTGATCTCGAACACCAGCCATCCCCCCGGGATCAGCGCCTGCAGCGCCTGCGGAATCAGGCGCTCGATGACTTCCACTCCGGTTGCTCCGGCAAACACGGCATTCCTGGGCTCGAACTTGCGCACTTCGAGTTGCACGGAATCCTGTTCCGACTCGCCGACATAGGGGGGATTCGAAACGACCATGTCGAAGGAGGCGGGCGAGAATCCCGCCAGCAAATCGGCCTGGCGAAATTCGATTCGCGAACTGAGTTCGAGGCGGGCGGCGTTGAGACGGGCGACCTCGAGCGCCTCGGGGGAGATGTCGGTGGCGTGGATCCGAGCCGTTGGAAGTTCCTTCGCCAGGGCGAACGCGATCGCTCCCGAGCCGGTGCCCACATCGACGATGCGGAGGCTTCGCTCCGACTCCGGGAGGGTTGCCGGAGGCGACTGTCGTTCCCCGAGGTGGGGTCTCGCACGGTCGAGCACCGCTTCCACGACGTGCTCTGTTTCCGGCCGCGGAACCAGCACCGCCGGCGACACGATCAGATCCAGGCCCCAGAATTCCTGATGGCCGGTGATGTACTGTGCCGGCACGCCGGTGGAGCGGCGAGCCAGAGCGTCATGGTAGCGCTCGGCCTCGCCGCGAGTGAGCTGTCGCTCGGGGTGGGCATAAAGATAGGCGCGGTCGCAGTCGAGTGTGAACATGATCAGGAGTTCGGCGTTCAAGCGCGGGGAGGGGACTTCCGCCGCGCTCAGCTGGCGCACTGCTTCGGTTAGAGCCTGGCGAAGCTGCACTTCCCTATTTCACCATGGAGACACCGAGACGGGGACAAAAAACCAGGGCCGAACCAGACGGGCACTGATCGTAACCCCGGGGCGACAACAGAATCATGCCACGGGGACGGCGCCGGCCTGGTTCTCGCCTTTCAGCTTCTCTGCCTGATAGTGCGTGACAAGGGCGTCGATGATGGGCTGGAGTTTGCCATCCATGACCTGCTCCAGCTGGTGGATGGTGAAGCCGATGCGATGGTCGGTGAGGCGGTTCTGGGGAAAGTTGTAGGTGCGAATTTTTTCCGAGCGGTCGCCCGAGCCTACCATCTGCTTGCGTTCCTTGGCCAGCGCGTCGGCCTGCCTCTGCATTTCCACTTCGTAGAGGCGGGAGCGCAGAACCCGCATGCCCTTTTCGCGGTTCTTGATCTGCGACTTTTCGTCCTGACAGCTGACCACGGTATTGGTCGGAATATGGGTGATCCGCACCGCCGAATAGGTCGTGTTCACCGACTGCCCGCCTGGACCGGAGGAGCAGAAAGTGTCGATACGGAGGTCTTTGGCTTCGATCTTGACGTCAACCTCTTCGGCTTCCGGCAGCACCGCTACCGTGATCGCCGAAGTATGGACGCGGCCTTGCTGCTCGGTGGCGGGCACGCGCTGCACGCGATGCACCCCGCTTTCGTACTTTAGGCGCGAAAAGACGCGGTCGCCTTCGATCAGCGCGATCACTTCCTTCAGGCCGCCTACGCCTGATTCGGAGGTGGAAAGCACTTCCACCTTCCACTTCTGCGTCTCGGCATAGCGGTTGTACATGCGGAAGACCTCGGCGACAAAGAGCGTGGCCTCGTCGCCGCCGGTTCCGGCGCGGATTTCGAGAACCACGTTCTTCTCGTCGTTCGGATCCTTCGGCAGCAGCAGAACCTTGAGATCTTCTTCGACGGTGCCGATCCGCCCTGCGAGCTTGGCCAGCTCCTCTTCGGCGTAGGCCCGCATGTCGGGATCCTTTTCGTCGGCGAGCACCGCTTTGCTCTCGGCGATGCCGCGGGTGAGATCCTTGTACTCGCGATATTTCTCGACGATCTCCGAGATTTCACTATGTGCTTTGGCAGTCTTCTGGTACCTGGACGAGTCGCTGGTGATGTCGGGCGAAGCAAGCGCGCGGTTGAGTTCTTCATAGCGCGCTTCGATTTGGTCAAGACGTTCGAACATGGTGGTTATCCGTGGAAGCGGGACCCGTCCCGCTGTGGGCAATGAGGCGGCAACCCGCCTCTCTACTGTAACGAAGTTAGAGAGAATGAGGAAGAGAACGGGAGTTCGCGGTGGGCACCGCTAGGCGATCACCAGTTCGCCGCCGCGGGCCTTTTCAAGCTTCATGGCCTCGTCCAGCGCAAGGATGGCGCACTCGACTTCGCGGTCATCCGGGGGCTGGGTGGTGATGCGCTGCAGCCACAGGCCGGGCGCGGTCATCAGCGCGAAGAGCGAGCCGCGATGCTTGGCGGCGAAGCGAATGATCTCGTAGGAAACGCCCGCAATCAGCGGCAAAAACGCGATACGGATGGCGAAGCGGGCCCAGAAAGTCTGTACCGGGATCGTCATGTAGACAAACATCGAGATGATCATGACGGTCATCAGGAAACTAGTCCCGCAGCGCGGATGGTAGGTCGAGTATTTCTGTACCGCTCCAGCATTCAGTGGGTCGCCGTTCTCGAAGGCAAATACGGTTTTATGTTCGGCACCGTGATATTCGTAGACGCGTCGGATATCTTTCCACAAAGACACGCCCCAAACAAAGAGCAGGAACATGGCGATACGGATCAGTCCGTCCACCAGGTTAAACAGGAACTGCTGGCCGAAAACCGGATTCACCCTCTTCAGCTCCGTTGTCGCCAGCAGTGGCAAGTACTTGTACATGAAGATGAAGAAGGCGATGGAGAAGGCCATATTCAGGCCGGCCATCCAACCGGTGATTTCAAATTTCTTACCCTGATTTTTGCCGTCGTCACCGCTGCCGGCGGGATCGTTGCCGGATAACTCTTCAAGCGCGGTATTGGCCGAGAACTTCAAAGCGCGGAATCCGAGGGTCATCGCGTGGCCGAGCGTCATGACGCCGCGAACCACCGGCCAACCCATCCATTTGTGCTGCTCGGAGGGCCGTTCGAGCGGCTCGCTGTGGGTGACAATCTCCCCCGAAGGCTTGCGCACGGCAATGCCCCAGGCATGCGGCGAACGCATCATGACGCCCTCGAGCACGGCCTGGCCGCCGACGAGCGTTTCCTCACCGCTCTCAAGAGCGGGCAGCAGCTGCACCGCCGCCAAAAAACGCAAGATTTGCCACCAACGTCGCATAGGCATTGGATGTCGCTTCGAGGAAGGAAGACTCTACTCACTAGAGTATCATAAATCGCCGACTTTGTGGGGGGTTACGTTGGACGGTATCTCTTTTTTAATCATCAAATTGCATGCCCGGACGCGAACTTTTCGCCTGCTTGAACCAAACCGGTCTGGCGGCCGTGGCTGGCGGGGCAGGGCCGGAGAATCCAAATGAGCATGCTGCGCTTTGCCGAGACTTGCGACGCGGTGGCGGCGACCGCCAAGAAGCT
>Ga0187851_10005190_pt1 | contig 10435 bp, 8 predicted proteins | sample June2016WEW_6_10_FD_132997 | JGI IMG/M metagenome (GOLD analysis project Ga0187851, IMG submission 132997) | Peatland microbial communities from SPRUCE experiment site at the Marcell Experimental Forest, Minnesota, USA - June2016WEW_6_10 | ecosystem: Environmental > Terrestrial > Soil > Wetlands... | reverse complement strand
TACCGATCCTGAAACCAAGCGCAAGCGCATTGGCGCAGAGTTCATCGCAGTCTTCGACGACGAAGCTCAGCGCATCGCTAAAGATACCGGCGGCGTCGACTGGCTCGTTCAAGGCACCCTCTACCCCGACGTAATCGAGTCGAGCAGCGTTAAAGGGCCGAGCCAGACCATCAAAAGCCACCACAACGTGGGCGGATTACCGCTGGGCATGAAACTGAAACTCATTGAGCCGCTGCGCGATCTCTTCAAAGACGAAGTGCGCCGCATCGGACGGGACCTCGGCATGCCTGAAGACGTTCTCGGACGTCAGCCATTTCCCGGCCCCGGCCTTGCTGTCCGCATCCTCGGCGAAGTGACCGCCGACCGCGTCGCCCTGCTGCAAGAGGCCGACGAGATCGTGGTCGCGGAAATCAAGGCTGCCGGCCTCTACAACAAAATCTGGCAGAGCTTCGCTGTGCTGCTCCCCGTAATGACGGTGGGCGTAATGGGCGACCAGCGGACTTACGCCTACACTTGCGCCGTCCGGGCCGTCCATTCCGAAGACGGCATGACCGCCGACTGGACGCCGCTCCCCTACGAGGTCCTCAAGCGCATCTCCAGCCGCATCGTCAACGAGGTCCGCGGCATCAACCGCGTCGTCTACGACATCACCTCAAAACCCCCCGGCACCATCGAGTGGGAGTGAGGACTGTCCGTCGAGGCGGGCGCAGATTCGCCGCCATTCTTGCCGGATTTGCGTAGATCTTCATCTCCAAACTGAAAATAGGAATAAATTGCGGGCGCCAGATCCCTCAAATATGCCATGGCTTTCGGAATATGCCATAATGATGCTGGAGTGGCAAAATATGACCGATACGGTAGTTCTCGGGGAAAGCGGCAGAATCGTTCTTCCGGCCAGCATACGCAATCAGTTCGATCTCAAGACTGGAGACCGTTTGACCGTCATCGTGAAGGACAGCCACATTGAAATCTTGAGCATGCAGATGGCTCTCAAAGAAATCAGGGATTCGATCATCGCAGAACGCGGAAGCCTTGACGGCCTTCTCGACGAGTTCCTGGAGGAACGTCGTGAAGAGGCGCGCCGCGAACAGCCCGACAATGACTAGCATCGTGCTCGACTCTTCGGCGGTTCTCGCGATGGTGTATGGCGAGCCTGGCGGCGCCAAAGTTCATGAGGCTATCGTTTCGTCGTTGTTGTCGATCTCGATCAGCGCCGTAAACTTGTGCGAAGTCCTGGTGCAGCTCAGCCAGAAAAGCCCAATCATGTCGCCGCAGAAATTGAAGGCTATATTGCCCGGAGTCGCGGTTGTACCCTTCGGCGAGGGCGAAGCGGAGCAGGTTGCCGCTTTGGCGAAACGCTGCCCTGATATTTCTCTCGGAGATCGTGCCTGCCTTGCGTTGGCCATAAACCTGGACGCCCCGGCTTGGACGACAGACAAGATCTGGGCGAAAATGCCAGTCGGGGCCAGGTTGGAGATGCTTCGATAGGTCCGCTACTCCGCCCGGGGCCGCGTGTACCAACCGAACATTGCCGTCCCAAGCGCAATAACTCCCAGCATACCGAACCAGGTGAAACGGGCCATCTGGCTGACTTGCGCAATGCGCGCTTCGACTTCCCGCATGCTGCGACCCGCCAGCACAAATCCGGGCTGAGGTCCGTTGACGCGTTCGACAACTGCCGCGATACGCACTGCGTGGGAATGCGGAATCGGCTCCCACGTGACCCGTTCCTCCCCATGGCTGCGAACAAAGTCGAAGACGCCTTGGGGTGGCGCCGGCGTCTGGCCGTTGAGTTGGGCGTTGGAGCCGAGTGCATGGCCTTGATCGTCGTACACGATGAGGAAGGGCGAAAGGCTTTGGCCCATGTCGACAACCCCGCCGCTCTGAAGAAGCGCGCCCTGGTGCAACCCGTCTGTGACGCCATATCGGTTAAGGATAGCCGCCAAATCTGTCGACATCTGGATCTGCGGGTCGTTGGCGCCCTGGCGCAGAACCTGCTGTGGAATCGCGTAGAGCGCCAGCGCGAGGCCGGTGGAGAGAGCGGCCAATACAACCGCGTTATAGACAAGAACCGGACGGGCAAACGTATCGCGCAGCATGGCGAGATGCTCCTTGACCAGTGAAATGCAAAGATCCGTTACTGTGAGCGCAACCAGGTCACGGCGTACAAGATCGTCGTCTTCGACCGCATCGCGGAACGTCCGCAGCATTGCCTCTGCATTGCGTTTCCGAAACCCCGCTGGATACAAATGAAGTGCCCGACTGTAAGCCCTGATGAGACGTTCGTCTTGTGTCTTGAGTGGTTTCATGATCGGCCTCCTTGCGGAAGAAGACCCAGAGAACGAGCCGAGCTGACGGCGGCATCGAGGCGGTTCAGTTCCGAGGCCAAAACGGATTCGCCCAGACGCGTCAACCGGTAGTAGCGGCGACGCTCGTCGTCAGTCATGCCGGTTTCTTCCACCAGGCCGTCGCGCATCATGCGGTCGAGCGAGCCGTAGAGCGTGCCAGGGCCCATCTTGACGCTGCCGCCGGCAGGCATCCGCACATCCTTCATGATCTGATATCCGTGCTTGCCGTTCGCGGAGCGCCTGCCGTTACGGGAGCCCGGTTCGGATTCTTCCGCAAGGGAAAGCAGGATGGCGAATACGGCAGACGTGGGGGGCGTTCTTTGCGGAACTATGGTTGCCATGAATGCACTATATATCCACTGCGGATATATCCGCAACAGAAATATTCTCATTCTTTGCGGCCAGCAATATCGGGTTATTGGCCCTCGAGGGGGGTGCCTGTTCTGAGATGGAGCGCAGCGACTTCGCGAGTAAGCGATTCCAGTCGTGCAATCAACTCTGTGTGGCGCTTGTCGTCGACAGAGGGTTCGAACGCTTCCACATAGAAGGTGCCATTCGGCTCCAGTTCGCAGCAACGCACCTGGTGAAACCCCTCAAAGCCCTGGCGATGAATTACGGAAAGCAACTCTTCCCGGGTGAGTGCTTCGCGATTGATGGCCTTCGCATCGAGCTGGCCATTGCGAATCAGCACAGCAGAGCGCCCCTCCAACATTCGGGTCAACCGCCCCGACCGGAAAAGGATCCTGACCACAATCCAGTTGATGGCGAGTAGCCCGAAGGCTCCGATGATGCCTCCGGTCACCGAATTGTCGTCACCGATGATCGCGTTCTGCACTGTATTTGAGAGCGACAGAAGCACCACGAGGTCGAAGGGATTAAGCTGCGCCAATTCGCGTTTGCCGAAGATGCGCAAGAGCACGACCAGGACGAGGTAGACAACGACCGGCCGCGCCAGCTTCTCGAGCACAGGAAGCGGCAACTGAAACATGTGTTGCATAACTTGGGGAAGCATGAGACGAGCTTAGTACAGAAACGGACACAAACAGCCGACTGTATCGGTTTACTGCGAATGTACGCTGCCCGCCCCGGCCACTGGCTGCGGCTTCTCCAGCCGGAGAACCACGTTGACTTCGTGGGTTTGGGGATCGGCCGTCACGTCGAGCTTTGAACGAACACCGGCGAGGGTTCTCATTAAAACGGGGTCAGATTTTTGCGCCTTCATGATGAAGTCGGAGACATACGACTCATCGAACGGATCCCCTGGGAGCAGCTGCCAGTTCTTGATCAGCAAGTTGCGCAGCTGATCGCCGACATTGTCGAATTTCACAAAGCCCAGATGATAAACAGCTCCTGGAGTCACGTCCACGGTGTAATTGACGACTCCTGCCTCGGTGTCGAGCGCAGGATGGGGGTCGATTTTGCAGTCGAGGTAGCCCTTGGCGCGATATCGCCTGGAAAGAATCCCCCACAGATTGCGCACGCGAACGCCGTCGACGGGTCCCCCGGGTGTGGGAGCGAGAAGCCTGTCCGCCTCGTCCTGAGCCATAAGAGTACCCTCCGGCAGGTGAACGGTTCCCAATTTGTATGGCGGTCCCTGTTCAATGTTGATGGAGTACGGCACGATGAGTTCCCCCGGTTCAACGCGAAGGTCGCCCACGCGCGCCGCCGACACTTTGGCTCCCGCGTATCCTTTGTCCACGTAAAAGGACCCGATTGACTGTTCCAGATTTCCGCTCGCATGTTCGCTGTCGAAAGGGATTTTGGCACTTTCCGCGAGGAGTGCCCTCACCTTGCCCTCGTCTGCTGCAGCAACACCCTCGATATGAATCACGATGGTATGGACCGGAGGTGAGGCGATGGAGAAACTCATTGCCTTGATGTTGCGCGAGTTCGCTTGCCCGAAAGGCGTAGCGGTGATCGAAATCTGCGCGCCCTGCGCAGCGACAATCTCCGCGAGCGCGGCGCGTACGTCATCCAGGAGCGTGCCCTCGGAAGGAACTTTGCCATGATAGAGCGGGAGTTTTTGGTGCAGCTTCGCATCGAGTTCCGGTCCAGCATCGAGCGGCAGGTTCTCAAGCCGGATTGGATAAAGATGCTCGGCGGGCGTCAGCGTATAGACCAGGTCCTGTCCGTCGAACTTGTAGGTGAGATTATCGAAGACGCCGGAATCCATAAGGCGCTTGGAGTGATCGGCCATCTCGGCGGAGGTCAGGATTTTGCCTGGCTGAAGGCCTGCTGCATCGAGAAGCTCCTGATCGCTAAACTCCGGATCGCCCTTGAACTGGATGGATTTTGGTTTGAATTGCTGACCGGAAGCGGCAAGCTGAAGGGACAGGATCAACGTGGATCCTAAAAAAAGAGAAGGAAGCCGGGCCATGTTGCGCCAAGATTAACAGAGGATCGGACTCGGGAACAGGGAAAAGTCCTTGTCGCCGTTACGCAGAAGGGTACGCGCGTCATGTTGCGCAAACTGCTCTCTGTAGAATTTGCGAGCCGAATCCAGGCCCAGCTATTTTACCGGGATTTACCGAGTCGGCTAGTTGGTAGTCCTGGTAGGTGGCAACGAATACTGTGTGGCGAATGGAGTAGCGTGCCGCGTAGTTGTCGCCGTTCGGCACCACCTCGGTGATGGTAAAGCTATCGGCTGGTAGCATGCGTTCCCTTCCGTCGATCACCAGCGGTGCGTAATCGATGCGCATGTCTTCCTGGTGCACAAAGTCGGTCGGCTTCAGTCCGGCCTGCGTGATCAGTCGCACGATGACGCCGGTATCGGGGTCGATGAAAAGCTCTCCGCGATAGGAAACGGTTGCTTTGAAGTCCTTCCAATCGGTTGCGGTTTGGAAGTTGGCTCCGGTGCCTTCATAGCCCATGCGGCCCGTATCGCCAGTGACCGGAAAACAGCAATAGTTCACGACGTAATTCGACTTTTTCTTATCGATGGCGAAGGAGAAAACTGCGAAGGGCTTGCCGGCAATCGATTCCCAACGGAGCCAGCTCAGCTTGCCACTGTCCTCGGCCTGTTGCAGGATGACGCTCAAATTCGGCCCTGGGCCGCCTTCCGATACCTGGCCATTTTGTCCCCACGGCACCTTCGTCTTTTCAACCGGCCGTTTCTCAACGCCATGATCGGTTTCAACTTCATCCAGATGGCTGCCATAGAACCGCATGTACATGCTGGGCAGCTCCCAGGCGCGGTCTGCCTGACCGACGTTCGAAGTCGTCCCGGAGTTGGTGCGGATGCCCTGTACGCCGTCCTGGTAACGGGCTGTGACTTTTTTCACCATGAAACGCGGGTTCTGCGCATAGACCTTATTGGCGTAGTCGGTGGCCCTGGTGAGGATGGCCTTTTGCATCGCTGCATCGGGCGCAGGTGAGGTGGGAAGATCCGATGCTGGTGGCGACAGAAGGGCGCTGCGGCCTTCAAGAATGTTCATCTGTTCCTGCGAGAGCGGCCCCGGAATGAGAGGAGCAAGCGACTTGAGGGTTGCGCTGGTCAACTCTTCGCCGAGGTCAATGTCTTTCAAACGCGTTGCCACTTCCTCATCGGTCTTCTTTTCCTGGTTGAGCGCGGCAAGCATGTCTTTCAGTTCCTGAACTGTTGTTTTCTTCGCTGCCCACAGCGGCGCGACCAGAGCACATGCAAGCAAAAGGCATAACGAGCGTTTCATGTTTTTCTCCCAGCAACCTGGCGGAAACTTTCCATCCGCGATCCGGTTTCGCGACCGGCCATTCCAACACATCGAGGCTGCAGTTAACGAAAGTCTACGGGTCAAAAGGAAATCAGGGTGTGACTGGGATCAGTGTCGTGCGAAGAATTGTGCGAGAGTTTCGCTTCTGGCGATGCGGGATTTCGCGAGGCTCATTTTCTGTGTTGCTCGAATGCCGACTGTGAAAAGCCGTTCTTTCTGTTTTCAAAAAAAAGAAAAAAAGGGTATTTCTGTAAAGAACTTCTTTTTTTTCAGATAGATAGAACGGAGCAGTCCGTCTAAATTCTAGATTCCAAAGGAGTTATTTGCAGAATCTAGACTGATAAGGGGTTACGGGACGATGTTGCCCCTTTCTGCCCGGTTATGGAAGCGATGACTGCGCAGCAACACCCCTTTCCGAAGCTTGCTAGTTGAATTTTGCGCCAACGACGCAAAATTGCATGCAAACTGCCGCACAAAAAAACTGGCGTATTCGAGCGGCTTCCGGAGGCGCGCAACTCTGCGAGAGGCGGTGGCTGCTTCAGTTGTTCAATCGCCGAAACGCTGCCGGCGGCCCTGACTTTCGAGCCGCCGGGAAGCTTGGCGCGTTCGCGCTAGCTGCCGGCCTGGTAGCCCTTGTATTCGGATGTGAACAGGGTGTGGCGAAGGATGAACTTTCCGCCGCCTGAGTCGCCGTTGGGCACGACCTCAGTGTTGACGATCGCCTTGGATGGGAGAACCAGAGATTTGCCGCCGACGTCAACCGGAAGGAAATCGATGCGTTGATCTTCAACGTGCACGACATCGGAGTTCTTGAATTCGGCGATGGTAACAAGGCGCAGAACGATGCCGGAGTCAGGATCGACAAAGATTTCGCCGTGATAAGGGACGGTGGCCTTGTAATTATCGAAGGTGGTGTTGGTCTGGAAATTCCCCTTTGCGCCGCCGCCACCCGAACCTTTCGCGCTGCCGGCCGAAGCCGAGGTGAACGTGGCGACGCCAGCCTGCTCGAGTTGCGGGAAGCAGCAGTAATTCACCGCGTAGTGCGATTTTTTCTTATCGACTGAGTAGGAGAATACGGCGGTGTTCTTGCCCGTGACCGTTTCCCAGCGAACGAACGTGAACTTTCCGGCCGCATTCGCTTCCTGCAGCACCGTGCTCAAAATTGGCCCCTGGCCAAGCAGCGCGATATAGCCATTGGCTCCCCAGCGCGTTTTGTCTTTCACAAGCGGATTGTCCTCAATTCCGCTATGGATGTTGACCGGCGTCTGGCTAGTATTGATGTAGTGGATGAATTGCGTTCCGCCGGCGAGATTGGGGTCGGTGGATGAGTCGCCGGTGGCGCCCGAGTGCATACCTGAACTTGCGGCCATCGCGGAAACATTATCCTGGAAACGGATGGTGGTTTTGGTAGCCGTCACCGTGGGCAAAGCCGCGTAGGTCTTGGAGGCATAATCCATGGCCTTGTCGAGGATGGCCTTTTGCCCAGCCGCATCGGGCGCCGCCGTGGTTGGAATGTCAGAGGCGGGCGGCGCGAGAATAGCGCTCTTGGCCTCGAGCACGTAAATCTGTTCGAGCGTGGCCTGACCCGGCAGGACCGAACTCAGGCTGTTCATGACCGTTGTGGTCAGTTCCTCGGTGAGTGCCACTTCTTTTAGTTCATTGGCCACTTCGGCATCGGCCTTCTTGGCCTGCTGATCGGCTGTAAGCAAATCTTTGAGCTGTTGCACTGTGATGTTTTTGGCTGCCCAGGCGGGCGAAGCCGCCATGAGAAGAACGAGAATCCATCCCATCCGTTTCATCTTCTTACTCCTCTTAAGTTGACGCCAGAACGTCCATTGGACTTTGGAAAAAAGTGCCGGTTACGGCGTTTATGTCGACGCTGAGTCGGCCTGATTCTACTCTTCCCGGAAAAACTTCGGTACCCCATCCGGTCCTCGCAATCCTGGCCTCATTTTGCGGCCTCCAGGGCGTTGGCCGGGATGGTTACCGACCCCATGCGGCCCGAGTTCTCGTCCACAACCAGAACCCGCAGCGAGCCCATGCCTTTCTGCATCGACACCTCATGTTCGAAGGGAATGCCGGAGGAGAGGAGGCTTTGGTACGTCGCCGGCTTCAGGCGCAACCCCAGGGTTTGTCCCTCCACCTGTGCTTTGATCCCAGCATCGTCGCGCTGGATGAAGAAGATGTCGAGCTTATCCATCCAGAGGCCCGCCTGCTGGCGGAGACCCAGATCCGCGGCCGTGATGCCAAGCTTGAGTTCGGCGTTCGATGCAGCCGGGGCGGCATCGGCTGTGACGGCAATCTCGCCCACATCCACGGGCCGCCAAACAGCCTGCTGGAAGCGGTCTTTGAGAGAGACTGGTTCCTTCGCGTAAAGATATCCCGTTCGATAACGCAGAGAAACGTCTTTGTGCTTGCCCGCGAGCTTGACCGTAATGGTGTGGTACTGATCGTCGGCCGCATCGCGCGGAGAAAAGCTGACCATGTAGGTGGCGTGGCCATCTTCGACGATTCCATTCAGCGCGGCAGCCAGATCGCCGGCGCGGCGAATCACGCGGCCTCCCGTGGCATCGGCCACCATGCGGACCGGTCCCTGTATGGGGTGCATGTCCTGCTGCATCTCCGCCGTAATGCGCCCCGGCGCCAGAGTGCCGGTGGACGAGCCACCGTTCAAGCTTGCCGTATCCGCGGCGGCTTGCGTCAGTTCCACATTGCGCGTGCGAATATCGGCCGAAACGGTCTGCGCCTCGAGTTGGGAGACGTCCATGGGGTAGACGGCCGCATGTGCGTCGTTCATCGCTTCCTGCGCGTGCATGGCGAAGGAGTCGACTTCCTTGGGGCTCTTATCGATGGCAACCTGGTTGCTGCGCCAGTCGGCAAAGACATTGTCGGAAGAAACCCAGACGAGATTCTTGTGTCCGGGGACAGCCGAGAGATGGCGCGCCACCATGCGCAAAATGATGAGCGAAGCGCGGCCGGGATTGCTGCCCATAGTGCGCAGGATGGGATCGACGGTTTGCTGCGCATCGGGCACGTCGTTAAAGTTTCCGTTCACTGAATTCAGATCCGCCGTCGAGTGCACTTCGTTGAACGACTGGCGATTGCGTGTTTCCTCTTCCTGCGCAAGCGAGGCGGACCGTGCCGTCGGCATCCACGCATTCAGCTTCGCTGTCAGCGCGGCGTGATCGGTGGTGATTTCCTGAAGCACGCGGAAGCCGAGAGCGGTCATGGTATAAATGCCCACACGTTCGCTGGGTGCGAGCGTCGCGATAAAGCGCAGAATCTCCTGACGCGCATTAGCCATGTCAGGCCAGGCGATGTGCGACTCGTCAATTAACACGACGGTGGCACCCGCTCCCGTGGACGCGGTGGACGTTGCGTCGGGCGCGCGGTTGGTGAAACTGCGATCCGGCTTTGTATCCGCAACCGGAGCGGCCGGGTTGCTGGAGAATTCGTTGAAGAAACGAAGCTCCTGCTTGCGGCCGTTGTCGTAGATCTCAAAATCCTCAGCCTTCAGATCTGTGATCGGATGACCTTTCTTGTCGTTTACCACCACGCCCACGTCGACCAGGCGGGAAGTCACTTTGAGTTGGAAGTCGCCTGCCGACGGGTTGACCGGGTTGGCGGAATCGTCCGGAACTCCGGCAGCGGCCGTAATGCTCATTTCAGTGCCGGCAGCATCGGCATGAGGAGCGGGCGCGGCCATTGGTGGCTCCGGCGCAACAGGCGCGGCTGCGGCGGTGGTCGTGGGCGGTGGTGTCGCGGTTGTTTCGGCTGGCGCCCCGGTGGACGCAGCTACGGGCGACTGGGTGGCCGGAGCGGAATTTGTCGCAGTGGAACTGTCCGTGGCCGGAGTTCCGCTCGCGCCGGCTTCGGCGGCGGCCTCATTCGTCAGCAGACGAATGCTGCTTCCCAGGCGGTGATAGTGCGTGAACTGGGTCTGGTTGATCAGCAGAACGGGCGTGTCCTGGCTCTTTCCGTTCTGAGCCGGTTGCTCCATCGAAAACGCAAGGCTGCGCGTCGGAAAAATGTACTTCCGATCCCCGATCATGACCGGGCCATAATCGACGACTGTGGCCGCGCGGGTAATGGGGTCGTCGTTCTTCAACTCAGCCTCGAGGGTCACGCGAAGAATCGCGCCCGTATTGGGGTCAACTGCGATTTCACCGTGGTAGCCGGGCGTCGCGCGAAAGACTTTGGCCGTGGCCGGCGCGGTAGCAACTCCCGTTTGTTGAGCGCGGCCTGGCCCGCCGTAGCGCAACTCGCGCCGCTGGCTGGGCGCGTCTTCGCGAAGGCAGCAATAGCTCACCTCAAAGCGCGATGCCGCCTTGGGCACGGAGTAGCTGTACACGGCGGACAGTCCGTTGGCGCTGCGTTCCCAATGGCTCCACTTCACGG
>Ga0187851_10005188_pt1 | contig 10439 bp, 5 predicted proteins | sample June2016WEW_6_10_FD_132997 | JGI IMG/M metagenome (GOLD analysis project Ga0187851, IMG submission 132997) | Peatland microbial communities from SPRUCE experiment site at the Marcell Experimental Forest, Minnesota, USA - June2016WEW_6_10 | ecosystem: Environmental > Terrestrial > Soil > Wetlands... | reverse complement strand
GGGTTATGAAAAGCCGGGCGTCATAACCGGCCATGAAAAGACGATTGTGGAGAAGCCGTTTCTGGGCAACAAGGACGCCCGCCTGAAGGCGCTTCTGCCCACGCATCCCGCTTTCGACATGGCCGTCAACGTCTTCACCTTTCAACCCGGCGCGGCGCTGCCGCTGGTTGAAACGCACATTATGGAGCACGGCCTATTGATGCTCTCAGGGCAGGGGATTTACCGGTTGGATGCGGACTGGCATCCGGTGCAGGCCGGGGACGTGATCTGGATGGCCCCCTATTGTCCGCAATGGTTTGTGGCCATGGGTCCCACGCCGGCCAGCTACATTTATTACAAAGACGTCAATCGAGAAGTAAGAATTATGAATTAAGAATTATGGATTTCATACTTCTTAGTTCTTAATTCTCACTTCGGTTGAGTCTCTCCACGGCGAGCCGGCCTGGTAAAGCCGAAGTCGCTTTTGCAGCAACTCCGCCAGTGCGCTGTTGGTCTGGGCCAGGGCTGCCTGGCAGGCGCGGCGGTCAGCGGCGATGGCTTCCGGAAATTTCCCGGCTTCGGCATAGGCGGCGGCCAGCGTGCCAATGATCACCGGATTTTGCCCGCCGGAAAGTTCATCGGCGCGCAATCCCAAGACCACCGCCTTGGCGCCATTGCGAAAGGTTGGGTCGGGATGGCAGGCCAGGATCCAGGCCAGGTCGCTGAGGGCCTGGATGTGGTTCAGGTCGAGCTGAATCGCTAATTCGAATTGCCGGATCGCTTCCGCGACGCCGCCCGTTCGGTAGAGCGCATTGCCCAGCAGGTAATGCGCCGCGCCATCAGCCGGTTTGATTTCGAGGGCCCGTCGCAGATACGGAATGGCGTCCCCGGCCAGGCCGTTTTGCAGCAGGACGGCGCCCATGTTGTTTTGGGCCTTGTAATCCCCGGGCTGCAAGCTGACTTGCGCCTGAAACTGATCCAGAGCTTCGGCCACTTGCCCCTTGGCCAGCAAAGCGTGGCCTAGATTGTAGCGGGCATCGGCCAAGGCGGGGTCGAGGGAAACGGCCTTTTGCAACTCCTGGAGCGCGTCATCCTCCCGGCCTTCCAACAAAAGGATTCTGCCCAGGATATTTCTGGCGTTGGGGTAATTGGGCTTGATCCGCAGCGAAGTTTGCAAATGACTGATGGCCAGGTTGGTGTTCCCGTGCGTCCCCTCATATTCCCCCAGGCCGGCGTAAGCGACGAAGTTTCCCTTTGTGGCCTGGATGGCATGGAGAAAGAGGGTTTGGTCGTTCTGCCAGAAGGTTGCCTGGCGCGCAGTCAATACCAGGCAGATGGCCACGGCCAGCCCCCCAATGATCGCCCGCGCCCACGGGGCCAGTCGGACGCTCCAGTCCCGCGCCGTCCAAACAATGGCGATCAACAGTCCAATGCCCGGGAGGTAACTGTAGCGATCCGCCATGGATTGCATTCCAACTTGAATCACACCGATGACGGGGGTCAACATGCCCAAAAACCATAGCCAGCCCACCGCCAGCCAAGGTTGGGTGCGGACGCACCACAGCACCAAGGCCGATAACAGCAATAACAGCACGATGGCGCCGGCCACGGCCCAAGCCGGCCATTTTAACATGGGATACGCGATGGCCAAATGCGCCGGCCAGAAAGTCTTCGCCACGTATCGCACACAAGCCACGGGGACGTTGGCCAGGCGCATGCTGAAGGGCAGTTGGGCCGTTGATAATACCGCCCCCACATGTCGCTGGACCAAAAAGGTGACGGCGCAGGAGAGAGCCGACAAAATGAACCAGGGGGTCTTTTCAGCGACCAACCCGGCGAGGGGGACCTGGCGGCGTTGCAAAGGCCAGAAGTCAAGAAGAAGCAATACGAAGGGCAGCGTCACAAGCATCGGTTTCGCCGCCAGGCCTAGCGCAAAGAGAACGACGGACGAGATGTAATAGAATTTGAAATTTGAAATTTGAAATTTGAGATTCTCCGCGTAGCGGGCATAGGCGCCGAGCGTAAGCATGAAGAAAAAGCCGGCCAGCACATCCTTGCGTTCCGCCACCCAGGCCACCGACTCGACGCGCAACGGATGAAGGGCGAACAAGGCCGCCACCAGCGCGCTGGGCCAGGTCGTCCGGGTCATGCGCTGGAGGAGCAAAAACAGCAAAATGGAGTTGGCGGCATGCAAGGCGATGCTGGTCAGATGATGGCCGGCGGGATTCAGGCCATAGATTTGAAAATCCAGCATGTGGGAAATCCAGGTTAGCGGATGCCAGTTGCCGGCGTGGCCTGTCGTAAACGCCCAAATGAAACCGGACCAACTCAAGCCGCTTTGGACCACCGGGTTGGCGGTGACGTAAGCGGGGTCGTCGTAGGTGATGAATCCGGCACTCCAAACAGGCGCATACGCCGCCAGCACCGCCAAGGCCAAGCAAAGGCAGATGAGCCAGCTTTGACGTTTCGACCGTGTGTCGCTCATAATTAGCGGATTAATTTCCCTTGATTGTGTCCCGAAATGGCGAGCTGGTGCGGTAAGAGGCCAGTTGCGCGCGCAGAACGCCGGCCAGCGCGGAATTGGTCTCTGCGCCGGATAACTGCAAGGCGCGCCGCACGCTGGCGGCGGCCGTGGAAAAATCCCCGGTTTCGGCGTAGGCCGCCGCCAGAACGCCGAGGATCTTTGGGTCTTGGCCGCCTGAAAGTTGATCGGCGAGCCGGGCCAGTTGGACGGCTTTTGCGCCATTGCGGAGGGAAGGGTCCGGGCTGGTGGCAAGCATCCAAGCCAGGCGGGAGACGGCCTGGACGTGACGGGGGGAAAATTGCAGCGTTTTATTGTATTCACTGACTGCCTCCGCTGCGCGGCCCGATTGGCGACAGGCGTCGCCCAGCTCGCAATGGTAATCGACCAAGTCGGGGCGGAGTTGGACGGCTTTTTCCAAATGGGGAATCGCGTCGTCGGCCAGCCCGTGCTCCACCAAAACCCGGCCGAAGTTGTATTGAGCAAAGGGGTCGTTGGGCTGGAGGGCAACCTGGGTCTCGAATTGACTCAATGCCTCGGCCACCTTTCCGCTGGCCAGCAGCGCGCTGCCCAGATTGTAATGGGATTGCGGGTAATCGGGCGCAAACGCCACGGCGCGCAACAAGTGCGGCAGAGCCTCATCCACGCGGCCCTGTTGGAGAAGAACGTTGCCCAGAGTATTCTCCATCGCGCCGTTATGCCCCGTGACGGCCAGGGCGTGGCGATAGAGGGTTTCGCTGTCCTTCCAATACCGCACTTGCATAGCTGTTGCCGTCAGACAGGCGGCCAGTGCCAGGCTGCCGGCAAAGCCAAGCGCCTGCGGCCTAACCCGCCCCGCCCAGATCACCATGATGAACAAACCGGTGTTGGACAAGTAAGACCAGCGGTCGGCGATGGAAAATGAACCCACCTGAACCACTCCAATGACCGGCGCCAGCATGATGAGAAACCAAAACCAGCCCACCGCACAATAGGGCCGCGAGCGTGCCTGCCACAGGACCCATCCGGTCATCAGCCCGAGAAACGCGACCGCACCGGCAATATCCCAAACGGGCCAATGGCGCTCATACGGATAAAACACGGCCAAATCGACGGGCCAAAATGTTTTTGCGATGTAGCGCACGTACGAGAGAGGGACGTTTTCCAGATGGGACGCCAGCGAGCGGCCCGCCAGCGGCACCGTCGCATCCGCGTGCCGCGCCACAAAAAGGGTCAGCGCGCAGGATGCTGCGGCCAGAATGAAAAACGGCGCCTTTTCGGCCAGCAGCGCGGCAACGGATGCCTGCCGGCGCTGCAAAGGCCAGTAGTCAAGAAGAAGCAAGATCAAGGGGAGAGTCACCAGCATCGGCTTGGCCATCAAACCCAGCGCGAACAAAACGAGCGACCCAAAATAAAAGGTTTTGGACTCCGGGCTTTTCAGCGCGGACTGTTCCACATAACGGACGTAAGCGCCAACCGCCAGCATCCAGAACAATGTGCTCAGGACGTCCTTGCGCTCGGAAACCCAGGCCACCGACTCGACGTGCAATGGATGCAGGGCGAAGAGGGCGGCGGCCAGCGCGCTGGGCCAGGTCGCTTTGGTCATGCGTTGCAAGAGCAGAAAGAGAAGAATCGAGTTCGCCAGATGCAACAGGGCGTTCGTAACATGAAACCCGCCGGGATTCATTCCATAGAGTTCAGAATCCACCAGATAAGACAGCCAGGTCAACGGATGCCAAATGCTGGCATCGCAGGTCGTAAACGCCCAAATGAAACCGGCCCAACTCAAGCCTCCCCGGACGTGCGGGTTGGCGGTGACGAAAATGGGATCGTCGTAGGTGATAAAACCGGCGCTGAAGACCGGTGCATAAGCCGCCAGGACCGCCAACGCCAAGCCAAGGCAGATCAGCCAAGTTCGACCTCTCCCCTGGATGTCGTTCATAAATGGTGGTTAATTTCCATGGACAGAATCCTGAAATGGGGAGCCGGCGCGATAAATGGCCAGTTGTGCGCGCAGGACGCTAGCCAGTGCCGAATCCCTCTGCGAGCCGGCCAATTGCAACGCGCGCTCCACTGTGGCGGCGGCTTTGGAATAATCCCCCGTCTCGGCGCAGGCCGCCGCCAGAACTGCGAGGGTCTTCGGGTCTTGACCGCCTGAAAGCTGATCGGCGAGCAGGGCCAGTTGGACGGCCCGGGCGCCGTTGCGGAGGGAAGCGTCCGGGGTGGTGGCCAGCATCCAAGCCAGGTTGGAGGCGGTCTGGAGGTGGCGGGGTCGAATTTGCAGGGCTTTGTCATATTGGCCGATCGCCTCCGCCGCGCGTCCCGTTTGGCGGCAGGCGTCGCCCAGCTTTAGATGGTAATCGGCCGATTCAGGGCGCATTTGCACGGCTTTTTCCAAATGGGGCATGGCATCCCCGGCCAGCCCGTGATCGAGTAGAACAAGGCCGAAGTTGTATTGGGGGAAGGGGTCGTTGGGTTGGAGGGCGACCTGGATCTCGAATTGACGCAGCGCCGCGGCCACGTTTCCCGTGGCCAGCAATGCGTTGCCCAGGTTGAAATGGGGAAGGGGATAGTCGGTGGCGAACGCGACAGCTCGAATCAAGTGGGGCAGCGCCTCCTCCACGCGGCCTTCCTGGAGAAGAAGGTTCCCCAGATCATTCTCCATGGCGCCGTTTTTCTCCGTCACGGCAAGAGCGTGGCGATAGAGGGTTTCGCTGTCCTTCCAATACCGCGCTTGGAATGCAGTTCCCGCCAGGCAGCCGGCCAGGGCCAGCCAGCCTGCAACGCCAAGGACTTGCGGCTTCATCCGCCCCGCCCAGACAACCATGATGAACAAACCGGTATTGGACAAATAGGACCAGCGGTCGGCCATGGCAAATGAACCCACAGGAACGACCCCAATCACCGGCGCCAGCATGACAAGAAACCAAAACCAGCCCACGGCAAAATGAGGCCGCGAGCGCGCCCGCCACAGGACCCGTCCGGTAATCAGGACGAGGAACGCTGTCGAACCGGCAATTTCCCAAACGGGCCAATGGCGCTGATACGGATAAAACACAGCCAAATCGGCGGGCCAAAAAGTTTTTGCGATGTAGTGCGCGCAGGACAGGGGGATGTTCTCCAGACGGGACGCCAACGGCGGGCCGACCAGCGGCGCGATCGCACCCCTATGCCGCGCCACGCAAAGGGTCAGAGCGCAGGATGCGGCGGCCAAAATGAAAAAAGGCGCCTTTTCGGCCAGCAACAGCGCCATGGGCGACTGCCGGCGCCGCAAAGGCCAGAAGTCAAGCAAAAGCAAAATCAAAGGCAGCGTGACCAGCATCGGCTTGGCCATCAACCCCAGCGCAAACAAAACGATTGACCCGATGTAAAAGGTTTTGGCCTTCGGGCCTTTCAACGCGGAATCCTCCACGTACCGCACGTATGATCCAACCGCCAGCATCCAAAACAACGTGCTCAACACATCCTTCCGTTCGGAAATCCAGGCCACCGACTCGATGTGCAGCGGATGAAGGGCGAACAAAGCCGCGACCAGCGCGCTGGGCCATTGCGCCGAGGTCATGCGCTGGAGAAGCAAAAACAGGAGGATGGAGTTCGCCAGATGCAGCAGGACGTTCGTAACATGAAACCCGGCGGGATTGACTCCGTAGAGTTGAGAATCCACCAGATAGGAAAGCCAGGTCAACGGATGCCATATGCTGGCATCGCAAGTTGTAAAAGCCCAGATGAAGCCGGCCCAACTCAAGCCGCCCCGGACGTGAGGGTTAGCGGTGACAAAAACAGGATCGTCGTAGGTGATAAAACCGGCGCTGAAGACCGGCGCATAAGCCGCCAGGACCGCCAACGCCAGGCCAAGGCAGATCAGCCAGGTCTGACGAATCCTCCGCACATCATCCATGGAACCTTGTTTAATTGGAAAAAGCCGCAAAGAGAAGGCGTAAATGGCGTCCCTCAATGGCATTTTAACACTTTCTTAATATCTTCCGCCCGGATTTTAATTCACTCCCCGCGGCGTTCGCATGGCATGGTTGCAAGGCGTGGCGCGTCACGTGCCGGAAATCATTATGAATGACTTGATCTTTATCGCAGTAATGGTCGCATTTTTTGCGCTGGCGGCGCTTTACGGCCGCTTTTGCGAGAAAATCTGAAAAAGCCTGAAATTATGGAGAATATTGTTGTCGGGATCATCTCTCTGTTGCTGTTTGTGTATCTGTTCGTGGCCATGGTCTGGCCCGAGAAATTCTAAGGCCCACTATGCGCGCTGTTGATTGGTTGCAACTGGCCTGCTTTGTCGCCGTTTTGGCGGCGATCACCAAACCGATGGGCCTTTATCTTTGCCAGGTCCTCGATGCCGATGGCAAAACCTGGTTTGACCCCATCCTCCGTCCCTGCGAACGCCTGACCTACCGGGTCATGGGAGTGGATGCCCGGCGCGAGCAGGGCTGGCTGCAATACACCTTCGCCATGCTGCTCTTCAGCCTGGTCGGGTGTTTGTTCACGTATGCCATTCTGCGGTTGCAAAAATATCTGCCGTTGAACCCGCAGGGCTTTGACAACCTCAGTCCCGATTTGTCGTTCAACACCGCCGTGAGTTTCGCCACCAACACCAACTGGCAGGCCTACACGGGCGAATCGACCATGTCCTATCTCTCGCAGATGCTGGCTCTTGTCATACATAATTTCACATCGGCGGCGACGGGCATTGCCATTGCCGCGGCGCTGGTGCGGGCGGTGACGCGGCATTCGGCCAAGACCATCGGCAATTTTTGGGTTGATCTGGTGCGCGTGACTTACTACCTGCTGCTGCCCATTTGCATCGTCTTTGCCGTCTTCCTGGTTTCGCAGGGCATGATCCAGAACTTCAAACCGTACACCAAAGCCAAACTTACGGAATCTTATACCATTCAGGTTCAAAAAGCCGATGACAAGGGCAATAACGTGACGACTAACATCCAATTGGTGCTGTCCATGCCCAAGCTGGATGCCAAAGGGCAGCCGGTTCTGACCAATGGCGTCGCCGTCATGGTGGACACCCCGCAGGTTGACGCCAAAGGCGCGCCGATCATGACGAACGTGCCGGTGATGGTGGATCAAAAAGTGGAGGAGCAAACCATTCCGCAGGGCCCCATGGCCTCACAGGTGGCCATCAAGATGCTGGGCACCAACGGCGGCGGCTTCACCAACGCCAATGCCGCCCATCCCTTCGAGAATCCGACCCCGCTTTCGAATTTCATCCAGATGCTCTCCATTTTCGCCATTGGCAGCGGGTTGACGTATTACTTGGGCCGCATGAGCAAGAACCAGGCGCACGGCTGGTCCGTTTGGGCGGTGATGATGGTGCTGTTCCTGGCCGGGGTGCTGCTTTGCTGGTGGGCGGAGGCGGCGGGCAATCCGATTCACCAGCATTTGGGAGTGGCAGCCGCGGGCGGCAACATGGAAGGCAAGGAAGTCCGCTTTGGCATTTTCAATTCCGCGCTTTTTACCACGGTCACGACCGACGCTTCCTGCGGGGCGGTCAATACGATGCACGATTCCCTGACCGCGCTGGGTGGGTTCGTGCCGCTGTTCAACATCCAGCTCGGAGAAATCATCGTCGGCGGCGTGGGGGCGGGATTGTACGGCATGTTGGTGTTCGTGGTGCTGGCGGTGTTCATCGCCGGTTTGATGGTGGGGCGCACGCCGGAGTATCTCGGCAAAAAAATCCAGTCCTACGACGTCAAGATGGCCATGCTGGCGCTGCTCGTGCTGGCGGTGTCGATCCTGGGATTTGCCGCGTGGGCCTCGGTCAGCAAGTGGGGGCTGGATGGCCGGAGCAATGCGGGACCGCACGGTTTGAGCGAAATCCTCTACGCTTTTAGTTCCGCCAACGGGAACAACGGCAGCGCGTTCGCCGGGTTGAACGCCAACACGCCCTGGTACAACACGACAATGGGACTGGCAATGCTCGTGGGGCGTTTCCTCATGATCGTGCCCATCATGGCCATGGCCGGGTCACTCGTACAGAAGAAGGTTTCGCCGCCCAGCGCCGGGACCTTTCCCGTTTCCGGCGGGACGTTTGTCGTGCTGGTGCTCGGCACTATTTTGCTGGTGGGCGCGCTGAATTTTCTGCCGGCCCTCACCCTTGGACCGATTGTCGAGCACTTCCTTACCCTGCAGGGCAAACTCTATAATCTATGACGCAAAAAGCTCCTTCTCTCTTTGACTTGGACATCGTCGGGCCGGCCCTGGTCAATTCGTTCAAGAAGCTTGATCCCCGGCTGATGGTCAAGAACCCGGTCATGTTCGTCACCATGGTGGGGGCCGCGCTGACCACCGTCGGCATCTTCACCTCAAAAACCGACAGGGGTTTTATTTTTCAACTGGCGCTCTGGCTGTGGTTCACCGTTCTGTTTGCCAATTTCGCCGAAGCCGTCGCCGAGGGGCGGGGCAAGGCGCAGGCCGACAGCTTGCGCAAGAGCCGCAAAGAAACCATCGCCCGCCGCTTGCGCGACAAGCGGGAGGAACCGGTGCCGGCCACGGAGTTGCAGAAGGGCGATTTGGTGGTGTGCGAAGCGGGTGACATCATCCCCGCGGACGGCGATGTGGTGGAAGGCATTGCCAGCGTGGATGAGGCGGCCATCACGGGCGAATCGGCGCCCGTCATCCGCGAGAGCGGCGGCGACCGCAGCGCGGTGACCGGCGGCACGCGGGTCTTGAGCGATCGCATCGTCGTTCGCATCACCTCCGAAAAGGGCAACACGTTTTTGGACCGAATGATCGCCATGGTGGAGGGAGCGAGGCGCCAGAAAACTCCCAACGAAATCGCGCTGACCATTCTGCTGGCGGCGCTGACCTTCATTTTCCTGCTCGTCTGCGTGACACTCAAGCCCTTCGGCATCTACTCCAACGCGGAGTTTACCGTGCCGGTGCTGGTCGCGTTGCTGGTCTGTTTGATCCCGACAACCATCGGCGGCCTGCTCAGCGCCATTGGCATCAGCGGCATTGACCGGCTGACCCGCCGCAATGTCCTCGCCATGAGCGGACGCGCGGTGGAAGCGGCGGGAGACGTGGATGTTTTGCTGCTGGACAAAACGGGCACGATCACGCTGGGCAACCGCATGGCCACCGCTTTTATTCCCGCGCCCGCCGTCAAGCCGGATCGTCTGGCCGACGCCGCGCAACTGGCGTCGCTGGCCGACGAAACCCCGGAAGGCCGCTCGATTGTGGTGCTGGCCAAGGAACAATTCAACCTGCGCGGCCGTGAAATCGCGCCGACCCAAGCCCGGTTTGTCGCCTTCACGGCGCAAACGCGGATGAGCGGGGTCGATTTTCCGGCGGTGGGCGGACAACCGGCGCGCAGCATCCGCAAAGGCGCCGCCCAGGCCCTGGCCGTGTACGTCGATCAGGCGGGGGGAAAGTTTCCGCAACAGGTCAGTGACACGGTCGAAGAAATCTCGCGCTCGGGCGGCACCCCGCTGGTGGTGGCCGAGGGGCGCGAAGTGCTCGGGGTCGTGCAGTTGAAGGACGTCGTCAAGGGAGGCATCAAGGAACGCTTCGTCCACCTGCGCAAGATGGGCATCCGCACCATCATGATCACCGGCGACAATCAACTGACCGCCGCCGCCATCGCCGCCGAGGCCGGGGTGGACGATTTCATGGCCCAGGCCACGCCGGAACAGAAACTCAAGCGCATCCGCGAAGAGCAGGCCGCCGGGCACCTCGTGGCCATGACCGGTGACGGCACCAATGACGCGCCGGCCCTGGCCCAGGCGGACGTCGGCGTGGCCATGAACACAGGCACCCAAGCCGCGCGCGAAGCCGGCAACATGGTCGATTTGGACAGCAACCCGACCAAGCTCATTGAGATCGTCGAGATCGGAAAACAACTGCTTATCACGCGCGGTTCGCTGACGACCTTCAGCATTGCCAACGACGTCGCCAAGTATTTTGCCATTGTTCCGGCCATGCTGATGACGACCTT
>Ga0187851_10005187_pt1 | contig 10439 bp, 8 predicted proteins | sample June2016WEW_6_10_FD_132997 | JGI IMG/M metagenome (GOLD analysis project Ga0187851, IMG submission 132997) | Peatland microbial communities from SPRUCE experiment site at the Marcell Experimental Forest, Minnesota, USA - June2016WEW_6_10 | ecosystem: Environmental > Terrestrial > Soil > Wetlands... | reverse complement strand
CTTCTGTTTGAGGTCAGCCGGAACATAACGGCCCGGCAACAGAATCTCGCCCAACTCGCCGCCGTCAAGATAGAGGCCGGGAGGGGCGGCTCTCACGATGGAGAGAGTATTGCGTTTGCCGATGGTGGCCATGACGTCAGAGTATGTGCGCTTAATTCGGCGGCCAGGCGACCCCGTCCAACTCTTTGGGCAACTGCTTTGGGTCCTCAGGATATAGCAGCTTCGGGTCGAGTGTTTCGCCTTCCTCCAACTCCTTCTCCGGCGCGCAGACGACAAGCCAGAGCGCCTCAGTTTCCGTGTCATTAAACACCTGGCGCAGTTGTGCCGGCCCCACCAGCACGCCTCCATGCTTTGGGACCGTCAGGGTCTGGTCTCTGATACGAATGCGCCCGACTCCTTCGACCACAAAATAGAACTCTTCCATTTTGGGATGCCGGTGGAGCGTGGTGGCGGTCTTGGGCGGAAACCGCCACAGTCTGGCTCCCAAAATCTCGCTCTTGGTTCGCTCGAGAAAATCCGCATTGGGGATTCTCATGAGATTCGACGGCCTCCAAAAGAGGTCTTCCGGTTTGATGAGAAAATATCCATCTATTGGCTTCATAAAAGATTCCTAACGACAAACGCTGAACCATGGCCGCTGTGTGACGCGAACTGCCACGACGAACCATCGCGTATGACATGGCGGCAAACAACCGTTATTCAATGAACGATCCGTTTGGAAATTGCATCAGACAAATATACGTTGCAATTCGTTTCATCTCCAGGATGCGACTGTTCACAATCACCTGTAACAAATGCTCGCCAGGGCGCATCTATTCGGTTATCTGGAAATGCTGGTTCGCGGTCGGCGGCCAGGATTTGGGGTGTCATGAGAAAAAAAGAGTTGATTTGGATCGGCGCGCTGCTCGTCGCGGGCGGCATTTATATTCGTTATTTCTCGCATTGGTTCGACAGGCCGGCGATTGGCATCGCGGCTTCGATCCGCCCCAGCCTGCGGGCGGGGGAGGCTGCTTTCCCGGTTTTCTTTACGCTGACTGGCGATTACAGGCTGACCAGCTTGAAGGTGATCCCGCTGGCTGATGGCAAATTCAGTCCGCAGGCGACACCGGTCTGGCATCTTGTGTCGGACAGCAATTCAATTCCGACAAGGGCCTTCCGCTACGGGCAGGGAATTCGGGGAATGAAACCCGCGCTTAAAGGGATTCGTCCGGATCCGCTCACGCCAGGAACGGCGTACCGGCTGATCCTGACGGCAGGCAAATTGACCGGGAGCAAGGATTTCCAGGCGAAGGCGGTTGAGGAATAACTCGCTCAGGATGGCGCAGGGGACGGATTGTTAGTGCGCCAGAATGGGGTGACGCACCACAAGTCAACCGGGTCGAAGCCGCAGCCCCACTTCACAAATTGCACACTGCCGTCGATGAAGCCGTTGTTGGACCCGCCCAGATTGGTGCTGGTGTTGACAGAGTGGTCGTGCTTGACCTGGTCCACCTTGTAGGCGTCATCGTTCTCAAAATAATCCATGTAAAAATCGGTGGAAGAATAGACTTTTTCGCCAAAGAGCACGGTCTGCGACGGCAGGGGGATTTCATTTTCGGTGAGAAATGGATTGCAGACATCTGCGTATGCGTTCGTATCGCCGTATTTGGCGGCGTAACCATCATTAAAGCCGTTGATGAGGTAGGAACGCGGGGCATTGTCCTGCGGGTTTGTGCCTGCGGAAGCGGGTGAGCTGTTGGTTTCGCTGGGACAAATCAAAAGATTGGTCGTCTTGTAATAGGGAAAGAATAGGAAGGGCCAGCGATTGGTCATGGTGCCGGGATATCCATTGGCGCGGGGAGGATACTGGCCGGCGTAATCACTGGCGTACATCAGATTGGCGAGGCTCAATTGATGGACGTTGTTGGCGCATTTGATGCGTTGGGCGTTTTGTTTGGCCCTGGCTAGCGCAGGCAGCAACATGGCGGCCAGGATGGCGATGATGGCAATGACCACCAGCAGTTCAATCAGAGTGAAAGCGCCGGCAGCCGCCGGCTTGTTAATCAGTCGATTCCCGTTTTTCATCATAGTATGAGAGACGCCCCGCGAGTCCCTGGCGTTACAACATTTAATTGTCAGGGGATTTGACGCGCGCGGCTGTCAAATATTCACGGTTTTTGCGTTGATGGCGGGAATTTTTTGGTAAAGCTGGCCGTAGCCGGCGGCGGTGCGTTCCCAGGAAAAGTCCCGCGCCATGCCGTTAAGGCGATAATGTGCCAGCAGCTCTTTGTTGCCGTAGAGGACCAACGCCTTACGAATGGCCTTGGACAGCGCCCGGACGGAATACTCGGCGAATTTGATTCCGTCGGCCTTTTCCGGATCCTCGGCAATGTCAGTAACTGAATCATCCAGGCCGCCCGTCACACGCACAATCGGCACCGTGCCATAGCGCAGGCTGTACATCTGGTTCAGCCCGCACGGCTCAAAGCGCGAAGGCATCGAATAAAAATCGCATCCGGCCTCAATGCGATGGGACAGGCCGGTGTCGAAACCAATTTTGACGGCGCATTTGTCGGGATGGCGTTCAGCGAGTCTGCGCCAGGCCCGCTCCAACTCGCGGTCGCCGCTGCCCAAGAAAACAAACTGCATCCCGGCGGCCAGCATTTCTTGCAGGGCGGTCAATTGAATATCCATTCCTTTTTGGCCGGCCAGGCGGGAGACCGCGCCGAAAAGCGGAACGTCCGGCGCGGGGGGCAGCCCCATTTCCCGCTGCAAATCGATCTTGCCGGCTTGCTTGCCGCGCAAGTTCGCGGCGGAATAGGGGTGTTCCAGATAGGGGTTTCCCTTGGTCTTCCATTCGTCGTAATCGACGCCGTTAAGGATGCCGACCAGTGAATTCTGACGGCGGCGCAATGCGCCATCCAGCCCGCAGCCGTACAGCTCAGTGGTGATTTCGCGCGCGTATCGTGGACTCACGGTGGTGAGAAGATCGGCGGAGGAAATGCCGCCCTTGAGGCAATTCATCCAGCCATAAAATTCCAGTCCGTCCGGCTGGAAATAAATGTCGGGCAAATTGGTGAGGGCGAATTTGGCCGCGGGGAAATTGCCCTGGTAAGCCAGGTTGTGAATGGTCAGGCAGGTGGGCGGAGGCGCGGACCAGCCGTCGCGAAGCTTCTGTTCCAGCATGAAGACGGGCACGAGGGCGGCCTGCCAGTCGTGCACATGCACCAAGTCAGGCCGCCACGGCAAATATCGCGCCAGATGGGCCACGGCTTTGCTGAAGAAAATGAAACGCTCCGCGTTGTCGGGGTAATCCATGCCGCGTTCCTGATAGATATCGCTTCTTTCGAAAAACTGCGGCTGTTCGATGAAATAAACGGCGAGCCGTTCGTCCACCGTGCGGATCCAGACCCGGCCTTGAACACGGTGGGAACCGAGAGGCAAATCCAAGTGCCAGTCAAAGGGTTGAATATCGGGAAACTGCACGCGCAGGCCGCGATATAGTGGAGTGACCAGGCGCACCTCGTGGCCGGCGCGCGCCAGGAATTTGGCCAGAGCCCCGACCATGTCCGCCAAACCGCCGGTCTTGGAGTAAGGAAGGGCCTCGCTGCCCGCGAGCAAAATATTCATCACTAGGGAACGGCTATTCTGTCGCACTTCATAAATGGCTGCAGCGGCGGAGGAATGAGCAGGCTGCCATCGGATTGCTGATACGTTTCGACCAAGGCGACGAAAAGCCGGGCCAGCGCGGTGCCGCTGCCGTTGAGGATGTGCGGGAACTTATTGTCGCCGTTGGCGGTTTTGAAGCGGAGGTTCATGCGGCGTGCCTGGAAGTCCTCGCAATTGGAGCAACTGGACACTTCCAGGTACTGCCCCTGCCCCGGCGCCCAGACTTCGATGTCGTAGGTCATGGCGCTGGAAAATCCCATGTCCCCGGTGCAAAGCTGCACCACGCGGTGATGCAAGCCGAGCAATTGCAGGACGCTTTCGGCGTCGGCAACCAGTTTCTCCAGTTCCGCATAACCCTGCTCCGGTTGCGTGATCTTGATCAACTCGACCTTGTCGAATTGATGCACCCGGATCATGCCGCGGGTGCCGACGCCGGCCGCGCCCGCCTCGCCGCGAAAGCAGGGTGTGTAGGCGCAATAATAAATGGGCAGCCGGCTTTCCGGCAAAATCTCGTCGCGATGGATGTTGGCCACCGGCGTCTCCGCCGTCGGAATGAGAAACAGTTTGCCGAGCGTGGAGGCATCGACCCCTTCCTGCACGGCGTAGTATTGATCGGCGAACTTGGGGAACTGGCCCACTCCCACCATGCAATCGCGATTGACCAAAAAAGGCGGCGAGACTTCCGTGTAGCCGTGCCCGGTGTGCAGTTCGAGGAGGAATTGGATGAGCGCGCGTTCCAGTTTCGCCCCCCAGCCGGTGTAGAGAAGAAAACCGCTGCCGGACAATTTGGCGGCACGCGCGAAATCGACCAGCTTGAGATGCTCGCATAGTTCGACGTGCGTCTTCGGCTTGAAATCAAACCGCGCCTTTTCGCCCCAGAGGCGCTTCTCCACATTCTCCGCCCCCGATTTGCCGAGCGCGACGCTGGCGTGGGGCAGATTGGGCAATTGCAACATCAAGGTGTCGCGTTGCTGCTCGATCTCCGCGATCTGTTTGTCCAAGTCGGTGATGCGCTCGCCCGTTTGGCGCGTCTCCGCCTTCCTGGCTTCGGCTTCGGCGGCCTTTTTCTGCGCCATCAACGCGCCGATTTCCTTGGAAGTGCGTTTGCGGTCGGCTTTGAGATTTTCGGATTCGGCCAGGATTTTTCGCCGTTGCTCGTCCAAGCCGAGGAGTTGGTCAATCTTGGCCTCGTCATTGCCGCCGCGCGCCACCAGGCGCTCCCGGACGAATTCCGTTTTCTCCCGAATCAATTTAATATCGAGCATCGGCGCATTATAGAAACGGCACAAGCGACGGCAAGCGGCGAATAACGCGGCTCCTCACTCGCTCTGCCGCCAGTCCAGCACTTTCAACCGCACGGAGCGCCGGCCTTTGTACTCGTTGATCTCCGCGGTCACCGCCAGATCGAATGTGCCATCAGGCCAGGACGCCCGGCCGGCACGCCACCAGACGGCCTCCAAGGTTTGCCTGCCATCCGTGACCCGGAATTTGACGTGCTGGCTTTCTTTGCCGATGCGTCGCGGGGCTTCTTGATGGCTCAAGCCGCATACGGCCAGCCGGACCGCCGGATTCCCCTGCCCCGCCGGCTCCAACTGCCCCAATTCTTCGACGCGGGCCACAGTCAAATCAGCCATCTCCACCTCGGCGTCAATGAGCAGGGAAGGCCGCAATTGGTCCGGCTTCAAGGCTTGGCGGGCCAATTCATTCAAGCGCGCCCGAAAGAGATCGACCTTATCCGCCGCCAGCGTCAGGCCTGCCGCCATGACATGACCGCCATGCCGCACCAGCAAGTCGTCGCAACCGCGCAAGGCCGCCGCCAGGTCAAAGCCGCTGATGCTGCGGCCCGAGCCGCGCCACAGCGCGCCATCGCCGCCCAAAATAACGGTGGGACGGTAAAATTCCTGCAAGACCCGTGCCGCCACTATCCCGACCACGCCGATATGCCACCCCGCCCGGCCCTCGACGATGGCAAAATCTTTTGCGCCGTCAAACCGCTTGCGCAGGGAGGTGACGACTTCCTCGCAAATTCCGCGCTCCACCTCCTGGCGTTGGCGATTACTCTCGTCGAGACCGCGCGCAATTGGTTCCGCTTCCTCCGCGGAACGGGCCAGCAGCAACCGCAGGGCTTGCTCCGCATTCTCCATCCGCCCGGCGGCATTCAGGCGCGGCGCCAGTTGGAAGGCCACCTCGTAGCTGCCCAACATGGGCGGACATTTTGCCACCGCTTTCAACGCCAGAAGGCCGGGCCGGCGCGTGGCATTCAACCGCTCCAAACCGGCTGTGACGAAAATGCGGTTCTCGCCTTGCAGAGGGACCATATCGGCCAGCGTCCCCAGCGCCACCAAATCCAGGTGGTCCCGCAGGTCCGGCTCAGCCGCGCTGGCCAGGCCCCGTTCGCGCATTCGTTTGAACAGCGCGTGGACGAGTTTGAAAGCCAGGCCCACCGAGCACAGTTCATGGAAAGCGGGGCCGAGTTGCGGATCAACGAGCGCAACGGCGGCGGGCGGCGGTGACGAGACTTGATGATGATCGAGCACGATGACATCAATGCCCTTTTGCGCGAGGGCGGCGATGGTTTCGCAAGCGGTCGAACCGCAATCGACGGCCAGCAGCAGTTTCGCGGGGAAATGTTCGAGGCAAGTTTTCACCGCCTCCTGGCTGAAGCCGTAACCTTCCTCAAACCGATGCGGCAAATAATGGGCCAGTTTCCATCCTGACGCCCCCAGCATTTCGACCAGCAGGGCGGTGGCGGTGACTCCATCAACGTCGTAATCGCCAAAAATAACCAGCAATTCCCCGCGTTCGCGCGCGGCGAGCAAACGATCCACGGCCGCCGCCATGTTCGGCAGCAGAAAAGGATCGGCCAGTTGCTTGAGGCGCGGTTGCAGGAACCGGGAAATGCTTTCCGGCTCGGACAACCCGCGATTGACAAGGCACTGGGCCAGCAGAAGGGAGATCTTCGATCCTTCTGACAATCGCGCGCACAAGGCGGCCTGAGGCTCGGCCGCTGTCCAATGAAATTTCATAGCGGTTGGTCCATCACGAATAACGAAGAATGATTGGCGAAACAATGCCCAAATGGTGAGGGGTCAGTTTCCCTTTTCCTTCCCACCGATCTGCCACGAATACCAAATCGAAAATCCAATCGATAGCGCAATCATCGCGGCCACGACGGCAAGGGAGAGAGCAGTCGGCATGTTCACCCACGGGGAGGCGAGCATTTTCACTCCCACAAAAATCAGCACGCCGGCCACGCCGGTTTTCAAAAAGCGGAAATAGCGGATTGCGCCCGCCACCGCAAAATAAAGGGAGCGCAATCCCAGGATCGCAAAAACGTTCGAGGTGAACACGATGAAGGGCTTCTGTGTTACTGCAAGGACCGCCGGAATGGAATCCACCGCGAAAATTAAATCGGCCGTCTCGACCATCAGCAACACCAGGGCCAGGGGCGTCAAGGCGCGGCGACCGCCGACCCGGGTCAGTAATTTGTCCCCGTCGTAATCGCTGGACACCGGCAAAATTCTCCGCGCCAGGCGAAGCACAAGATTGTTTTCCGGACGGACGGATGGTTGTTTTGAACAGCCCCATTTGAGGCCTGTAAAGATGAGAAATGCACCGAGCAAATAGAGTGTCCACTGAAAAGCGTGGATCAACGTGACGCCCAGGCCGATCATCACTCCGCGCAGGACGAGCGCGCCAAAAATGCCCTGGAACAGGAGGCGGTGCTGATAGCGCGCGGGGACTGCGAAAAAAGTGAAGATAAGCGCAATGGCAGCAACGTTGTCCATCGACAGTGAGAATTCAACGAAGTAGGCGGTGAGGAATTCGAGCGATTCTTCCGGTCCGCGCCAAACGCGCAGGCCGCGCGCGAAGAGAACGGCGAGAAAGAACCAGCCCACACTCCAGAGCACCGCTTGCCTGGAGGTGTCAGCCCGGTTTGAGCGGTGGAAAAAGCCCAGATCCAGCGCCAGGAAAAGCAGGATGACGAGAATAAATCCCGTCCAATGCCAGAGAGTGATCGGGACCGGCAACGGCATGGCGGGCGTTAGACGCGCGCAGGCGCGCCGGCAGCCCCTTCCATGGTCACTTGCGTTCCGCTCTTGGGCCGTTCGCCTTTATGCCACCACAGCACCACCGCGCTGGCGATGTAAATACTGGAGTAGGTGCCGGTCACGATACCCACCAGGAAGGTGAAAGCGAACCCGTTGATCGCGCCCCCGCCAAAGCAATAAAGAGACAGGGTGGCCAGGAACACGGTGCCGGAGGTAATGATCGTCCGGCTCAAGGTCTGGCTGAGCGCGATGTTCATCACGTCTTTGAAGCTGCCGCGCACGCCCAGTTTAAGGTCCTCGCGGATACGGTCAAAGATCACGATTTTATCGTTGATGGAGAATCCGATGATGGTCAAAACGGCGGCCACAATGGGCGCGCTCAATTGCCGGCCCGAAATGAAAAAGATGGCCATGGTCATCATGACATCGTGGATCACCGCCAGGACCGCCCCGCAGGAGAAGGAGAATTCGTAGCGCAACGCCACGTAAAGGAGAATCCCGAACAGGGAAAGAAATGAGGCGATAATGGCCGACTTCGTGATCTCCGTCCCGACCGTCGCTCCCACGGCCGCACTGCCGACGACATGAAAGCCGGCGGAGGGGAAGGTGCTCAACAGGGCATTAGTCACGGCTCCCCCCTGGCCGTAGGGCGCGACCACTTCCAACATGTCCTGCTCGACGCCCTTTTGATATTGAATCTGTGTGTCGCCGACTTTGGCCAGCGCGGTGCGCAATTTGTCCACATCGATCTTTTCCTTGAACGACATGGTCACCGAATCGCCCCCGGCGAAATCAATGCCCAGGACGTTGCCGCCCCGCACAAAAATTCCGTAAGACAGGCCAATCAAAGTAAAAGTCCATGACGCGACAAAAGCGTACCTGGCCCACTTCATAAAATCCCAATTGGGAGTCTTGATGATGTGCAGCATGCCGATGCGAGTCAGCCAGCCGCGAGAAAGAAGGGCGTCAAAAATCAGGCGGGTCATGACCAAGCTGGTAAACAAGCTCAAGGCCACGCCGATGGTCAGGGTCACGCCGAACCCTTTGACGGGGCCGGTGCCGAGGTAAATCATGATGATGGCCGAGATCAGGGTGGTGGAGTGCGAATCGAAAATGGTGGTGAAAGCCCGGCTGTAGGCGGCGGAAATGGCGCCGCGCATGGATTTGCCCTGGCCCATCTCTTCGCGCAACCGCTCATAAATCAGCACGTTCGCATCGACGGCCATGCCAACTGTCAATACTACGCCTGCGATGCCCGGCAGGGTCAGTGTCGTGCCGATGGAGCACATCACCCCCAGCAAAATGATCAGGTTCAGCAGCATGGCCAGGTCGGCGATGACGCCGCAACGATGATAATAGAGGGCCATGAAAACCACCACGAACAGGGTGCCGTAAATGGCCGCGCGAATGCCGCTGCTGATGGAGTCTTTGCCCAGGGTCGGGTCCACCTGCCGCACTTCATCGATATGGACCGGCGTTTCCAGCGGATTTTCCAGAACGTTGGCGATGGTTATCGCTTCGTTGATGTCCATTTGTCCGCCGGTGATCTGGCCGCGTCCGCCGCGAATAGGCCCGTTGATGCGCGGCGCGGTGTAAAGCTCGCCGTCCAGCACAATGGCCAGAAGCTCGCCGACATGGTCGGTCGTCACTTGGGCAAACTTCTCGGCGCCGACGCTGTCGAACTCAAAATCAATCTCCGGCGCGCCCATCTGGTCGCGGCTGGGATAGGCGCGCTTGATGTATTTGCCGGTCAGGCCGTTGGCCAGTTTTTTTTGCACCATGTACTTCTCCAGCGTGGTAGTACCGTCCAGGTTCTTCCTTTTCATGGTCAGCACCGCGTAGCCCGGCTCGATGACCCCCTCCTTGATCAAGGCATCGCTGTCCGGATGGACCATGCGGAATTCGAGGTAAGCCGCCTTCTGAATGTTCTTGCGCGCCTCGTCCTGCGCCGCCTGCGAAAGGCCCGGCAATTGAATCATGATGTGGTCGAAGCCAACCGGTTGGATGACCGGCTCGGCCACGCCGAGGTTGTCCACCCGATGCCGCAGCACTTCGGCGGCTTGCGAAACCAGGCGCAGCCGCTCATCGGACTTCATGGCGGTCTTATTGCCATTGGTATCAACATCGACCATGTGATTAGTGTCAAGGCTGACCAGGAACTGGGTGCCTCCCTGAAGGTCCAGCCCCAGCTTGATTTTACCCGCTGCTTTCTTCTGCAAGGCGTTCAGGACGGCGTAAGTGGGATGCTCATCGCTGCGCGCGTCGATGTAGGGGAAATAGGGACGGATGTCGTTGGTGCCAATCGCCGTCAGCAAGTCGCCAAATTGCCGTTGCGGCTCGGGATTGGCCTTTTCCATCGCTTGCGCGTCGGCCACGATGCGATTGAAATTGGTGTCCACCTTGGCCGGGTCGGCCTGGTCCTTGAAGTACTGGACCAGATCACGGTTGGTCGGCGGATAGATTTCCCAAAACGACCAGGCGACGAGAAAAGCGATAAACGACCACCAAAATTTATGGTTTTTCATGAAAAATCAGTTTTTTGCTTCGCTGGACTCGCCGCCGCGCTCCGTCACGTCCGCAACGGCGGACTTGAGGATTTCGAGCTTGGTGTCGGCTGAGCGAATGGAAACGCTTTTGTCCTTGATGGAAAGGACCACCCCGATAATGCCGCTGGCGGTGATGATTTTATCCCCGGTGCGCAACGCCTTGAGCATGAGATCCTGTTCCTTGGCCTTCTTG
>Ga0187851_10005186_pt1 | contig 10441 bp, 9 predicted proteins | sample June2016WEW_6_10_FD_132997 | JGI IMG/M metagenome (GOLD analysis project Ga0187851, IMG submission 132997) | Peatland microbial communities from SPRUCE experiment site at the Marcell Experimental Forest, Minnesota, USA - June2016WEW_6_10 | ecosystem: Environmental > Terrestrial > Soil > Wetlands... | reverse complement strand
AGCGGGTTGATCTCCCTGATGCTGTCCCGGGCCGACTCGGCCTTCGGCCGGCCCACGTCGGACTGCCCGTGGATGATCTGGCGCTGCAGGTTCGACTCATCCACCACGTCGAAGTCGACGATGCCGAGCGTGCCGACCCCGGCCGCGGCCAGGTACAGCAGCGCGGGCGAGCCGAGCCCGCCTGCCCCCACGCACAGCACCCTGGCGTTCTTCAGCCTCTTCTGCCCGGTCATTCCGACGTCGGGAATGATCAGGTGGCGCGAGTAACGGCGCACCTCATCGACGGTCAGCTCGCCGGCGGGTTCGACCAACGGGGGCAGTGACACGGTCCACTCCAAAGATCTTTTTAATATCCGAACGGTCCGGGGTTTAACTTCGGCGTTACGCGCCACGGTCAACCGGCGGGAGTGAGCGGGAATTCCCGGGCCTGGCTCGCTGCCCCGGTCCGGGGCCAGGCGTCGAGCAGGACGGCGACTTCGGCCGCCACCAGGCGTGGGTGCTCCATGTGCGCGACGTGACCTGTGCTCGGCATGACCACGATCCTGGCGTTCGGAAACGCGCGGGCGGCCCGGCCCGCCATCCGCGCGGACACCAGCCGGTCGTCATGGCCGTAGATGACCAGGGTCGGCGCGGTGATGCGGGCCGCGTCCTGCCAGGCCGGCCTGCCGCCGCGCCGCAGCGTCTCGGCGGTGAGGGTACGGAGGCTGCCGACCAGCACGGCGGCGGGGTAGTCCAGGGCGTCGCGGCGGGTCAGGGCGGCGACCTCGGCGGCCAGCCTGGCCTGCGGGAACCGGCCGGGATCGCTGTAACAGTTGGCGATGACGTCCGCGACGCGGCGCTCGGCCGGGGTGTGCTTGAGACGGCGGAGCAGCCGGGCGCCGACCCCCGGCACGCTCATCAGCGGGAAACGCAGCAAGTCGAGCCGCGGCTTGGCGTCAGGCAGGGCCGGGGAGATCAGCGTCAGCGTGCGGACCAGATCCGGCCGGGTGGCCGCGACCTTCACGCAGACCGCGCCGCCGAGGGAGTTGCCGAGTAGGTGGACAGGGGCACGGCCGGTCCGTTCGATCAGCGCGGTGACCGTCTGCGCCAGCGCCGCGATCGAGTAGCGGCCGTCCGGGCGGGGCGGCGAATCGCCGAACCCGGGCAGGTCGAGCGCATCGCAGGCCAGCCGCGACCGGAGCAGGTCGATCAGGTCGGTCCAGTTCCGCGACGAGCCCTCGAGCCCGTGTACGCACAGGGCAGGCTCCGCGGCCGCGTCGGCCGGCCCGGTGCGCAGGTAGACCTGGTGATCGCCGAGCGAGACCAGCCGGCCGGGCCAGTGCGGAATGGGCGAGGCCGGCTTTCCCGCCGCCGGGATCTCACCCACCTCCCCCGTCCCCTTCACAGGCGCCGCCCTCCGGCTCGGTCATGCGCTGGCTTTGCGGGACCGGGTCCTGGTCGTGGCGGTCTTGGCTTCCTCGGCGTCGTCGTCGGCGTCGGCACCCGGCTTGGCGGACTTGGCGCGAGTGGCGGGCTTGGCGCTGGCGGCGGCCTTGGCGCTGGCGGCGGGCTTGGCGCTGGCAGCGGGCTTGGCGCTGGCGGCGGGCTTGGCGCTGGCAGCGGGCTTGGACCGGGAGGCGGGCTTGGACCGGGACTTGGCCGCGCCGTCGGATTGGCCGCGCTGGTCCTTGAGGGCGGCGACGCTGGCGCGCAGGATCTCGGCCAGGTCGGCGGGCTGCTTCCTGGGCTCCGGGGCCTCGAAGCCGGCCGGGCGGACGACGTCGTTGCCCTCGACCTTGGCCTGGACCACGGCTTCAAGCGCCTCGCGGTAGGCGTCGTGGTACTGATCGGGATCGAAATCCTCGGTCATCGTGTCGATCAGCGATGCGGCCATCTTCAGCTCCTGGGAGCGCACCTCGATGTCCTCATCCAGGAACGCGAAGTCGGGCTTGCGCACCTCGTCGGGCCACAGCAGGGTCTCCAGCGTGATGACCCCGTCCCTGACCCGCAGCGCGGCCAGCGCCTCGCGCTGGCGCAGCGCGACCTTGGCCACCGCCACCTTGCCCGACTTCTCCAGGGCGTCGCGGAAGAGCACGTAGGCGCGGGTGCCGGCGGGCTCGGGTTCGAGGTAGTAGCTCTTGGCCGCGAGGATCGGCTCCACCTGGGGGCCCGGGGCGAAGTGCAGCACCTCGATCCGGTGGGCGGTCACCAGCGGGAGCTCGGCGAGATCCTCGTCGGTCAGCACCACCATGTCGCCGGTGGGCAGCTCGTAGCCCTTGGCGATATCGGCGTAAGGGACTTCCTCCCCGTCCAGGGTGCAGACCCGGCGGAACTGGATCCTGGCCCCGTCGGCGCGGTGGACCTGCCGGAACGTGATGTCCCGCTGCTCGGTCGCCGCGTAGAGCTTGACCGGGATCACGACCAGGCCGAACGAGATCGCACCCGCCCATATGCTGCGCATAGCCTCCACCTACCCCGGTTGGCACGGCCCTGATACCTGACCATATGCCCTAATTCTCACCGTCGGCCGTGCCACCGGCGGAGCGTCAAGGCGCCCAGCCGCCTATTTAGCCAACTCCCTCAGCGAGCTTAGCCGTGGCTGAGATGATGGAGGCGCTCGGCGTACCCGCAGGTGCGCGTGGGCAGCTCGAAGTTCGAGGGGGACGGAGAGATATGGGCGCTTTCGATGTAGTGGTGCTGGGCGGCGGCACCGCGGGCACGTCCGTGGCGACCGACGTGGCGGCCGCCGGCCGGTCGGTGGCGCTGGTCGAGGCGGGCCTGATCGGCGGCGAGTCCGCCTATCTGGCCTGCCTGCCGTCGAACTCGCTGCTGCTCTCCGCCCGCCGGGGCGAGACCTGGGAAGATGCGGTCGCCCGGCGGGACGAGGTGACCGGCGGCCTGGACGATTCCGCCGCAGCGCGACGGCTGACCCAGGCCGGCGTGACCGTGCTGCGCGGCACCGGCCGGATCTCGCGTCCAGGTACCGTCGAGGTCATCCTGGCCCCCGAGCTCTCCGGGTCGGGGCAGGCCGGGGCGACGCGGTCGCCAAACACGGTGTCGCCGACCACGGTGTCGCTGACCTATCGGGACCTGGTCATCGCCACCGGCTGCGAGCCGGTCGCGCCGCCGATCGAGGGCCTGCCGGACATCCCGGCCTGGACCACCGCCGAGAGCCTGTGTTCACCCGACCTGCCGCGGCGCCTCATCGTGCTCGGCGGCGGTCCGGCCGGATGCGAGCTCACCCAGATCTACGCCACGTTCGGCTCGCAGGTGACGCTGGTCGAAGCCGAGCCCGGCCTGCTTCCCGGCGAGCCCGCCTTCGCCGGGGAGATCCTGGCCGCGGTGCTGCGCCGGGCCGGCGCGGACATCTGCCTCGGCTCGGCCGCCACCAAAGCGGAACGCACGCCTGACGGCCTGACCCTCGCGCTGGGCGACGGGACGCGCATCGACGCCGACCGGCTGCTGCTGGCCTCGGGCCGGCGGCCGCGGCTGTCCGGTCTGGGCCTGGACGCGCTCGGCCTCACGGTCACCCCCGGCATGGCCCTGCCCACCACGACCAGGTGCCAGCTGGCCGGTCCCGGCGACGGCTCAGGCGAGCCAAGTGAAGCCGGCCGGGTCTGGGCCGCGGGCGACGTCACCGGCATCACGCACACCCACGTCGGCCGCTACCAGGCTCACGTGGTCGCCGCGAACATCCTCGGGGAGCGGCGCGAGGCCGACTACAGCGCCATCCCGCGCTGCGTGTACACCACCCCGTCGGTCTACGCGGTCGGGATCGTCCCGGCTGCGAGCCAGCAGGAAGCAGGGGCCCCGCACGTCACGGAGGAGGCCGGGCAGCCCAGCGGGCGGTACCGGACGGCCCGAGCCGACCTGGGCGACACCACCCGGGCCCGGCTGAGCGCCGATGACCTCGGCGGCCTCGAGCTCTACGCCGACACCGAGGCGGGCGTGCTGGCCGGGGCGGTCGCGGTGGGGCCGGACGCGGCCACCTGGATGAGCGAGGTTACCCTCGCCATCAGGGCTAAGATTCCGGTCGCGGTCCTAGCCGATGTCGTGCATGCCTTCCCCACCTACGGGGAAGCACTGGAGACGGCTCTCCGGGAGCTGGCGGGGACGACAGGAACAGCCGACCAGGAGAGAAAGGGGTTCGCACAGGTGAGCGAATTGGACATGGAAACGCCCGAGGACGACGCCATCGAGCAGCATCAGGACGTCGTCGCGGACGAGGGTGCCACCGATGCCAGGCACGAACTCTCGCTGGACGTCAACGAGGCGGATGCGGCCGAGCAGGAGATCTCGGTCGGCTTCGGCGATGACGACTACCGTTGACAGCGACTTAGGATGAGGGCGAGCGAGGAAATGTAGCCGCCCCACCACCCGGAGACCAGACTTTGACGGCATCGTCCGACACCAGGCCCCGCGGTAACCGCCTGCCACGGCACGAACGGCGTCGGCAGCTGCTCGACGCAGCCCTCGAGGTGTTCGTCACCCGGGGTTACCACGCCACCGCCATGGACGAGATCGCCGAACGCGCCGGCGTCAGCAAACCCGTGCTCTACCAGCACTTTCCCGGCAAACTCGAGCTGTACCTGGCGCTGCTCGACGAGAGCGTCGACACCTTGGTGGAAACCGTGCGCGGCGCGCTCCGCTCGAACCCGGATCCCAAGCAGCGGGTCGCCGCCACCTTCGGTGCCTACTTCGAGTACGTCGGGGGTGAGGGCCAGGCGTACCGGTTGGTGTTCGAGTCCGACCTGTCCAACGAGACCGCCGTCCGCGCCCGGCTGGACCGGGTCCAGAGCGAGTGCGCGGCCATGGTCAGCCAGATAGTCAGGGAAGACGCCGGGCTTTCTGAAGGCGAGGCGCACCTGCTGAGCGTGGGGATGGTGGGCATGGCCCAGGTCACCGCGCGGTACTGGCTCAGCAACCGGAACCACATCCCGCGGGAGACGGCCGAGCAGATCGTGGCTAGGCTCGCCTGGCGTGGCATCAGTGGATGGCCGCGCAGCGAACACTGAGCAGCTAAGAACACTCAGCAGCTAAGGAGCGCCGTGGAAGTCAAGATCGGCATTCAGTCCGTCCAGCGCGAACTGGTCGTGGAGACCGAGCTCACGGCCAGTGAGCTGGAACAGGGCCTGTCAGACGCCCTGGCGGCGCCCGGGGGACCTTCCGTTTTCGCGCTCCCGGTCAGCAAGGGCGGCAAGATCCTGGTCCCGGCCGACAAAATCGCCTACCTGGAATTCGGCGCGGCTGAGGCTCGCCGGGTCGGTTTCGGCAACCCGGTCTAGCCGGCTCTCTGCCGCCCCGTCCAGGCGGACTCCCTGCCGCCCCCGTCCAGCCGGATCCGGGCTCACCTGATCACGGTGATCGCCTGCTGGTACACTAGTTATGACTAGTCGATGGAATGACGCAACCAATGGTCGTGTTACACCGGTAGCTGCTTTTTTATGCGAGGCCCCGGGCGAGAGACGTTTCAGCCCATTTCGGTAGGACAAAACTCTAGCCAGCGGCCGCAAGCAGACAGCAGTGTCCGACAGTGATAGCGGGCTCCCAGGCGGGGCACGGCGGGTGGGGCTTTTTTCGCAGCGTCGTGAGACCAGCCATAGGTAGCAGCTCGCGTCGAGGCGGGCCACTGCGGCAGCGTGCAGGCATGACTGGGCCCGACCCGAGCCAAAGGGGAAGGCCATGATGAAGGATGGAACCCCTGACAACTCAAACTTTTAGCGGAGACAGGACAGAGCCAGAGCCGTTGGCGGCACAAACCGCGACCGAGCCTGCCGACGCGGGCGATGACACGCTCGCGGTCCCGTTCCGCGATTTCGCGATCAGCGACGACATTTGCCGAGGCCTGGAGGCCGCGGGCATTTTCGCCACGTTCCCCATCCAGGCGCTCACCCTCCCGCTGGCCCTGCGCGGGCAGGACATCATCGGGCAGGCCAGGACCGGCACGGGGAAGACGCTCGCGTTCGGCATCCCGCTGCTGCAGATGCTCGGCGACGCGCCCAGCGGTGCGCCGAGGGCCCTCGTCGTGGTGCCCACCAGGGAACTGGCGATCCAGGTCGCCGACGACCTGCGCATCGCGGCCGTCAACCTGCCCGCCCGGATCCTCACCGTCTACGGCGGCCGGGCCTACGAGCCGCAGATCGATGCGCTGGAAGCCGGCGTCGACATCGTCGTCGGTACCCCCGGCCGGCTGCTCGACCTGGTCGAGCGCCGTCACCTGAACCTGGGCTCGGTCCAGGCTCTGGTGCTCGACGAGGCGGACAAGATGCTCGACCTCGGCTTCCTGCCGGACGTCGAGCGGATCGTCAAGCGCACCCCGGACGGCCGGCAGACCATGCTGTTCTCCGCCACCATGCCCGGCGACGTCGTCACGCTCGCCCGCCGTCACATGCGGCAACCGACCAACATCCGGGCCGAAGGTCACGGCGCGCCCGCGCCGCCGCCGAACACGCGGCAGCACGTATTCCGGGCGCACCAGATGGACAAGATCGAGGTGCTGGCCCGCGTCCTGCAAGCCAGGGACCGCGGCCTGACCATGGTGTTCTGCCAGACCAAGCGAGCCGCCGATCAGGTCGCGGTCGCGCTGGAAACCAGGGGCTTCGCGGTCGCGACCGTGCACGGCGACCTGGGCCAGGGACAGCGAGAGCGGGCGCTGCGGGCGTTCCGCAGCGGCAAGGTGGACGTGCTCACCGCGACCGAAGTCGCGGCCCGCGGGCTGGACGTGGACGACGTTACCCACGTGGTGAACTACGAATGCCCGGACGACGACATGACCTACGTGCACCGCATCGGCCGGACCGGCCGGGCCGGGCGCGCCGGTGTCGCCGTCACGTTCGTCGACTGGCGGGACATGCACCGCTGGAAGCTGATCAACGACGCGCTGAACCTGGGCAAGCCCGAGCCGGAAGAAACCTACTCCACCTCTGAGCACCTGTACGAGCAGCTGGACATCCCGCGCGAAGCGACCGGGACACTCCCCCGGGCGATGCGGGCGCGGGAAGGCCTGGCGGCCGAGGCGCTCGAGGATATCGGCGAAACCGGCAAGATCCGCTCAGCCAGCGGCACCCGGCGCACCCGTGATTCCAGTGCGAGCGGTTCCAGTGCGAGCGGTTCCAGTGCGAGCGGTTCCGGGCGCAGCGGCGCCAGGCACGGCGGGCAGGCGCGTGGCGGTTCCGGCCAGTCGCGAAGCAGCTCAGCCGCTGTCCGCGAGGATGGCGGTCAAGCGGCAGGCGGCACGGCGAAGCCCAGGCGCCGTCGGCGGACCCGGGCCGGCCACGACCTAGCCGCGGGACAGGCCAGCGCGGATCAGGCGGCCAGCGCAGGGCAGGCCAGCGCAGGGCAGGCCAGCGCAGGGCAGGCCAGCGCAGGCCGGGTCAGCGCCAGTCAGGCCGGCACGGGTCAAGCGGACAGTGCGGGGCAGGCGGACAGGACGCAGCTTGACGGCGGGCAGCCGGCCAAGCGGCTCGGTCGCCGGCGACGGGCCGCCCGGCCGGCGAACTCGTCAGAAGAAACCCGCAAGGCTTCATGATCAGCGCAACTTCTGCGGGTCTTATCCGTTCGCGGAGCTGATGTCTAGGTTTTGTTTAACCGAGCCGGGTAGGTTCGCCACTGTGAGCACACCAACGTCCCTGGATTTGCCCAGCAGGGTACGGCGTATCACGATCCATACCAGCCGCGGCTCGTTCGCCGCGCTCGAGGCGGTTCCGGCGTCGGGGGTGTGCGAGCGGGATGGCGCTCTGCTCATCCCCGGCTACACGGGGAGCAAGGAAGACTTCCTCGCGATTCTGGACCTGCTGACCGACGGTAGCCGCCAGGTGGTGGCGATCGATATGCGCGGGCAGTTCGAGACGCCGGCCGCGGGTGACCCGGATGGCTATCTCGTGTCCGAGCTGGCGTCGGACGTCGCCGCTATCCTCCAGGTCACCGGCGCCCGGCATCTGGTCGGACACTCTTACGGCGGGCTGGTGGCCCGCGAGACCATCCTGGCCGACGCCAGGCTCGCGTCATTCACGCTGATGAGCTCGGGACCGGCCGCCCTCAACGGCCCGCGGGCCAGGGAACTGCGGGCGATGCTCGCCGCCCTCGGCGTCAGGAACGGCCAGCTGCCGGACAAGACCGCGCTCGGGGACGGCATCTCCCAGCTCTGGCGGGCGCAGCTGGAACCGCAGGCGGTCGCGGCCGGAGTCCCGGCTCCGATCGTCGCGTTCCTGGCCAAGCGGATGCTGAGCAACGATCCGAACGGCCTCGTCCTGATGGCCAGGCACATGCTCACCGCAGCGGACCGGACCGCCGAACTGGCCAAGCTCAGCCAGCTGCCGATGCTGGTCATCTACGGCGAGAACGACAACTCCTGGTCGCCCGCCGCGCAGGAGAGCATGGCCAGGCGGCTGGGCGCGCGCCGGGTCTGCATCCCGAGCGCCGTCCACTCCCCCGCCGTCGAGGCCCCCGCCACGACGGCCCGCGCGCTGACCGAGTTCTGGGACGCGGCCGAAGCTAGCGCCGCGCGGCACCCCGCCAGCACCGAGATTTCCTAACCCGCCAGGCCGTCCCAGGGGCGGCGGGGGATGGCGGCGGCGCCGCCTTCTGGGCAGTGACGCAGGTAGTCGCACCATCCGCAGGAGGGGCTCGGGCGCGGGGGGAACACCTCGTCGTAGCCGGCTGGCGGCAGGCCGCCGTGCATCCGCTCGTCGGCCGCCGAACACTCCGCGGCGATACCCTCGGCCCGGCGCAGGTGCCGGGCCAGCGACTCGTCGGTGTGGGACCAGGCCAGGATCTCACCGGTGGGCAGATGGTGCAGCTCCACCCGGTGGCAGGGCCGCCTGAGCACCCGCCCGGCGGCCAGCGCGTACAGCGCCAGCGCCAGCGAGCTGCGCGCGTCGTCCACGGTGAGCAGGTGCCTGCCGGTCTTGTAGTCGACGACCACGAGCTCGGTTCCTGCCTCGCCGGCCGGCCGGACGTCCAGCCGGTCGATCCGCCCGGAGACCGCGATCGTGTCGGTGCGGGTCGCCACCGTGCGCTCCACCCCCACCGGCTCGTCGGCGGGGTCGAGCCCGGCGACGTAGCCCTGGACCATGGCGATCGCGCGCTCACGCTGGCGCACCGACTGGGTCTCGTCGGCGAACCCCTCGTCGATCCAGCCGCGGTCGAGCAGCGTGCCCGCGGCGGCCACGGTCCGCTGCGGCTGCGGCAGCCGCCACCATCCGGCCAGCGCGTTGTGGATGCTGGCCCCGAGGCTGTTGTGCGCCCACGGCGGGCCCTTGGGCGGGGCGGGCCGGGTCAGGTAGCTCAGCCGGTACCTGCGGGGGCAGTCGAGCCAGCTGGCCAGCCGCGTCGGCGTGCACGCATACAGCCGGCGCGGCATGCCCTCGAACCCCAGCTGCTCCATCCGGCGGCCCTAGCCGGTCAGGCCGGACAGCGACGAGGGATCCTGGCCCGCGGCGAACCAGGAATCGAACTTTTTCGCGGCCACCGCGACGGTCATCTCGCCGCCCTCGCCCGGCAGCACCCGGGTGTCCGACGGCAGGGTCAGCAGATTCTCGCCGATGGCGGTCAGCTGGCCGGGGAAGTCGGGGAACTCACCCTCATCGGGGACCGGGCCGCTGTCCCGCAGCACGTGGCCGGTGAACACCACGCCGAGGTCCTCGCAGTACAGGCACACCGAGCCGGGCGAGTGTCCCGGCGCGTGGATCACCTCGAGGGTGACGTCGGCGATCTCGAAGACGCCGCCGTCCTCCATGTCGATGTCCGGATCGTCCTGCGGGTGGGTCTCCCGCCACAGCATCCGGTCCCGCCGGTGCAGCGCCACCGCCGCTTCGTCCCGCTCGGCGACGTCGATCGCCGCGGCGACATGGTCGGGGTGGCCGTGCGTGCAGATGACCGCGAGCACCTCACGGTCACCCACCGCGGCGAGCACCGGCGCCGCGTCGCGGCCGGGATCGATGACGATGACCTCGTCGTCGTCACCGATGATCCAGGCGTTGGTCTGCCGACCGCCTCCGGCCGCGGACGGTACCTGGTCAATCCGTGCGCTCATCGAAGCGGCTCCTTCCTCGTGGGCCTGACTCGCCGCCCTTCCTACCACAGTCGTTTTACCACCGGCACCCCACCGCCGGGGCCGGGTCGGGCGTCAGGATCGCCTGGCGCGGCGGCGTAGCGCCCGGAGCAGGGGCAGGGCGGCGAAATAGGTCCCGGCCAGCGAGCTGCCCCCCACGCCCAGGTCGATGGAGATCCGGCCCTGCTTGGCCCAGTACACGTCCTGGAGGTCGAGCAGCAGCGCGAACTCATCGACGATGAGCGCGAGCCCGGCGCCGTAGCTCAAGGCCACCACCGGGTGCCTGCGCTGGGCGTCCTCGCCGTGGACGGCGACGCCGCCGACGCCACTGACCAGACCGATGCCCCACATGTAGTGGTGCAGGTGCTCACCGCCGACACTGAGGTTGCCGAACGGGCCCTTGCCGTTCTT
>Ga0187851_10005185_pt1 | contig 10442 bp, 7 predicted proteins | sample June2016WEW_6_10_FD_132997 | JGI IMG/M metagenome (GOLD analysis project Ga0187851, IMG submission 132997) | Peatland microbial communities from SPRUCE experiment site at the Marcell Experimental Forest, Minnesota, USA - June2016WEW_6_10 | ecosystem: Environmental > Terrestrial > Soil > Wetlands... | reverse complement strand
ATCTCAGCCTCCCTAAGTTTGTTGATGATCTGTTCTGGCGTGTACCCTTTCTTTGGCATTTTGCCCCCCTAATTATTTTTTAGTCTAACATTTAATGTGGACTATTTTTTGGGGGGCAGGTCAAAAAGCTAAACTTAATGTTCCCGCTTCCCGAAATGCCAAACCGGTTTGTTTATGTCCATTGAAGACAAAGGCAGTCCAAGAGGCAGGATCCATCGTCGTTATGTTCATATTTACACCAACGGCGGCAAATTCAGATTGAACGATTTGCAGAACTTGCAAATCTGCCGAACTATCGGCTGTGCAGTTAGTGGTAATCCCACTGCTATAACCGGCTGCAGACAAAAGCGCTTTGGCATTAGTTGGGTTATAGGCATATTGACTCTGCAAATTTGCTGGCCACTGGTCATACGGAAATCCCCAACCTGCTAACGAGTAAGAGGTTAGAGTTAGCGGGTTGGGGGAACATGTACCGTTGTAATAGGTGCTATCTTGAGTTCTCACGGAGTTCATCACAAAGTGTGTTAGTCGACTTAGTTATGCAAGGGAAGGCCAAATTTGATGTCATCGCTACCGTTGAAGAACTGCTCGAGTCAGACGCCTCAATTATCGCCGAAGAGATTTCCGAGCTAAACCCCATTGGCATTTGGGTGGGTGGTAAGCTAGTCGCTTACATATTAACAAAAGATCAGTCGGATGTTCAAAATATTCTGAAATCTGGATTACCATTCTTAGCGAAGTTTTCGGCAGTTTCTAAAAAAGGTATTTTGTCTATTCACTTGATTGATCCGGACACTCAATTGGAATTGTGATAGAGTAAAACATCTGAGGCAAAAGGGTATTCGCTGTCAAGAAAGCAACAACTATCTTAAAGTTTCTGTTAGCTAAAATTGGCTATTCTGGAGTTTAGTAGAATCCATATCTTCGGGTTCGAATTCCGTGTGTCGCGCCCAGATGTCCATCTAGGTTTGCTAACCTGACCCAGCTATTAAACTCCTCACTATTAACATCGGCAATCTCGAACTCGAACGTTCCAGTTTCAGACGTCCGCCCGAATCTAATCGCTCTCTCGGCTATAGGCTCACCTCCAGTGTGTTGAGTGGGCATGCCAAGACGCCATATTTCAACTCCAAATGTTGTTAATTTGTAACTGAGAGGACGTCCGGACCAAATATCTTCACCGCGTCGAAGAGTGATATCTCTGCGGCGACGTTGTAACCGACCGAAAAACCTCGCAAGAACCTCTGGAAATTCTATTTGGTGACGCTGACCAGGCGGACCTGACCCTGCTCCAACTTCCGCAAAAAAATTGTTTGCCTTGCCTATGCTTTTCGGAGCATCGGTCATTGATTGTATGATGGGATTCCGATCTAAAACGATTTTTCGAAGGTCAGCGTATTTGACGACAAACTTCCTATCTACGACTATTGACCGGTCCCATATATCTATCCACCACTTTGCAAATTTTTTTCTGCTGTCTATAGATTCCGTATCAGTAGCTTGGATCGCGAGAGATAGTTCAAAGTTTTTGGGATCATCGCTAATAGCTGCCGAGGTCATATTGGCTGAGCCGGCTTGGAGAAACTGCATTGAACGACCTTTTATTCCACTAATAGCTAGCACTTTAGCATGGAATAATGGTTTAGAATAAAGAGCATCTATCACAAGTCTCTTACCTGGCACGAAAACGCGCACCTGTGATCCCTTAATGTTGCGTAAAGTCTCTAACGCAGCAGGTTCAGTGATAGCTTGGTTGATACCAATCAAGAATTCTTTTTGCACCCGACCCCAGTTTCCAATTGAGTCGATATCAGATAGAAGCTGTTGTACCCCGCCAAGTGTTGCATACGCAAAACCTACTCTTACAACTGTGTCGGAAATTCGAACACTTTGTAACACCTTAGCAAATGGCGCAAAGAAATGATCTGACTTCTGTGGACTTATCGGGTTTATTTGAATGTTCATTTACTCCTTCTTTTAACTGATTAGAACACTTCCATTACGTCTTTTCCAAGTGTGATCACCTTCACACCGAAGCGTTCGAATTTACCCTTTCAATAAGTTGGGTTAACATTTGTGAATCTCTACAAACTTCAAACTCCCATACTCCCAATCTTCCCCAATTGTTTACTGCCGCCGCCCACCTCTGGGCGGCTTGATGTTTAGCCTTTGATTGATCATTTTCCTCACCTTTAACTTCTAGTAGCAAGGTCTTCCCGCTTTTAAGATGAACAATATAATCAGGTTCAAAATGATGGCTTATGCCCTCATATTCGTATGGAATCAGCAATGAGGGCTGATCGTTCTTGAAGTAACAAACAACACACTCTCTTTGTTGTTCTAGGTAGAATGCTGCAGATTGCTCCCATTTGCTATCTAACACAATAGCATTAATATGTGAACGTTCAGTAGCATGGATACTTCGCTTACTGGTAAAATCTATATCACGAGTAGTACCAATCGGCTTGGATCTACTGAGAATAGGCAGGATGGGAGTCTCGCCCTTATCATCATCCGGAAGGATGGCATCAAGAAGTCGTTCTTTGATTCGGATGACATATCGTTCAAGAGCCAACTCACAGGGATTGGCTCCTCGAAATTCTACCTTTTCCTTAATATAGCGGCGTACTATGCGTAAGACTTGAGGAAATAGTTCGTGGCGCGCAATCCCTCTCACTCTTGCGCTGCCCTTAACAGGTGCTTGTGGACCTTCGCCAACGAGGGTAGCTACAATTTGGCGTGCAATCTCAAACTCTATTTCTTGTAAATGATGCTGGGCATAATATTCTTGCCGATTATGCTCAACAAAACCTCCAATGCCCCCGCCATGAACTCCACCTTCAATACGGTCGGTGATGATGCGAAGGAACGTCGCCGTAGGTGTTCGGTCTGGCTCAATTGTTAATATTTGAAGACGGGAGAAATTGATTTTTATCGCTGATTTCCGCAGGGCATAAACGTAGCCCTCGACATTAGGGAAACGTAATTCATATACGGCTTTATTGGGTAGAGCATATATATGGTTAACGGGCCGATCAGGAGGAGTACGTGATGGTTTGCCTTTGTACGGGATTACTGAAAAAGGAACACCATAAACATCAACATATTCTTCTGGAAGCATCTCTGTTTGAGAGTCTGGATTGTAGTTCATACGACGCAAACCCCTACCAACCACCTGCTCACAGAGAAGCTGACTACCAAATGCCCTTACTCCAAGGATGTGCGTGACATTATTGGCATCCCAGCCTTCATTGAGCATTGCGACAGACACTACGCAGCGCACATCTCGTCCTGGCTTTCCCGGCTTACCGACAGTATTAACGATTTCACGAAGTTCTTTCGCCGCCTCATCACGAGTGGCTTCAGGGCGTTCACTCTCTATCTTGTCGAGGCGTTTGCTATCAATTCGGAACGTCCAGAGTTTGCCTATGTCATTCTGGAAAAGCTCTGGGAAGCCTATTTTGGTCATACCATAGGTGGTGCGAGTCCGAGGTCGCTTGTTTTTGGACACCGTTTCATCATCTTCGTCTTCATCTGTTGAGTCTTCAGTTATTTCTTCTACCTCGCTCTGACCGGATATGTTCTCGAAGAAGACTCGAGCGATATCAGTGTTATCGCAAACAACAATCATGACTGGCGGGGCCTTGAGGACATTATCATCAGCTTCTTGAATGGCTTCAAACGTTTTCTTATACTCCCCAGCCAACTGCACTAAGGCGTCCTGCGCCCTCTCCCATACTACCTCAGGTTTGGGCCTACGATTGGATAGACGTTGTGAAGCCGATAAATCTTTGGTGATATTGCGCCAGAGACGAAAGTATTTTGGGTCCGGTTGGCCGGTAGTGTCACTAACCGGTAGGCGAGGAATCTTGGTGATTCCACTTTCGATGGCATCCACTAAACCGAAGTCGCTGATAATCCACGGAAACGGCTCACCTTCAGGATAGCCACTGCCCTTAATATAGAAAGGGGTAGCAGAAAGATCCAAACAAAACTTGATACCGCAGGCTTTATTTATTCGATCTAGACCTTGAACCCATACTGTAGCTTGTTCGCGCTCTTGTCTGGCTTCAGCATTAATCGTTTTTACTTCTTTCTCGGATACGGGAGATGGGCGGTAAGCATGATGCCCCTCATCATTAAAAACCATAATAGAGCTGTTCCCGAAAAGCTCACCTAAGCGATTACGGGCAAAGGCATCATCTGTCTCTTCACCCTTATTCACGACCGAGTAGCTCCTCCCGCTTTCAAAATGCTCAGACTCAGGGGCAAAGTAATGCCAGTTGGTCACTAACACCTTGCCTGATCTAAGAAGGTCGTTATATTGCTGTGGTATTAGTTGGAACTCTGTATAATAGTCGTCACCATTACGGTCGGTTCTCAAGACTTGGAGCCGTTCTTTGATTGTTAGATTCGGACAACAAACAAGTGCCGCATTGGGGAAGCGAGTATCACTGGGAACTCGAGACCTGTTGCAAAATGCCCAAGTAATCAACATAGCCATAACAACGGTTTTGCCGCTACCGGTAGCCATCTTGGTACATATTCGGCTCAATGGTGGATAGCTTTCATCAAAAGGTCGGTCAGTCAAAGTTTCAAAATCAGAGTCAGTGAATTCAGGTGTCCAGCGTGGTTTTCCGCGGGTGCCATCCTTACGTACACCTCGTATCTCACTCAGGAAGATGACTGTTTCTGCTGCCTCCATTTGGCAGAAGAACATGCGTCGAGAACGGTCTTTACGCCACCAATGCCGGAGTAGGTCTTTGGTTACATTAGTAGCACCTTCATAGCCGGATTCTCGCCACCGTCGGACATCATTACGAAGTTTGTTTACTAAAACCAGATCACGACGGCCCTCCTCGAGTTCCAGTCGCATTTCATCTCCCTTAACGTCAGGGAAATGCAGTGGCAATTTCTGCTGTCTCATTTCGTCTTCGCTGAGTTTATACCAGTAAGCTGCTGGCCTACGGCCTGGCTGCTTTGAAGCAATTCCAGTAGTCCGGTCATATTCGTAATGAAGCGTAGGCTCGATATATGGCTTACATATTACTGGGCTATCCACTGGTTGGATTACAATTGGATCACTCATGAATCTCTGCCTCAAGTTTGTGAACTCGCATTACCTCACTGCCTCGTGGATCAATCACTTTGATGGCAATCCGCTTGTATTGGCCTGGTGGGAAAGGTATAGAGACTACGCCTGAGAGCTTGTCCAAAATATCTTCATTCAGGGTCCCCCCTAAAGCCTTGCCTAGTTTCTCCCAAGCACTCTTGTCAGGGAAGAAAGCCTGGCATATACAGAAGCAACGTCCATCATAATCACAATCAAGGAACCATGCTGCTACCTTCTCAGCGCCAGTCGGCCTTATGGTGTTGGTTACAGGGTCGTAAATGTCAACGCCTTCCATATAAACAGTATAATCACCATCTTCGCCTTGTTTGACGTGTGTCCGTGGTGAGCCGGATACGGTGAACAACTGACTAGATATAGTAGTCTTCAAAAGATCACCCATATTTACATCCGGGCGGATTTGGGCCATATGAATACGTAGCCTTGGATCAGGGTCTTCCTGAATGGCAGCTTGGGCAGTACCATCAAAGCTAAAGGCAGCAAAAACCAAGTCATCAAACCCCCGGCGGGCAGCTATACGGATGCCTTCTTCTACAATATGAGCCGTAAGCGGCCCATATTGAGGTCCAAAAATGACGCCTACTTGACGCTCATCTTCACCATTTTTCCAGGTTCCTTTTGCCTGCATAGTAGAACCATCACCCAACGTCTCGAGTATATCAAACTTCATCACTTTATTGTCAGGAAACCGCACGCCATCATCACGGAGCAGCCGGATCATCCGATCAACGTATGCTTCTGAATTTTGACTCTCAGTCCGCATCCAACCGGTGGTTTCTCCAAACGTCTCTAGTGCTTCTTGCCCACAACCGAAAAGGGATTCTTCGACAGCATCATCGTCAATGCTTTCTTCTGCAGGTATAACGCCCTCCATAGTAAAAGGACCGGAAACACGGACCTTATTTTTTTCGACGAACGGTTGGTCCACCAGTTCTTCCTGATCAGCCCTTGCCGCAATGCAGGAATTTACTTCGTCTAACTTCTGCCGCCATGTGTTGCGATAGTCGTTCAAAGCTTGTTGTAAAGCTTTTGGCCAATCCGGATCGGTGTCAAAGGGGACTTCAAATTCTTTCCATTCTTTTTCCGGTAATTGCCAACGTCGAACATCTGCATCAGTAACAGACTTCTTGCCTTCATGACTTCTCTTTTTCTCCAACTTGGTCAAAAGCTTGAAACGAATCTCTTTAGTTACACTCGTTTCTAGAGTGGTGTTAAGTATCATGAGTTTGTCCATCAGAATCGCTTCCCACTTCTCAAAAATAGGGTCAAGTGCCTGATTTTGGGCGATGCTCTTGAGTGTTATATGCGGTACAGTTTTACAGTCAAAGGTGCACGAGTCTTGAATTTGGCAGGTTGGGTCGGTAAGCCAGTGGCCTTCCGGGTTCCGCTGAATATCTTGGGCACTGGTCGGACGAAGTCGGTAATAATCATACTTAGCAACAAGAAGCCGCTGCCGAGCAATGGCCAAGGCAACCCGGCTTACGTCAATAGTAATCCAACGCCGACCCCGGTCTTCTGCAACGTAAGCGGTGGTACCAGAGCCACAGGTCGGGTCAAGCACCAAATCGCCAGGGTCAGTAGTCATCAACATGCAGCGTTCGATTACCTTTTCTGATGTCTGTACTACATAACGTTTATCTTGCTCTGCGAACGTATCCATCCAAAGATTGGATATTCCTTTTGTCGAAAAGTCGTCAAAGTAATAAACAAATCGTAGACTTCCAGTTAAACCTAATAATCGATTGGCTTTTGCCAAACGCATCATTCCTTCAGAGTTGGTCTTCCAACTTCTCCCCTTGGGAGGAGGATATATTTTCCCTGCATATTCATATTGAAAAGTGCATGATTCTGTATAGCCAGATGAGGCGAGGTTTTGTGCAGTAAACGGGCGACCACCATTTACTCCAGAAGTAATTCCCAAACGGAAGCCGGACGGCATTTCAATCGAATTGAACTCAGTTTGTTCTTCAATGGATTTTGCCGTGTATAGTTGTCTGTACTTCATCCTAGTTTTATCTCGCGCATACCACAAGATGAAGTCATTTCCACGACCAAGATATTGAACACCTAATGGGCTTTTAACACGATAAGCAATTACAGACATAAAGTTTGACGGGTGAAATACTTCATCCAAGAGACACCTTACATCATGAATATTTTCGTCACTTATTTGCACGAAAATACTCCCAGTGTCAGCTAGCAATTCCTTACATAACAAGAAGCGATCTCGTAAATAGGAGAGATAAGAATGAATTCCCAACGTCCATGTGTCGCGGTAGGCTTTGACCATCTCCGGTTCACGAGTGAGGTCCTCGTCCCGATCCTTCACATCGTGGCTGCCAACTTCCGGCTGGAAATTACTCGAATATCTGATGCCGTATGGGGGGTCCATATAGATCATTTGCACTTTGCCCGCTTGTGCCTCCCTTCTTGATAGAGATGCCATGACGGCAAGTGAGTCTCCCAATATCATGCGGTTCGTCCAGTCCATCGGGTGCTTGTAGAATTGGACTGCCTCACGATACTCTTGCTCTGGGTCAGCAAAGAGACTCCTCTGGACATCCTCGCGTTTCGCTACTCTAAGGATAGCTTGAGTAGAAACACGTTCGTGGATGTGCAGAGCTACCGGGTCCGCTATACACCATTGTTGCTCCCGCTTACCTGCCCACTCCAACCATGGTTCATATCTATGCAGGGCTTCCTCGAGGATAGCAAGCTCCGCTGCCTCCAGTTTCCTATTTCCCGCCAGTTTTAGCAGCTCTTGAATATGGTCAGCTTGGCCAGTGGGGTCAAAGCGTAGCATTGGGGCCAGGTGGGGATTGTAGGCAAATCTAAGCTTCTTTTCTTTTACGAAGGAACCACGTGCTTCTAAACCCGCAGGAGGGATGTTCAGCCTAGTTACATTCTTGTGGCGATAATCAAGAACGTTGCGTTCTTGTGGATCATTCTTCTTACTGCTCATAAATATCCTTCCGATAGTATTTTGAGGCCATCACTTCTCATCAAAACTCGAGAGCCAGATACATCAAGTTCCCTTTAGAGGAGAGCATATCAATATATACAGGCCACAAGCGAACAAAAAGAAGTCTTTATAATTACATACAATGTCAAAAATGATTTCATTTTGGATAGCCCGATTATACACCCGAAATTAGATTCGTACAAGACAAAAATAGTTTCTGCAATGCCTTAGGGCAGCTGATTTTATATCAGGGAAAATTGCCGATTCAATAATCTTTTTATTATTAGGATCCACGCGGCACATAGTAAAATAGAATAATGGAAAATATGGAGGGGACGCACAAGATAACAACAGACACTGCCTATTATTGGCCATCTGTGAGTCTACCATTTGCTTACGCTATTGCGCGTTCATAGGTAGTTTTGAGTTACAGGAAGGTGACCATCGATGTGGATACTAAGTTAGTTTTCTTATTCATTCAAGTAGTATTACGACCTATTCGTTAGCTTGATTCTTTGCCTCTTCGCTCATAGCCTTATATTCATGAAACAAATCGTACTTTGTTCTGACAATAGTTCCCGTTCTTAAAGCTTCGTCAAGTCTGGATGTGTCGAAAACCATGCCTGCCAATTCACATAGACGCTGATAGTCAGCGTATGTCTTGGCAGCTTCCCAAAGTTTAGATGGATTCTCGATTAGCGACCTTCTTAATGGGACGCGTTCTTTGGTAAACTGCTCATCCAATTTTTTGCGATTCGGATTCCTAGAGGGTTGTACTCCCCTGTCGTGAATTAGGAAGTAAAGCCTTTCAGGTTCAAGTAGAACGTATCTCACTTTATAGAGTTTGGCAATCCAATGGGCTTCCCGGACAGTGAGCGGCCACACTTTTGTGGTCATTTTGCTATTCGTAAAATTCTCAGTCCATTCCTTTATGCCTGCAGTAGCGACGCCAGGCTTATCTTTCACTTGTTCTAGCCAGAATTGAACCTCAAGAATTGCGGCTATAGCCTCTGCCGAAAAAGGCGAAATTTCTTTATCCCCAAGAACTCCCAACTGCCAAGCGGTTTCTTTCCACTGAAATTCAGGTTTTTTTGTTTCAGCTTTGACTTTGGCAAATATCTCTTGGACAGACCGTAGACTCGGAATAGGCCAACCCCTACCTGGATAATGTTCTAATTCCTGCCATATCTTCTCACCCGTCAATTCAGGATTGTTGAGGTAAAGGTTGGTTATTGTCGGTTGGACCTCAGGGCTTATTCTGCGCCTACGAATTTTAGTTTTTTTCATATTTTAGCCTCGTGTTTCGCCACTATGCAATGAAATTAGCTTCATTATTCATACAATATGCATTTGACTAATTATAATAGTGCAATGTTAAGCTAACTTTAGCACACAAGAGCGAACTATTCAACTGAGGGAGGAACAATGGAAGCAAAATATTTTAAAGTCTATGAAATAGCAAATATTCTGCACGTCCGTATTGAAACTGTCAGACGCTACATACAACAAGGAACTATCGAAGCTTTGATTCTTCCTGGCGGTGATTACCGGATAGCCGAAAGTGAACTCAATAGATTACTACACCAGGTGACTGCGGGATATGGAAAAGGTAAAGGAAACAAGCATTAAGGTGAATATTGTGCCCGGACCAGTGACACCAGCGCAAAGGGAAGCATGGCGAAAACTATGGCTGAAATTGGTTGCGGAACCTAAAAACCAACCTAACAAAGAGAGGTTTCTGTGAACAATAACTTTATGTGCGATGGTCACTTAGCGCAATTGGAAGCTAGTGCAATATCACTCGAAGTCGCTAATGAGCGTGGTTATCGCACTGTTACGGATAAAGCAGAACTAACCAGCCTAGGCTTTGTTCGCACACAACTTCGGGTGCCGGGGCTGCTGATTCCGCAATGGGGAGTGGACGGTACACAAAAAAATTATCAAATTAGGCCGGATTCTCCCCGTAGCGACAAAAAAGGTAAGGTACTCAAATATGAAAATCCGGCCGGCTCGACAATTCATCTGGACTGCCCGCCACGGTGTCAAAAAATGCTCGCTAACCCATCATTCCCCCTCTGGATTACCGAAGGCTCAAAAAAAGCGGATGCACTGGCATCAAAGGGAGCTTGCGCCTTATCCCTAACTGGAGTCTGGGGATTCAAAGGAAAGAATGAATTCGGCGCAGTCACAATGCTCAATGATTGGGATTATATTGCCCTAAAAGATAGAGTTGTCCATTTAACATTCGATTCGGACATTGAAAATAAGAAACAGGTGAAAGATGCACTGCAAAGATTGGCGCAACACCTTAAAACCTGAGTTTCTCATTTTCCCGATTTTTAGCAATAT
>Ga0187851_10005184_pt1 | contig 10444 bp, 11 predicted proteins | sample June2016WEW_6_10_FD_132997 | JGI IMG/M metagenome (GOLD analysis project Ga0187851, IMG submission 132997) | Peatland microbial communities from SPRUCE experiment site at the Marcell Experimental Forest, Minnesota, USA - June2016WEW_6_10 | ecosystem: Environmental > Terrestrial > Soil >... | reverse complement strand
TTCTCGCCCGCGGCCACGGTCTAGCAATGGAAGCACCAGCATCATGGGGTCCATAGCGAACCTGTAAGATCGTTCTGTCTAACTGCCCCGATCTCTTTCGGCAAGGATCTCGCCCAGCCGATCAAGCTTGCGCTCCCACGCCGTCCGATGCTCGCGAATCCATTGTTCGAGAGCGCGAAACCCGGCCTGCTCAATCCGGCACACGCGCACACGCCCGAGCTTCTCCGTGTGCACCAGCCCGGCGTCTTCCAGGATCTGCAAATGCTGCATCACGGCGGTGAGCGTGATTCCCAGCGGCTCTGCCAATTTCGTAACCGATGCGGGCTTCGCGACGAGTGACGACAGAATGGCCCGTCGCGTGGGATCGCCAAGCGCGTGAAACAGCCGATCGATGTCGACGGCGCGATCGCTCATCGTGATGTCCCTACTGCTCCAGTTCCTTTTGCAGCCGTTCGATCAGCCCGCTCCAGCCGATCTCAATCATCTTCGCCCCGTCAGGCCAGTCGATGTAGGTTCCCTGATGCGTGAGGATCACATCGGTCCCTCTCTCCGCAGCCACAAACTCGAAGGTTGAAATCATCACCGCGATAGGTTTTCCGTTCAGAGACATCCTAGAAGTCATGACGATCCGCTTTTCGTTATCGATGTCTTGATATGTGCTTTCGTTGGCGATCGTCGATCCCGCAATCGGATGGCCTTCCTTGAAGCGATACCGGAACTGTTCGATTCCTCCGACGCGAAAATCCATGTGGAATTCCTGAAGCTCGTGGTCGCCCTCCGCATACCAGCGCCGCTTGAGAGCCGGCTGGGCAAAAGCAGAGAAGACTCGAGCCGGACGTTGGGGAAAGGCGCGCTCGATGACAAAGGTGTTGTGAATGGTGGCCGTCTCGGTAGCAGTCATGGTGGTTCCTCCTCGGGAAATACTTAAGCAACAACTTAAGTGTCATACGAATCGTCGTAATTGTCAAGTTGGTACTTCAGTAATTTTCCTGGGCTCGTAGGCGTGTGGCCTCGGTCCCAATGATCGTTACCGCGATGAGGGTGATGCCTCGAAAAACCCGCATTGTACGGTCGCTCCGCTGTCCAATAGACTGCAAACATAGCACTTAGCAACAAGAACCACCTGTACCTCCTCCCCCCTCCCGCTTTGCTCTCTATTCGCCGTGGCGAGCCAGGATGGGCGGCTCCGCTGAAGCTGCCGAATCCTCATTTCCCTCCGTGCTAGACTTGCGTCGGGCACTTCAACTCAACCTAATCCTGCAATTCTTTGCGATTCTGAGGCCTCCCTCGGCAGTCGCAGGGCCGCGACGTGCGCGCTCGGGGCCGGGCTTGGGTGAACGGCCCTTCAGGAGAGCGGAAAGAGAGGAACCATGACGGAGCCGGTCTATCGCTGGCAACCTGTAACGGACGTGTACAAGGAGCAGGCGGCGCAGTCTGCCGACATTGAGGCCGCCAACGAGCAAAAGCGCCAGGAACTGAACCAGCAAAAGGCGCAGCAGATTGCGCTGCAGAAGAAAGCTCCTCTCGGGATCCGGGTTTTTACCTGGTATTACTTTTGCCGCGCCGGGATCTACGCACTCCTTCTGCTGATTCTCGCTTCCTTCCCGCATTCGGATTTCTCTGCATGGCTATTTGACGGTGTCGGCAACTTTCTCCACATGCCGGGAAGCAAAAGCGCCATGGATGCAAGACGCCAGGAGATCCAGAGACAAGCCCAGGCAGCCGGATATCAAATTTCCGACTCCGAGGTGGCCGAACTCGATCAGGAGCATGCGACCAGCACCGAGGAGATGCATAACGTAGTGATGGTTTACCTTCTGTTGATGCTGGCGTTGACCACCTGGGTGGGCTTTATGTGGTGGAATCGTTCCTGGAAGGTTCGATGGGCGACGATGTTCTATTCAGGAGCTCTGGTTGGCAAAGCCGGAGTCAATTTCATTGCCGGCGCCGCCTCCGGCGTCGGCTCGCAGATTCCAGCATCCGTAATGCCCATGGTGGTGTTGACGGTCGGGCTCAATGGCTTCATCTTCTTGTACCTCGCCTTGTGGCCCGGCGTGAAGCAATGGTTTGAAGAAGTGGGTTAACCTGCGCGAGAGAATTTGAGCCGAGCTAGCCGCCCATTCTGGATGCGTCACCTTCCCGGCGCCGTCGCCGACCCCAGCGGCCCGCCCACCGCAAACACGCGCGGAACCCTGTCCGCAGGCGCGGGCAGCGCCGGAAAAGCAGCATGGGGCTCCGTCTGATACCAGTAGGCCGTTGAATAGAAGCTGTCCGAGCGGTCGTTCGCGTTTCCGTGCTCGATGGTCACCTTGATCGATTTCTCAAAGGCAATCGGGCTTTCGATGTGCCAGCGATACAGGCAGTACCGTCCGCCGATGCGCTCGGGATCGACAACGTAGGGCGAGCCCTGGTGCAGATTCGCGAAGGCCTGCCCGGCAAAGCCCCAGGCGCCGTTGAAGTAGTCCTCGGTTCCCGTGCCGTTGATCGTCGGCATCGCGTCTCCGTCGACAAAGATCATGTCGTCGCCCTCGCCGAACCAGCCATTCTCGTTCTGCACCACCGCCTGCGTCACGCCGACGAAATGTCCCTTGCCGGCTGCTTCAACAAAAACATAATTATCCCGGCCGCTCAGATTCTTGCCATCGCTTACGATTCCCTTGCATGGGGCCGCCTGCCGATACTGTGCATGGAAACGGCCGAGGCCCGAAGGAAGGCTCGGCAGCGTCACGTAATCAATTGCAAAATAGAGGCTCTGCGTCCGCTGCGCTCCCTGGTTCGTGACCGTGATGCGGGCCGCTGTCGCGAAAGGCATCTGAAAATATGCATTCAAAGCCTTGACCGGCGCGACCGACAGCAGTGCCGACTGGTACAGAAAATACTCGCCCGAGCCCAGACCAAAAAAATCGCCAATCGGCGCTTCGATCGAGGGCGAAGCCTCCCCATCCCACCACGCGCGCAGCACCAGGTTCTTCAGGTGCATCGGGTCCGGCGAGTTGATGGTGAACCAGACATGCGTAACTACGCCTGCTCCCTGTATGTCGAGCAGCGTAGCCGTCTGGCCGGGATCGACGACGACCCAATCTTCGTTGCCGCCGCTGCGGTCCCAGCTCGATGATCGCTGATTTCTGTAGCCGCGCAGCCTGGCTAAGGCAAACAATTCTTCCGGAGCCGCCACATCCGGAGCGGTCTGCGCCGCAGCCGGGGGCGCGGTCACGCCAAGCAGCGCGGCGGCGGGCAGGCCTGAAGCCAGAGTGCCCAGCAACCTGCGCCGGGCGCGAAAACTCTCATTTCCATCGAAGGGATTCATACACCATTCCTTTCCCATCAGTAGCCACGACTGCGTATTGTAATTCGCTCCACTGTATTGTGATTATCCGCCGCTTCGCCTATTCGGGGTGCAGCCTGATATGGTCAGTGAGGAACTTTTGTCCGCAATCCTGTTCAATCATGAACCCACCATAGGAATTCGAGGGCATGTGGAAGCGCTGGCGAATCCGGATCATGCTATTTCTGGCCGTGCTCGGTCCGGGATTCATTACCGCCAACGTCGATAACGACTCGGGTGGAATCCTCACCTACTCGCAAGCAGGCGCGCAGTTCGGATACACGCTGCTGTGGACCATGATTCCCATCACTATCGCGCTGATCGTGGTGCAGGAGATGTGCGCCCGCATGGGGGTCGTCACCGGCAAAGGGCTCAGCGATCTAATCCGCGAGGAGTTCGGCCTCCGCGTCACCTTTGTGATCATGGTGTTGCTCGTGGTCGTGAACTACACCAACGTCGTCACCGAGTTTATCGGCATCGCCGGCTCGCTGCACCTGTTTCATGTGGCCAAGTTCTTCTCCGTACCTGTCTGCGCGGTCTTGGTCTGGGTCCTGGTGCTGCGCGGTGACTACAAGAGCACGGAGAAAATCTTTCTCATCGCTTCGCTGGTTTACATCGCGTACATCTTCGCCGGCATACTCGCGCAGCCTGACTGGCATGAGTCACTGCGGGCCACAGTGATGCTGCCTGCCAAATCCGTCTGGCGCGACAAGGCCTATATGTACATGGCCATCGGCGTAGTTGGCACCACCATCGCTCCATGGATGCAGTTCTATTTGCAATCGTCGATTGTGGAGAAGGGCGTTCCCGTCAAGGATTATCCCGCCTCGCGGCTCGACGTCATCGTCGGCTGCTTCTTCACCGACGTGATCGCATGGTTCATCATTGTGGCCTGCGCTGCCACGCTCTTCGTTCATGGCATGGGAGCCATTCAGGTTGCTGCCGATGCGGCCGAGGCCATGCGTCCCCTGGCGGGCGACTATGCCTTCGTGCTCTTCGCCTTTGGTCTCTTCAATGCCTCGCTTTTCGCGGCGTCGATCCTGCCGATTTCCACGGCCTACACCGTTTGCGAGGGCCTCGGCGTCGAATCGGGAGTCGATAAGAACTTCCGGTCAGCGCCATTTTTCTATTGGCTCTACACGCTGCTCATCGCCGGCGGAGCGCTCACGGTCCTGTTGCTGCCCGACTCGCAGCTGATCAACGTCGCCATCCTTTCGCAGGTGCTCAACGGCGTGCTGCTGCCGGTGGTCATCATCCTCATGTTGCTCCTCATCAACCGCACCGACCTGATGGGCAAATACAAAAACTCGCGCCTCTGGAACGTTATAGCGTGGGGTACGAGCATCATCGTCATCGGCATGACGTTTGCGATGCTGTGGGGCATGATTCCGGGACACTGACAACAGGGAACAGGTTTCAGGGCTCAGAGATCAGGATCGCGCGGCTGCGGTGTCAACTGATCCCTGAAACCTGACCCCTGACCCCTGTATTCACAGCAGTTTTCCCGCCGCCAGTTCTTTGATCAATCCGCGGTCGGCCGCAAGGAAGTCATAATCCGTCAACTCGGCTAACTTCACCCAGCGCACCTGCTGATAAATCTGGTTGTCGATCTCTCCAGCAAAGTCGCGTACCGCGAAGAATTGCAGATCCACGGCGTTTCCGCGGCGATAGTGGTAGCGAATGCGGGTGACGGCGTTGCCCACCTCAGCCCGAATGCCGAGTTCTTCCGCCAGCTCGCGGGCGAGCGCCTGCTGGGCGCTCTCGCCGGGCTCGATCTTGCCGCCGGGAAACTCCCAGAGCGACGCCATGGGCTGGTCTGCGCGGCGCTGCCCGATCAGAACCTCACCGTTGCGCACAATCAGCGCAGCCGCCACAAAGCGGAGTGCAGGGCCGGGAGTGTGCGTTCGGGCCTTTGGCTGGCTCTCTTCCACTGCATCCAGTGTAAACAAAGGAGATCGTCCGACGAAGAATTCGTGATGCGTTTTGCACACGCGACCCCAGCCGAAAGATATCAACTGCTCAGGCCGTGCGCGCGAGCGCGCTACTCTCCCGCGACAGCAGTTTCAACGCCCTCAGCTGCCTGCGGCCGAAAGTAGCCCCAACCCCGCTTCGCCGCCGCTTCCAGCAGCGCGGGAGACGGATTTACCGGGAACGGATTGCGCGCCAGTTCCAGCATCGCCAGGTCGTGGATCGAATTACCGAAGACCGCATCGGGATTAGGTAAACCCGCTCGCCTGAGCGCCACGGCTTTCGCCTCGTCGGTGGGAACATCGATAATCTCGCTGGTGATGATCCCGTTTTCCACTCGCACTTCGGCGGCCAGGATGTGCTCATCGGCGATTCCAAAACTACGCACGCCTTCGGCCACCACCCATCGATTCGTTGAGCTCACCGCCCAGAGCTCGATTCCCGCCTCACGCATCGCCGCGACCAGCGCCGCCATCTCTCGAAAAATGCGTGGACGCACAAATTCGTTCACATACTGCGTGGCTGCAGCGTGCAACTCTTCGTCGTGCAGGCCGGCATAGATCTGCACCATATCGCCGCAGATCGCCAGCTCGCTCACTTTGCCGGCCAAATACCCCCGGTACCGCGTGTCAATCCAGTCGTTGGTCGAGCGCGAAACCAGCCCTTGCTCCAGCGACCAGGCCATAAAGCCGTAGCCTGCATCGCCGCCCCACAAAGTCCCGTCGCAGTCGAAGACTGCGACCTTGGGTTGACTCTGGAAAACCAGCCGCTCGAACTCCTCCGCGGACCATCTCTGAACTTCTGCCTGCGCCGTCGTCAACTTTTTCTTATTCCTGCCTGAAGAACTCATCCAACGTCTATTGTGATCGATTCTGTCGCGCCGCGCATGTAAAGGTTTGGCGAACTTCCCAAGAAAGGCAACGGAATCGGTCCATCCGCAACCGATGGCACAATCTGGCTGTCGAACAGAGACGAACGACTCGGGGTCTGATTCTCGATCACCGGCCCTCGATTTCCGCTTTTTTCTCTGCTTCGGCAAAGCATTCACGCGCGATGCGCGAGAGGACAAGTGACTGCTCCCATCGGTTCGATTCTTCACGACCGTCGAAGGTGCGCGCATAGTAGATCTCGGGGCCGAGCAATTCGGTTGCGAAACAGAACCGGTCAGTCGCGGGTCTCCTCCTCAGAAACCCCAGGAACGACTCCGTCCACAGCTCACGAAAATGTCCGACGAATGGGTGCTCGCTAACCTTTCCCTCGCCAATATCCACTTGGATACAACCCGGGCTGCCGATCCGCCCGTGCATGAAACCTATGCGCCCCAGCACGGGCCGGATGAAGTTGATCTTCACTTCCATGCCGCCGTAGAGCATCTCCGTTCCGGTATACCAGTGCGAAAAGTCGCCGTTGAATTCGAGCCCGGGAAACCGCTTCAGGTGCTGCACGGTGCGCCACGGGTCCTGGAAGACCGTGGAACGGTGCAGTTCAGGATAGAGCGGGACATCGTGCTTTGCCGAAGCTTCAAGAATCGCATGGATCATGGTGCCGACTGTGTCGTCGTCCTCGAGGCCCCAGCCTACGAACAACGTGAGACACTCCAGCCCCTCATCTCGCGCCTCCTTGGCCAGCGCCTCAGCGTCGCCTGGCTTGTTCACTCGTCCGAGGCCGCAGATACCGAGGCCGAGCCGCAGCGCCTCTTCCTTGCGTGCTCGATCTACCGGCCGGCCAAACTGCACGCCGGCGTAGCCGGCATCGCGGATTGCCTCTAAACCGCCTGCGGGCTTTAGGGGTATGCTGTCGAACGATTCGAGATTCATGAAACAGCGCAATCTGGAGTCGGCTATCATCCTCATTCTCCTATTTCTTGCTGGATGCAAAGCATTTCATACGCGCAACTGCGCCGAGCTTGCTCCCCTCATTCGTCGGCCGCCGGCGCCGGTGGCTCACCTACGGTTTCTACGCGAATTTTGGCAATGCGCCTCGCATCCATCTCCACCACTGTGAACCGCCGGCCGTCGAAGAGCACCGATTCCCCAGCCTCGGGAATATGCCCCAGCCGCGCCAGAATGAACCCAGCCAGGGTTTCCACACCGCCATCCCGGGGCAAAATCCATTGCAGTTGTGTCTCCAAATCGCGAAGGTTTGTGCTGCCGTCCATCAGCACCGCGCCGCCCGCGCTGCTAAGAATCGGATGTGACGGCGCATCGAACTCATCCTCGAACTCGCCCGCGAGCTGTTCGATCGCGTCCTCGGCGGTCACCAGGCCGGCAGTTGAACCAAACTCGTCTACCGCGATGGCCAAGTGCCTGCGATGATGTTGAAAGTCGCGTAGCAAATCCAGCACTGACTTGTTTTCAGGCACCACCAGCACTTCGTGCATGATTTGCGAGAGCCGGAGTTCGGGCTGCGGCATCGCGGTCAGCGCTGAGGACGTGCGGAAATAGTATCGTCTGGCCAGCTCGCGTGCATATACCGCGCCGATGATATGCTCGGGACCGCGGTTCTCGTCGTAGACCGGGATGCGCGAGTAACTGCGCCCAAAGACCTGCCCGCACGCCTCCTCCAGCGGCATGTTGGCTGGCAGAGAGAAAATCTTTTGCCGCGGAGTCATGATCTCGCGAACCGGAACATCGCCAAGCTCGAGGGAGCGGTGCACCAGCCTTTCCTGGATCTCTGGCAGAAGGTCCAGTCGTCGCGCCGCCGTAGCAATCAGCTTCAGCTCCTCGGCCGAGTGGATCGATGCCGGTCGCTCTGTGGGAAGATCGAATGCCCGCAGGACGGCATACGCTGATCGGCTCAGCAGCCGCACAGCTGGGCGCGTCACAGCGATAAACGCGAGCATGGGTGGCGCCACAGCTGCAGCCAGAGCCTCAGCGCGCCGCAGCGCCAAGGCTTTGGGAACCAGTTCGCCGGCCACCACGTGCAGGTACGTAATCAGTGAAAATCCCAGAACTACTGCGGCGATATGCCCGTAAATGTGCGCATCCGGAAGCGCACCCAGCCAGCCGGCAAACATCGCGGCGGCTAGCGGCTCGCCCAGCCAGCCCAGCGCCAGCGAACAAAGCGTGACGCCGAGCTGCACCGCGGGCAACAAATCGGCAAGGTTCAGCTGCAGCCTGCGCACGGCCCGCGCCCCGGGTACGCCGGCCTCGAGCAGTTGCTCCACGCGCGTCTCACGTATAGAAACAAGCGCGAACTCGGCGGCCACGAAAAAGGCGTTGGCCAGAATGAGCAACGCCACGGCTACAGGTTTGAAGAGCGGCAGTCCGTGCATCTGGCTGAGAGGATAGCACCGCGTGGCGGCGCAGCATGGCGCTCGCACCGAAGGGCTCAACACTCAGCAACCCGGCACCCTCCCCGCCCGACAAGGCGGCTTTTTATCAATTTTGCCCGGAACCGCAACCAGCCGGGCGGCGTATCTTGAAGTGGAGGCAACAGAGGAGATGAGGCGCTTTCTTTTTGTCTTGGCGGCAGCGGCCCTCGCTTGGGCTTCGGTTCGCGCGCAGGCCGCGGAAGCGACGTTTGAGCGCGACCTGGCGGTTAACGGGCGGGTGGATCTCACAGTCGAAGATGGTTCCGGAGGCATTCACCTGACGGCCGGTCCGGCTGGCCGGGTGCACATCTTTGCGCGCGTCAAGTCCGAGTGGGGCAGCAACGACGACAAGGTGCAACAGATCGCGGCCCATCCGCCCATCGAGCAAACTGGGAATATTGTCCGCATCGGCCTGCACCACGAAAACTTGCACAACATCAGCATCGAGTATGAGATTCAGGCGCCGCCCGACTGCTTCTTGAGGGCCTCCACCGGCTCTGGCGGCATCACCGACGACGGCGTGGGCGTGAATGCAAAACTGACCACGGGATCGGGCGGAATCCACGTCACCGGACTGCAAGGCAGCTTCGAGGTAGGCACAGGCTCCGGCAGCATCTACGCCGAGCAGACAGGCATCGGTAACGTGGAAGCTCAGACCGGCTCCGGCTCAATCGAGTTGAAGAATCTCCATGGCGGCCTGCACGCCCAAACCGGATCGGGGGGCATCAAGGTGTCGGGAACACCCTCCGATCCATGGCGCCTGATCACGGGCTCGGGAGGCGTGGAACTGTGGACAGGCGGCGCCGCCTTTACGCTCGATGCCGAAACCGGCTCTGGCGGCGTGCACAGCGATCGTGACATCGTGACCCAGGGGTCGCTCGATCGGCACCACGTAGCGGGCAAGATTGGCGGGGGTGGGCCGGTCGTGCGCATTGAGACCGGTTCCGGCAGCATTCGCATCCATTGAAGCCTGTCGGATCGCACCGGCTTATTACACTTAGATCATGATCCGGGTTCTTCGCCCCATCCCTGTCGAGCGTCTGAAGCTGCTCGTCTTCGATCTCGACGGGACACTGATCGATTCGGCGCAGGACCTGTGCAACAGCGTCAACGCGACGCTGGCAGAATTCGGCTACAGCCCGCTGGCGGACCCCGCGATCGCAGGTTTTGTTGGCAACGGAGCGCCCATGCTCATGCGCCGGTCGCTCTCCCTGGCCGGCAAGGTGCCTTTGGAGAGTATCGACGAGGAGCAATTCGCGAAGGCCTATCAGTTCTTCTTGCAGTACTATCGCGAGCACAAGCTCGACTTCACCTATGCCTATGAGGGAGTTCTCGACGCACTGAAGGCGCTGCATGAACTGCACGATGCGCCCGGCACACCCCCGCGAATCATGGCTGTGCTCACCAACAAGCCGGTTCGCCCGGCGCGCGGAATCTGCGAAGGACTGGGCCTGGCCGGATACTTCCTCCACATCTACGGTGGCGACAGCTTTCCCGTAAAGAAGCCTGACCCGCTCGGCCTGCGTTCGCTGATGGAAGAGACCGGCGTGGACCCCGACGAGACCGTGATGATCGGCGACAGCCAGGTCGACGTCCAAACCGCGCGCAACGCCGGCACATGGTCCCTTGGTTGCGCCTTCGGCTTCGGGCCCCAGAACCTCATGAACATTCCCCCCGATGTCCTCGTCGATTCGGCGGCAGAATGGACTGAGGCTCTGACTCCCGTGAACCGGCAGCCGGCAGCCAGCAGCCAGTAGGTCGGCGGCCCAGGTCCGAATTCTAAGACCTGGGATACCTCAAATCCAGCCGTCGCACCAATCGCGGTTACCCCATCCAAC
>Ga0187851_10005181_pt1 | contig 10445 bp, 7 predicted proteins | sample June2016WEW_6_10_FD_132997 | JGI IMG/M metagenome (GOLD analysis project Ga0187851, IMG submission 132997) | Peatland microbial communities from SPRUCE experiment site at the Marcell Experimental Forest, Minnesota, USA - June2016WEW_6_10 | ecosystem: Environmental > Terrestrial > Soil > Wetlands... | reverse complement strand
CCGGGTCCATCCGCGCCGCCCGCCAGGCCGGGAGAAAACCGGAAATCACCCCGGTCAACAACGACACGAGCAGGGACATGGCCACAATGGTGCCGGACAGGGACGCCGGGAAGAGCCACTGGGAAACCGCCAGCGACACCAGCCAGGCGATTCCCAGTCCAATCAGGCCGCCCAGCAGGCAAACACAGGCGGACTCGATCAGAAACTGCAGTAAAATGTTGCGGCGCTTGGCGCCGATCGCCTTGCGCACGCCGATCTCGCGCGTCCGCTCGACCACGGAAACGAACATGATGTTCATGATGCCGATGCCCCCGACGAACAGCGCCAGGCTGGTGACGAACAAACCGATGACGGCAATGGTGGCGGTCTGGTCGTGAAACCACTTCACGATCTGGTCCTGCTGGTTGATGGAAAAATTGTCAGGCTGGCTGGGCCGCAGATGGCGGACCCGGCGCATCACCTGTTGCACCTCCTCGCGGGCTTCGTCCAGATGGGCCAGCGCGCCGGCTTTCACCTGAATGGTCAGGCTGGGATATCGGTCCAGCACGCCCATGTATTGGCGCAGCGGAATGATGACCCGGTTGTCGAGGCTGTAGCCAAACATGGTCCCCTGTTTGTTCAGCACGCCCACCACCAGAAACGACTGGTTTTCAATTTTGATGCGCTCGCCGAGTGGCGGGTCGTTGCGAAACAGATTGGTGGCGACGTCATTGCCGATGATGCAGACCGGCTGGCCGCCCTGGGCGTCCGCCGCGGTCAGAAACCGGCCCTGGGCCACGTCCACTCCGCTGGTTTGCAAGTAGGCCTCCGTCGTGCCAACGATGTCCACGCTGCTGGCACTGCGATTTTTATATTTTACGGAGTCCTCGTCGTCGTCCGCGGGAGCCACGGCGTCCGCCAGCGTCAATTGCCGGGCCAGGGCTTCCGCTTCCGCCAAAGTAATCTGGGGCCGCTTGCGCGTGTCCAGCCAGTCTTCATAGGAATCATTGAACCACTTGTAACGCGAGACATAGAACACATCCGCACCGAGCGCGGAAACATTTCTAATGAACGCCTGGTTCAGGCCATTGATGGCGGCGCCCATGAGCGTAACGGTGAGAACGCCGATGACGATGCCGAGCGTGGCCAGCACCGAGCGCAGCTTGTTGGCGCGCAGGGCGTTCCAGGAAATGCCAAGTCCTTCGCGGATTTCGGCAACAAACTTCATTGGATTGCTGGATGGATGGATGGGTGGATGGTTGGGGGCAACGTGTCGCGCCATTCATTTGTTCCGCGTTTGTTCTCCAACGATTCGATGAGCCGCAGAAGTTTGTTTTCTACTTCGTAATGCAATGTGTCAAAACCTTCGAAGTCATTGGGTGAAATGAACTCGACCGTCTGCAATCCAATCGCCCGAGTCAGTGCTTCAGCCAAGGATCCTTTGGCGATGTAGAGGAATTGCAGATATTCAGGAAGCGAACGCCGGCCATAACCTTCCGCGATGTTTGCGGAAACGGATTGCGCAGCGTCTCTGAACTGCGATTTGAGCTTAAGATCCGAAACCTCTCTGGATAAACGAAAAGCCATGACAAACAAATCCATTCCCCGATGCCAGGCTTCGAGTTTCATGAAGCCGCGATTCAAATTTCGTCGCTTCGTGTATTCCATAAACTGAATGGGTTATTGGATTAGTGGATAGGTGGGTTGTGGCGGTTCGTGCCGATTACTAATTCGATTAACGTTTGGTGTCTTGCATAAATCCATTGATCTACCCATCCATTCATCCCGGCCCGTCGGGCCGCTTCTCGTCGCTGGCAATCAACCCATCGCGCAGGCGGATGATACGGCGGGCATGTTTGGCGATATCCTCCTCGTGGGTGACGACAATGATGGTGTTGCCCTTCCGGAAAAGCTTGTCAAACAACGCCATGATTTCCTCGCCGGTCTTTGAATCGAGGTTGCCAGTCGGCTCATCGGCCAGCAGGATGGAAGGTTTGTTGACCAGGGCGCGGGCGACGGCCACGCGCTGGCGCTGGCCGCCGGAGAGTTCGTTGGGTTTGTGATGAATGCGGTCCGCCAGCCCGACCTGCCCCAGCGCCTCCAGGGCGAGGCGGCGGCGTTCCTCGGCGGCCACCCCGGCGTAAATCAATGGCAGTTCCACATTATGCAGCGCATTCGAACGCGCCAGCAGATTGAAGGTCTGAAAGACAAAACCAATTTCGCGATTGCGAATTTCCGCGAGCTGGTTGTCGTTCATTTCGCTGATGCTGGCTCCGTTCAGTCCGTAATGACCGGTACTGGGCGTGTCGAGGCAGCCAATCAGGTTCATCAAGGTGGACTTGCCGGAGCCGGAGGGTCCCATGATGGCGACGTATTCGCCGCGCTGGATCTCCAGCGACACGTCGCGCAGGGCGTGGACGGTTTCCATACCCATCTGGTAACGGCGCGAAATTTTCTCAAGCTGGATCAGTGACATGGTAAAAGCTTGGCCTGACAGGCCAACAGAGCACGAGATGCCATATTCCCAACCATGAATTGTTCAAACGCCCGCCAGGTTTTGGACTGCGCCAGCCCTCTGGCGCTTTGAGAACGGGACCAACAAATCGAAAGCGGCAGAGGGCTGCCGCAGTCCAAGACGCTCGCGCGCCCGATGCATTTTTTTCCCGTTTCAAGATTCCGCACCGAGTCTAAAGCCGAAGGTCGCAGTTTTCCACGCGCCCGTTGGTTCATGGATTTGCCCCGGGCGCGACCAGCTCAGCCGGGCCGACGCGGATTTTCGAGCCGTCCTTAAGATCGCGGCCAACCGCACGGTAACCGCCGGAGACGATCTCCTGGCCATTGGTCAGGCCGTTCGCAATTTCCCAGTAATTGTCGTCGCAAATGCCGATTTTCACCGACACCGTCTTTACGTGATCGCCTTGCACCACGAAAACCACGTCCGTAGGTTTGGAGGCTTCCTTGGCTTTGAGGGCGGATGCCACCGAATTCGTTGCGACGACCGCGTTGGTGCCGGAAGCGGCGGAGACCGTGGTATTGGTTTCACCCTTTTTCGGGGGATCGGCTTTCACCTCCGGATTCATGGGGCGGGTGGTGACTGCGGCCAGCGGAACGGTCAAGGCATTGGTGCGATATTCGGTTTCAATTTCCGCCGTCACCGACATGCCGGGACGGAAGGCCGGTTCCTTGTCATTGACGCGGATACGCACCTGAAATTGCGTGGCTTGCTGCGACTGGCCGCCGCCGCTGTTGCCGCCGCCGAGCAAACTGCCCGCTCCGGTACCCAGGGCGGAATTGGCCACGGCGGTCACCACCCCGGTGAATTTGCGGTCTTTGAACGCGTCCACTTCCAGCCGGGTTTTCTGCCCGGGCGCAATGCTCACCACGTCCATTTCCCCCACATTCACGCGCGCCTCAATCTGGTTCAAATCCGAGATGGTCATGATTTCGGTGCCGGCATTTTGAATGGTGCCCAAAACGCGTTCACCCACCTCGGAATTCAAACTGGTGATGGTACCGGTGAGCGGTGAAACGATGGTGGTTTTGGCCAGTTGCTCTTCCGCGCTGTCCACCGCCGCCTTGGCGACATTCACCTGATCGTCGTCGCTGTCGAGTTGCGCCTTGGCCACGTCCCGCGCGGCTTTGAATCCAATGAAGTCCGATTCCGAAAGCAATTTGCTGTTGAACAATGCCCGGTTGCGCTGGTAATCGGCCTCGGCCTTTTCCAGGTTGGCCGTCGCCGAGTCTTTGGTGGCCAGGGCGGATTCGTAACCGGCCTTGGCCTGGTTGACCCCCGCGATGTAAACGTCCGGGTTGATTTTCAACAGCAAATCACCCTTCGCGACCGATTGACCTTCCTTGACCGGCAATTCGATGATTTCGCCGCTGACCTCGGGGCTGATGGTGACCTGCACGACCGGCTGGATCTGACCATTGGCCACGACGAGGTTGGTGAGGCTGTGGCGCGAAACTTTTTCCGTCTGCACCGTGATGGCCGGATCGCGCTTTTTGAACACCGCGACCAGCGTCAACGCGACGAGCATGACACCAATGATCGAAAAAATGACGAGCTTCCGGCGTTTATTGGGTTTGGCCATGATGTCAGATAGAGAGACAAGATGAACGGAAATTAGTTTCGGGGAATTACATTTTATCGCTTTTTTTACAAGGTCCACGCCCCCAGCCCGACGGCGATGAGTACCAATTCCGCCAGGATCCAATAGCTGAACAGGATGATCACCGCCTTGGTGACGGGGGCGCCTGACAGTTTCGCCAGTCCCAGGGCCAGCACACCCGTGTGCCAGAAATACACCACGTTGGTCGCGCCCAGCAAGAGATGGCTTCGCCGGGTGGGATCGAAATCACCCACCAACAGCGCCAGGCTGGGGCCGACATAAAGCCGGCCCAGGATGACCGCGAGCAACGTCGAGAGAATCATGCCCAGCACCAGGATGACGGTGGCCAGGGCCGCGACCTCCACGGCTTTCAAATAGCCAAACTGCGCCTTGAGAAACCAGCGTCCGCACAGCCATAACACCAGAGCCCACCAGAAAACTGAAATGAAACTGTTCAGCACCGCGCCAAAACTGCCGAAGACCGACAGCATCGTCGGCCCCATGAATTTGTCCATCATCTGCAACGCCTGGTCTTCCTGGGCCTGCGTCATTTTGCCCGATTGCACCTTCTGGTCCAACGCCTTGACCTGTTGATCGTGGATGGTCTGGCGAATGGCGGGCTGGGCGAACAGGATGCATATCGCAATCACGCTCACCGCCGCGAAGAACAGCACCGGCACCAGCCAGTTGGCAACGCGCGGCGGCGCGGCCTTGATGTCGTCGAACACTTCGCCCGGGGCCGCGATGACATTCATCAACTTTCCAGCCAGCGACATCGTGGGTGCCGGCGATTCGAGAGGTTGCGGTTCAGGAATTGGCGGGATGGGTTCCATAGGTCAAAGGGCTTATCCATTACTTAGGCAAAAACCAGTCAAAGTTACAAGAAATGTTGCCGATTATTTTGCGGCTCAAAATTGCCCTGCCAGCCGCAAATTCAGGCGTTTAGAGTGAGGAAATTCACTGGCGGTTAATCGTCATCATCGACCGTTTTTACCGCCCAGAGTGGATACGGCGCCTGTGAACCTTTTGCCGCATGCCACAAGATACGATTGAACACATCTTCCGGACATTGGTCCTCCTTTTTGAGCGGCAGGCGCGCGGAAACGCGGGCGTCCTGGCGCAAAATGGAATCGGAAATCTTTTTTGGCTCCGGGTTCATCTGGTCAAGCGGAATCCGGTTGGCCACGGCGGTAAAGGGCGTGAAATCCGGTTGATTGGTGAAGCAATCAAACATCGGCGTGGCCGTGGCATCCATCTGGTTCATCGGCGGCAAACCAAGCATCAGCTCCATCGTGCGCAACAGGCTGGTCTGGTTGTATTGCGTATGGATCACCGCGCCGCGCCGGGTGTAAGCGCTGACGACGTAAGCCGTCGTGCGATAACCGCTCACGTGGTCCCAGCCGTTCTGGGGATCATCTTCCACCGCAAAAATGCACGTGTCCTTCCAATACCGGCTGTGACTGACCGCTTCGACCACCTGGCCGACCGCCAGATCGTTGTCCGCCACCTGCGCCGCGGGCGTGGGTGAACCGAAGGCGGTGGCGCTGGTGTGGTCGTTCGGCAGCCAAAGGATGACCAGGTTCGGCAGACTGTCCGTCGCTTCAAATTGTTTCAGGTCTTTGACAAACTGCGCGGCCCGCCACACGTCCGGCACATCCAGATCCCAGCCAATGGTGTTCGTCACGACATAAGGACGCAACGCTTCGATGTCCGGCTCACAGGCATAGGCGATGGCATTCGAACCGTTCAGGAAATCGTGGTAACAATCGAGAAAATGGGGTTCGCCATTGCGGCCGGAATCCTTCCATTGCTTCTGATCGGAGGTAAATTCGCCGAAATCGCACACCGTGTTGCCGTGGGCGAGCGCGTCGTTCCAGATAAAACCGGCCGGCGAATAGGCCAGTGCGTCCCGGCCTTCCTCGCCAAAGCCGCCGGCCGGATAGCTGCGCGGCCAGCCGGCAAATTCGCGTTCCACGTAGTCCGTCGCAATGCCCGTGTCGGTCCATTGATGGCCGTCCGCGCTCAGGATGCCGCAGCAATACGTGTTGTCCAACAGCACAAAATCAGTGACCAGCTGATGTTGGTTGGGTGTGACGTTTTCCCCGAACACGCACAAATTTGTGTCGCCATTGCTGGTCGGGACATCGCCCAGGACCTGGTCGTAAGTGCGGTTTTCCTTGAGGATGTAAATGACGTGGTGAAAAACACTCGGCTCGCCGACGCGTTCGGGCACGGGCCGGGCCGGTTCAGCCGCGCGCGCGGGCAACGCCGCCTGCACCAGCAGGGGATAACGCAAGTCGGCCAGGGCAGTCTTGGTATCGACCGCCAATTCCCTTTTGGACGGCACCGGCACCAGTGACAGCGAACCGTAGTATTGCCTGGAGTTGAAGCCAGGGCCGTTGGCCAACCCGTTGGTCGCCGGTTCCAGTTCCGGGCTGATGCTTTTGAGGTTGGCGACATAGATTTCCTTGCGCCTGGCATCGTACGCGATCGAACCAGGAAACCAGCCGACGGGCAGCAAGCCGAGCAATGGGGAGTCGCCGGGCTTGAAGTGAAAAACGGCGACGGCATTTTGTGTGCCGTTGCCGACAAACAACGTCCTGCCCGATTTGTCGAACGCCAGCGCGTCCGGCTGGGCGCCGAACAAATCCGCCGGATTCTGCCGCGCGCAAATCGTCTCCGCAATTTTGTCCGTGCGCGTGTCTATCACGCTCAAGGTGTCGCTGCCCGCGTTGGCGACGACCAGCCAGCGGCCGTCCGGCGACAAGGCCAACGCGCACGCGTGGAGGCCGGTGAGAATTTCCTTGCTTGGGTGGGGCGAGGCTACCGACGAGCCGTTCTCGTCGCTGCTCGCGGGGACGCTCGCCCCACCAGTTTCCACAAGATCAATGACCGACACGGAGCCTTCATTGGCAATGGAACGCGCATCCACGCGCACCCGCATGCCGTCGCCGGCGGGACCGGTGGCACTGTCCGCGTCCGGCCGCCGGCCACCCCAATTGCTCACATAAATCTTCCGGCCGGCCAGGACCACATCAAACGGGGCAACGCCGACGTCCCACAGCTGCAGCACCTTCCCGGTTGCCGCCTCAAGTTCAATCAGATGATTTGAAAGATTGCCCGCGACGTAGAGTCTTTTACCGTCCGGTGAAACGGCGATGCCGGCCGGAATCTCCGCCTGGCGCAACGGGGCGTTGGCCGGCGGCAGCGGGATGGAATACAACGGCGTGACGTTGTGATCCTGATCAACGCCAAAAACTTTGATGTCGCCGTTGACGTTGGCCAGGTAAATTCGCGAACCGTCGGGGGAGAAAACCAGTCCGGTGAAACTGAGTTTGGCCTTCTCATCCGGCTGGAGAACGCCACGGGCAACCGGTTCAGACGTTGGAAACAGGTTATCCGCCGGCATCCGGACGCCCTGCAGGATCTTTCCCGTTGCCGGATCGATTACGACCAGTCGCTGCGTCAGCCCCGCAGTCACCAGCCGTTTGCCGTCCGGACTCAACGCGAGCGCATTCGGTCTCATGCCCGGAAGCTGAATCAGAGTCCCGGCGGGGGTCACGAGCTGGTTGACCGGCGTTTCGAAACCGTTGGAATTGGGACCAACCGTTTCGGTGGTGGTGGCAAAATCGCCGGCGAAGGCTTGAAGGCCGAACCCGGCCAGCGCCGCGATTCCTAGGTGGATAACCCATTTGCCTTTCATGCGACTAGGATTGACGCGAATCCGTATCAACGGCAAGTCACGTTGTGGTGAAATTTAGGAGCGCGGACGGCTCGTCCGCGGCGAGCTTTGCGAAAGAAACACGCGGACGAGCCGTCCGCGCTCCTTCGATTCACGCCACCGCCGGGTCCAGCCGTTTGTCCGGCACGAGGTAGTTGCCGACGTAATCACTCACGGCGTCCTCCAGCGACGTGACGGGCGCGGCGTAGCCGGCGGCCCGCAACCGGGCCAGATTGGCCTCGGTGAAATACTGGTACTTGTCGCGAATCGCTTCGGGCATCTCCACAAATTCGATTTTCGGCTCGCGCTTCAGCGCGGCGAAAACCGCGCGCGCCAAGTCCAGCCACGTCCGCGCCTTGCCGGAACCGATGTTGAACAGGCCGCCGGCCTTTTCATTGGCCGCAAGGTAAAGCGTCATGGCCACGGCGTCCTTGACGTAAAGAAAATCGCGCTGCTGTTCGCCGTCCCGGTAATCCGGGCGATGGCTTTTGAACAGACGAATGACCCCGGTTTCGCGCACCTGCCCGAAGCTTTTGTGGACCACCGACCGCATGTCGCCCTTGTGATCCTCGTTCGGACCGAACACATTGAAATATTTCAGCCCGACAATGCGGTCCAAAAATCCGGCGCGTCGGGCGTGCAAATCGAACAGATGCTTTGAGTAGCCGTACATGTTCAACGGGCGCAAGGTGTCGAGTCTGGCATCATCGTCGGCCATGCCCGCCGCGCCGTCACCGTAGGTCGCGGCGGAAGACGCATAGACGAAGCGGGTCCGGTTCGCGAGCGACCACGCGGCCAGGTCCTTGGTGAATTCATAATTGTTGCGGATGAGATAGCTGGCGTCGCGCTCGGTGGTGGACGAACACGCACCGAGGTGCAACACGAAATTAAATTTCCCCAGCGCGCCGTTTTGCAATCGCGGCAGCAACTCGTCGGCCTCGACATAATGGGCGAAGCGCAAAGGCGTGAGATTGCGCCATTTCTCGTCCGTGCCGAGGCGGTCGCAAACGACGATGTGTTCGCAATCGCAGCGGTTGAGCGCCCAGACCAGCGCGCTGCCGATGAAACCCGCGCCGCCGGTGACCAACACCCGCGCGTCGGAAAAGTCGTTTGGATTCATGGATTTTACCACCCCAGCACATGCGCGAAAATCAGCGGCGCGACGATGGTCGCGTCGGATTCGATGATGAAACTGGGCGTGTTCACCCCCAGCTTGCCCCAGGTGATTTTTTCGTTCGGCACCGCGCCGGAATAACTGCCGTAGCTCGTGGTCGAGTCGCTGACCTGGCAGAAGTAACCCCAAAGCGGCACGCCCGTGCGGCCCAAATCCTGATGCAACATGGGCACGACGCAAATTGGGAAATCGCCCGCGATGCCGCCGCCGATCTGGAACATGCCCAGCGGACTTTTCCTGGTCGTGCGCGTGTAAAACTCCGCAAGCCAGGTCATGTATTCAATGCCGGTACGGATGGTATGAACATTCTTTACCTCACTGCGGATGACCGCGGCGGCGTACATGTTGCCGAGGGTTGAATCCTCCCAGCCGGGGACAACGATGGGCAGATTTTTTTCAGCGGCGGCGAGCATCCAAGAATCCTTCGGGTCAATTTGATAATATTTTTTGTATTTGCCGCTGCGGAGCACCTGATAGAAAAATTCGTGCGGGAAAAACCGTTTACCTTCCCCGTCGGCGGCCACCCAGACTTCGAGCATGGCTTTTTCCATGCGGCGCATGGCCTCGCCTTCGGGAATGCACGTGTCGGTCACGCGATTCAGGTGGCGCTTGAGCAATTTCTCCTCCTCGCGCGGCGTCAGATGCCGGTAATGCGGCACGCGCTCGTAATAATCATGCGCCACCAGGTTGAACACGTCCTCCTCGAGATTGGCGCCGGTGCAGGTGATCAGATGCACCTTGTCGCGGCGGATCATCTCGGCCAGTGACAACCCCAATTCAGCGGTGCTCATGGCGCCCGCGAGACAAATCATCATGCGCCCGCCACCATCCAGGTGCGCGCCGTAGGCGCGCGCGGCGTCCACCAGCGTGGCGGCGTTGAAATGCCGGTAATGATGCCGGATAAAACGGGAGACCGGTCCGCCGGCTGGCTGGCGCTGCGCTTTTTTGTTCATAGGTGAATTCTGAAAAATTCCGCGTTGCCCCACGATACAAATGTTTGCGCGGTTGCCAACCCTAAATTCAGAACCAGCCGGGAGACTTGAGTTTTTTTGCGACGCGCGGTTTACGTCGGATTCGAAAGTGCCATCGGAGTTATTGCACAATCACCAAATTCGGCTGGACCATGGAGAGTCCGCCCTGAACGTCATCACGGAATTGGGCACCCACGATGACATTGTTGGTGCAGGTGGTGTTATTGACCCGGAAAGCGGCGCTGCCGCACTTGCTGGCGATGAGGTTGGTGAAGGCGTTGCGGACACACTCCGTTCGGGGAGCCGGTTGCCAGCCCCGCAGGGTCTGCCGCTCGGTGTGTGCCATGAAAACGCCATAGTGGTGGCTGTCCTGGATGGAAGTATTGTAAAATTGATTATCGCAACTGGCGCGCATGAAAACACCGAGATCGTTGGCCACCAGCACGGCGTTGCTGATGACGTTGTGGTTGAAAGCCAGGTCCAGCGAT
>Ga0187851_10005180_pt1 | contig 10448 bp, 9 predicted proteins | sample June2016WEW_6_10_FD_132997 | JGI IMG/M metagenome (GOLD analysis project Ga0187851, IMG submission 132997) | Peatland microbial communities from SPRUCE experiment site at the Marcell Experimental Forest, Minnesota, USA - June2016WEW_6_10 | ecosystem: Environmental > Terrestrial > Soil > Wetlands... | reverse complement strand
TCCTTTGCTAAAGATTCGATATTTTCGGGTATATCAGTCGATGTAAGTAATAGTGTAAGTAAATCCTTAACTCGGCTAGAATTTAATTTACCGTCAATCATTAGGTTGTATATATCATTAAAAATACGTTGTTTAATTGTTAAATCTTTGTATGTCAATCTATCATCGCGTTTATGTAGTGGAATTTCGACATTAACTTGCCAATTAGCAAAACAACCGGCTTTCTTGGAGTCGTCCATGGCAGATTCAATTAATTTCATATATCCTGCTTTGTCATTATCGGCTTCGGCATCCAGAAGTGTTTCAATATGGGCTTGATCAATGCCAAGTTTTTTTAGACGTGATCGCCATTCAATTGGCATGATTGGTAATTCTTGACGAATTTTATTTATAAAATCTTCTTCAATTACAATTGGCGGAAGATCGGGTTCAGGAAAATAACGATAGTCATGTGCTTCTTCCTTGCTACGTTGGCTAATTGTTTGTTGTTTTTCTTCATCCCAGCCAAGTGTTTCTTGAATAATTTTCTCACCTGATTCAAGCAATTCGATTTGTCGATCAATTTCATACTCAATCGCTTTTTCAACTGCTCGAAATGAATTTAGGTTTTTTGTCTCTGTCCGAGTCCCTAAATTATCATCTTTACTTACACTAACATTGACATCAAATCGCATATTGCCGTAATAAAGGTTGGCGTCTGATACGCCAGCAAATTTCATCCCTAAATATAGTTCTCGGACATAGGCTCTAGCCTCAGCTGCCGAGTGCATATCTGGTTCTGAAACAATCTCCAGCAATGGAGTGCCAGCACGATTAAGATCTACTAGACTATAATCCGTATCTGATGGATGAGTGTTTTTACCTGCATCTTCTTCTAGGTGAGCTCTTGTAACTCCGATTATTTTCTCAACACCGTCAACTTCAATTTTAATAAAACCTTTGCCAATTATGGGTTGAGCATATTGAGTAATTTGGTAACCTTTGGGCAAATCGGGGTAAAAATAATGTTTTCTATCAAAAATACTGTAATGCTCTGGGGTTGTCCCGAGTACGAATGCGGCTCTGGTTGCCAAGTGAATAGCCTCTTTATTTAATACCGGCAATGAACCTGGAAGTCCAAAACAAATATGGCTAACGAGTGAATTAGGCGATGCTTCACGCGCATCATTATTAACCCCTGAGAATAATTTTGTAATAGTCTTGAATTGAACGTGGCACTCTATGCCAATAGTTGGAATATATTTCGCTTTCATATCAACTCTTGCCATGACTATAATGCCCTCAGGTCTTTTAATGCTTGCCGGAAGCCAACAAGTGCCGCTCTGACATCTTTTTGCCGAAGTTTAGCGTCAGTTTCATGAACAATTTTATTCCGCAGCTTATGACCAAACCAGACAGAATCATTGTTAGTAAAGGTGTGCTGGGCAGAGACTAATCGTTCTCCCATAGTTTTACCTTTAAAATGTGATTTTTTTAATGCTTCATCTAGTAACTTATCAGCATCAATAATAGCTAAGGCCCAGGTTGCCCGGTTAGCGCATAATTTTTGTAATTCTTGCCAGCGTTTTTTAAAGTATTCGACATTAAGCGTACGGGGTCGATGCTCTAAAATTATAAATATAATCCCAATGACTACTACCAGTATTACCACAGCAATGATTTCGCGGGACAAATTCATTTCAATAACCCTTCAAATGCCAAGGCTAGTGACAATAATTGGCGATCATGTTTTTGAGGCGCCATAAGTTGAAGACCAACTGGTAGTTTGTGGCTCATACCTGCTGGGACACTAATAGCTGGAATGCCCGTAAGATTTGCGGCAACCGTCATTATGTCTGACAGATACATCTTAAGAGGATCATTGGCATTTTGCCCAATTTTAAAGGCCGTGGTAGGGGCGACTGGTCCTAATAAATAATCAACTTCTTTAAATATTTCATTAAATTCATTGATCAGTTTAGTTCTAACGGTCTGCGCTTTCTTATAATAGGCATCATAATAACCACTACTCAATACGTGTGTGCCAATCATAATTCTTCGCTTGGCCTCACGACCAAAACCAATGGAACGGGATTTAATATAACTTTCTTCCAGTGAAGTGGCTTTAGGATAGCTATAACCAAAACGTTGTCCGTCATAGCGCGATAAATTACTACTCAATTCCGCCGGACAAATAATATAATAAACCGCCAGCGCGTTAGTTACAGATGGCAAGCTAACAGTTTTTATGTTTGCCCCTCTAGCTTGGCAAGCAGTAATTGCTTTATTAATGATATCTTTAACACCAGGGTCGACACCTTGTCCCATATATTCTTTAACTATGCCAATTCGGGCAGCTTTTAGCTCGCTAGTCAACTCAGTATAGCTTGTATCATCTCGCTCGATCATAGTACTGTCCAATTGGTCAATTCCAGCAATAATGTCCAGGACTAAAGCCGCATCATTCACAGTATTAGTCAGTGGACCAATAACATCCGTGCTGCTAGCCATGGCAATTACACCGCTTCTAGATACTAAACCATAAGTTGGCTTATAGCCGACTACTCCGCAAAAACTCGCTGGCTGGCGAATTGAACCGCCAGTATCTGTGCCAAGCGCAAACGGCGCCATTTCTAAAGCTACAGCGGCGGCCGAACCACCAGAACTACCTCCGGGGACCCGATTTTCATCAAACGGATTTTTGGTTACCATAAAATCGCTGTTTTCGGTGCTTGCTCCATGGGCGAAAGCATCGAGATTGGCTTTTGCCACACAAATTGCACCTTCTGCTTCCAATTTATTAATCGCAGTGGCCTGATATGGCGCCATAAAACCTTTTAAGATATTGCTAGCGGCAGTTGTTTCATCGCCGAACACCAAAAAATTATCTTTAGCAATGAAGGGCACTCCAACTAACCGGCCTTTAATTTTGCCAGCGGCTAATTTCTTATCAATTTCAGCTGCCTTTTTTTGAGCGGCATCATCTAGAGTTGTGATAATAGCTTGGTAAGACTTTTTATCAGCAATTGTTTTTAACGACCGTTGCACTAGTTCGGTAGCAGTTGCTTTACCGCTTTGCACGTTAGCTGTAAGTGTTTTTAAATCAGGCCATTGATTCATAGAATACGTTTAACCTTAATCTGATTATCAACGACAGCTGGAACATTTTTTAATAAATCAGCAGGTTTATAACCATAATCTATCACGGTGTCTTCGCGGGTAACGTTTACTAAACCAGTTACTTGGTTGGTAGGCTGCAAGTCATCAACGGGTACATCTTGTAATTGTTCAACGTATTTTAATATTTCATTTAATTCGGACTGATAGCGGTCAATTTCCGATTCATCAATCTCAAGTCTTGCTAAATAAGCCAACTTTAATACATCTTCCCGCGTAAGTTTTGCCATTTCCAGTAAGTATACCACCGTGAGCAGGCTTAATCCATGATACCAGTTGGGTGATGTTTTAGTATTTAATCAACTTGCAGAATTTTTTAGCTTGGTATTTACTTCTTCAATAATGTCTCTTAACTCAGCAGCTTTTTCAAATTCTAAATTCGCGGCGGCCAATTCCATCTGGCCAGTTAAATCCTTAATCAGTGACTTATATTCATCTTTTGGAATGGCTTTTAAGTTAAGTCTCGCGGTTTTAGCGTCTTCTGGCAGATCGGGCCGTAACCGATTTTCAACAGATCTAATAATTCCGGTTGGAGTAATACTGTGTTTTAAATTATACTGTCGTTGAATTTTACGGCGACGGTTGGTTTCACTAATTGTTTGCTTCATGCTTTCGGTAAGTTTATCGGCATACATGATTACACGACCGTCAGCGTGTCGAGCAGCCCGTCCGACTGTCTGGATAAGCGCCTGTTGGCTCCGCAGAAATCCTTCTTTATCAGCATCTATTATAGCCACCAAACTTACTTCTGGAAGGTCAATCCCTTCTCGCAATAAATTAATTCCAACTAAAACATCGTACTTGCCAAGCCGTAAGTCCCGGAGAATATCTGTTCGGTCAAGTGTATTAATGTCACTATGAAGGTACGACACTTTTATTTGTACTTCAGCCAGGTATTCAGCCAAGTCCTCGGCCATCCGTTTTGTTAAAGTTGTTATTAAAACTCTTTGGTGTTTCGCAACTGTTGATTTGATTTCAGCTATTAGATCATCAATTTGCCCTTCAATCGGACGGACGTCGATTTTAGGATCTAGTACGCCCGTTGGACGGATTACTTGTTGAGCTGGCTTTGGGCTGCGGCTTAATTCATAACTAGCCGGGGTAGCGCTGACATAAACAACCTGATTGATGTGTCTTTCAAACTCAGTAAATGTTAGTGGCCGGTTATCTAGTGCACTTGGCAAACGAAAACCATAATCCACCAATACTTCTTTTCGAGCCCGGTCGCCGTTATACATTCCGCGTAGTTGCGGCATGGTCATGTGAGACTCATCAATAAACATCATAAAATCGTCTGGGAAATAATCCAGCAAGGTCGCTGGTTGCTCGCCAACCTCACGATTTGTCAGATAACGACTATAGTTTTCTATGCCTTTCACAAAACCTGTTTCTTGTAGCATTTCAAGATCAAATCGTGTTCGTTGAGCTAATCGCTGTGCTTCTAATAATTTATTCTCTTTTTTGAATTGCTTTAAGCGTTGATCAAGTTCAAGCTCAATCTTGCCTAGTGCAATATTGAGTTTTTCTCGCGGCGTTACATAGTGTGAACTAGGAAAAATTGTATAACTGTCAAGTTGTGCCAATACCTCGCCAGTTAAAGGATTAATTCTGATGATTCTCTCGATTTCATCACCAAAAAACTCAATTCGGTAGGCAAGTTCTTCGCTAGCGGGGAATACATCAACCACATCTCCATGGGCCCTGAAAGTACCTCGATGAAAATCAATATCATTGCGTTGATATTGAATGTCCGTAAGGTGTCTTAAAAATTTATCGCGCATACGACGTTCGCCACACGTGACAGTAATTGCCAAGTCACCATAATCCTCAACCGAACCAATCCCATAAATACAGCTTACGCTAGCAACTATAATGACATCTCGCCTTGACAATAAAGCATCAGTTGCGCCGTGGCGAAGACGGTCAATTTCCTCATTTATGTCACTGTCTTTTTCAATATAGGTATCGGTCCGCGGGATATAAGCTTCTGGCTGATAATAATCGAAATAGCTGACAAAGTAATGGACCGCGTTATTTGGGAAAAAATTACGGAATTCATTATAGAGTTGGGCGGCAAGTGTTTTGTTGTGACTTAAAACAAGAGTCGGACGCTGGATATTTTGTATTATATTAGCCATCGTAAAAGTTTTACCAGAACCCGTTACACCAAGTAGTACTTGATTTTTTTCGTTGTCAACAATCCCTTTGCTAAGTTGAGCAATTGCCGACGGTTGATCGCCAGTTGGTTGGAAGTTACTTTTTAGTTGAAAGTTTTGCACAATCCAATTGTAGCAAGGATCGGATTAGTAATTATTATTTCATTAGTTATTGATATAGTTCGCCGTATTTGGCTCGTTCTTTATCAAGGTACTTTGTAATATCAGTAATTAATTGTGTGGCGTTGTTTGAAAATAGAATTTCTACACCATCTCTTTCCTGTCCAGCAAGTTTAATTAGAGTTTTTATTTCGTTACTTACGCCTCCAGCACCTTGGAGAAAACCAATTGGCGTGCCGGTTTCTACGGCCACCGTAAATTCGTGAAGTGTACCTAACCTTCCACCAATACTGATTACTGCGTCGGCTGAGTTAATTAAAAGTGCGTCGCGGCCGACATAATGTAACCCTGTAAACAAAATTACATCGTAAGATTTAGTTGGAAGTCGGTATTTATAGACATGCTCAATTTTGGAAGCCGCTGGACTTAAACCAATACTCATAATGCCACCGGCAGCTTTATAGGCTTGGGCAGTACAATCTGGGATTCCGGTTGTGGCACCAGAAAGTAAACTATGACCAGCTTTAGCGATTGCTGTTCCTGCTGCTATAGCTAGTTGCTTACCTTCAGCAACACTTTCACCTTTGGCTGCTCCAGAAATACATATCTGATACATTCTATCCCTCCCCGATTGATGCCATAACTGGTTCTTCGACTAGTTCACCGCTAAAGCGATGCAATGCTAATTCCAAGTTTTCTTGGCTTAAATATCTCGAAAATAATTCACACCACATTCTATCGCGCATATATCCTAAAATTCTTTGCCCAAATGGTAATTTATTGGCAACACTAATAGCCACATCCAACATATTTAGTGATACTGGCTGGTTATTTTTCACTAAACCCAAACATGCTGTATCTTGCCAGAACTCGAGTTCTGGCATTGCTTTAACAAGAGCTGATTCCGCCCGAGCTAACTGAAGATCTTCGGCCTGAACATGTGGTTCAAAAATTTCGGGGTGATCGTTTAAGCCATGCTTGTCATAATAATAATGAATTACGCGCCAGGGTAAAGTTCGACCAAATATAACTGATGAGGTAAGCGGTTCTTTGTGCGCATATTGACTTACTAAAACGCCAAAATTAGTTTTTACTTGTTGCAATTTAAGAAACGCGCTGCAACGACGAATGTCATTAATACTTTCGATTACAAATAGCGTGCTTGTGATAGCATATGCCGGCAAGTCTACTGTTGTAGGCATTACAATAATAGCGCCTAATTCTTGAAATGCCGAACTTGTCTGTTTGTTATTTGCCACAAAGTCAGTTGCTATTTTTCTCCAAGCTTTAGACTGCGGATAATACAACGACATTTTTCTGGTTTCAAAGTTGCTGGGTTGTAGTTTTTTATATTGATTCAAAAATTTTGTTTGCCATTCGCTTGATTCATAAATAAAGGCGGCGGCATAGATTTGAGCCACAACCTCATGCTTAAGCATAGAGTCGCATGAACGATAACCAAGTGCTTGCATGGCTTTTAAGGGTGGAGTGGTTTTCAATAATTTTTTAGCAACTGCTAAACGCAACGCAAAACAACTTTTAGGAAAATGTAACTTTTCAATAAATTGCTTTAAAGTAACCATGATTTCAGGCGGAGTAGCTGTATTGCTCAGGTTTAACTTTAACCGTAACAGGTGGTCGTCATTAATAAGTCTTTGCTGCAGAGATACATATAATTCTTCTGGAGTTGTATCGATTGGATCTAAGCCTAGCTGCCGAAGTTTATCTTGAACTTGCTGTAATATCTCGGTAGATAACGTAATGTCGGCCGCAGGAGATCCATTTGTTTGTTCCAGTCTACGTAAACTAAGCTGAAACTCTGGTTCATGGGCTCCTAGTAAATTTGAAAGAATGCGCGTCATTGCTTACAGATTATCATAAGCACGTTAAGTGAGTAAATTGCAATCTAGAAACGTTCTGGTTTATACCACTCTGGTGCCTTACGTAAATACTCATCTAGCTCTGATTCGGTTAATAATCCCGCTTGAGTACCGATTTTTTGGACAACACTCATGGAATTAATTGGGGCCCATTGTAGTGCACCTTCAATGGTGTTGCCCTTTATTAGTGCCGCTACAAAAGTTGAAGCAAAAGCATCACCGGCACCTGTTCTTTCATACGGCGGAGCAATATCTGGATATAGGGGCATCTTGAAATGATTTGTACTATCCGAAGCATAAGCCCCAGCAGGTCCATCAGTAATAACTACAATGCGCGGACCAATCGCATGAAGATGATTGAGTAAATCGTTTATATCATCGTGATTACCGCCACCAACCGTCACTGCCTCTTCGCGGTTTAGAATCAATACTTCACATCGTTTATAAAGCCTGTGTAATCTTTCGGCTCCGGCTTCCATTTGAAAAGTCCCGGGTTGAAAAGCAAGTTTTACGTCTGGGTTTTGGTCAAGCCATTCAGCAACTTGATCATGGAACTGAATACCCTGCTCACTTATTGAAGTAAAATATGCCCAGCGTGGTTGCTCATAATGTCTTAGATGCGGCCAGTGATAATCATATTCTTCGTGTTTAACCAGAATCGTACGCTCATCTTTATACCAAAGCACAAAGTGATAATTACTTTTTTTACCAGGATTAATTCTGACAAAACGTGTATCAACCTTATTGGCTCCGAGCGCGTGTATAATATCCAATCCGTATTTATCGTCGCCAACATTAGTTACACAACTGCTTTTTAATCCCAAACGAGCAAAAGCCACCGCGGCGTTACTGGCATTGCCAGCCCCTTCCACAACAACGCTTTTTTCAAACGGCAATTTAGCTGCAAAATGCATTGCCAACCATTGACCCTGATCATTAGTGTAAGTAATGGCTTGATCGTCAAATAACTTAACAAAAGCATCTATTGCCACATCGCCAATACTTATTACATCAAGTTGGCCTTCGGCTGGAGTGGTTTGCGGAGATGTCCCACCAGAATCATTCATGCTAATGTTTATCTTGACACATGATTAGTTGACATTCAACCAATAATTGCCTTACCAGCTGAATTAAAGTCACGTAATTTACTCTCTACGACTTCCTGAACAGCTGTGATTACATTGGGCAATAATTTCGCTACTGAATATTCATCCGGATTATCGCGTAAAACTTGCTCTAGTGTTTTACGGTAGACATATCGCATATCTGAATTAATGTTTATCTTAGTCACGCCGATTTTTATGGCATCCATAAAATAATGTCCGGGAGTATCGCTGCCGCCATGTAAGCTTATATTACAATCAATCTTACTTCTGATACGTGCCAGTAAATCAAGATCAAGAATTTTTGGTACCGGATATTTCCCGTGTAAATTACCAATTTGAACAGCAAAAGTATCGATGCCAGTTTGAGCCACAAAATCTGCTGCCCCATCTGGTGTAGTGTTGTATTTTTTTACTTCTTCGTAATCAATCGGTTCGGTATGTAAATTAGACGATCCCATAAAGTAGCGTTCTTCAGCCTCTACTAGTGCACCGGTTAGTTTAGCATAAGCAACAATCTCTTTTGTCTTAGAGATAATTTCTTCTCGAGATGCATCATGGTTGGCTTGTGAAATATCGATATGGATAAATTCAAAACCGGCTTCGATCCCAGCTTTTGCAGCCTCCACGCTTGGACTATGGTCAAGATTAATATATATCTCCAGGCCATAATCATTTTTAAAGTTATCAACCATATCCCGGACATTATCAAGCCCAATAGTGTCAACTTCGCCTTGACTCAATTCAACTAAAATCGGGGCCTTCATATTAACCGCCGCTTGAGCTACGGCCCGGAGAGTCGGTTCGTCGTCTAGGTTAAAAGCTCCGAAAGCAAATTGATCAGATCTAGCTCTAGCAATGGCATTACGAGCCTTTTGGCAGTTCTGGCGCATTTCTCGTAAATTTAATGACATACTTCATCCTTTCCTATCAATTAATTCTTGAGTTGCTAAAACAATGTGATCTGCATCTAGGCCAAAATGCCTAAGCAATTCGTCAGGTTTACCTGATTCTCCAAAGTGATCTTTCATGCCTATTCGACGCATAGCAGTTGGACAACGTTCAGATAATATTTCGGCAACCGCACCACCTAAGCCTCCGTTTATTTGGGCGTCTTCAGCTGTAATTACGGCTCGTGTTTTTTTAGCGCTGGCAATAATTGTTTCAACGTCCAATGGTTTAATAGTGGGGACATTAATAACTTCTGCTGAAATGTGATGATGAATTAAGCGCTCGGCTGCAAGCAAAGCCTGATAAGTCATCGTACCGGTTGCGATAATTGTCACATCAAAACCTTCCAGAAAAACGAAAGCTTTACCGATTTCAAAAGGAGTCTCCGGTAAAGTTATGATAGGTGTAGTGTTTCTAGCTAAACGCATATAATTCGGACGTAAATCTGCGGCCATGGCTAAAGTAATCTTTTCGGCTTCAATTGAATCGCATGGCACTAGTACTACCATATTTGGCAAAGCTCGCATTAAGGCTATGTCTTCAAGCATTTGATGGGTTGCCCCGTCGGGTCCGACGTTAACACCTGCATGTGAGCCGATGATTTTCACTGGACGATCGTTTAAACAAATTGTGGTTCTGATTTGCTCCCAGTTGCGACCCGGACTAAATGCCGCGTAACTTGATACAAACGGTATCTTCCCAAAAGCTGCCAGACCTGATCCTACGGTAATTAGATTTTGCTCACTAACCCCAACTTGTATAAAACGATTTGGGAATTCTTTAGCAAAAAGACTAATTTTAGTTGAATCGGTCAGATCAGCAGTTACTGCTACAACGTTTTTGTCACGTTTTCCAGCACTGAGCAACCCCCTACCAAAACCATCACGAATCGACTCAGTTTGTAAATCTTTTTTGGTAATATCAACTGTCAATAAATTCATTATTTCAGTCGACCTCGCTTTCTATTTTCCCTCTTAAGGAACGTAGTTCGCGTAGGGCCACTTTAGCTTGTTCGGCTTTGGGCGGCATACCTGCGATATCCGCCAAACCCGGTGGGTTACCATGCCAACGGTAATCATATT
>Ga0187851_10005177_pt1 | contig 10452 bp, 8 predicted proteins | sample June2016WEW_6_10_FD_132997 | JGI IMG/M metagenome (GOLD analysis project Ga0187851, IMG submission 132997) | Peatland microbial communities from SPRUCE experiment site at the Marcell Experimental Forest, Minnesota, USA - June2016WEW_6_10 | ecosystem: Environmental > Terrestrial > Soil > Wetlands... | reverse complement strand
GCCCGCCAACGCCATTGGAGCAAAAACCGAAGCGCCGCCGGGCGTTACGCCTTCCCGTGCCTCTTGTGCTTTTTGTGATATTTTTTATGTTTGACCAGGGATGTTCCGGGTTTGGAGATTTCGCCCGCCTGGACCGGAGCGGCGACCAAGGCCCAGGAAACCATCCCGAGCAGCGCCAATGCAAATAGCTTTTTCATTATGTTCAAAGGCAACTTTTATCACATTGGCAGAGTAAAGAGTCCAGCCTTTTCTTGACGGACGCCAGGCTGGCTGGAGCTAATTATTTCCAGTCATGCTCTCCTTGGTGACTTCCGAGAGATGCTCCTTTTCGCGCAATCCCATATAAACCACGCCGCCGATCAGGCTCCAGAAAATGCCTTGCGCCGAGGCGAGCAGGGAGAGAGACAGGGCGGAGGTGCTGGGCACCGCGATGACCGCCAGCATGATGACAAAGAGATTCTCGCGCACGCCCAAACCATTCGGGGTGATGGGTAAGGAGGAAATGCAGAGAATAATCGGCACGATCAAGAGCAAAGCCGTGAAGGGAATGGTCTGGTGCAGACCCCAGCCCAGTACCGAAATCTGCACCACCCAGATAATGTTCAAGACCAGCGACAGCCCGACTGCCTTGACGAGCAATCCCGTCTCCCTGCCAAATTGCCGGCACGAATCCAGTGAGCGCTCCAGCAACTCGCCCTTGGGCAGGCGGCGCAAATAATGCCGCGCCCTGGGAAACCGCTTCGAGACCCCCCCCCAAAAGGCCAGGCTCAGGACGATGGTCAGCGCCGCGAGCATGACCAGGATAATCAGCCCCGGCACGGCAAATTCACGATTTTGCCTGAGCAATTGCAAATTGGGCAGCATCATCATGCCGGCGAAGAGCAGCATGGCCCACAAGCCAACCAGCCGGTCCACGAAGACCGTTGTGACCGCCTCCGTTTTCCGATGATGGGTCTCGCGCGCCGCGTAATAGGCCTTGATCAAATCGCCGCCCGTTGAACCAAGCAGGAACGAATTGAAGAACTGCGCCACAAAGGAAATGCGCGTCGCGCGCGATAGCGACAGTTCAAGCCCCTGCGCCTTCAACACAAACCGCCAGCGCACGACACCCAGCCATATCGCCAGCCCCACCAGCAGTAGAGAAAGCAGCAAAGCGCCAGGATGAACGAGATACAACGTGCGCCACAAATCCTGCGGCCCCTTGCTCCAGGCGAGATTCCATTGCTGTCCCCGGGACATTTGGGCCCAGCGCAATCCTTCCCGTTGCGCCCAGATCCGTCCTTCGTTGAGAAAGATGGAATGAAAAATCCACAGCAACAGCAGCAGGCACAATCCCACGCGCCACCCTGAGCTCCACCATGCTTTTAGACTCTTCATACGGCACCCCAAACCTGGTGGATATGCGCCACCCCTTTGACCACCTTATCAACAGCCAGGCTTGGGCTGAGTTCAAAGACCTTGATGTGCTCAGGCCTCACCATTGGTTTCAGAGCGGCGAAATCAATCGATCCTTCGCCCGGGGCGCAATGATCGCGTCCCGGAAACACCACATCATGAACATGGAAACCGAGCAACCGCGGCAGCATCGTTTCCAATTGCGCCCGATGATTGATGAACCCCAAGTTTTCCTTGATCTGCGCGTGACCGCAATCATGCCAGTACCCGATACCAGGACGGTTGAACTCGCGCAGCAGCATTTCAATGTCCCAGTCCAGGGGAAGTTCCTCCACGGCTTGGCGGTTCTCGATGCCCAACTTAACGCCGCGTTCGTCGGCCAGGCCGGCCAGCCGAGCCAGCATTTCACTGACAAATTGCGCGTGGCGCTCCTTCTTCTTCCGCCACGTTTCAATGACCTTCTCACACAAGGCGGAGTATTTTGGGGAGTCTTTCTGTCCATCCGCCACCTTCTCCAGTAGTTTGCCAGTGTACTCCTTCATCTCGATGCAGCCCAGGTGCAGGACAACCACCCTGGCCTTGAGGCGGGCCGCCGTCTCGATGGTCTTGACGGAATGTTTGTAAGCATTCTCCCGCTCGCGCTCATCCAGGGACGAAAACAGATACAGGTTCGGCGCGGCATGATTCATACCTATCGGCAACGGGCAAAAATTATGTAGCGACGAAATCTTGATTTCCCCGGCGTCCACCGCCTGGAAGATGCCCGGCAGAAGGCTGATGCGCACGCCGTGGCTCAACTCCGCCCACTCGAAGCCGAGCGAGCGGATTTCGAGCAGCATGGTCCGGCCGTCGGTGTGGCGGTGGGAATTCCAGCATGTGGAAAATGAATACATGGGCGGTAAAAAAAATGCCGGGCGCAGTGTTTTGACCACGCTCGGCAGTGAGAGTTCAAAAGGTTTTCACATTACATATCGGCGTAGCGGGCGCTCAACATGGCGGAAAAGCGGGCCGCTTTCATTTTGCGGCGCTTTCGCTCGCTGGGTTTCTCAAAATGCCGATGATTGCGCACTTCCTTCAACGTCCCTTCGCGATCGATCTTTTTCTTCAACCGCCGCAACGCCTTATCGACTGGCTCGCCTTTTTTTAATCTAATTTCTGTCAAAAATTCTCACTTCCTCTCTCGGGTTCACGGCAAATTTCTGCACCGTGTTAAGATGAACCTTTAGAATGCTGTCTCCCTGTCGCGGTGTCAACAGCCAAAAACAGGCCAAATTGCTTTACATTCGCCCGCCAACCGGCGATTTTAGGCGTTTTTATGACCGATACAAATTTAGCCTTGTGGGGAATGATCGTGGTGCCGGTTGGATTGGCGGTTTGCTTTGGCCCGGCTCTTTTGGTCTGGCTGCGCGATGAACTGCGCGCCGGCGCCGCCGAAAAAAAGCAAAAGCAGGATGCCGAAGGCTGATGCGGCGACGGTGGCTGGCGTGGCGGCGCCCCTCCCCGCGCCTATTGTTCGGGCAGCAACAGCCAGATGGACCCGGTGTTGGTCTTGGTCACAAAATATCCTCCCACATTGGTCGTGTTTTGCAGCATGGCCCCATAACCCCGGTTGGTTGCCCTTCCATCGCCATTGCCGAAGGTGATTTGCAGCAAGCCGGTGTTCAGATTGATCGTTCCCGTCAATGTGTTGATGGGAGCGCTTAGAGCGTTGACCAGCTTATCAGGCGGTTCGATGGCCACCGTGTAGTCGAGGTTCAGGCTGGCATTGGAAATGGCCAGGGTGCTCGACGGCGGCAGTGTGATGACGCCGGGATTTGTCCAGAGCGAGTCTGCCGTTGACAGCATATTGGTAAATCCGTCGGGGAACAGAAGGCTTGGATGCGCCGGGACTTCCTTAATCCATATCAAATCGGTCGCCGCGTTGGTGTTGTCCAAGTTGGTAAGGTTGATCCAGCCGAACAAGAACCCGGTTTTGTCGTATAGGCTGACATAAACGGGCACATCATTAGACTGCGACGCCGGGACGGTTTGATTGAAGGTTGTGCCATCGGCCAGGCCGCCGCTGAGCGTGACGGCCCCCCCGTGCTCGGCGATCAAGGCGTAACCATAGCCGGTGGGAATCGTCGTGGTCGATGCTGCATTGGACGGCGGGGCCATCAGGAGCGTGTAGTTGGATGTGCCGTGGGTGGCGACGGCCAGATCGGCCCATAGATAAGCGTTGGTCGGCCACGCCGCGTTGCTCACCGTCCCGGTAATGATGCCGTCGCCGTTGGTGTCCAAGTCCATGTCCAAAACCAGCGGGCCAAGCGCCTTGGGGCGGGCCACGACGTAATTGCTCAGGTGGCCGTAGCCGTCAAAGGCGCCGCTGAGTCCATAATTGCCGCCGGCCACGAGCAAGTTGCCGCTAAATGCGCCTCGCTGGCCTACAGCCAGGTTTCTGAGCATCCCGGCTGATTCGAACGCGATTGCGTTCGTGTAGATCGCGTTCGTCGAGACTATTTCATTGGTTCCAACCGTGTTTGTGACCAATTCGTTGGTGGCCAATTCCTGCGCGTAAAAGAGGCCGTTAAAAGTCCCGTGCAGTCCGGGTTGCGGGAAAATATTTGTGACAAATACGGCTTGGATGGCCGTATTGGATTCCATGATAAATCTGAGGGTGTTGCCATTGGCGATGTTGGTCGCGGAGGCGTTTGCATTCGTCCAATTGGCCAGCAGCGAGAAGGAGGCCGGCGTGGCCACCAGCGTGTATGGTTGCCCGATGTACAACGACGCGGTGTTGGTCGGGGCCACCCCGTTCTTGAGGGCGAAATGGTTGGTGACGGTGCCGCTCCCGCCGTTGCTTACGATGGTCAGGCTGAAGGGAGAGGGAACCTGATAGACGAAGTGCCGGGCGAGAATGGGGGAAACTTTGCCGGAGTAATTCACGGCTTGCACAGCCAGGATATTCGTGCCCGGCCACGGCACATTGGTGATGGACCAAAGTTTTGTGACTGGGCCGCCAAAGTTGGTGGTAATATTGGTGGTCAGGATCGCGTAGTTGGACATGACGTTGATGGTTGGAGTCAGGCCGGCGTTGATATTGGTAATCCAATATATGACATTGGTCACTTGCGCGTTGTCGGTGGCGGTTCCTCCGATGACCAGCGATGTATTGGTCCGGGCATTGGCCAAGGGAGCCGAAATCGTGATGGTGGGCCGCATATTGTCCTGCACGAGGGTCAAACGCACCTTGGCGCTCGTCTTTACGCCATAGTCAACGGAATTAAAGCCATTGGAGACGACCACCCAGTAGGTGCCTTCATTCTCCGTCAGGGCCGGGTTGAGGGTCAGGACGTTGTTCGTGATGAAAATGTTGCCGCCCTCCAGGTTCGTCAGGGTGACGGCGGTCAAGGAGTTGCTGCTGAACAACCAGTCATAGTGGTAACCTTGCGGGTAAGGCCCGACGTTCGCAGAAAAGGTAACGATTCCTCCCACGGCCCGACCGAGTTGGCTGACGGGCTGCTTCAGGATGACCGGCGGATTGGTCAGGATCAACAGCATCGCGGTAGCGTTGGTAGTGGCGTTTGATTCCAAAAGAGAAGGGCTGAGGAGAACGGTGTATTGTCCTTCATCTGCAATGGTGATGTTGCGGATCGTCAGGACATTGCTGGCGGTGCCGGAATAATTGGCGCTGTCAAAAATATTAGTGCCGTCGAGTTGCCATTGGTAACCAAAGAGCGCAGTGCTGGTCGCAGCCACCATAAACGTGGTTGTCTTCCCTACGCCGATCAGGTTGGTCCCGGGACCGTTGCTGGTGATCGTTGGCGGCACGACGTTGTTCGAGACGGTAAAGACGTTGACCTCAAAGGCACCTGCACTGGTCGGCGTACTGCGGTCCTGGAGCACCTCGTCCGTGGCAGGGAAAGAAGCGCCTGGCACGCCTGGCACGAAGGCTGCGGCAGGGCTGGTGTTTGTAATCTGCAGAGTCCCCATCGGTTGTGAGGCCCAGGGCCCTCCGATGAAGGCCGCACCAACGCGGGTCAGCCCGGAATTCAGAAGGGGATTGGCATTGAGTTTGGTCGTTGGATTGATTGCGCTTCTGGCCGGGCTGGCATCCGAACTGACGTTGTAACCGGCATCGGTCACTCCGACCGCGTTTTGAGCAGGGGTCTCGTTGACGGGATCGTACGACAATATGCTTGCGCTGAGAACAAAAACACCCGCCGACCGATAAAGGAGAGCGCCCGACACGGGGCCCAAACTGCTCGTTATCAGAGAACCGTTGGTGCCGCCGTTGCCTCCAAATGTAATATTGGTTGCCACGGTGCAGAAGCTCATTTGTGTCAGATTTGCGCCACTCCACACTGCGCCGCCCTGGGCCTCGCCGCCTGTGCCCCCAACCGCGGTGGGTAGCGCGCTCCCCCCCCCGGTGCCGCCGAAGCAGGCATTCGTGTAGAAAATGGTATTCTGGATCCAGGCGCCAGGAACACCGTCGGCAATAAACAAGGCGCCGCCCAGGGCTGAACTGCCTTGGAGGCCGTTGGTGCCGGTCAGGTCGGAATTCGTTTCCATCATGCCCGCACCGCCAGCTACCGCAAAATTATCAACGAAAAGGCAATTCGTAATATAGAGCGAACCGCTCGCAAAGGCCGCGCCGCCCGCGGATACTCCGCCGAATCCCGCCCCGCCGCCGGCTCCCTCCAGCGGGGGACCGTTGGTGGCATAAACTCCTCCTGAACCACCGGGACCGGCAAAGCACTCGTTCCCGATGAATTCGGTCATATAAAAGATGTTGCTGGGCCCCGTGCTGCAAAGCGCCCCGCCATAAGCACTGCCGCCGTTGGCGCCGTTCCCGCCGTTGCCAACGTCGCCAAAGGCGTTGCCGCCGTTCCCGCCGTTGCCGGCTTCGGTAAAGTTGTTGCTCAGTATTGAATACGAAATCATCAGCGGCCCTGTGGTGTAAATGGCCCCCCCCGCCGCGTCTCCGCCCGACGTGCCATTGGTGCCATTGACGCTGGTGCCCATTGCTCCGCTGCCGCCATTGAGGCCGTTGGTGTTGGTCGCGTAATTGCCCGTTAGCACACAATTGCTGATGACGAGCGTTCCGTCATTGTAAATGGCGCCGCCATTAGTGCTGCCACCGTTGGTGAGGAGGAGATTGTTAAGCGTCAGCGACGCATTGGAAGAAACATGGAAAAAGCGCGTTCCGCCGTTGGTCCCGTTGCCCACGAACATGACGTAATTTGTCCCGGCGTCAATCGTGACGGCGTTCGTGATCTGGATGGTGGTAACCTGCGAGGTTGTCAGGCTGATGGTCACAGGGATGGTGCGCGAGTTGACCGGGTTGAAGTTGGTGATATTGGTGATGCCGCTGTTTAGCGCGCTGACCAGATCGTTGTAACCAGTGATGGCATTATTTTGCGCCGAAACTTGAAACGCCATACCAAAGCCAACAATCGACAACAAGGCCAAAACCTTTCGATGGGAAACGAATTTCTTCATGCACAACTCCATGTGGTTAATATTAGCACACCCGGGACTTTGAATGAACAGTAATTTCTTAAAGAATTCAGCATGGGCAATGGTGAAACTTTTTGATGAAGACGAGATGGCAAAGGAACGGCACCTTGCAGAGGCCCATCATCCACTGCATGCGGTTCCCGTTCAAAAAGCCGGTCCTTCGCATCAAATCGATTTGCGTCTCGAAATAGAATGGATGACGACATAAGGGTGAAAAAACCGCTATCGCAATCACAGCGAACCCTTGTTTCGGCTTCATGGCCGGATTATGGCGCAACCTAAACCTCGCTGTAAAGAGTAAATTATGGATGGGGCATGGTTTGACAGGACAATGTTTGTGTGTCTATCGGGTCTTTGCGACTTCATCATTCTGACTTCTTAATTTTTGCTGCCCCTTTCCTGCATTGCTTTTCCCTTGGCATTTTCGCAAAATCAGGGCCGAGAGGATGGGTTTGCTGAGTGTCTGAATTCATCCCCCCGCTATTATGAACATGATCAGCCCCAGGCGCCGTTTCGTCCCGCGTTGGTTGGCGCGGAGCGCCGCCCTTGGCGGGATGGCGCTGGCCCTCCTCGCCGCCGCCTCGCCGGATCCTGCCCAGCCGGACATCCGCCGCGACGCCGTCGTCCAAGCTGTCGAGAAGGTCATGCCCTGTGTCGTCAATGTCGCCACTGAGAGCGTGGTCGAGGCGCATAATCCCATCGAAGAACTGTTTTATGGCTCCCGGTCGCACAGCTCGCTCGGCTCCGGCGTTATTATTTCCGACGACGGCTATTTGTTGACAAACTTCCATGTGGTCAACCGCGCCAACCGCATCCAGGTCAAGCTGTCCGATGCCGCTGGCAGCGGGGTTTATGAGGTGCAGCACGTCTATGTCGTGACGCCCAAACAGGATGTCGCATTGCTTAAAATCATTCCGAAGAAAAAGGGGCAAAAATTCAAGGCCGTGCGCTTCGCCAAAAACGATGATTTGCTTCTGGGCGAAACCGTGCTGGCCCTGGGCAATCCCTTTGGCCTGGGCGAATCGGTCAGCCGCGGCATCCTCAGTTCCAAGAGCCGCGCCCCCGCGCGAGAGAATGAGGATCTGAGCATGGAAAACTGGCTGCAAACCGACGCTTTGATCAATCCCGGCAACAGCGGCGGCCCGCTCATCAATCTGCGTGGCGAGTTGATAGGCATCAATGTCGCCATTTTACAAGGCGCGCAGGGCATTGGCTTTGCCATTCCGATCAAGGAAGTGCGCGAGGCCCTGGCGGATCTGTTCAACCCCGAGACCGCCTCGCGCTGGTTTGGGGCGCGGGTGAGCGTGGATCCGCCGCTGGTGGTGCAGTCGGTCGAAACGAACAGCCCGGCCGCCGGGGCGGGGCTGCAAACCGGCGACACCGTCCTGCGCCTCAACGGCAGGGCGCCAGACAGCTTCATGGAGTTTAACCGCCTGCTGCGCGAGGAGCGGAAACTGGACTTCGTATTGACAGTGGAACGCGACGGCGAAGCGCGCGACCTCAAGGTATCGCTGGTTCCCTTTGCGGAAATTTTCCGCGAGTGGCTTGGAGCCGACCTGCACAACCTCACCCCCGATTTGGTGGACCAATTGGGACTGGGACGCCTGGGCGGAACAGAATCCGGCTTGTTCGTGGAGCGGGTCGAGAAGGACAGCCCGGCGGACGCGGCTTCGCTGTTTAAATATTGCGTCATTAACCGGATCGGAGGGAGCACGGTGCGAAACGACCTGGATGCCTTCCACGCCCTGGCGCAAGCTGGCCGGGGCAAAACAGTTGCGCTGTCGTATCTGGCGCCGCAAACGCGTGGCAACCTGATTTTAGGCTATCAAGAGGAGATGGCGAGGGTTAAGCTGCGGTAAGCAGGGCCGAAAGTCCGGCCAGGCGTGTCAATGCCCATGATGATTGAGGTTTCAAATCTAACCAAGCGCTACGCGGGAACCACCGCGGTGGCAGACCTGTCTTTTACCGTGGCGCGCGGGGAAATCGTCGGTCTGCTCGGCCCCAACGGCGCGGGCAAGAGCACCACCATGCGCATCCTTTCCTGCTTCATCCCTGCCACTTCCGGCGACGCCCGCGTTGCCGGGTTGGATGTTTTTGCCGATGCGGACGAAGTGCGCCGGCGCATCGGCTACATGCCGGAGAACAATCCGCTTTATCCGGACATGCGGGTGCGGGAGTATTTGAAATTTCGCGCGCGGCTCAAGGGCCTGGGCCGCAGCCGGACGCGGGAGAGGGTCGATGCGGTCATCGCGCAATGCGGGCTGGCGGAAGTCAGCAAGAGAATCATCGGCCAGCTTTCCAAAGGCTACCGCCAAAGGGTTGGGCTGGCTGACGCCCTGGTGCACGATCCGGAATTGATTATTCTTGACGAGCCTACCATTGGCCTGGACCCCAGCCAGATCCGGTCCGTCCGCCAGCTAATCAAACAATTGGGCCGCCGCCACACGGTCTTGATTTCCAGCCACATCCTCCCTGAGGTGGAAATGACCTGCAACCGCGTGCTGATTATGCGCGAAGGCAGGATTCTTGCGGCGGATTCACCGGACAACCTCCAGAAGAGCATGGGCAAAAACGGCCAGGTCATCACCGAAATTGCCGCGCCGCTGGAAGAATTAAAAACCTGTTGGGCGCAGATGCCGGAAATCGCCCACTACAACATCGCCGCGGCCGAGGGCGAGTATCATCGTTGCGCCTTGACCGCCGTCGGCGGGCAGGATTTGCGCCCTCTGATTTTCATCCTGGTCAGGGAACGGGGCTGGAAATTACGCGAGCTATCCCGCGTGCGCCATTCGTTGGAGGACATCTACATTCGGCTGACGCGGCCGGAGAGCGAGGAGGAAAAGTTTTGATGCAGGTTTATCGGACGCTGGCCCGGCGCGAGCTGGCCACATTCTTTTACTCATGGATCGGCTACATTGTCATTGCCGGCGCAGTCTTTTTGATGGGCCTGTGCTTTTACACCTTGCTGGACAAATTGCAGGGCGAGGCCATTCCCATGCCCATCACGGAATTCTTCTTCAACTTCTTTTTCTGGGTGATCCTGCTCTTCTCGGCCCCGATCATCACGATGAGACTGTTCGCCTTGGAAAAATATTCCGGAACATTTGAAACGCTCATGACGGCCCCAGTTGGGGACGTGGCGGTTGTGCTGGCCAAGTTCACCGCCGCGCTGATTTTCTTCATGATCATGTGGCTGCCGCTGCTGGGGTGCGTGCTTATTCTTCGTTATTTCACTCGGGGATCCAACCTGGTGGATCCGGGCACGCTCTGCAGCTCGTTTCTGGGCATCTTCCTCCTCGGCTCCCTTTACATGGCCATCGGCTGTTTTGCCTCGGCCGTGACCCGCAATCAAATCATCGCCGCGATGATCAGCTTTGCCATCGGGGCCGGCTTTTTTCTGTTGAGCTTTTTGGCGGACCAATTCGCCCTGCAACCCACCTGGTTGACACGGGGCCTGGATTGTGTCTGCGTCTGGCGGCAAATGCAGGAGTTCGCCCGCGGGGTAGTGGACACCCGCTACATCGTGTTCTACGTGACCTCGACGATTTTCTTTTTATT
>Ga0187851_10005176_pt1 | contig 10453 bp, 9 predicted proteins | sample June2016WEW_6_10_FD_132997 | JGI IMG/M metagenome (GOLD analysis project Ga0187851, IMG submission 132997) | Peatland microbial communities from SPRUCE experiment site at the Marcell Experimental Forest, Minnesota, USA - June2016WEW_6_10 | ecosystem: Environmental > Terrestrial > Soil > Wetlands... | reverse complement strand
CAAATGAATTATACATGAATTCACTGAGCTTGCCGGATAGCCGCCTGTTTCTGGACTGGCAAGGCTCCAGCCCCACCTCGCTTTATGTCGGCAATGCCGAAGGTCAATTCTCCTCTGAAAACTATGCCGGCTCGCCAGGAATCCGCAGCCTCAATAGTGGGGGCGGTTCGCCGGGGCCGGTCCCCGAACCTTCCACGCTGACGTTGTCGGCCGTGGCCGGGCTTGGCCTGATCCTGCTCCGTCGCCGCGAATTAACCCGCCGTTGATCTGAAACCACAACAAAGCACATAAATAACCATGAAAACAAACCTTCTCAAACTCGTCTGTGGCCTTGCCCTGTTCGGCGTGGCGGCAGCGGCCCCAGCGCAATCTATTTTGCAGGATGTATTCGCCAACAACGGATTTACCGATCCCATCGCCTCGCCGTATATCGGGAGCATGACCCTGACTTACGACGGCGCTGCCCTGGCTCCGAATACAACCTATATGCTGGCGGACATTCCCAACTACCAGTTTGACATCAGCCTCACTGGCTCCGACAACAACACGTACACCTTCAACAATGCCAGCTTGCTTGCCGGATCCGATGTATCCACCATTGAAATCATCGTCCTGTCATCCGGCGGCTTTTTATTTTCCAACAGCGCCGACATGCCAGTCAATACCCATGGCGGCAGCGCGGATTTTCTCAATGGTGACGGTTCTTTCCTGACCACCGCGCCGCCCGGTTTCCTGACTGGCGATCCCGCCGCGTTGGCCGGCGGATATTCATTTTACGTGCTCGGTTATAATGAAACCTCCGTTGCCATGGGAGACTACGGTGCCGGCATCGCCCCGGTCCCCGAACCATCCACACTGGCGTTGTCCGCCGTGGCCGGGCTGGGCCTGCTCCGGTTCCGTCGCCGCAAGTAACCTCACCGTTAATTTGAACCCGCACAGACCAAACAAATGAAACCGAAAATCCTTAAACTTGCCGGCGGCCTTGCACTGCAGGGCAGGAAATCAAACCCCGGTTTATTGAAAATCCTCGCTGCGGTGGTTTTGGCCTCGCTTCTGATGCCCCAAGCATCCGGGGCTCAGTCATTAGGTCCAGACGGGCTCTATTACCAGTGTTTCGTGTTTACCGGCGACAATCAGACATGGGCAGGCGCCTATGCCGAGGCTCTGACACAAACGTTGGATGTGGACGGCGTAACAGAATATGGCTATCTGGCCCCTGTCGCCACTTCAGATGTGTCTGACTTTGTGAATACCTTGATTCAGGACACTCCATATTGGGGGTCTTGGGCCATCGCCTGGAATGGCAACTACGTCAACAATGGAATTGTTTATGCAGGGGCTCAAGGAGAGATTACTGACACTTCCTGGATGAATTGGTCTGGTGGTTCAACTCCGGCGATTACAGTCGGGCAACCCGGCGACTACGGCGTCACAACAACCGGAGACGGTTACGGCTATGCTTGGCAAACAAGAGATCCATCATTCGATGGCATTGGCGGATATGTTGTTGCGTTTTCCACTACACCTATTCCCGAACCATCCACACCGGCGTTGGCCGGCTTGAGCGGGCTGGGACTGCTCCGGTTCCGTCGCCGGCAATAGTTGGCAGCCCTTACTTCAGCCGCCGCGGGCACCGTGGCGGCCGTTTTGTTTTCAGCCCCGACAGACAACCACAAGGATTGGCCCTTTCACGGATTGTCTTCTCATCCGGGAGAGAAAGGGCTTGCAAACCTGTGGCAACGGAAGAAAATCATTAGAATTGCTCACTTGGATCGCGAGCAAGAAGCGGTACTTAAATCAGAGCAATACTCAGAGCAATACGAACCCTTTTATGAACATCAACACCATCCCTTCACTCACACCAGCCTTGGTGACGCTGGCGGTCGGCTTATCCCTCAGTCAACCGGCCCGGGCGGAAGGCTGGGCCAACACCGGCTCACTCAACATCGCGCGCGAGAATCACACGGCCACGTTGCTGCCCAATGGCAAGGTCCTGGTCACGGGAGGAGCCAATAACAACAGCGGCGCGTACGTCTTTCCAACGAGTACCGAGTTGTACGACCCGGCCAGCGGAACCTGGACCACGACTGGCTCGCTCAACACTCCGCGCATTTCTCATACGGCAACGTGCCTGCCCAATGGCAAAATTCTCGCCGCGGGCGGACAATATTGGAATGGCAGCGCTTGGATTTGTTTATCCAGCACCGAGTTGTACAATCCAGTCAGCGGGACCTGGACTCCGACTGGCTCGCTGAACGCTGCGCGCTACTGCCACACGTCAACGTTGCTGCCCAATGGCAAGGTTCTCGTCGCAGCGGGCTGGAACGGCCCCGACAACAATCCGACAAACGGCGCCGAGATCTACGACCCGGCCAGCGGAATCTGGACCCCGACAAGCCCGCTCAACACCGCACGCTATTGTCACACGGCGACGTTGCTGCCCAATGGCAAAGTGCTGGTCGCCGGGGGCACCGGGGACTGGGACACCGGCTACAGCGCCTTGGCCAGCGCTGAACTGTATAATCCGACCAACGGAACCTGGACGGCCACCGGCTCGCTCAACACTGAACGCCAGTATCACACGGCAACATTGCTGCCCAACGGCCAGGTCCTGGTCGTGGGTGGAATGGACAACAACGGCGACATCCTGGCCAGCGCTGAACTGTATGACCCGGCCAGCGGCACCTGGAGCACGACTGGTTCGCTGTCCACCGAACGCCAGCAACACACTGCAACCTTGCTGCCCAATGGACAGGTCCTCGTCACGGGCGGCGTGGACTCCAGCGGCTATCCCTCAGGCAGCGCCGAACTTTACGATCCGACCAGCGGCACTTGGAGTTTTGCCGATTCACTTGTCAACATTGGACTCTCCTCTCACACGGCGACGTTGCTGGCGAACGGCAAGGTTCTGGTTGCCGGAGGCTATAGCGGCAGTGTTTCCGCCGGCGCCTTTCTTTATGATTGGCCCAGCGGGTCGTGGACCACGACCGGCTCACTCAACGCCGCGCGCGATCAGCATACGGCCACGTTGCTGCCCAATGGCAAGGTCCTTGCCGTGGGCGGCGCCAGCGGTCCGCTGTCCAGCACGGAGTTGTATAATCCGACCAATGGAATGTGGACCACGACCGGCGCACTGAACACCAAACGCCAATGGCACACGGCGACGCTGCTGACCAACAGCATGATCCTCGTCGCAGGGGGCTGGAACAGCACCGGCCACCTGGCCAGCGCGGAGTTGTATAATCCGGCCAACGGAACCTGGACAGCCACCGGCTCGCTGAACACGGCGCGCCGTTCTCACACCGCGACGCTGCTGGCCAATGGCATGGTCCTCGTCACGGGAGGCACCAACACGAGCGGATATCTGGCCAGCGCCGAGCTGTATAATCCGGGCAACGGAACCTGGACGGCCACCGGTCCGCTGCACACCGCGCGCGAATATCACACGGCAACCTTGCTGCCCAACTCCAAGGTCCTGGTCACCGGAGGCTGGAATGGCGGTGCTGTGGCCGGCGCCGAGCTGTATGATCCGGCCAGCGGGACCTGGACAACCACCGGTTCGCTGAACACCGCGCGCGAATATCACACGGCGACGCTGCTGCCCAACGGCCAGGTTCTGGTCGCCGGCGGATATAACGGCAGTTATCTGGCCAGCGCCGAATTCTACAATCCGGCCAGTGGGACATGGACCACGACCGGCGCCCTGAACACCACGCGCGAGTTTCACACGGCAACGCTGCTGGCCAACGGCAAAGTTTTGGTCGCGGGAGGATACAACGGCAGTTATCTGGCCAGCGCGGAGCTGTACGATCCGGCCACCGGAACTTGGGAAGCAACCGGCTCACTCAATACCCAGCGCGATTTGCACACGGCAACCTTGCTGCCGAACGGCAAGGTCCTGGTCGCGGGCGGGTATAACGGTGGCTATCTGGCCGGCGCGGAGCTGTACGATGTCGGGCTGGAGTTCACCAGTGCGTGGCAGCCGCAGATTGCCACCTTCACCTCGCCGCTCGCCGACAACGGTTGCCTGACCCTCACCGGCTCACGGTTCCGGGGAGTATCCGAAGGCTCCGCCGACAACGGCTCCCAGGATTCGGCGACAGATTATCCGGTGGTGCAATTGCGTCGTCTGGACAACGAGCAGACCGTGTTCCTGCTCTCGACGAATTGGCAAACCAATTCGTTCACGTCCGCACCAATCAGCGGGTTGCCCGCCGGCTGGACCATGGCAACGATGTTTGTCAACGGCATTCCCGGTCAGTCCAGTCTGCTGCTGATCGTCGCGGCGGGCGCGTCGCCAATCCCGATCATCCTGACCAACACGGTCAGGCTGTCCAGCGGCGCCTGCCGGTTCAGCTTTACCAACACGACGGGCCTGGGCTTTACGGTTTTGGCGGCAACGAATGTGGCGTTGCCCCTGAACAACTGGATGGTGCTGGGGAGCGCGACGGAGATTTCGCCCGGCCAGTTCCAATTCACCGATTTGCAGGCCACCAACATCCCGCGCCGCTTCTACCGTGTGAGCTCGCCGTAGAACCAGGCGAATAACCACGAAGGCACCAATTCGCCAGAATAAAAAGGGTTTACCCTTTGTGTTCTTCGTGACTTTGTGGTGAAAAAGGCCGTTAGCGAATAATGCAAGCCGTGAAACTGCTTTCCGCCAGTCAAGTCGAAGAAACCGCGCGTTCGAAGAAAAAGGCCCGAGCCAATTTACGGGTGGCGTGGCGGATTCGGGCACCAGAATACTACAAAACTAGGAACCGACCCGTTTACGATTAAGCAATCCTTGAAGCGCTGAGAGCAACTTATCAGACACCCGGAATCAGACATGCCCGGTCAGGCGGCTGCACGGGTCCGCATCGGCGGGATGCCCCTACTATTATTGGTTCATGGTAGGGCGGCGTTACCGTGCCGCCGGTTCTGCTTAAACTCTCAACATTCAACCCTCAACCAATTATACTAAGGGTTACACCCCATAGCGCCGGCACGTAGCCCGGATTACTCTCACCCCATGAATGACAAAAAACATTTCTTCAAAACCAACAAGGTTGGATTCGTGCTGGGTGCCGTGCTTCTGGCGGCGCTGACCGGATGTGTGGTTAACGCTGATGCGCAGGGCATCGGGATAACGGTGCAAGCTCCCGTGGTGGTCGTGGCACCTCCCGTGGCGGTGGCGCCGGCAGTCGTGGTACAAGACGACTATGTTTATTACCCCAACTATGGCATCTATTACAACAGCCATCGGCACCAATACGCTTATTTGGAAGGCGGCGCGTGGGTCTTTGCGCCGGTACCGCAGGGTGTCTCGGTTGAAGTGCTGCTGGCGTCACCGTCAGTGAGGATGGATTGGCACGACTCCCCAGAGCACCATCACGCAGAGATGGTCCAGAAATATCCAAAAAATTGGAAGTCTTCCGATGAGCATCAAGACCAGAAGGAACATTCGAAGGATGCTGCGCCGGATCACGACAAAAAATAGCCAGTCTTGACCTGGTAGGAACGCACTGCTCACCGCGGCGAAGTCTATGGCGCAGCCGGGCCGGGGCGTCCGTTTTTGATTCGATGCCTGCTCGCGATTTATCGGACTTCGGGGCTCAACCATCAACTTTTCAGCCATAGATTGACACAGATGAACATAGATTTTTAACCGCAAATGTGGGGCGAGGCTCTGACGAGCCGTTTTAACTCCCTGTCGTGGCGTAGTGAAACGAAGACGGATCAACCATTGTTCGGCTACCAAGCAAGCTGAAGAAACCGCGCGTTCGAAGTAAAATGCCCGAGTCAATTGATGGGTGGCGGGGACTGGGGCTCCGGTTGGATGTCCGTCGAGCCGTTCATGCTTCCTGCGATCAACTTTATTACAGCTGGTACAACAAAGGCTACTCCTCAGTCCCCTGCGTAAGTTCGAGCCCCTCACGATACCTCTGTTAGCTCACTGGTTGGAGTAACGGTTAGTTTGTGCTTGTCATAGATGCGGCCTGGCGGAGTTGCCACCGTCGTAAGAGTATCCCCACAGAGTTTGGCAAGTGGTGAGCTATTAGAAACAGTTAGATTAGTGACAAAACGGCTTAAATAGTGTGCCAAATGGCACAGTCTGATGGCACACTGGCGTAGTTGTTATCGATTCAATTTTGGTACGGATTATTGACGGGGGTCTCCTGAAAGGTTCTGACTGCGCCCTCCTGGCTCCTGAATTCTGGTTTCTGGATTCAGTCTTTGTTCACTTCACCGGCTCAATTTCTCCGGGCTTCCAGGTCTTGTCGAACCACGGCTCAAGCGCACCGTTGATGCGGAAGATGGTGTTCCAGCCTTTGCCGGGAACGGTTTGTAACCAGTTGGTTTCATGCCCCGCCGGCGCCGCCGGGCCGAACCAGATGTCCACCGACGTGTCGGGGTTGATGACAATGCCTTTCCGCTGGCTGCTGATGACCGGGAACGGCTGGTCGGTCTGAAGTTCCGAGCGCGTCTGGTTGTCATACACGATGAGCGACCAGGTATTTTTCGCCGGGATGTGGGGCGGCAGATGCAGCTGGTAGTTCTTGCCGCCGTCCAGCGGCTTGCCTTCGGAATCCGTGAAGGCCAGGGCGTATTGCGAGCCGAAGCCGACAATCCGGGAGGCCATCGCCGGGGTGATGCCCGTGGCGTAGTAGAAATAGAACGTGCGCGCATCCAGATTCAGCACGCCGGTGGAGTCCAGAAATTTGTAGCTGCCGCCGATGAACCCTTCCCGCCACGCGCTGTTCGGATAAATCTCCGCTTCCTGCATCCGGGTCCGGAACAGGATGGCCCGCGCGGTGGCGTTGCCCACGGCCGCGGCTTCGGTGAGGATTTTTCGCATGCGCGCGTCGGGCGCGAACGCCTTGCCCTTCTCGATGCCGATGGAGGCGAGCAGGCCCAGCGTCAACGGGTCGAGCGCGTCATTCGGCTCCTCCTGCACCACGCCGTTCACCTGTTCGAAGAAGGTGAAATCGTTCGCGGGCACGGTGTTGAAGGACTTGCCGGAGACATCGATGAATTTCATCGGCGGCGGATTTTTGGCCTGCGCGAGCAGATAGACCTTCGCGAATTTCTTCGAGGCCTCGACCGCGGGTTTGGGATTGCCATTGACCGCGGCGCAGCACCAGAAGAAACCGTTGCCGTAGGTCTTCGAGCGCATGACATAGTAACCCGCCGGCACCTCGCCGGTGTAGCCGGGTGGCAGCAGCAGGAATTTGCCGCCCTTGCCCCGGTCCGGACCGGCAAAGCCCAGGTCGCCGACATAGTTGAACCAGAAATCGTCGATGATGCCGACAATATCGGGCGGCATCTCGATGACCAGCGGGCCGTCCTTCAAGTCCAGCCACATGAGATTATAGATGGACTCGGTGCTCGGCGTGAGGAACAACAATTTCGAGTCCATGAAGGTTTCCGTGATGAGCACGGTCTGGTTGTTGGTCGCGCCCCGGCTGCGATAACCCTCGCGGACGGCATAGAGCGATGCGCCCTGGATGGTGTTGAGAAACGCCTGCACGCCGCGCTGGAAATCGAGGTTGTCATAGAGCTTCGCGACCGTGGCGTCGTCGGGAAAACCGTCGGTGAAATGCAACGTGCCGAGCCGCGACTCGACCGTGTCCGGCGTGGTGATGGCCGGCGGAATGTCCGTGGTCATCTTCACCCTCGGCGCAGTCTGCGCCGGGGCGGTCAGCGAGGCCAGCGCGACGAGCGCGGCGAAGGCGGGTATGCAGATGGTTTTCATGATTATTTTTTCCGTTTTCCAGTTCGGTCTGCGCGCTTTCGTCAAAGGCTGTTCAAGCTCACCGTCTCCGCTCGCTGCGGATACGGTAGAGCCGCTCGGTGAAACCACCTTCCTCCATAAACGCTTTTCCCAAGCTGGAGATTTGCCGGTCCAGCAGGCTGCACGTTACCGCAATGAGCGCAAGCACTCCATTGGCCGAGATTTCCGCGTAGGTGGACTTGCTGGACGCTGTGGACTGGATGGACTTTTGCCCCGACTTGACCTGTCCACACAGTCCATTCCGTCCATTTTGTCCATTGCGCACATCCCGCACCCATTGTGCCACGGCATCCGTGGTGGCACATCGCCGCGCCATGAGTTCCGCCCGGCGCGCGTCCTCGCGCGCCCACTCCACCAGCCCGCGCTGCCGCAAATAATCCTCATAATCAAGCCGCAACTCCCCCAGGCTGGCCCGCGCCACATTCGTCAGCTTGAGTTCGGTTTTCTTGGACGTGCCGCTGGCCTGGCTGCCCTCGGCGATGTTCTGCACGCCCGAACGCGCGGCCTGCACCATCTGGTCGTGGGTGCGGCTGCGCTTTTCCAGATAGCGGTCGCAAAACCGCACCGTCACATCATAAACCAGTTGCACCACCTGAAAGCTTTTCAACTTCCGGCAGCCGCCATGCAGCGGAATCAAACCTACGCCGGACGTTTTACCCATTGCGAACCCGGAAGTCATGGTGGAGGCGAGTGTGCGTCGGCGGGTGACGGGGGGCAAGTGACAAGTGATACGAAGACGGGGAAACACCGAACACTCAACGCCCAACATCGAATAAAATCGAATATCAGAAAAGGAAGGCCAGATTGTTTGTCACAGGTTCGGCCTTTTTTGGCACTTATACGATGATATGATTACCACCGAAATGGTGCCGACCCTGGAACATAACGACGCGGAGCTGGTGGCGCAGAGTTTGCGCGGCAGCCGCGATGCCTTTGGCCAGATTGTGACGCGCTATCAGACGCTGATCTGCTCGCTCGCTTACAGCGCCACGGGCAGCCTGACCCAAAGCGAGGATTTGTCGCAGGAAACGTTTGTCACCGCCTGGAAACAACTGGCCGAATTGCGCGAGCCTGGAAAACTGCGCGCCTGGCTGTGCGGCATAGCCAGAAATCTGACCCGCCGGACGATGCGCGGACAGGAACGCGAACCGTCGCACGCGGCGGAGCCGTTGGACATCGCGCAGGAATCGGCCGCGCCCGAACCGCACCCGCTGGACCAGACCATCAGCCGGGAGGAGGAAGCCATCCTTTGGCGTTCGCTGGAACGCATCCCGGAAACCTATCGCGAACCGCTCATCCTGTTTTACCGCGAACACGAGTCCGTGGAACGGGTGGCTCAGGTGTTGGATTTGTCCGAGGACGCCGTCCGGCAACGGCTCGCGCGCGGGCGCAAGTTGATGCATGAAAAAGTCGTGGCGTTCGTGGAGGGCGCATTGCGCCAGACCGCGCCGGGACAGTCGTTTGCGGGAACGGTGCTCGCGGCGCTGCCGCTCAGCGCCGGTGGGTTGGCACCGGCGGGCATTGGGGCGCCAAAAGGAAGTGCGGCGGCCAAGGGCGGCGGCTTGCTGTTTTTGCTGAGTCTGCCGTTTATCGGAGTGTTTATTACAATGCTGGGGGCGGTGGTGACCGTGCAAGCCACCGAGTCGCCGGCAGCACGCCGCCGCGGGTATTGGGGATTGATCAAATTGTTGCTGCTCGTGGGCGCAGTGGTGATGGTGGAAAATCTGGCGTTCGTTCTAAGGCATCATTGGCAGTGGAGTGCCGGAACCTTCGCCCTGGTGCGGGTTGGCTATTGGTGGTTCTTTGCCTTGATCCTCGCCACGATGCACGCCACCGGCATCCGGAGGCAACTGGAGTCCAGCCAGGGAACGAACAGCCAGGCAATGTCTCCGGCCCGCAAACGGATCAACGTGCTGGCGTTTTGTGGAATGGCGGTCGGGAGCTTCTTGTGGCTGTTTGGCCTGGCGTGGCACATGGGAGACCGGATCTCGGCGGGATTGTTGTCGCGACTGTCGTGCTGATGCTGGCTTGGATTTTAGGATCGCATTTGTGGAAAACAAATCGGGCGCCGAAATTGCGGATGGACTGGGTGTTTTTAGGTTTGTGGTGGGGAGTGACCCTCCTGCTGCTGAACTGGCGGTTGGATGGATGGATGGCCACCGCCCGCGGCACGGACCTGGCCGATGCGCATAGCGTCCTGCCGATGTGGATTGTCCACGCGGGCACGGTGCTGCTGCTGCTCTGGGCCGGGTGGTTGATGGCACCGCGTAAAGCTGCGCCACGCGGTTAGAACGTCGCAGGGAAGGCGAAACTGATGTAGCAGGGAAACATCGAACTCCCAACATCCGATCCGCGTCTCGCGTTTGTCGTTCCGGCTTTCATCAGCTTCTATTCAGCGTTCGATGCCTGCTCGCGATCTTTCGGAGTTGGATGTTCGATGTTCGATGTTGAATCTGCTTTCTTCTCCAACGGATGCTCGTGCTTCTGCCATTCTTCCGAGACATGACCATCCCAGCATGCCGGGTTCAGCGGATACACGTCGGGATCGAAGATGACGTGATAGAAATGCCAGACCACAATCGCCAGGCAGGCGAGCACGGCTTCGTAGTAATGAATAGTCAGCGCCACCTCCACGACCCAGCGCGGCAGGAGCCAGGTCACGTCAATCTTGAACCAGAT
>Ga0187851_10005175_pt1 | contig 10454 bp, 10 predicted proteins | sample June2016WEW_6_10_FD_132997 | JGI IMG/M metagenome (GOLD analysis project Ga0187851, IMG submission 132997) | Peatland microbial communities from SPRUCE experiment site at the Marcell Experimental Forest, Minnesota, USA - June2016WEW_6_10 | ecosystem: Environmental > Terrestrial > Soil >... | reverse complement strand
GACGCGAGCGTGAGTGGAAGAAGCGCGAGAAAGGCCGCTGCGCCGGAGGCGATGAGTCCCGTGCGAAGCCGCAAATTGGGCGAAGGCCAGAGGCTCAGCCGTGGCGCAAGCAGGCTGATAAGAATTCCGCCTATCGCCATCGAAGCCATCACGGCAGTCAAGTGCGATTCCGCCACGCCTAGAGTTGCCAGCCGCTTGAGGAAGGCAAACTGCGCGAAGATCAGAAAGTAAACATAAGCGATCGCGACAAGGCTCGCGCCTTGCCATCCGGCAATGCTTCTCTCACCACGCGACATAAGAAAGCCAGCCTTTGCGAAGACCGATCGCTTGAAAGAGAACGCAGACTCCGTCGGTGACGGCGACTGTAAACCAGCCCGCATCTAGCGTGTGCGTCAGAATCTGCGTAACGACGAAGATGGCCACGCTGGCGCGGGTGATGGCCGTGAGCAACCATACAATCTCCAGTTTGCATGGGCTTCGCCTGCACATCATCACATAGGCTCCATAGAAACACGACAAGCCAACTGAGAGCACGAATGAGCCGATGAAGGAGAGATACACTAACGCATCGGCGGGCGCGCGCAGGCGCATGAGCGCGAGCGTGAACGCCGGCGCGATCATCAGCAGCGCGCCGGTCATGGTGTCGGAGAGGCCGGTCGCCAGTTGATAGCCGATAAGGATGCGACGGTTCATGCTGTCACCCTCAGTGTCGCGGGAATTCGAGCGGGTGTGCGAAGCAGGGTTGTCGCGTCGGTGAGCCAGTCAAGAGACGAAGCAAGCATTGCGACTCCAACGATCAAACGAAGAATATAGACCGCGTTGCGCACTGCTCCGGGGATGATTGTGAAGGCGGGATCGAAGCCCTCGCGCCAACCTGCCGCCATCATCAGCGAGACGTACACAACGACGGCAAGATTCCATCCATAAAACGAGCGCGTGCGATTGAATATCCAGCCATCCTCGCCAAGCAGTTGAACCAGAACGAAGATCAGCAGGCTCGACGTAAAGCCGGCCATGGCCAGCAGCGAGTGACCGACAAGACCATCGGTGAATTTGAAACTGTCGAGAATGCCGGGAAGAAAGAAGATCCAACCGGTGAGAACAAGGGCCGACCACCACCACAAGAAAGCGATGCGCCAACGGCGGGTATTGTCGTTCCAAGCAAAGGCCGTATAGTAGGCGGGCGTGAGCGGGATCCAAACGAGAAGGCTGCCCAGCGAGAGGAATTGCGTGGGGCGATGATGGCTGATGTCACCGCCGCCGAGTACAAGACAGAGAACCAACTCAACTGCCATGATTATCCAGGCGGTTGCAATGATCCGCGCACGGCCCGCTTTGCGCTGTGTGAGTCCAAAGGGAAGCATGAGCAGTATGGCGACAATCATCAGCGACGACTCAAGCTGGCTGGCCCCAGTGGGGCCGCCGGTATCGGGATTGATGGCGGGATAATAATTTGGGTTGGATGCAATGAACATGAGAAAGGGAACAATCAACAACAGCATCAGCCCTGCGATTTTTGCGCAACGCGCAGAGAGAGTTGCCGCCTTCCATTCGCGGACAAACGCGATAGCGAGCAGCAGCCAGAGGGCAAACATCGCCAACGGAAAAAGAACGCGTGCGTAACCGGACCAATCGAGGAAGAGCTTGCCGCTGGAATGGCCGGAGAGCCATGAATATGCGCCCACACTGAGCGCCGCGGACCACGCCCAGAGCACCGGTCTGCACCATTTCGCCAAGGTTCCTCTCTCGGAGCCGTAGACTTTGAAGAGAAAACCGACGAGCGGAAGGCTAGTCCAGCCGTAGAGTTCCAGATTCATGTGCACCATAATCCATCGCCCATAAGTCCATTCGCCCAGAATCGGATTGATAGCGGGAAAGAGCAGCAGAATCGAGAGCAGAACTCCGACGCAGTTGGCAAATACCAGCCAGAAGAGGCTATGCCATGCAGCGCAGGCAACGGGCTGCGGAGCGCTGCCGGAGGAGATGGAAGCATCAGGCGGATACTGGCTCATGAATCCTCCCGTCGCGCATCTCCAGCAGGCGGTCGCAGCGTTTAGCCAGACCGCGATTATGCGTGGCCATCACCAGCGTTACGCCCTCGGTTGCAACAACCTCCAGCAGCAGATTGAAGACCGTGCCGCTCGATTGTTCATCGAGTGAGCCAGTCGGCTCGTCGGCCAGCAAAATCTTTGGCCGGTTCATCAGCGAGCGGCAGAGCGCGGTGCGCTGGCGTTCGCCTCCGGAGAGCTTCTGAATGCGATGACCGAGGCGATGCGTTAGGCCGGTGCGCTCGGCAAGCTGATGAATTCGTGTTTGCGCAGTGTGGCGATCGATACCCGCCGCCACTGTGGGGATAAGACAGTTTTCCTCCAGCGTTAGATCGGGGATGAGATTGTGAAGCTGAAAGACGAAGCCCACCTCATGGCGCAGAAGGCGCAACAGATTGCGGTAGCGATTGACCTCCACGCCGTTTACCGAAACCAGTCCGCGCTCGGGGAAATCCAAGCCGCCAAACAAGTGCAGCAGCGTGCTTTTACCGCAGCCCGATGGTCCGCACAGCGCTAGTGTCTGGCCTTCGATGACCTCAAATGCCACTCCCTTCAGAACAGAAATCGCTCCATCGTCATAGCTCTTCCACACATCTTCAGCGCGAAGAACGATGCGAAGCTCGGTATTCGTTTGAGCCGTCGATGAGTTCATTCGAAGCGCAGCGCCTCCACCGCCCGGATGCGCATGGCATAGGCTGCCGGATAGATTGCGCCTGCAATTCCGGTGATCAATGCCAGCAGAATTACGATGAGCATTACGACAGGTTGCAGCGTTGCGTCCACATAGCCGTGCAGCGCGGGAACCAGCTTGAGCGCATAGAGCAGGCCGCTTCCGGTCACGAGGCCCAGTAACGCGCCAACGAGCGTGACAACCGCGGACTCGCCGAAGACAATGACTGCAATCTGCATACCAGAGAAGCCATTGACGCGCAGAATGGCGATCTCCCGAATGCGCGTAAAGACCGACATGACCATGGTGTTCGCGACGCCAAATCCACCCAGCAGAAGACCGCATCCGCCCACCGCCCAGGCCGTGGCTTTGAGAATCTTGAACTGCGAATAGGAGCGCGTGAACTCCGCGTCTTCCAAACCGAGAAGATCGGTGAATTTTTCCCCGACCATCTTTTCGAACGATGCCGCGTCGTCCTTGTTGCGCAGCTTGATGGTAATCACCGAAGAAGTTCCCTCCTTGTGAAAAAAGCTTTGCGCGGCGCCGAGCGGCATAAAGACACCGCCGTCTTCAAAGCCGTTGGCGGTCTTCAGAATTCCTATAACGTGGAAGACTCCGTGCCCGATGGGAAGATGGTCATCGAGCTTTGCGCCGAGAAACTCCGCGGCTCGTTCTCCGAGAACCACATCGTCGGAGTGCTGAGCGAAGGCGAGGCGATCGCCGGCAATCCAGTTGGCTTTACGGATGCGTGCGTCGGTGGCAGTTACACCGAAGCAGGTGATGATGGGATGATCAGTGCTGGAGACGATGCCGAAGAGCACGGGATCGGCATGAGCCACCCTCGGCCACCGCGAAATCTCTTCCCACGCCTCTGCTGGAACACTGCTGAAGAAAAGATCAGAGACGTTGCGCTCGAAGACGATGATTTCGCTATCGCTCGAAAGGATGCCGGAGAACATTCCGATGGCGCCTTGCAGAATGGTGACCACGGTGAGCATGGCCGCGACGCTGAAGGAAACCCCCGCAACGCTGATGAGCGAGCGGATGCGATGCCGGAACAGATTGGTCACGATCAGCTTGAGGAAGATCACGGGCGGACTCCCGCTTGCACTTCGCAGAGATTGTTTGTCACCCGAGCCAGCTCCTCTTCCAGGCTGCTGCGAAGTTTTCCCAGAAAGGAAAACCCAATCCTTAATTGCAAGAGATGTGCAAGCGATCTATCTCCCAGTTCAATGAAGCGGGTGAGACGCTGGACAGCGGAGGGAATGCCCAGCGCGGAGGCGGAGTTGGGCCGGTCGAGAAGCAGGTCGCGAGCCACGGTCTTTCCAGATTTGGCTTGACTGTCCAGCAAATCCTTCAGGTCGTCAACCATCTGATATGCGAGGCCCCAGTAAAGAGCAATGCGCTCCAATAGTTGAAGCTCCCGTTCGGAAGCACCACCCAGCATCGCCGGCAGAACCAGCGTGAGCCGGATCAATGATACCGTCTTTCCGCGCGCAATGGTTTCCGTCGTCTCGCGAGTGTGGGGCAGGGTTGCGTAATGCAGGTCAAGGCTCTGACCGTTGAGCAGCCCATGGACGCCGAGAAGCAGCTCAATGTAATCCATCGCGCGCAACTGAGATTCGCGCGGCGCGACAGCAACTGCTCTCCAGCTCAACGCGTAAGCACGATTGATGAGCGCCAGAGCGGTAAGAATGGCCGATGATTCGCCAAATTCGAAATGAACACAGGGAACTCCGCGCCGTTCGATTGCATTGTCCATGCAGGGAAGGTCGTCGAAGATAAGCGAGGCGGTGTGAAAGTATTCGAGCGCAACGGCCAGATTGCGCGCCGCCTCCGGCTCCAGCCCGTAGGCCGAGGCTACCAGTTGGACCATACGCGGGCGAATGAGGCTTCCGGGATGGTCGAGCACATGGCGCAGAGCTTCTTCAAAAAGCGGATCTAGCGTGGACGGCAGCGGAAGGCCCGCGCTGAAGGCATCGGCAATGGGCGTATTGCTCAAGTTGTTCGTCCAGGCGTTTTGCGCGTCCATCTGCTGGTTCTCTTCGTTTCCTTTTGGCGGCCTTCTTGAAACGCGGGAGAATCAATAGGTTGATGCTCCCGCGCGGCTGACTCAATTGCAATTCATGATTGAGACGGATTCCCTTCCTGATTGGAGAGCAAAGAATGTCGCCGGGCTTCATGAAGATTTGTTCATCGTGGGGAATTGAATTGTCGTCTCTAGATACGACAATTAGGTGTGCATAACAGTGAGCCGACGCTATCATGACAATCCGTTCATCCGCGCATTACTTGAGTCCCCCACTGTTTTGATCTCATTCTTTGGACGATTCAATGAAAAGCCTTGCGAAATGCTCTAATATCTCCTCATGCGGCTTTTGCTCGTTGAAGACGAAATCGACATACAAGGCGTCCTGCGCACTTCGCTGGAAGAAGCGGGTTATGTGGTGGAAGCGGCAGCGGACGGCAAGACGGCCGAGAAGCTGGCGATGGATAGTCCCTTCGACATTCTCATTGTCGATCTTGGGCTGCCCGACCAGGATGGCATCAGCCTGATCCTCAAGCTGCGGCAGTTGGGAGTCCGCGCGCCGGTGCTGATTCTCTCGGCGCGGCGCAGCGTCGATGACCGGGTTCGCGGGCTGGAGCAGGGCGGCGACGATTACCTGACCAAGCCCTTTGCGCTGGCGGAGCTGCTGGCCCGGCTTCGCAATCTGCTCAAGCGCAACAGCCCGCCGGCGAGCGAGGCGACCCGGCTCCGCGTTCTCGATCTTGAGTTGGATCTGCTGCGCCGCGAAGCAACCCGATCCGGGCAGATATTGCAGCTTACGCAGCAGGAGTTTGTGTTGCTCGAATACCTCTGCCGCAACGCCGGCCGCGTTGTGACTCGCTCGATGATTCTCGACAAGGTCTGGGGCATGCGGATTCAGCCGGATACGAATGTCGTAGATGTTCACATTTACCGGCTCCGCGGCAAGGTCGATGGCCCCGGGCAGAAGCCGCTGATCCGCACACTGCGAGGAGTGGGGTATGTTCTCAAAGACCGGTAAACCTGTCCTGCATAGCGCGGCCTGGCGCATCTCGCTGTGGGCCACCCTGGCGTTTGCCTGCGGCACGCTGCTGGTCTTTGTCTTTCTGCACCAATTTGTAGCCAACGACATTCAGCGGCGCAGCGACGCATGGCTCTCGGGCGAGGTCGCAGTGCTGGGCGATGTGGCCGAGCAGACGCCCAAGAACGCTCTCTATGACCGAGTAGTTGGAGAGGTAGCCGAGTTGGCGGGCAAAGAAGTGCCCAACAGAGATCTTTCCGCAGGCACATCAAACGACTCCGTCTTTTTCCTGCAAACCAGCGCAGGCGGCGCAGCCATGCTGTGGGTTGGCGCGGGCAGCGGCGAAGAAAACCTGAAGGCCATTCGTGCCGCAAGGATCGCACCCAACCGCCCGACAGACTTGCGGGTGCGTGGCTTCGGCGTTCCCTTCCGCGTCGCTGCAACGCGCATCGATGATGGAAGCTACATCTATCTCGGACTCTCGGAGCGGGATGAGCTGCGCGTGCTTCGCATGATGCGGCTGCGCTTCCTCCTGTTGTGGCTGCTACTTGTTCTTCTCGGCTTCGGCATTGTCTTCTACACCGCACACCGGATGCTGAGTCTTGTCCGGCGGATTACCGAAGCGGCTTCCAGAATCGGACATTCCGATTTAAGCGCTCGGGTGCCAACCAGCGCGCGCCAGGACGAGGTTGGCAGCCTGGCTCTGACTTTAAACCATATGCTCGACCGCATCGAGAATTCCATGCACCAGCTGCATACCATTACCGATTCGCTGGCGCACGATCTGCGCAGTCCGCTGACGGCAATCCGCGGAAAGCTCGAAGTATCCTTGTCTGCCGGCTCCTCCGCCGATCAGACCGAACCGATCGTCGCGGCGATCGAAGAGCTGGACCGGCTGACGGAATTTTTGAATAAGTCGCTGGACGTTGCCGAGGCCAAAGCCGATGCGTTGCGCCTCACGCGCTGTGAGGTTGACCTCGATGAGTTGCTCAGAATCATGGTCGATCTTTATGAGCCATCGATGTCGGAAAAGGGTTTGCAGATCAGGCTGCAAAGCGGTGGGCCGCTCAAGATAGAAGCCGACGAGGCGCTGATCCATCGCATGATCGCCAATCTCTTTGACAATGAACTGAAGCACCTGCCTGCGGCCAGCACAGTCAATCTGCTGCTCAAGACCGATGGCAGCGGCGCTTCTTTGATCCTGGAAGATGACGGGGGGGGATTCGATCTGGAGGTTCTGCCTCATCTCTTCGAGCGCAGAGTGAAGGGAAGAGAGTCGAATGGCCACGGGCTGGGCCTCGCCTTCATCGATGCGGTGGCGCGGGCTCACGGCGGAGCCGTTTCAGCAGGCAATCGCGAGCAGGGCGGAGCGCGATTGACTGTGACTCTGCCGTGCATTTCCAGGTAGACCTGATGCGTAAACTCTCCTGCGGATAGATGACGTAAACTTCATCTCTGAAACGCTGAACAGTTTGACTGAGGGGCCGATAGCGAATGTAGAGGTGATCCATGAGCTTGTCCATCATCGGTCCAACATCCCCCGAAGCGAGCGCGCCCCAGAGCCGGACCGCGCCCTCCACGCCAGCCCCTGCACAGACCTCCCCAGCCACCCTGCAACCGGACACCGTGACGATCAGCCCGCAAGCGCAGAAGGCTGCCAGCAGCGACGCCAATCACGACGGAGACTTGCACTAAGGAAACTCCGATCAAGTCACTCGGCGCCTCTGACCGGAATGGCCGCTTGAGTTAACATGCACAATCATGACAATGACCCTGGCAGGCGCCCCACCCGAGTATTTCCGGGTGGGGCATCTGCCTTGTCAACGATCGTGTTTCCCCTGTGTGGAGTTCAGAAACACCTCACTCACATTGGAGCCGTGAATGCCGGAGTGACAGCTCGTGCACAATTGGCCTGGCGCCGAGTGGCCATGCGAGGACGCGGCAGGCTGTCCTGTCGCCGAGTTCAGCGACGGCGCGTGACATTGCAGGCAGATCGTGTTCACGTTGGCTTGAGTCAGTAGTTTCGGATTCGCTCCTCCGTGCGGAAAGTGACAGGCCGTGCAGCCTTCGGCCTTGACTGCGGCGTGTTGATAAACGAAAGGTCCGGCCGTCGCGGCGTGGCATTTTGTGCATACATCGAACTGCCATGAAGAAGCGCGGCGTTCATTCTCACTTTCGACGCCATGTGCATCGTGGCAGTCCGTGCACTGGATCAGCCCTTCATCAACTTTGTGGCGAAAGGGCATGGAGAATTGCGGCTTGATCTCCTTGTGGCATTGGTAGCAGAGTTCAGGCTGCGACCGCTTAAACAGATGTTTCGGCGCAGCGACGGTATGAATGCTATGACAGCCGGTGCAACTGACATTACCCTTGCCGTGGGATGAGCGCTCAAAGTTTACGTGCTTGCCGTCATGGCAGGCCTGACATTTTTCATCCACAACTTTGGCCGTGGCTGTTGCAGGATTGAATATCGATGCAACGTCGCCGCCATCTTCGTGCGCCTTGCCGGGGCCGTGACAGCTCTCGCAGGTCACGCCTTTGCCGCCGGACATTCGCGCCGCCCCGCTATGCGGACCGTTGACAAAGTCCTTCACTACCTCTTTGTGACAGGGGGCGCAGGCGGTTGCGTCTGCAGAGGCGATCGAGGCCGGTTGCATGGCCTGGCCGCCGCCGGAATTGGCTCCGCCCGGCTGAGCCGTCATTGATGCGGAGCAAAGCATCGCCACACCGAACAACAACCTGAATCGGGCTCGCAAAACGAGCCTTTTGCCCCCCGCCGCAGCTTCGAGCTTAGGCAATACCGGCTCGCCGTTTTCAATCAATTACCGCCTCCAAAGCTTCATAATTGCTCGACCGTGAAGGGTAACTCGGTTCGTTCAATGGCTGTTGAATAGATACTCCGATTGCAGCAAGGGTCTTCCGGCACACATTCATTGCGCTAGTGGCCTCTCTTCCCCACGCGGCGGGAACTGTGCGCTTGGCGGGCCGTCAGATGGCTGAATCTTGAACGGCTCGGGCGTTATCTGGCCGCGATGACAGGTTCCGCAGGTGACTGGAATACCCGACCCGTCAATCTTCGCCACATACTCCGTGTTGATCTTCTCGGTCATCGCAACCATCGTACGCGCCGCCAGCTTCATTCCCTTGGAATCGTCGGCGAAATCAAGCCGCGGGCGGCCGGTGGGACCAATGTTGAAGCTGTCTTCGACGTGGCAGGCATTGCAATGCACGCCCAGCGTCGCGGACCATTGCTCCATAATTTCGTGAACCTGCTGCCCGGTCAGATCTTTGGGCAGCACCTTGAGGTTGGTGGGCGCGGGATAGATGCGAGGTTCTGTCGCCTGCGAAGCTGTTGCGCCCGGCGCTTCAGTGGGAGATTGAGCAGCCGTGGCGGCCGCAAGGACAACCGCCGCTAGCAGAATTGCCGTTGAAGGCAGAAAGAGAACCGATGGCCTCACTGAAACCTCGTCGCCGGATAGCTCGATCTTCTCCGCTTCACTACCAGGCGTCCTTTGCCTTCTGCTGTTTCGACCAGAGATAGTCGGCAATCCGGTTGATGTCTTCGTCGCTCAGCACATGCCTCCACGCGGGCATATAGAGCGGCGGAGTGGGTCCGGCGGTATTGTCCAACGGAGGCACACGGCCATTGCGAATGATGGCGATGACTTCGTCCTTTGTGTAATCGTCGGAGACGTGCAGCAAAGAAGGCACCTCGCCGCCCTGGGCATTGGGGTTGGCCACGCCGCCTTGCAGCTCCGTCCCATGACAGCCGACGCATCCGAATCGAGAGAAGTTCTGCTTGCCCGCCTCGATTGCAATATCCTCTGGGGTCATGGCGTGCGCCTTCTTCGAGAGGATTGCCTGCGCATCCTCTGCAGTGGCTGAGGCCATGAATGCCACCAGCGCCTTGCGTGCGTTGGTCTCAAGATCGTATTCCGGCATGGCGCTGCCCGGATAAACCAGTTCGGGATTCACCAACTGCTCATCAAGCCATTCGATCGAGTGACGCTTGGTCACACCGAGCAGGTCAGGAGCGGTCTTTGCTCCTGTTCCGCCCACCGCGTGACAGCCCAAGCAGTTCTTCTCGACAAACAATTGCCGTCCATACTCCGGACTGGGAATCAGGCGAAGGCTGGAAAAGTAGCTTCCCATCTCTTCGTTGGTGAGCGAGAGCATGTAATAGGTGAGGTCGCGCGCCTGCTCTTTGGTGAAGTGGAAGTTGGGCATCGCCGAGCCGGCGGAGACCGCGTTGGGAGTGAGGAAGTGGCGCTCCAGCCAGTCAGGAGATCGGCGGTTGGCGCCTTCGCTTGTCAAGTCGGGGCCGATGCTTCCGCCCACGCCGCTCAGCTTGTGGCAGCCGCGGCAGCCCTGAGTCTCAAAGAGATGGCGGCCCTCGGTCAACTCCGGCACGCCGGGCACTTCGCCTTCCTTGTGGCATCGGCCGCAGGAGGCGCGAATGTATTCCTTGGAGAGCAGCGGATTGGGCCAGAAGTCGACTTTGCCGTGCGCGCTCTCCTTATCGGTGGCCAGACCCTGACCGCCGTGGCAGATGGTGCATCCGAATTTCGCGGGAACGTGCGGCCCCAGGTTGGCATGATAGCGGAAGGGCTCAGGCGCGTCCTTCATGGTGGGATCTTCGAAGCCCAGGTGGCAGGTGGTGCAGCGGTCCACGCGTTGCAATCCCGGCAG
>Ga0187851_10005174_pt1 | contig 10456 bp, 16 predicted proteins | sample June2016WEW_6_10_FD_132997 | JGI IMG/M metagenome (GOLD analysis project Ga0187851, IMG submission 132997) | Peatland microbial communities from SPRUCE experiment site at the Marcell Experimental Forest, Minnesota, USA - June2016WEW_6_10 | ecosystem: Environmental > Terrestrial > Soil >... | reverse complement strand
GGACGCCAACGAAGCGGTGGAGATGCTGTTCCATGCCGCCGCCCGCGGCGAGCCGGTGGTTTTGTCGGTGGTTGGGCCTGGCATCCCGGTGCTGAAGCGAGGCAACGGCGTGCCCCCCGCCCGCGCGGCGGTCAACGGCGCGTACGTCTTCAAAGCGTTCCGCGAAAACGGTAAACCCAAGCGCACGCTGGTCATCTGCGGCGGCCAGGTGATGGCCAACGTGCTGGCCATCCTGCCCGAACTGGAAGAAGTCTCCGACGTCAAACTGGTGGCCGTTACTTCGCCCCAGCTTTTCGAGGAACTGCGGCAACGCGACCCGGCGAAGGCCAACGCCATTTTCTCCGATGAGGACCGCGGGCGCGTGACGGCCCTCCACAACGGCTGGAGAGGTTTCCTCTACCCGTTCCTATTGCCCGCCGATTACACCGGCCGCATCTTCGGCATGGACCATTTCCTGCGATCGGGCAAACCCGACGAAATCTACCGGGCCGCGGGATTCGATCCGGCGGGGCTAAGAGCCAAGCTGCTTCGGTAATGCCGGCGGTCTTGCCGAGTGGCTCGGGTCACGGCCGCCCGCACGACGCTCGATGGCGTACCATGGGCCTGATGCCAATGAAGGTACGCGAGCTGATTCGTTTGCTCGAGAAGCATGGTTGGGTGGAGATGCGATCAAGGGGCAGCCACCGGCACTTCAAGCATCCCAACGAAGCTCTGGTGGTCACAGTGCCGGGCAATGAGGGCAAGGAACTGGCGCCAGGCACGTTAAACGCTATACTCAAAAAGGCAGGGCTGAAATGAACGCGAGACGCTACCCGGTGGTTATCGAACAGACAGGGACGGGGTACTCCGCCTACTCGCCGGACGTTTCCGGATGTGTGGCCGCGGGCGACACTGAGGAAGAGACGCGCCGGAACTTTCAGGACGCCCTGATTGCGCACTTCGATGCCATGCGTGAAGTGGGCGAGCAGATTCCGGAACCACACACCTCCGTCGATTACGTGGAAGTGGCTGCGTAGCCTGCGTGAGCCAGCCTCGACGTAGGGCGCGCACCAGGCCCGGGTTTCGCGTGCACCGTAACCCGGGCTCATCCCACCGTTGTGTTTTCAGCTTGAAATGACCCTCACATTCCGCTATTCTTGGGGACGATGGAGGCCAACGGTGAAGATACCTGAGGGTACGTTACTTCCGATACCGACCGCCGAGCTCATTCTTACATACGGAAAGCGCTTCGACGACGACAATAAGGTCGCCGGGCGCGCACTGACCGAGTTGATCAAGCAGTTTCCGCAGAATGCCGACGAAGCTCAGATTCTGCTCAAAGTTGCGGCGATCAATCAACTCTACTCCGCGCGCGTTTTCGCTGTACACATTGTCGCGAAGCATATTGCCGATCTCAACATCGACGCGCACTTGGATGCTGATGATGCTGGTAGGGTTCAGCTCGTCGAAGAGATCGCCCGCGTCCACGTCGCGGGCGGCAAGCCGATCAGGTATCTTTCATTCGCCAGCAAGTATTGCTTTTGCCACGGGCCTGAGCTCTATGCTATCTACGACCGCAACGCCAGGGAGTGCCTCGGGGCGTACCAGAGGGACCGGCGATTCCGTCTAGCCCGGAAAGATCTCTGGGAGTACAGCTCGTACTTCGAGGCGGTCAAGGAGCTTCGGGAGTACTTCAAGCTCACACCGCTGACCTTCGAGCAGATCGACAAGTTCTTATATCTCGAGGGTGCTGACTTGATCGAAGCAAGAGAGCAAGCCAAGGGGGCTGCCGCTCAGGCGCGGGCTGCGCAGAGCCCCACGGCCAGCGTCGCGTCGTAACGGACCATCGCCGACTCGCAAGTTGGCCCCAACCGGGAGGATCGGAGCGGCTACGGCCGCGCAGCCTCCGGCTCAAAACCAATCCTTAGACGGCTGCCGGTGGCCTTGGCGTAACGCTGGAGCGTACGCGTCGATGGCCTGCCGCCTCGGCTCTCCAGCCGGGCTATCGCCGCCTGCGTGGTTTTTATCCGCCGCGCGACCTGTTCCTGGGTCATGCCGGCTCGACTCCGTGCTTCGATCATAGCGGCAGTGAGCGAGAATTCCTCCTCGAGCGCCTTGTATTCGCGCCGATACTTGGGGTTCTTCATCCAATCGGTGTGCAGATCGTCAACGCGCGTGTGGCTCATCTGGGGTCGTATTATTGCATTTCTGCGATGGATGTCGCCGGCTCGTTCTGGTAATCCGCACGGGCCTGCTTCCCTCCGCCGACTCGGCTGCCCCGGTACGCGGGATCGGCGGGGCGGCCCATCGTCCCGCCAGGCGGCGGGGTCGGCTGGCGTTCTATAATCGGATTTGCCAAGGGCTCGATTGCCGGATGCGCCGCTTGCCTTCATCAAGGACTGCCTCTCCAGCGGACGCGTCCGCTGGACGTATCACGTGACAATGCGCCTCCAGCAACGCACGCTAACGGCCGGGATAGTCCGCGCTGCGATGGCGACATTGGAAATTATCGAGGCGTACCCGCACGACAAGTACTTGCCGAGCTTCCTCTTGAGGGGCGAGTCCGAAGTAGGTGTTTTCCATGCCCAGATCGCAACGGATGTCGACGGCGGGAATATCAGAATCGTTACCATGTACACCCCCGATCCTAACGAGTGGGACGACGGATTGCGTTTTAGGAGGACCAGATGAAGTGCCGGGTTTGCGGTGGGCGGCTGGAGCCGCGAGTCACGGATCTACCTTTCAAGATCGGTGATTCCTCGATTGTGATCCTCAGGTCGCTCCCCGTCCTTCAGTGCCGTCAGTGCGGCGACACCGAATTGGAACAGGCGACGATGTCACGGGTCGATCAACTCCTCGCGGCTGTGGCTGGATCGGCCGAACTGGAGGTTATCCGATACGCCGCCTGATGCCCGCCTACTCCGTCAGCAGAAGCTGCTCATACTTCCCCGCGTTGGTGACATATACGCTCACGTTCAGCGTCTTCTTCTCGAACTGCGCCTTATAAGTGCGGTAGGTCATGCCGCCGCGCAGGCTTTCGCTTCCGGCCGTGACCGATTGCAAGGCGCCCAGCCGGCCGAGCGACGCCTTGGCATCGCGCAAGGCCAATTTGCTGAAGTAGGAATTGGCATTGTCGGTGAACAGGGAGCGGTCGATGCCGCCTTGCCGCAAGCCTTCCAAAATGGTCCGCACTTCCGCCGTGGTCTTGCTCTCAACCGGCGCCGGCCCGAACGCCAGGTCGATTATCCGTTGCGAAAGCGGGCTCACCACGCTGACGCAATCCTGGTTGGAGAACACGATCACGGCCCCGTTGCGCGAGGGGATCACGGTGTTCGACGCCAGGAATCCGGACACTTCGCCGCCGTGGGTGATGGCCGGGACGCCGGCCGCGTCGCGCAGCATCAGGCCGAGCGCGTAACGCGTGGCTCCGCCGCCCGACAGGCGCACTTCGCGCGTGAACTCCTGGTAGGATTTCGCGGAGAGAATCTTCTTTTGAAGAAAGGCGATGTCCCAGCGCGCCAGGTCCGAGGGCGTCATCGATAGTTCGCCGGCGCCGAAGTACCAGCCTTGGGCCTCGCGTTTGGCGGGCCGCGGCGGGCCCAGGGCATAGCGCGTGTAGGCCAGCGCATCATCGGGGCCGGCGGCGCTCATCGAGCCGGCAGACCGCGTGTCGAGCGGCGCGAAGATCTTCTCCTTTAGGAACTCCAGCAGCGGCCGGCCGGAAACTTTCTCGAATATGGAAGCCGCGATCACGTAGTTCGTGTTGCTGTATTGCCAGCGCTCGCCGGGCTCGAAGTTCAGCGGCTTGCGGGCCCATCCGTCGAGGATCTGGCGCGGCGTGACGGGCTTCAACCACGCGGGGATGATGTAATCCTGCGGCGCGTAATCTTCGTAGCCGGAGGTATGCGAGAGGAGCTGCCGCAAGGAAATTTCCCCGGCCCGCGTAAGCTCCGGGAAGTACTTGGCCACCTTATCGTCTAGTGAAAGCCGGCCCTCTTCCTGGAGCAGCAACAGCGCGGCGGCGGTGAACTGCTTCGAAATGGAGCCGATGGCGTAACGCGTGCCTGCGTCCGCCGCCCGGCGCGGCGAAAGGCCGGCGTTCCCGGCCGCCTTGGCATAAGCCAGCCTGCCATCGAGCACCACGGCCACCGAAACGCTGGGCACGCCGCTCTTCTTGACGGCGGCCTGAATGGCGCTGGTGAGCCTGGCATCGAGGTTGGGCGAGGGCTGGGCCCGCAACGCCAGGGCGCAGAGCGAGAAGGCGAATAGACAGCGGCGGATCATGGGCGTCTCCGGATAGATCAGTATAGTCGGGTTCGAAGGCAGGAAAGCTCACGGAACCGCCGAAGGGTCCGTAAGGGTCGCATTATGGCCCTTTCAGCCCTCCGGGGTTTGCGGAGAAGCAATGCCGGGCAGGCGTTTTCGCCCGCCAACCAGTTCTACTTTTTCGCGTTCAGCCAGGCGATCAGGTTGGTCATCTCTTCGGTCGAGAGCTGTTGCCACTCGATATTTTTCGCCGTCATGCCGGAGAGCATCCCGGAGCCGTGCTGCCACAGCGCGGCGACCATGGCAAACGCCGAAGCGTGTCCCTCCAGCGGCGCGAGGCTGGGCGCGGAGGCGTAGCCGGGTTCGTGGCAGGAGCTGCACAGCTTGGCCTCGTAGACCTGCTGCCCCTTGGCGACGTCGCCGGCTTTGTCCGGATAGGGTCCGCCCGCGAAGTAGGCGTACAGATCGGCGGCCTGCTGTTCGGTCAATCGCGGGTGCTGGATGCCGGCTTGGTCCATGGCCTTCCACATTACGGTTACGTGGCTCCACATGGCGGCGGCCATGGCGTTGGGCGTGTACGCCACCGCCCCGAAGGCCGGCGCCGCCTTGCCGCCGACGCCCTTCACGCTGTGACAGGTTATGCAGTTGAGCTGGGTGAACAGCTTCTCGCCGTTGCTAGCGCTGCCTCGCAGGCCTTGCGTCTGGCACGCCGCCAACAGCAGCGCGAACCCGAAGGCGAGGATCTCGATCGTCCGCTTCATGGATACAGGATAAGCGGGTGAGGCGGATGGATGCAAGGAAGACGAGGCTTGTCGATACTTCGTAGCCCTACCGGGGGCCGGGACCTTCGTCGGCCAGAAACTGCTCCAATACCGCCCGGAGTTCGGGTATCCGGGATGACGCGGCGTTCCAGACTTCGTCGAGGTCCACCCCAATGTAATCGTGAATCAGGACGTCGCGCATGCCGCAGATCGCTTTCCAGTCGAGTGACGGCAAGTAGCCCCGCGCGTCAGCCGAAACCTGCTTGGCCGCCTCGCCGATCACCTCGACGTTCCGGATGACAGCGTCCTGCAATTCCTCCGATGCCATAAACGCTTCTCGGCCTGGCCCAATGAAGCGCGTTATGCGATGGCAGCGCTCCAGCATGTGGTGCAGGTAAAGCCGATCGTCCTTCACAGCGGCGTCGCCTCGCGCAGTATCCGGTCGCGCACGTACCAGTGCAGCGACTTCTCGGTTCCCACGTGCACCTTCATCCCGAGCAACTCCTGGAGATCCTGGACCAGCCCGGCATGATCGAGCAGACTCCTGCCCGGCTCCCACGCTACCAGCAGATCGAGGTCGCTGTCCTCGTTGGCCTCACCGCGAGCCACGGAACCGAACACGCGCAGGCCGTGGGCGCCGCGCCGCCCGGCCAGGCGCAGGACGTCCTCCCGCCGTTCCGCGCGCAATGTGTCCATGGTGAGCATGTCTTCATTGTGCGACAATTCGGGCGCATCGTTTGGCATCGAGCGATGGAGCGGGGTACGGGATTCGAACCCGTGTAAATCAGCTTGGAAGGCTGACGCCCGACCACTAGGCCAACCCCGCTCGGGGACAATCTCATTCTATTGCGGTTGCCCCGCGGGGCGCAATCTCCTTACAGTGGAGTTTGCACGAGATGAGCATTGCCGCATCGGTGCTCGACGCCGTCCGCGCCGAAACCGCTTTGCGTCCCGGGGCGCGCGCCGTCCGCGCCGGGCTGCGCATCGGCGAGCTTTCGGGCGTCGAGCCGGATTCATTGCGCTTCTGCCTGGAAGCGCTGGTCTCGGGCAGCGACCTGGAACCGCTGGCCTTTGACATCGAACTCCGCCCCTGGAAGCGCCGCTGCCTCGTCTGCCGCGCCGAGTTTCGCGTCCTGGAATTCAATCCCGCCTGCGCCGTGTGCGGGTCTTCCTCCACCGAGGCAGCCGGAGGTGATGAAATGGAATTCGCATACCTCGAAATGGAGGAGCCCTGATGCGCATCCCGCTCGAACGGAAAGTTCTGAACGAAAACGACCGCATCGCCGCCGGCCTGCGCGAGCGCTTCCGGGAGCGCGGCGTCTTCTGCCTCAACCTGATCAGTTCGCCCGGCTCGGGGAAAACTTCGCTCCTGGAGCGCACCCTCGAAGGCTTCGATAAATCCCGCCGCGTGGCCGTGCTCACGGGCGATATTCAGACCGACAACGACGCCCGCCGCCTGGCGCGCTTCGGCTTCCCGGTGCGCCAGATCACCACCGGCGGCGCCTGCCACCTGGACGCCCGCATGGTGGAGCGCGCCCTCGCCGATATCCCCGACGAGTACCGGATACTGTTCCTCGAAAATGTGGGCAACCTGGTGTGCCCCACCAGCTATGATTTGGGCGAGGACGCCCGCGCGGTGGTCCTGAGCGTGACCGAGGGCGAAGATAAGCCGCTTAAATATCCCGCCACTTTCCATCACGCCGACCTGATGGTGCTCAACAAGATCGACCTGCTGCCCTACGTGCCGTTTCAGATGGAATTGGCCCGCGAATATGCGCGCCGCGTGCAGCCGGATATCGAGATTGTGGACGTATCGTGCACCACGGGCGAGGGACTGGACCGTTGGCGCGCCTGGCTGGAGGCGCGCCTGTGACCGATATCCCCCTGCTCAACGGCTTCCTTTTCGCGGCGCTGGGTATCGTGGTTTATGTAGTCGCCCTGGCGGTGCTGGTGAGGCTCTCGCCGTTCGATCTGTGGAAACAGATCGTAACCGAGCGCAACCTGGCGGCCGGCATCGTGGCGGGAGCGGTGGCCCTGGGGCTGGCCTGGATCGTCGCCGCGACCATGCATTAGGTGGGATAAGCCTCCAGGCTTGTCAATCCGAGCGAAGCTCGGACGCTTCGCGCCGGGACAGGCCTGGAGGCTTATGTTCGCTCCGCCCTGCGCCGCCGTCCCGCCTCGGGCGCCCGCTCGGAAACAGGTATCCTGGTAGTAGTCATGCCGAGAACCTGTTTTCCGATAACAACCCTAATCCTGGCCCTTGTGGGGTGCGCTGCCTTCGCTCAGGCGCCGCCCGCGCCGGCCTTCGAGGTCGCATCCATCCGGCCCGCTACCATGCCTACCCCGGCCCAGATCGCCTCCGGCCAGGCTCACCTGGGAATGAACGTGGATGCGGCCCGGGTGGATATCGGGAGCCTGTCGCTGGCGGACTTGATTCGCGTGGCGTACAACGTGAAGCAGTACCAGATTCAGGGTCCGGACTGGATGTCGTCCGAGAGATTCGACGTGGTCGCCAAGCTGCCCGAAGGCGCCTCGAAAGAGCAGGTTCCGCAGATGCTGCAAGCGCTGCTCGCGGAGAGATTTCAGCTCAAGGCGCATCGCGAAAGCAAGGAGCATTCCGTGTACGCCCTGGTGGTGGGGAAGAACGGGTCGAAGCTCAAGGAATCCGCGCCCGAGTCCGATGCTCCCGCGAACGCTCCTCCGCCGGCCGGCGGCATGGTGATTGGCATGGGGCAAAATCAAATGCGCTTGAGCGGAAGGATCGACGATCCTAAAGGCCTGGTGATTTCGGGCGGCCCCACCGGAGACGCCCGGATGACCATTGGGCCCAACGGGGCCATGCGCCTGGAAATCAGTAAGATGACGCTGGCCACGTTCGCCGATTTTCTGGCCGGCTTCGTGGACCGCCCGGTGGTGGACATGACGGAGCTGAAAGGCAACTACCAGTTGGCGCTCGAGCTTTCGACCCAGGACCTGATGACCGCCGCGCGGGCGGCCGGAGTGGCCGTGCCCATGGGCCGCGGAGGCGGAGACGCCGCGCGCCAGCCGGCCGACGCCGCGTCCGATCCATCAGGAGGTTCCATCTTCGCGGCCGTCCAGCAGCTCGGTCTCAAGCTCGATGCGCGTAAAGCTCCCATCGACCTGATCGTGATCGACCAGGTGCAGAAAACGCCCACCGAAAATTGAAACGCCGGGCATGGAGATCCGCGGCCAGTCTCTCGGGCTTCACCCGGCGCGCTTCACTTTGCTATCGTCATTTCTAAATGCACAAGATCCAACGCGTACTCATCAGCGTCACCGATAAAACCGGCCTCGTCGATTTCGCCCGCGAGTTGCACTCTCTCGGCGCGGAGCTTGTTTCCACCGGCGGAACAGCGCGCGCCATCCGCGATGCGGGCGTGCCCGTGAAGGATGTTTCGGAGGTCACCGGCTTCCCCGAGATGCTCGACGGGCGGGTGAAGACGCTGCACCCGAAAGTCGCCGGCGGAATTCTGGCCATCCGCCATCGCGCCGATCACATGCAGGCGCTGGCGGAACACGAGATCGCGCCCATCGATATGGTGGTGGTCAACCTCTATCGCTTCGAAGAGGTGGCGGCGAAGGCCGGCGCGCCGCTCGAAGAGCTCATCGAAAATATCGATATCGGCGGCCCCACCATGATCCGCGCCGCCGCCAAGAATTACCAGGACGTCGCCGTGGTGGTGGCCCCGTCGGATTACGCCGCCGTCATCGAGGAGATGAAGGCGAACGGCTGCGCACTTTCCACCGAGACCAAATGGCGCCTGGCCAAGAAAGCCTTCCGCACTACCGCCGATTACGACGCCGCTATCAGCGCGCGCCTGGAGCGCGAGGGCTCGCCCGGCGCGCTGCCCCCCCTGCTGAGCCTGCGCGCGCCCAAGCGCATGGACCTGCGGTATGGCGAGAACCCCCACCAGTCGGCGGCGCTCTATGGCTCGCCGGGACGCGGCGTGGCCGGCGCCGAACAACTGCACGGCAAGGAGCTTTCCTACAATAACCTGGTGGATCTGGACGCGGCCTGGCAACTGGCCGGCGAGTTCGACTCTCCGGCCGCGGCCATCATCAAGCACACCAACCCCTGCGGTTGCGCCGAGCGGGATTCGCTCGCCGAGGCGTATCGAAGAGCCTTCGAGTGCGACCCGGTCTCCGCCTATGGCGGCGTGATCGCCTTGAACAGGACGCTGGACGAAGAGACCGCGCGCGAAATCTCGAAGACGTTCATCGAGGCCACCGCCGCCCCGGATTACACCCCCGAAGCGCTGGCCATTCTGCAAACCAAACGCAACCTGCGGCTCATGCGCGTGGCCCCGGGAAGCGACCCGCTGGTGGTGAAATCGATTTCCGGAGGCTACCTCGCCCAGACCGCCGACGACGCGCGCCTGGACCGCGCCGCAACGGTGGTGAAGACCAAACGCGCGCCAACCGAGGAAGAGTGGAAGGCCCTCGAGTTCGCCTGGAAGGTGGCCAAGCACGTCAAATCGAACGCCATTGTGTATGCCCGTGCCGGCCAGGCGGTGGGCGTCGGCGCCGGCCAGATGAGCCGCGTGGATTCGGTCAAGCTCGGCGCCATGAAGGCCGTTCTGCCGCTCGCGGGCTCGGTGGTGGGCTCGGACGCCTTCTTCCCCTTCCCCGACGGCGTCGAGGAAGCCGCCAAAAGCGGCGCCACCGCCTTCATCCAGCCCGGCGGATCGGTGCGCGACCAGGAAGTGATCGCGGCCGCCGACAAGCTGGGCCTGGCCATGGTCTTCACCGGCGTACGCCACTTCCGGCACTGAGGGGCGGACGCCTTTGACGCGGAGACGCCGAGACGCGGAGTGGAATCAGGAGAAAACTCCGAGAAGGTGGAAATCCGTGGGCCAGCGTCGGCGGACTGATTCACCCGAGGTTCTAAGCCGCATATCTCACACTCCACCTTCCGATGTGGGACAGGCGCTTCCGCCTGTCAACCCGAGCGAAGCTCGGGCGCCGTCTACCAAAGCCGGTAGGCAGGCGAAAGCGCCTGCCCCACAATTACCCGTTTCCGACAAGGCGCCTGAGCCAGGCGTCGGCATGAGCCGGGACGCGACAGGCAGGAGTGTCCGCACGCCATCACACCTGAACCCCTGTGAGAAGGTCCGGCTCCCGATATGCGGCGCTTGCGATGAGCGACCCGCGCCGATCACAGCAAAAGCAAAAATATTTCGCGTTGATTCCACGAGCATTAACCCGCTTCGCCGGCCGGCAACTCCGAGCATGCATGCTAGCGTCGAAGCGGGAGGCAATCGCGCAAGCGGTCGCCTCCCTCTTCATGCTGGCCAGCATGCGTTGCATTGCGTTGATATCGAACTCCCGGAGCCATAAAGCCTTACGGAGGTCACTGACAGATGATCCCGACGGGAGACTTTAGAATCGATTCTATAACACCCCACGCGAGTGTGATCCTCCCGGGTCTC
>Ga0187851_10005173_pt1 | contig 10458 bp, 7 predicted proteins | sample June2016WEW_6_10_FD_132997 | JGI IMG/M metagenome (GOLD analysis project Ga0187851, IMG submission 132997) | Peatland microbial communities from SPRUCE experiment site at the Marcell Experimental Forest, Minnesota, USA - June2016WEW_6_10 | ecosystem: Environmental > Terrestrial > Soil > Wetlands... | reverse complement strand
GGCTTCGCGCGTTCCGCGGCAGCGCGCGCCCGGCCCGGAACAACAGGTAGGCCACGCAGCCGATCGGCACTGCCACCAAGGCCGCCGCGGCCCACGGGGCGCCCGCCCTATCGATGCGCGCCATCGTCGCCACGTCGCCCGCCCAGCGCGCGGCCAGAAAGAGCGCGCCTCCGTAGCCGCTCCATGCATGTCCGCCGCGGAGCCCGAGTGCGGTCCCCAAGAGAACCAGTGCGGGAATTATCCGCAAAAAGTTCCATGGCATGGCCGCCAGATAGAGGCCGGCCAGCATGAGGGCTACCGCAATTCCGATCTTGACCGCTGTCGGCCGGTCCGGCATGGTGGTCTCAGCGCTCATGGGATGTCTTCCCTCTCGTGGCTGGAATTAAGAAATACATTTGCCGCTCCTCACCCATCATATGCGTGAATCGCGGGAGACTGGGTCATGAATCAAAAACATGCAATGTCGTTTTGGTTTGGATCCCTTTCGTTGGCAATACATTTGTTTCCCCTTTAGAGTTGAAGTCGATGCGGAGGAGAGTTTCGATTTCCCCGCTCACTCATCAAATGCGCGAACCGCGGAAAACGGGATCATCGGGATCTTAATTGGTGGGTCCGATACGTTGCACCAAGCTAAGCCCTGAACAAACACAAATACCCGTCCTCGCGGGCGGGCCTTGTATTTGAACGATCCTCGTTTCCCTGGCATGTGTAACCAGGCGATTGCCGGCCGCATGGCCAGTTGAGCCTACGGCTTGCATTGCCTATGGGGGCGGGCGCAGAAAGTGCGCGATCTAAGCCCGCCCCCGCTAGCCCTCGTCTCGTAATCCCTATCGCGAGGGAGCGCCTACTGACTTCTGTTCGAACGCGGCTTCCATTCTTGCCAGACGATCTTCGAGCGACCGGACCTTCGCCCCGAACTGTAGCTCCTGGGCTTGGATCTGTTCCTTCTGCGCCGCAATCTGGCTGTTCTGCTTTTGCAGCTCGTTCAGCAGCATGGGAGCGAGTGCCTGATACCTAACCGACGAGGGCTGGCCGTCTTTGTCGTATCCCACCATTTCGGGGTACAACTGGGCCACTTCCTCGGCGATGAGGCCATATTGCAGCACGTGGGAGCCATCGTCGTACTGCGGTTTGTAAAAGAAGGTCACCGGACGCAACTGGAGCAGCCGGCTGCTGCTGTCGCCCATGTCGAGGATATTCTCCTTAAATCGTCGCGAGGAGGAACTGCTGCAGCCCGTGCTGACGGTAAAGAGCTTATCACCGGTACTACCGTCGTAAGCGATGCAGACCGGGTAGTTGGTACCGGTAGGGATAGTCGTGGTGTTGAGAATGCCCGCCATGTAGGCGTTGACCTGTTGAGCGGGCCCCGTACCATCCGTGCCAATGCGGATCGTGTTGTTATCCCCGGTGGCACCCATACTGCCAATTAAGATATTGCTGCTGCCGCTGCCGGCGACGCTGGTGCCAGAACTCCATCCCAGGTAGGTGTTGTAGTTTCCGGTTGTGTTGGCGTTTCCGGCAGTGTTTCCGAAGAACGCATTTTGGACGCCCGTCGTGGTGGCACCGCCGGCATAGTAGCCCATGGCGACGTTGCCGTTTCCCCCGGACCCAAGGCTCGTACAGGACCCGTGACCGACACAGGTATTTGTGGCCGCTTGGTATGAGGCGGTGCCCAGGCCGGCGTTGTTACCCAAGAAGGTGTTGCAACAGCCATCAGTGAGGATGCCGGCCAAGTTGGCACCCGCATTGTTGCCCACGAAAGTGTTGCCAGCAGCGCCGACGTTACTCATACCGGCCTGCCAGCCGATGAAGGTATCGGAGAAACCGCCGACATTGTTAAAGCCGGCCATTGTGCCGTAGAAGCTATTGCCGCCCGCATTGCTTTGGAAGCACGCTCCCCCGTTTGTGTTGTTGTATCCAGCTTGGGAGCCGGCGAAGGTGTTTTGGCAGCCGGTAGTATTAGCCGCGCCGGCCTGGTAGCCGACAAAGCTGTTTCCGGCTCCCGTGTTGTTTAGCCCAGCCTGGTAGCCGAGAAAGGCAATATTGCTGGCCGTGTTGTTTGCCCCTGCATCCTCGCCCACGACGGTATTGTTGCTGGTGGATATGCCGAGAACCCCGAAGGCAGCGTCGGCGCCGACGGAGACGTTGTTGTTTCCGGTTACGTTGCGGTAGCCCGCCAAGTTTCCCACGGCGGTATTATTCGAGCCCGCTAAATTGTGGAACCCGGCATTGGGGCCCACAAAGGTGTCGCCAGTTCCGCTGGGCGCTGGCGACTGGGCGAATCCCTGGGCGCCAGCCTGAAAGCCGACAAACAGATCGCTATTGGCTGTGGCTATGGGGGCAGGCCAGCCAATGCTCAAGATGGGATTCTCGAGGATCTGGTAGTTCCCGGTGTTGGAGCCTGCTATGGAAGTCGGAGATGTGTTGATTGCGCCGTATACATCGAGCTGGGCCGATGGAGTCTTTGTCGCGACGCCCACGAGGCTGGGTGACAACTGATAGATCACCGAATCCCCGAGTGCGGTTTTCGTCGCCCATAGTGGGACGTATTTGGGGAGGCCGGATCCGGTGACGTCTGGGCTCACCGAGGCGGTGTTGGCATGACCTGCCAAGGCCTCAACGGGAGCCGGGGACCCGGTCGGGCTAAGGCCGGGTTGAAGCGTGGAAACCTGCGCGAATGCCGACGCTGGCAGGCCTCCCAGCGTATCCGCGTCGTGCGCTCTGAGGGCGTAGGGCACACTCACCAGCAGCACCCGCGCCTGCTCGGGTTGTCCCTGAACCTGGACGCCCAGCCAGCGCTGCTCCTGGTCCGAAAACAGTTCGGCGGGCACACCATCGGTCTTGGTGCCGCCCAGCAGCACACTGTATTGGCCGCTGGCGTCGGCTGTGACGTTTTGCGTCTCCATCCAGATGGGCGCGCCGCCATCCTGCTGCTTGTAGATCGCGAAGGTGGCGCCAACTGTGGCGGAGAGAGGGGCGGCCGCGCCCTGCTCGCCCTTCAGGGTTCCGCTGTAGCGGATGAGATTGGGAACGGTGGTGGTTGCAGCTTGCGCGCTGACGGTGGCAGCGGCGGAAGTTGGGGTTTGTTGAGCGAAGCTCATCGGCATGAGCAGCAGGGCCGCGACCGCCAGTTGCAGTGCAGCGAGGATCTTTCTGAATCCTTTTTGTTGGTAATACACCTTGTTTCTCCTTTGGAGTTGAAGTGGATGCGGAGGAGAGTTTCAAGTTCCCCCCTCGCTCTTCAAATGCGTGAATCGCGGAAAACGGGGTCATTTTGCCCGCAAGCCGGAAAGGCCGGCTTGTAACAAATCCCCAACTTGTGTCACTATCAATCAGACGAAGACTTTATGGTCTAAACGGGGAAGGGAAAGATGACCTGTCTGCCGGATCTGCTGTGGGAATCGAAAGAAGGCTCGCCGTCCGCTTCCGAACCGGCGTTTCTGAACCAGGTCTACGATGAGTTGCATCGCTTGGCCTCGTCCCTGCTGCGTCATGAACGGGCCGCCCACACCCTGCAAACCTCCGCGCTGGTGAACGAGGCTTTCTTGCGGCTCTCGGCGGCGCATTCGCTGCGCGTGGAGGACCGCCAGCACTTCCTGCGGATCGCCGCCCATTCCATGCGCCAGATCCTGATCGATTACGCCCGCGGCCGGCATGCCCAAAAGCGCGACGGCCTGGCGCGCGTCGATCTGGAGGACTGCCAGACGGAACTGATTTCAACCGAGAGGACGGAGGATTTCGTGGCGCTGGATGCCGCTCTCGACCGCTTGGCAAAGATGGATGCGCGGCAGGCGCAGATCGTCGAATTGCGATTCTTCGCCGGGCTATCGGTGGAAGAGACGGCGGAGAATCTGGGCATCTGCGAAAAGACCGTCAAGCGCGACTGGGCGGTCGCGCGCGCCTGGCTGCGCGGGGCCATCGAAGGCAGCCGCGACGCATGACCGGCTCCGATCCGGAGTCGCCCGCCTGGCAGCGCGTGAAGGAAGTCTTCGCGGAGGCCAGCGACCTGCCGGTCGAAGCGCGGGCCGCCTGCGTGCATCGATCCGCCGCGGGCGACCAGGCGGTGGAACGCGAGGTTCTGCGGCTACTTCACCTTGATGCGGGCGCGGAAGAATGGCTGGATGGCTTGCGGCCACCCACCGAAGTGGTGCAATCGGCCGCCGATTTGCACGCCTTTTTCCCTGGCCAGATGCTCGCCGCGCGGTACGAAATCCAGCAGTTCCTGGCGGTAGGCGGCATGGGCGAGGTTTACAGCGCGCACGATCTGCAGCTTGATCAGCGCATCGCCATCAAGGTGATCGCCGGCGAACTGGCCACCGCCGACCAGGTCTCCTTATTGAAGCGTGAGGTGCAGGCCGCGCGCCGCATTCAGCACGCCAACGTCTGCCGCGTCTTCGACCTGGTGCAGACCGAAGTGGCGCGCGGCCGCAGCGCCGTCTTCCTGACGATGGAGTTGCTGGAAGGCGCAACGCTCAGCCAGAAGCTGCACCGCGAGGGCGCGCTCACCGAGCGGCAGGCCATGCCGCTGATCCGGCAGATGGTGGCGGCGCTCGCGGCCGCGCACCAGGCTGGTGTGATCCACGGCGACTTCAAAAGCTCCAACGTGATGATCGTGCCGCGCGAGGGCGGATCGGCGCGCGCGGTGGTCACCGACTTCGGCCTGGCGCGGCGGCTGGCGCCGGGACGCGGGCAGACGCTGCTATCGGTGTCGAAGAGCAGCCTGGCCGGCTACGGCACCCCCGCCTACATGTCGCCGGAACAGATCCAGGGTGGGAAGGCCAGCCAGGCGGCCGATGTCTACGCGCTGGGAGTGGTGCTCTATGAGATGCTCACCGGCGAGTTGCCCTACGGGGAAGATTCGCCACTGGCCATGGCAGTAAAGAAATCGCGCGAACCACCGGTGGCGCCGGAATCGCTGTCTCCGGCGCTGCGGCGTACGTGGTCCGCCGCGATCCTCAGGTGCATGGCGGCGGAACCGAGCAGGCGATTTGCCGATGTGCGCGAGGTGCTGACGCACCTGGAGACGCGCACCCGCAGAGGGTTGTGGTGGAAGCTGATCCGGCGCCGGAATCGCCGGTTGCTGCGCATCGCTGCGGTGACGGCGTGGGTGGTGGCCGCACTGTTCTTGGCGCGCTGGCTGTGGCCGGCCGAACCCGGCGCGCAAGCCGTCACGGATTGGCAGCAGGGCGTCTACGATCTGCAAGCCGGCGAACCGGTGGCTGCGGCGCGGCGGCTGGAGCGGGCCATCGCCCAGCATCGGCTCCCGCCGGTAGCGCACGCGTATCTCGCATGGGCGTGGCACGAATTGGGATTCACCGCCAAGGCCGAAGCGGAGTTGGCGAACTCGCGGCGGAAACCGCTGCAACCCGAAACGGATCGCCAGTTTGAAGAGGCTGCCGCGGCCGAATTGCGTGGACAGCCTCAGCAGGCGCGCGCGATCCTGGCGCGGCGCGGTGTGCTGGCCGATCTGGCGTTCATCGACGATCAACTGGGCCGGCCCACGGCGGCAGACGAGTGGAAACAGGTGGCGGCGCAGTTTCCGAATCATCCGGCCGCGCATCTGCGGCTGGCCCAAGCGGAGGCGAAGCAGGGTCAATGGAAGCAGGCGGAGCGGGAATTCATCCTGGCGGAGACTTACTTCAATGCGCTGGGCGACACCGATATGGTGCGCGCCGTCTCCGCCCGCCGCGGCTTCGCGCGAGTGGAGAGCGGAGATCTGGATCAGGCCCGCAACGACCTGCCCGCGCTCTTCAGTCTGCAACCGCGCCTGCCGAACACCGGCTACGGCCCTTGCGAACGCACCATCACGCTGATGTCGGGACAGGACGACAATTTCGCGCTGCCCGTCGATCCGATCCCCTACGTGAGTCCGGGCTTCGCCCCCATTTTCGAACGGGATAGGCAAAAGCATCACAAGCAGTTTAACGAGCAGATCGACGACGCGTACTTATATGCTTCGATCATCCTTCCGCGGCTGACATTCTGCGGGGGCGGGGTCGAGGTTCACATGCGCAAGGGAAAGACGGGCTATCAAAACGACTCGTTGGCCTACGGGGTCGCGCCCTTTGCTCCCCAGTCGCCCATTGTGGGGCCCATGTACATTTGGGCCGATCGGCCCGACGAAAAGGAGAGGTTGTACACGAACGGGATACCTGGGGACGTTCTGCTGGATGTGCAGCGGGCGCAATTCTCGAAGCCAGTAACATCTCTCGATTTCTCGATCGGCGACGATACCACCGTCGACTACATCAAGGTGACACTGATCTACTAACATGCCAACTCTGCGCCTTATCGTGCCGCTCAGTATCGCCTATATAGCGCGCGCCCAATCGGGCTGCGCTGCCGCGCCGCCCGGCATCTCCGCGTGGTTTACCTTCGACGAACCCATGTTTCGTCAGCCGGGCGAGCACCATCCTCGGCGTGTGCCTGGGTTGGTCGGCTCCGGGCTGCGCTTCAACGGGATCGACCAATACTTCGAAGTCCCCGCCTCTACGCCTGGCCTGGACGTCGGCGAGGACGACTTTACCATCGAGCTGTGGATCCGTACCAAGCAGGCCGTGGGCACGCCCAGTATCGTGGACAAGCGCGGGCGTCAGCCCCTCGGCTATCTGATCTTCACCTATAAGGGCCGCCCGGCTCTGCAACTCGCGGACGGAAGCAGGGGCGCCGGTCCCTTTTGGCATGCCAGTATCGCGGACGGACGCTGGCACCATGTGGCGGGCGTCGTGAGGCGGCTGCCACCGGAGCCGGTTGCGCTCTTCGTCGATGGGGTCCGCGATCGACATAACTATGGGGCTGCAACCTTGACGAACCTGGACGTTCCACAGCAGCTCTGGCTCGGCCGGCATCACGCCAATGGGTATGTGGACCGGGAGGACATTTACTTTCAGGGCGATATCGATGAGCTGACTTTCTACCGGCGGGCGCTGACCGAGAAAGAGATTCGATCCATCTTCCAAGCGGGCGCGAGCGGAAAGTGCCGCAAGTAGCTTGGAGGGCGGGCAATTCTGCCCGCAGCCGGCTTTCAGCCGGCTCTGGCCGCCTAAAAAGGCGGCTGCGGCCAATATTGGCCGCCCTACAACACCGGCCCGATCCGCCACGGCACGAACTCATGATGCCCCAGCCGTTCCGCGCAGGTGCGCTCCCCCGACGCCACCCGCAACAGCATGTCGAAGATCTCACGCCCCACTTCCTGCACGCTCTTCTCTCCATCCGCGATCGCCCCGGCGTTGATATCCATATTGTCCTGCATGCGCCGGTACGTATGGCTGTTGCTCGCGATCTTCAGCACCGGCACTGAAGGAAAGCCGATGGCGCTGCCGCGTCCGGTAGTGAAAGCGATCAGGTTGCACCCTCCCGCCGCCAGTCCGGTGAGCGAAACCGGATCGTAGCCCGGAGTGTTCATGAACACGAAGCCGGGAGTCCGCACGGGCTCGGCATAGTCCACCGCGTCGGTCAGCGGCGATGTGCCCGCCTTGGCCACCGCGCCCAAGGATTTTTCGAGGATGTTGGTCAGTCCGCCTTCCTTGTTGCCGGGCGAGGGATTGTCGTCGAAGCTGCCCGCGAAGCGGGTCAGGTATTGCTTGTAGCCTGCGACGAAACCCAATAGTTTTTCCGCCACTTGCCGATTGCGCGCGCGGCGCACCAGCAGATGCTCGGCGCCGAAGATCTCGGTAGTCTCCGCCAACACCGCGCTGGCGCCGATGGCGGCCAGCATATCCGAACATACGCCTAGCGCCGGGTTCGCGGTGATGCCGGAAAACGAATCCGAGCCGCCGCAATTGAGGCCCAGCACGATGCGCGACGCCGGCATTTCCACGCGCCGTTCCGAGGCGCATTGCTCCATCAGGCGGGCGATCTCGCTGCGCGCCGCCGCCACCGCGCCCCGCGTGCCGCCGCTCGATTGCAGCGTCATACCCACCAGGCGGCTGGCCCGTGGAGCGTTGGGACCGAGATAATGCTCGATCTGATTCACCTCGCAGCCCAGGCCCAGAATCACGGCGGCCGACACGTTAGGGTGCGCCAATACGCCGGCCAGCGTGCGGCGAAGCTGCTCAGTGTCCGGGCCGATGGTGTGGCCGCAGCCTTCGCCGTGCGGAAAGGCCACCACGCCATCCACGTTGACCGGCAACCGTTCACTGTCGAAACTTTGGGCAATCATCTCGGCGGTATGCGCCGCACAGTTGCTGGCCGCCACTACCGCAATATAGTTGCGCGTGCCCACCGAGCCATTCTCGCGTGGATAGCCCAGAAAGGTGGGCGCGGCGGCGTCAAACCTGCGCGCTGGCAGCGGAATTTCGCCGGTGGGGAATTCGTAGTCGAAGTGCAGTTCCTCGAACGCCAGGTTGTGCGTATGCACATGCCGCCCGGGCTCGATGGTTTGCCGGGCGCGCCCGATCGCCTGGCCATAGCGCCGCACCACCGCGCCCTGCGGTATCAATGCCAGCGCGATTTTGTGGCCGGCCGGAATCGGTTCGCGCGCGACCAGCGTCTGGCCATCTACTTTCAACTCGGTTCCCGCGGCGACCGGCACTCTCGCGATACCCACATTGTCGGTGGCGTGCAAATGGATGACGGAGTTCTCCGCGGTCGGCAGTTTCGCGATTTCGAGCAGCGTTTCGAACGGCATAGTTACCTCATCAGCAGCGTTTCGGGGGCGTCGTCGCCCAAGTGTACATGCAGTTTCCCGCCCACGGGATGAATCAAAATGCCGCCGCCCTCAGGCGGGACCGGAAGATCGGCGGGGCCGTCCACCAGGACGAAATCCGGCGTCTCGGCATCGTCCAGCAGCTTCCCGATGTGCACGTGGACGTGACACTGCGAGCGCCGGATATCGGCATTCGCGGCGAGGCCCCACTGGTCGCCCCAGGTTTCCTTGGCCTTGGCGATGGCGCCAGTCCACAGCGCCAGGCGCTGCGCGGGCGTCAGATCGGCAAGCTCGTGAATATGCACGCGCGGCAGCGCCAGCCAGCGATGCGGCTTGTTCGGATTAATGTCTTTCACGAAGAAAACGGGCGCATCGGGCGGCTGCTTCTCGGCCTCGCGGCACAGCCCGCACTCGCGCTGGGCCATGCTTTCGGCGCTGGCGATGTCGCAAGCGCAGTTGCGCACGTCGCCCAGCGCGAGGGCGGTGAGCAGCAGAAGCGCGGGGAGGAATCGCACGCTCCCATTATCTTACTTGACGGGCTCTCCAGTGGCGGCCTTGGCGCTCGCGGGCAGCTTATCCGCGTTGGCCAGCATCAGGCTGACTTGCCAAAGCTGCGTCTCGGTCAACGATCCCCTGTAGCCCGGCATGCCTGTCAGGCGAATGCCGTTGGCCGCTTTCCAATAGGTCTCGCCCGGCGGGTCGTCGGTCACGCCGTGGCCGGTGAAGAGCTGCGGCGGATGCGGGAACATACCCTTGGCAATCGCCGTCTCGGGCTGCCCGCTGAGGCCATGGCAAACCGAGCACTGCTCGCGATAGATGCGCGCGCCCGCCAGCAGGTTCGCTTCGTCCGCCGGAATCGGCGCTTGCGTAGGCGCCTCTTTCGATATTCGCGCTTTCAGCGCCATACCCGCCAGAAGCCGTTCCATAGGCATCGGCGGAGCCGACGTCGCCACCGGCGCCAGGCCCAGTCCAAAGTACGCGATCGCGCCCAACCCCACAATCGCCAGGCCGAGCGCGAATCCAAGCAACAATTTCAGCATCAGGCGATCCCCATCTGCTTCTGCATCTGTTCCAGCGTCACACCCTTGGTCTCCGGATAAGTGAACAACACCACGAAGAATTGCAGCGCCATCATGGCGGCGAAAAACGCGAACGGAGCGGCCCCTGAGTGCGCCGCCAGCCAGGGAAACGTCAGCGAGATGGCCGCGTTCATCACCCAATGTGTGAAGCTGCCCAGGCTCTGCCCCTTGGCCCGCACGCGGTTGGGGAACACTTCGCTCAGATACACCCAAATCACGGCGCCCTGCGAAAACGCAAAAGAGGCGATGAAGCCCACCAGCAGCCAGACCAACAATTCCTGATGCCGGTGCATGGCAAAAATCACCGCGACGCCGGCCAGCGAGATCGTCAGCCCCACCGACCCGGCCAGCAGCAAAGTCTTGCGCCCGATGCGGTCGATCACCGACATGGCGATCATGGTGAACAGCAGGTTTGTCGCGCCGATGGCCACCGCCTGCAGGTCGCTCGACACCTTGCTGAATCCCGCCTGCGCGAAAATGTCATTCAGGTAATACAGAATCGCGTTGATACCGGAGAGCTGGTTGAACATCCCGATGGTCACTGCCAGAAAAATCGGCACGCGGTATTTATGTGTGAACAGCGGTTCGTCGCCGTGGCCGTGCTCGGCATCGATCGATGTGACGATATCCTGCAGTTCCGCTTCGTAATTCTCTTCTCCGGTGAGGCGCAGCACCTCGCGCGCTTCCGGCACGCGCCGCTTCTTCACCAGCCAGCGCGGGCTGCGCGGAATG
>Ga0187851_10005172_pt1 | contig 10461 bp, 8 predicted proteins | sample June2016WEW_6_10_FD_132997 | JGI IMG/M metagenome (GOLD analysis project Ga0187851, IMG submission 132997) | Peatland microbial communities from SPRUCE experiment site at the Marcell Experimental Forest, Minnesota, USA - June2016WEW_6_10 | ecosystem: Environmental > Terrestrial > Soil > Wetlands... | reverse complement strand
TCCAAGAGGACTTTTACCCAAGGTGACCGTCTTTTCCAAGGGCTCCGAAAGGGGGTGCCCTGCGTCCTGAGAGCAGGAGCTTTTGCTCTGGCTTCGCTCCCTGCCGCCCTCAGTCCGTGCTCCGCAAAACCGCGTGTCTCGGACAATTCAGGACGTGAAGCGGAGCGCAGTGAGGGCGCCAGCAGGTGGAGCGGTTCACTGGCAGAGCTGGAATGGCGAGGTGTCGGCGCGGATTGAATTGGCTGAGTCACGCCCCCTGGCGCCGGCGGTTTGCGACTTTGCCAGGGCAGACAGGCGGAAAAGCAAAGTTGGCAGTCTGCGGCCGCTCCTTTGCGCCAGAAGCTGATTTCAGGCGTTCAACCGGATTCCGCTGAAATTCTGTTGGCACTGGCTCACGGCGTGTTACGATTCCCTCGAAAAAAAGGCAAATGGCGGCTTTTACAGGCGAGATTGAAATGGAAATACCTGTCGAATTCAACGGCAAGCGAGAAAAGGCAAAGGGGTCCTTTGCTCAGCCCGCCGATTTTGGCTTCGCAGAAACATGGCGAAAATCCCTTGGCGACGACCAGAATCCGCTCCGTGTCGATTCCGTTGCGTTTGCACAGCTTGCCATCAAGCGCTTCGAGGCGTCGTCCGCACTCGGCATTTACGCCAACAGTTTAACAGATTTTAACGATCACATCGCGAGCAATCCAAAAATTGAAGTCGGTGGCTTTATCGTTCTTCGAGGTGTTTGGTTTCCTGATTCTGAGATCATCGGATTTAGCCATTTCAGGAGAACATGGTGCAACAAGATCATTCTCGATTATTTGGGAGCGCATCCGTTTATTGTCCGCCCTAAGGAGGATTCAACCCATAAGGTCCGAGGAGTGGGCGTTGCATTGCTTTACTTCATAACGCAGATTGTCAAGCAGGAGAACTGCACGGCGCTGTGGGGAGAAGCAACCAGTTCGTCTGCGTCATTTTACCAATATATTTTCAAATTGGAACGTGTAGAAGATTTGATTTTTGCACCCAGAGAGAACCTCATTGCATTTGGAGAAGAACGTGAGCAAGAGTGGTCAACGGCAAGCGAGATTATCGCCGCCGCGAACCAGCCATTGGATAAATTATATGCTCTAGAAGTCGAAAACCCTCCTTTCGTAGGAAGCAAAACAGCCGTGTTTAACCCATCCAAAAGATTAGCGTATCGCTTTTTGAAATTGCCCATCCATAAACAGAAGGAGATTGCAAAGAATCTGCATTTTGTTAAGGGTAATGCCTCTGCCCTGTCGCGCGAAGAATTAGCCGAAGCTGTTTTCAAAGGTGCACGTGAAAATGGGAACCTCTCCGGCCTGTGGACTCTGGTCGAGACAGAATATGGCGGAGGAACGCCAGAGGAAAACCCATTTGAACCAACAAAGAAACAAAGGACATGAAAATGCATAAGGATTTTTCGGAATGGTATCGGTTGGCAGGGATCGAACTGCAAAACGACGTGCTGCTCAAGCGATGGGCGGGCGTTGAAGCGTTTGAAGCTGGTCGTGACGAAATCGTTTCGCTCGTGGAATTATTCTTTGGGTTTTATGATGTAACTGAACAGTTCATTGGGAACTTTCGATCTCCGTTTCAGGCCGCTGACGCAGCGTTTCGGATGCGGGATAACAATCAAGAGTTGTCGGTTCTTGCGGGTGCAAAATTAGTGTCCGTCATGGAGGGGACTTCCATCGAGTTAGGCGATTTGGCCACTATGGCCCTTGTTTCTTGCGCGGCGCAGAATCTTCGTAGCGCTCCTTGCGTCAATGAGATACCTGAGCGTGCAACGCAACACTTAAGTCGTCGCTCTATAAGGCGAAATCAGATTCCCCTAACCACGCCTCCTGAAGGGGGCGGACCTTCACCTGAGATTGTGCAAATTCAGCGAGATCTTGCCGTCGTTGCCGAGGAATCAAACGTGCTTTGGTGGGTTTTTGGCGAATCGAGTCGCGATCTCAATAAAAGATGGTCGGAGTGTCCAGTTCCACAAGCGACACTCTTGGCAGGTAAAGAGTTGGCTGACCTTACGCGAATTGTTCCCGGGCCTGCAGCAGCAGCGGCGCTGCTTGACAGAGTAGTAAAGTGCGCAAAAGCAAGACCGCCTGTTCATGTGTTGGTGAAAGATGCGATTGCTGAGTTGCCGAAGGATTGGCGACAGAATTTCGTCAAAAACTATTGTCCGACCAGATTGCTGAACCTATGTCCGGTATCGCATGGAATCAAAATGTCCGTGGATTTAGCGGACGGGGATGCCTGGGTTCAAGCATTCGCAAATTCCGCGAAGATTCAACACGGTGGCAAAATTGCTCCGCATCTGCTGGCGTATCAGATTTTTGTCGAGTGTCTATTTGTATCGTTCTGGGCAAAATTGAATTAAAGCTATGCCGATCACCACCAGTCCAGATATCAAAACACCTGATCAGCTTCCCGTTCCTCCTTCCGGGGCCACGGCCCCCCCCCAGTCGGTCGCCATTGTGGTTCCTGAATTAATTACACTGCCGGCGGGGACCGAATTGGATGAATCGCAGGCTCAAACAATGGCATCTGGTCGGCCCGTTCGGCTGATTGTTATTGCAGGTGCGGTAGACTGTGGGAAAACGACCCTGTTGACGAGCCTTTATGAACTTTTCCAGTCAGGTACTGTTAGAGGAAGTCAATTCGCGGGCTGTGATACGCTTCCCGCGTTTGAAAGACGTTGCCACCTTTCCAGGGTAGACTCAGAAAACGAGGAACCTGAGACGCCCAGAACCGCTTATGACGGCCCGCACCCTCAATATCTCCATGTCAAAGTTCAGGATCAGACCGCAGCAGCGAGTCACATCGATTTTCTTTTCACGGATGTTTCAGGCGAGATGTTTGAACATGCGCGGAGTTCGACCGATGAATGCAAAAAGCTGACTTTTTTGCGGCGCGCGAGCCACTTTTTGGTTTTTTTAGACTGTGAAAAGGCAGTCCAGCCGTTGAAGCGATGGGGAATGGTTCAGGAGGCCAAATCGCTCCTTCAGTCATGTTTGGATAGTGACATGGTGGAAAGCAAATGTTTTGTCACGGTGGTTTGGGCGAAATGTGATTACTTCGAGGCCGCTAAGGATAAGAGTTCCATCAACGAGTTTATTAGGAATGTTGAGGAGGACTTCAAAGCATCATTCTGTGACCGAATACCCAATTTCAAATTTCATCGAACAGCCGCCAGGCCAACTAGGTTTCCAAACCTGAAAATGGGTTATGGGGTTAAAGAATTGCTGGGAGATTGGATTGTAAATTGGCCTCAAGGGCAGAATATGCGCCTTGCACCTCCAGTAGATAATGGAGGGCAACGTGAGAGTGAGCTTTTCGCAAAACGGCATAACGCACAAAGTGGCAACCTATGAACGGTTCAACGTCCCACAATTTTCTATTGATTGGCCTACCCGGCACCGGCAAAACCAGCTTTCTGGCCGCGCTGTGGTATGCGATTCAGCAGAAACAGTCCCCGTCCGCCCTGGTTTTGAAGAAGCTGGACGGCGACAGCGGATATTTGGACAAGATTCGCGGCGCTTGGTTGGCTTATGAGGTCGTTGGGCGGAATCCGACGGACAGTGAGACTTTCGTTTCAATGCGCCTAAAGAGCAGGACGGGAAATGATGAGGCCCATTTGACGTTTCCCGATGTGTCCGGCGAATCGTTCAAACAACAGTGGGTAAGCCGCCAGCTTACGACGAGCTACGACAAATGCTTGAGCTCGGCAAACGGCGGCATTTTGTTTATTCATCCCGAGTCTATTACACTACCGTTGCGTATCGCGGAGGTGGATGATCTGGCCGCGTTAATCGATGAAGAGGTTGCTGAGGAAATGTTAGTGCCATCTGCTGTAAAGCCTCCATCGACGCCCTGGGACATCGAAAAAGCACCGACGCAGGTTCAACTGGTGGATCTCCTTCAATTCATGATGCGGCACGAGCATTTTCAAGCTCCTTTTCGACTTGCGATTGTGATTTCGGCTTGGGATTTGGTCGCGCCTTCAGAAATCAGCCCGGACGATTGGATCGCCCAACAGTTGCCGTTGCTGAATCAGTTCTTGGCCTCAAACCCCATCAAGTTTGAAGTCGCTTTTTATGGTGTGAGCGCCCAGGGAGGCAAATATGACGCGGGAGATATGACGCCCTTGCAAAATAAACTTCCGGCAACACGCATCGAAATTGTGGGGCAAGGTGTCAAAAACGCTCACGACATCACTGAGCCACTTTTGTGGTTGATGCGGTGAGAATGACTGTGCAGAGACTGCGATGAAAAGCACTGTAGTTCAACAAACCTTGCACGGATATGCGGAAGGCCATCGGCTCTTGGATGGCTCCGTTAAACTTCCGGATGAACTGGCAAGATTAATGTTAAGGATGAGCGATCTATCGGGCAGTAACGTAGTCAGTGGCTTTGAAGAATATGTGACCGGTTACCCTCTGGAATCGGTCGATATGTATGCCCTTGCCAAAACATGGTATGCAGCGGAAATGCCTCGGCCCGGATGTGTCTGGACTCATACGCTGTTAATTCCCGGAAATATAATGGCGGAAATCTCCTTTTTAGGGGCGCTGGCATCATTGTTTATCCGTCCTCACGGCTCCGTGACTCGAGGAAAGTATTCGAAGCCTATTGAGGTCGATCTGAGCGAAGTCGTGCAGGAAGTTCTTGCGCCAAGCAATTCATTGCCCAACCAGATATTGGAGATCGTCGAAACCCTATATGGGCGGGGCAAAGATAACATTTTAATCAGTGCCCACAGTTCTCGGGGATATGAGAGCGCGATTTTTAGTGTGTGGTCGCAGCAGTGGCCTCAGTTAAGTAAAGTATTTAGCTTTTGCACGGGGGCATTGTCAGCCAGAGGATTTGGCGGTAAACCTTTTGATATTCAATGTGCTCATCCTTCACTCATTCGAGAGATAACGACGGCTATAGTAGCGAAGCAATCACAGGAAATAAGTTTACTGGTAACGAACGAAGGCCCGCACACTTCGTGGATTGACAGAGCCGCCCAAGATGCGCTCACTGCGAATGGAGGCCAGTTTCGGCAATTGTTATGGGGATTGGCTGAAGGAGCCGATCGCAAATCCTTTGGGCGATTTGCAATGATTATAGATAACCTTTTGAGCGCTTCACCAAATCTGCTATCTGAATTGCTGGGAAAGGTGGAGGAATTGTTTCCAAACCCAAATTCGGGTAATCTTCTAAAGACTACATTGTTTGGGGCAAAGCAAAGCCTGAATGAATTTAACCGCTTTGACGAAGGGGAATTGCTTGCAGCAATCGCCACCACAGATCATCCTGAAGCCTTTAGTTCCGATGGCCTTCGACTGCGGGAGAGAGGACGTGATCTTTGCCGTCTTGATCCACAATCTGCCCGGCATACCATTTCTAAGTTATTTCGTTTGCCGATCAACCAGCTTGGTGAGGACGTTATAGCTGGCATGATTGAAGCGGTTAATCCAGTGATCGCGCGCGAAATCACTTCCGAACAACCGCAGTTCTTGCCCACTCTTTTTCGTGCCAAACCAGAATTAGGAACATCCCCTGAGTTATGGATCGCAGCGGGAGACCGCAAGCGAGAGCTTTTTGAGTCACTTATTTCACATGAAAAACTAGATGACGCTTTAATCATGCAGATAGTTCAAGCCATTTTAGAGAGCGATTCCGAATCGTTGCTTCGAAGAGCGTTAGAATCCTGGGGGAAGCCAGCAGTGTTTGGAACGTTTGACTGGATAGCAAAACATGAAGGTGTTTTATCAGATCGGTCGGTTGGAGCACTAACATTTCATGTTACGAGTGTAGTTGAATGGCTGTTGGCTACGCCCGAACGTCCTCGGTGCGCTGTCATAGCAGCAGCACATATTGTAGCGCCGTATTCTTATCAGATACGTGAGTCGGACACTCAACCGTGGCTGCGCACTTTTAGAGAGCTGGTGAAAGATGGTCGCGACAAGGACTCTATTTACTTTGCAACGTTTCTCCTTGCACTTGGATTGCAAAACGCACCTCCCGTTCCATTAACTTTAATTGCAGAAACCTTCGAACGTGTGCATCAAGCAGCTTGGGATGAGGCATTGCCCGACAATGCGTGGGTTATTCTTGACCCAATAGTGCCCCATTTATGGTGGCATCATGACTGGGATAAATGCGAGCGAATGAGGAGAGGGTTGATTGAAGCATTTGTTAAAAATCATTGGCCGTCTATTCAACTTGTCGAGTGCATTCCAAACCAAGATTTACTTGTGCAGGTGGTTACCACTGCATCCAAGGTGTCAGGCGGAAAGGAAATCATCTCTGGAATTAAATGAGGGGCACGTTTACCGGAGTTGAAGGATGGAGTCAGGTCGATGATTGTGGAGGTTTCTTGGCGATTTTGCTGAAGAAATCAAAGGCAGTTTCCAGTTCATCCGCAATTTCGCTTGCGAGGATGACGGGGGGCCGGGAGCGAATCGGTGTCGGCCACGCTCTGGTCTTTGAGCCAAAAGAGGTCAAGGCTAAGCTTGTCCCGTTTGACCAACTCGGCGTAATCGTAGCAGCACACCGTATTTTCTTGAGCCGGATAGCTGCGCTGCCTGTTGCAGCGAACTGATGGAGACCCTTGCCGCCGCAGCCGCCCTTGTCGTGTAGGCTCAGACGATCCTTCATGCAACACGCCCCCCGCTTGCGCGAAAGTGGTGCAAGCCAGCTTCAATCACGAGCTGCATTCCCTTGACAATGAGATGCCCGTAGATCCTTCGCGTATCTTCCGTGTAATCGAAAACTGCACCGTGGGCGACAGCATCGCGGCACTTCACAGCCAGTCTGAGCACTTCCTCTGCAAAAGCTCTCTCGGTGGGCTCTAGATGCCTTGTTAGCCAAGCTATATTTCCAATTGTGATCAGGCCGTTCCCATCCAGCATTTTGTATTGGACACGGTAGTGAGGCGAACCGCCCCTGGTGGAACGCCCCTTTTGGAGAATGTCATTGCCGCCGAAATGAAGAGTAAGCCTCACAAAAGGTTCAAAAAGCAGCATCAAGAAATAAAAGCCCGGCATTGAGTCGAGTTCGTGATTTGGTGTTAGCCAACTTGTCATGCCTATTTGCAAGGGAATACTTAGGCAGGGTGTTACTGTTCGGAGATAGTCTCTAATATGCACTCGCCATGCCTCGCCCTCTTCAAGAGTGCGCAATAAATCACAAGGCACGGTATTTGCGAACTGTATCTCCTGAGCCGAGAGGAGGTAGTGGGCGGTCCAGGATGGATTATACAGTTGTGCTGCAGGTTCTAATTCCTGAGCCAAGTTGTTAAGCGTCCGCAAGGCCAGGGCGGAGACGCTCACTGGCAGGCTACCGTCTTCTGAGAGGTCAAGTGCCGGAACACCGAGATGTGCAAGTATACCGGAGTGCCGCAATAGATCTTCGCGCCGGGCCTGGATCTCGAGGAAGGAGCCGTGCATGCAGCGATTACGAAGGTTCCATCCATCTGTGCTACAAATTGTTTCAAGATCACCACGGAGTTCCGTAGATAGATTGGGCTGATCTCGAATTATTCTCCCCAGGGGTGTATCTGGAGCCACTTGTCCAGGCGGATGGGATCTCAAGAGAAAGTCCATGCCTGCCAGTGACATAAAAAGCAGGGCAGTATGTTCATACTGCGGATAAAGCAATCCCCGCATTAACTCGACCACTTCCTGAGTGGCAAAACCAGCTTGAGCTAAGAGCTGCGGTGCCACTTGCCTTTGGCGATTAAGTGTGCGGTGAAAATAGCCGTTTTCTGCCACTATGCTCGTTGCTTCCTGCTGCACAGCGCGCAAAACGCTGCTACGCGCTTGCAAGGGTTCTGGCAAATACCCTGGGGCGAAGGCAACTACGGGGGGAGCGAAATCATCTGTGTTTGCCGAAGCCCGGTGATTGTTTTGAATGGATATGAGGTGACCGGCGAAACCTGAGCCCCCCGCGCTCATTTCAACCAGAGTTGGAATTAAGCGCTCGAAGGGAATTCTCCAACGTCTCAAATGGTATATTAGAAGGGCTTGGTTCAGAAGCGCACCCTCTTCGCAGGCGGCCCCGGAAGTGCCGAGCTGAAAAAGCTCTTCGCTGAACACATCGGCTAAGCCATGATAAATTTCGTGATCCTGAACCGAAGCTATTTCAGCATTGGCTTCGGCTGTTCTGAGCGATTCGGCCACCAGCGGACTCAATAGTTTTTCGAGTTGGGCCCGCGACGGGGGCCTGATCTGGTGAGTATCGCAGGAAGCCCGTGCAATTTCTCGGAAAACTGCGGAAGCTGCCAGTGAACTCACGATTGGGGGCACGGCGGGATCTGTCATAAGTAGCCCAGCACGCACATCAGGACGGTGCAGTTCGGCGATTTGCGGATCTACTCGAAGTGGGGAGACCGACTGCACAAATCTGCGCCCAGCCTCGGCGAGCTGGCGAACGATGTTTTTGCGCCAGAGAGTTTTCCAAGGTGTTGCAGCACTGTTATACGCGGCTCTTATGGCTTGCTCGGATCTATTCATCCTTTTCCTTTTCTAGAGTTGTTGGGTAAACGCTGGAGGTGGCCGGACTGGCGGAGGCCCTCGAAATACACGGCAACCTGCTCAGCCAAGTAAGCCGTGCGCGACAAAAGGCCCATCTCGATGTTTCGTTGATGTGCTGCCTCGGTGAAGTTGGCGGAGGTCAGGAAGAGCTTGGAGCGATCCACGACCACGATTTTGGCGTGAAGACTGGCGCGGGCATGGGAGTCGGTGTTAAGTGCTCGGGGATCGAAATAGACTTCGGGAAATGGCTGCCAAGGCCAATGGCGATTACGAAACTCCGCGGCATATCTGAGAATGATGTCATCAGCGGATGTGGTGTCTCCAGCCCTGCGAGGAACATCCACATGAAAAATGATACGCAACTGCGGCCGTAATTTCTTCTGCTCCGCCAAACGCTCAAAAAGCAGCTTGCCGTTGTGAAAAGCGTATCCAGCCAAGACAATTTCATTTTGCGCCTCCTGAAAGAGAGATTGGACAACTGCGTAGGTGTCGGCTGTCGGCACACCCGGCACATCCGGGCCGGAGACGACCAAATCTGGGACTAAAACCCGATCTCGATGGCGACCAGCTACGATGGAATGAAGCAGACGTGCAATTTGGGCCGGCGTGAATGCTGCTTTCTCCAGGCTGGTTACCCAGCCCGACACGGTCGTGCCGTTTTCGCCAACAATGGAGGTGAACGCCGATTCCGGAGACCCGCCACAAAGCCATCCCGCCTCGACTGCCGTCGCCAGTGCATTCAGTGCTGCGTCTGAGAGTGAGGCCAGGATTGTGTCGGCGGCGTTCACGGCATGGCGAAAAATTCAGCCTCACAGCTTTCAACTGTGCATACAACCAGGGCACGGTCGAGAAATTCATTGCGCTGCTCGCATGAAGTTTCGGGCACGAGCAAGCAGCCATGACATGCCGCTCCAAGCAAAGGTGCATGGTCGTGCTCACCCGGTTGATGGTGCGCACAGATCGGATCGTTTGAGCAGAGCGAGGCCATTTCCAGGGCATTGCGGACAAAGTCCTTTATGCGGCGGGCGGCCTCCACCAAGCCACCCAGGGTCCCCTCCGCGTCAGAAGAACCAGTGAAAATCAGGATGCCGTAACGATTGGGCAATGTGCCCTCGGCAGGCAAGGCATAGATACGTTCGCGTAGCGAAGAGGCCGGATAGCCGCAATCTAACGAGATAGCGGTCATCAGCAGGTGTGAGAAAGTATGCAGCAGATAATAGGGAATGCCGGGAAACTCGCGTGAACTGTTCGGATGAGTGTTTGCCCAAGCCGCAAATCCCTCCGCCAACATCTTCGATCGGGTTTGAACAACGGATCGTTGCAGCCAGTCCGGAACCATGGACGCATCGAACAATAGAAAGACGCCCTCGCCGCGGTTTTCAATGGCTGGCACCCAATCCGCATCACGGGCCAGTGGCGCCGCCTTGACGTTCAGCGTCAGTTCATCAGGCAATTCACCATTTATGTCAGTGCCGAGCGACTCGAAGCGGGTGAAACCGACCTGGGCAACGACTTCGCGAAGACGATGCACCAACACAACACGTTCGATCGGCGACATCCACGGAGCATCCCATGTGGGCTTGGGCAGCGCCCGGGCGAAGAAGTCGCCATCGGGTTGGTCGCTCCCAAGCTCCTCGGCGGCATCTGCGAAGGCCTCAAACTCGACTTCCTTAACAGGGCGTTCCGCAGATTGGGCGACGCCTTGGGCAACGCGCGTCACACTGGCCAGAACATCGGCATCAGAGACGCCTGCGAGGCGCGTCGCAAGTTTTGGAATTTGCCGGATGACAGGCAGCAGGGCCTGATTTGTGGCGACCAGGTTCAAGCCGTCGTCCCAAAGAGACTTCACAATTTCATCCAGCGGCGCTTTTCGATCGGGAATGGAAATGACTGAGAGAATTTGGGAGAAGTATGCGTTACTGGC
>Ga0187851_10005171_pt1 | contig 10462 bp, 9 predicted proteins | sample June2016WEW_6_10_FD_132997 | JGI IMG/M metagenome (GOLD analysis project Ga0187851, IMG submission 132997) | Peatland microbial communities from SPRUCE experiment site at the Marcell Experimental Forest, Minnesota, USA - June2016WEW_6_10 | ecosystem: Environmental > Terrestrial > Soil > Wetlands... | reverse complement strand
TACCGATTTTGGTAGGGGATGGTGTCTCGAAAAAATCAAGGCTTTCAAGTTTCAGAAAGCCGTCAGAATCGCGTTCGGCTGAACGTATCAAATTGGATGATGATGGGCGCACTGAACAGGCGTTCTGAAACCGGCAGCGAAACGGGGCGGGTCGGGAGTGGCATGAACGGACGACGGCGGAGTTGAGCGCGGTTTTAGAACGACCGATGAGTGCGTGACCGTCTAGGTTTCATTTGAGGCGATTTGTCTGGCCGGTTTCCGAGTGCCCGCAGGAAAGCCGGCCAGTCAAAGCGCCGGGCATGGCAGTTCAAAGTTGCAAGATTGTGGTCAGGCCGCTAAAGTGATTTCGGCAATGGAGTTTGCCAACCCGTTCAAGGGTAAACCGCATGACGTTCAGAGCTGATAACTCCTACCGATAAACCCGCAAGTGAGCGGAGATTGGCAGGATTTTTATGCTCTTGTATCTTTGGGTAGCAATTGACAGTGCAATCGGTGGCGTCTTACGCTTCTGGCTTTCCAGCCTTTGTCAGGCGCTCGCAAATGTTTTGAACTCAACCAATGGAGGCTAAATATGCAAATCCCACATGATGCGGTGTTGCTGCGAATCTTCATCGGCGAAAGCGATCGCTGGCATCACCAACCGCTTTACGAAGCCCTTGTCCTAAAGGCGCGCGAAATGCACCTCGCGGGGGCAACGGTGCTGCGCGGGCCGATGGGCTTTGGCAAATCGAGCCGGATGCACACGGCAAAAATCCTGCGGCTTTCGATGGATTTGCCTCTCGTCATTGAAATCGTGGACAGCGAGGAGAAAATCAATTCGTTCCTCCCGGTGCTGGACGAAATGATGAAGGGCGGTTTGGTGACGCTGGAAAAAGCGCGGGTGATTGACTATCGCGCCGACGTGGATTCCGGTGCGCAAATCTAACTGCAAACTGTTATGACGGAAAACATCTGGTATGTCGCGGCGATTTGGATGGGGCTGGCCTTCATCGCCAGCCTGATTTCGATTCGCGTCGGCATTTCCGTAGCGCTGATTGAAATTGTCGTTGGCGTCATCGTTGGGAACATTCATTTCCACAGGGGCCAGCACATATTGCAAACAACGGATTGGATCAATTTTCTGGCGATGCTGGGCAGCGGCGTTTTGACTTTCCTGGCGGGGGCGGAAATTGACCCGGCTTCGCTGCGCGCCAATCTGCGCGCCAGCATGACGATTGGCATTTTGTCATTTATGCTGCCATTTGTCTGCGTCTGGCTGTTTGCGCAATTTGTCCTCGGCTGGCCGCTGCATCAGGCACAAATTGCGGGCATCGCGCTCTCGACCACCTCCGTCGCCGTCGTCTATGCAGTGATGATTGAAGGTGGGTTCGGCCAGACGCCGATGGGCAAAACGATTCTGGCGGCGTGCTTCATTACGGATTTCGGAACGGTGCTGGCGCTGGGCACCCTCTTTGCCGACTTCAACTGGTGGCTGGTGATTTTCATCGTTGTCACGGCAGTCATGCTTTGGTTTATGCCAATCTGGACGCAGTTAATCATCACCCGGCTGGGTGCAACGCGCGTGAGCGAGCCGGAAGTGAAATTCATTTTCCTCGTTCTCTTTTTCCTCGGCGGTTTGGCGTCCACCGCCAAAAGTGAAGCCGTGTTGCCGGCGTATCTCGTCGGCCTGGTTGTGGCCGGAGTATTTCTCCGCGACAAAACGCTGGTTCACCGGATGCGAAGCATCGCCTTCACGATTTTTACGCCGTTTTATTTCATCAAGGCCGGGCTGTTTGTTTCGCTGCCGGCCATGTGGTCGGCCATCGGAATCATCATGGTGCTGCTGGCGCTGAAAATTGTGACGAAATTCATTGGTGTCTGGCCGACAACAAAAATGTTTTACATGGGCAACCGCGAGGCGAATTACACCACGCTGCTCATGGCAACGGGACTGACTTTCGGCACGATTTCCGCATTGTTCGGCCTGCAAAACCACATTATTGACCAGACTCAATACACGGTGCTGGTCACGGTGGTCATTTTGAGCGCGTTCGTGCCAACGCTGATTGCACAGAAGTTTTTCCAGCCGACGATTGAAACGATGGTCGAGTGGGGCAAAATTTACAGCGAAAGAAACAGCAAAGCGAAACCGCGCCTACCGGCGCAAACTGAAAAGTGAGGTCATTATGTTCACGAAAATTCTGGTGGGTTACGACGGGTCAAAAGGCGGAAAAGCCGCGTTGGAACGCGCCGCCGTTGCCGCCAAAAACAACCACGCCCAACTGACCGCAATCTGGGTGCGGCAGCCGTTGCCGCGCCACGCGGATTTGCCCGGCGAATCCGAGGGCGAAGCCGAAGCCGCCGCCGATTATTTCGAGGAACGCAAACAGGAAATAATGGAAGTGGCAAAGCGGCACGGCATTGAAATCGCCTCCGAAAGCCTCGCCGGTCATGCCGCCAAAGTCATCGTGAAATTTGCCGACGAAGGTGGTTATGATTTGATTATCATCGGCCACAGCGACCATTCGGAACTTTGGGGGCGGCTGCTGGGTGACACCGCCGACCGCATCGCCGACCACGCGCATTGCAGCGTGCTGATTGTGAAATGATGAGTTTCAAAATGCCTGCCAACTAAAATCACTTTATGAGCAAAATACAAAACATCACGGCACAAGAAATCCTCGATTCGCGCGGCAACCCGACCGTCATGGTCAACCTCGCGCTCAACAATGGCATCACCGCCTCGGCCTGTGTGCCGTCCGGTGCATCCACCGGCATTCGTGAAGCCGTTGAACTGCGCGACGGCGACGCCAAGCGTTACGGGGGAAAAGGTGTTCTGAAAGCCGTGGCGAACCTCAATAAAATCATCGCGCCAAAACTCAAAGGTAAATCGCCGCACGCGCAAAAGGAAATTGACGATCTGATGCGCAAGCTCGACGGCACGGAAACCAAATCCAAACTTGGCGCGAACGCCATCCTTGGCGTTTCGATGGCCATGTGCCGCGCCGCCGCGCTGGATTCAAAAATTCCGCTTTACGCTTATATCCACAAGTTGCACGGCGGCAAAGGTGGCCGTCCGCAAGGACTGTTGCCCGCGCCGATGATGAATGTGGTCAATGGCGGCGCGCATTCGACCAACAATGTGGACTTTCAAGAATTCATGCTGTTTCCCATTGGAGCGCCGACGTTCGCGGAAGCCCTGCGCTATGGCGCGGAAACCTTTCACACGTTGAAGAAGATTTTGCAGAAGCGCGGACTCGTCACCGCCGTCGGCGATGAAGGCGGTTTTGCGCCGAACCTCAAGACGAATGATGAAGCGGTGGATGTGATTGTGGAAGCCATCAACGCTGCGGGCTACAAGCCTGGCAAAGACATCGCCATCGCCATTGACCCGGCGGCGAGCGAGTTTTACGACAACGGAAATTACGTTTTCAAAAAATCGGACGGCTCGCGCAAAACACCGGCGCAGATGGTGGAACTTTACGGCGAGTGGATGAAAAAATATCCCATCGTCTCGCTGGAAGACGGCATGGGCGAGGAAGACCGCGACGGCTGGCTGGCCATCACAAAAACACTCGGCAAAAAACGGCAACTCGTCGGCGATGACAACTTCGTCACCAATCCAAAGATTTTCGCGGAAGGCATCCGCGACGGGATTGCGAACGCGATTCTCATCAAGCTCAATCAAATCGGCACGGTCAGCGAAACTTTGGAAACCGTGGCGATGGCGCAAAAAGCAAATTATGGCGTCGTCATTTCGCATCGCTCCGGAGAAACGGAAGATTCCTTTATCGCTGATTTCGCCGTCGGCACAAGCGCGGGCCAGATCAAGACCGGCTCACTGTGTCGCTCTGAACGCATCGCCAAATACAATCGCCTGCTCGCCATCGAACGCGAGCTGGGGAAAAAGGCGCGTTACGGCGGCAAGGTGTTTAGTGAACGATGGTAATAATGATTTGAATTTGTGGGAGCGCCGCTGCGCCGCTGCACCACTCGGCAAACTCCATTGTTACGAGCGGCCAAGGGCTTGGCGCAACGCCAAACACCCGCGACGGGGCGCGTGCGCTCCTGTGATTTGAAATGAATTTATCGCTGCCATTTGTCGGTCGCGAAAAGGAAAAGTCGCGGCTGCGACAGTTGCACCAGCAACGCCGGCTCGTGCTGCTGCTCGGCGCGGAAGGCATGGGCAAATCGGCGCTGGTTGAACAATTGCGCGAACCGTTGGGCTTGCACGTTTGTCCGGCCTCGGAACATTTGAGCGAAATCTGCAACTCACTGGAACATTCACTCGGCCTTGAAGCCGGTGACTTTGACCTGGTGAAACGCAAAAACCGTTTGCTGAAATCGCTCAAAGAGGCAAAGCGCGTTGTGGTGGTTTTCGACAATGCAAGCTGGACAACGCCAAAGCTAGGTTCGTTTATCGAGAGCGTAAGCCTGCGTGTGCCGGTGTGGTTGTGCGTGCGTTCGGAACATCCGTGGGATGTCGGCCGCATCTGGCCATTGCTGGTGCGCTTTGAGCACGTCGAATTGAAACCGTTTCATCCGAAAGAAACTCAAAAACTCGTCGCATCCGCTGTTGGCAAAAAAGTTGTGCCAGAAAAAACTTTGGAAATTGTAGCCTGGCTGCATCACCGCGCGGCGGGCAGCCCGAAAATCTTGTGCGAACTGCTCACGGAAATTGCACGCGGGCATTATGACTTGGGGAATCCGCACGGGTTGCGGCTGCTGGATTTGGACCGGCACATTCACGAAATGTTTCCGATCACGCCTTTTGACGAATGAACGCCAGCGAACCATTGCCATTGAACGAACCGCAGCAACGGCATATTGCCGTCGCACTTGCGGCGCTGGAAAAGCATCTGGCCGAACTGCGGGAACGGCTGGAACAAGTCCCGGCTGACTTGCGGCTGACGCATTACGAAGACGCCATCAGTGCCGACGAAGCACCGGCGTTGCTGCCCGCCGTGTGCGCGGCGGATACGCAATTGCGGAAGATGGCCGATGAACTTGGCCTGCCGGTGCAAAATGAACCGGTGCGGCGGTCGGTGGCAGTGGGTTTGGAGGTGGCGAGCATCAACCTCTACGAATGCCGGCCAGACAGCGGACTGGCCGGTTACGGCCAAGTCGCGCCGTCAACCGCCGATTACATGGAGCGCGAAATTCCGAAACTCGACGCGGCGGTGCGGTCTTTAATCCTCTTGCTGCAACAAGCGCCAGCGCCAAAGGACTCCGAGGAACACCGACATTTCGTTGCACATGGCAATAAAGCACAAATTATACATGAATAATCCCGACAAACTCGACGAACTGTTTCGTCTGCAAAAGGAATTGAACGAACGCATCGGCGTCCACACCGACCGCATGACGGAAGCCGAACGGCAGCAATGGCTATTGAATTACAGCCGCGCGATGGGCCAGGAAGTTGCAGAATTGACGGACTGCGTGCCGTGGAAGTGGTGGGCGAAATACCAACAGTTCGACAAGCAAAACGCGCGGGTTGAAATCGTTGACCTGTTTCATTTCCTGATTTCAGCCGCACAAGTCATGGAAATCAGTTCCGCCGAACTATTTGAAGCCTACACCAAAAAACATCGCGTCAATCTCGACCGGCAGGAGTCCGGCTACACGGTGAAAGACGAAAGCGACAACAAGCACATTTGAGCATGGCGCAGGCTGACAACATCCTCGACCGCATTTCCGCCATCGCCAGCGAATTGAAGCTGGCGACCCTCCGGCCACAAATCATCGCGTGCCGCGAATTGATGCGGCGGCACAACGGCATTGATGTAGCGGTATTTGGACGATTCAAGGCGGGCAAGAGTTCGTTCCTAAACAGTTTGACCGGTCGGACGGTGCTGCCGATTGGCGTCGTGCCGCTCACGGCGGTCATCACTCGGCTGCGTTTCGGTGAAACGGATTGTGCTCAAGTCCACTTTCTGAACGGCACAATGGAAACCATTTCGCCCGACGACATTGGCCGCTACGTCGGCGAAAACGAAAACCCAAACAATCAAAAGCAAGTCGAGGCGGTGGAAGTGGAGTTGCCGGAATTAAAGCCGCTCGCGCCGTTGCAATTCGTGGACACGCCTGGCTTGGGCAGCGCGTTTGCACACAACACGGAAGTTGCGTTGAATTGGCTGCCGAATGTCGGCGCGGCGCTCGTGGCCGTGAGTGCCGATGCGCCGCTGTCGGAGCGTGATTTGGAACTGCTCGGCGAGTTGCGCCGCCACACGCCAAAGATTGTGCTGCTGCTGACCAAGGCGGATTTGCTCACCGAACCGCAACGGGCCGAAGTCATGGCTTTCGTCACCGCACAGTTAAAGCAGAAGTGGAACGGGGAATTACCGGTGTTTTTCTATTCGATCAAACCGAAACTGGCGGCGATGAAGTCGGCGCTGCTGGCGGAATTGCTTCACCCGCTGCTGCAACATCGGACCGAAGCAGGCCAAGAGATTTTTCGGCACAAGCTGGCCGCGCTCCGAGACCAGACGATTGATTATCTGCGCATCGCCCTAGCGGCGGCGACGCAAACTGAGTCGGCCCGGCAAGCATTGCGTGAACGGCTCGACGAGGAGCGGCGGCTGTTCGCTCTATTCCGGGAAGAATTGCAAGTCCTGGCGCGGGAGTGGTCGGCTAAAGCGCTGGATGAATCGCTGGAACGATTGCAACCAGTTCAACGAGCCTTGCAAGCCAAAGTCACCAGCGAATTGCAGGCGCAATTCCCGCAATGGCAGATACGCCTTCCCCGGTTACTAAAAGCGTGGCGCGAGTCGTTGCAAGCGTTTCTTGCGCGCGAGTTGAGCGAGGTTTCACACGAGCAGCGGTCGCTATTAAGCGAACCGGCGCAAAAGGCCGGCGAACATTTTGCCCGCACCGTCCGTGCGTTTCAGGATCGGCTTGCCGGCCATGTCAAAGCGGCACTCGGCGTAAGCCTGTCGCCGCGCGAGTTCAACCTGGAAGTGCGCGAGCCATCCGCGCCGCCCGTGGACGTGGCCTTTGCCTTCGACGCGGCGTTCAGCACGGCAGGCTGGCTCATCCCGCTGACATTGTTCCGCCGCCCGGTTGAACGCAACTTGCTGCGCAAGGCGCGTTATGAAGTGGAGAAAAATCTTTCCCGCCTTGCCGCCGACTGGCGGGACCGCGTTGGGGTTGTCATCACGGAGCTTCGTCAGCAGACTGAGGATGCCGCGCGGAATGAATTGGAGTCGCTCGAACAAATGCTGGCGCAAACTGCTTCCCAAGCTCCGCGCCTCCGCGAACAAATCGAGGAAGTGGAGAAGCTGCGTCTTTCACATGAATACGACCCCTGAACAAAAAAACATCGCTGGCTGAACTGCCCGGTGCTGGGCATCGGCCCGGCGTCGCTGTTCAGCGACTGGTGGCATGAAATGGCGACGACGGTCAGGCCGGCATTTCTCGCAACGATGGGCGTGGCGGCGGCGTGGTTTGGAATTATTGCATGGGTTAAGTCGAGCTTTCCAGCTTCGCCAAGGTGGCTTCGGATTATTACATGGACAAATTGAAACGTTGGAATGATTTGAATTTTAGGAACACCGCTGCGCCACTGCCCCGCTAGGCATCGGATTTTTTATTTGATCAGATGGAGAACTGAAAACTGCACCCTGTTTCGCGATTACGCCCATTTTTTAGCCATCGCACGGGCGACTTCATTGAAATTGGTGATGCGCCATTTCGCACCACTGCCTACCAATGAAGCGCGCCGTTGTTGTTCTGCCGCCGCCTGTGGACTGCGCTGCGCCTTGCGAATAGCCGCCATTCGACTTCGGGCTTCCTGCTTTTTGACTTCATTGAAAGAAATCTTTTTTCACCATTAATCCATACAGCATTTGGTGCCTGGTGACAAAACAATCGTCAGGAACTGCAACCCACCGACCAGAATCACCCTGCTGCGGCGGTTGATCCACCATCATCTGCTTTGGGTGCCGTTCGCACTGAGCGGGCGTTTCTGAAATCGAAGCGGAACGGAGCCGGTCGGAAGTGAAGTGAACGGACGATGGCGCAGTGGAGCGTGGTTTCAAAAACGCCCGGTGAGTGCGTGACCGTCTAGGTTTCTGTTGCGGCGATTGGTCTGGCCGGTTTCCAAGGCACGCCGGAAAGCCGGGCAGTCCAAACGCCGCGCGGCATTGCCGGTGAACAATTTTTGAGTTTTGCCGCCTCCATTGACGAGAATCTCCAATGAAATCAATGGGTTTTATGATTTTTGTCGCAAATTTCCGTCCCTTCGTTTTGTGCAATGATTACGCAAAGCCAGCCCCATTTTCTGCCAAGCTGGTGCCGAATGGAAAAATTATTGGCCAAGTGCATTTCGTGTATCAGCTACACCCGCGCGGGAAACGATTCAGGCAAACTGCCCGGCATGACTGAATCGGCAGAAATGCAGATTGAGTGTGACGCACACTTGCCAGGGCCGGGAATTCGATAGCCTGACTGCGTATGTTCACTGCCGTTGCGCAAAAAAATCTGGGCGATGCCGAGAGTTACTTCGACGAGCATCTGTCGCAGAATGACTACTACGCGGCGGGCGAAATCCGGCCCGGCCAGTGGATCGGCGCGGGCGCGGAACGCCTGGGATTAAAGAGCGAAGTCACCCGCGAAGAATTTCATGCGCTGTGCGAAAATCGAAATCCTGAAACCGGCGAACGGCTGACGCGGAGGCAACTGAAGGAGGGCCAGCGGCGGGTGTTTTATGATTTCACCTGCTCGGCACCAAAATCGGTGTCGGTGCTGGCGGTGACGCTGGCTGATGAACGGCTGGTGACGGCGCACGAGGAGGCCACGCGCATTGCGTTCCGCGAACTCGAAACCTTCGCCGCCACGCGCGTCAGAAAACAGGGCGATCAAAAAGACCGGATCACTGGCAATCTCGCCGCCGCCGCGTTCACGCACACGAGCAGCCGCGCGCTCGACCCGCAGTTGCACACGCATTTCACGGTGTTCAACGCCACGTTTGATGACCGCGAACGTTCCTGGAAAGCCCTGCAAGCCGGCGGCATGTATGACGCCATCCGTTACGGCACGGCGGTTTATCGGAACGAACTTGCGAAACGGGTGCAACAAATTGGCTACCGGATTCAACCGTCCAAACATGGCTTTCAAATTGAGGGCGTCAGCGATGAGGTAATAAAACGATTTTCCAAGCGGTCGCAACAACGTGACGCCGTGGTCAAGGAGCTGGAACAAAAGCTGGGGCGCAAACTTTCCAACAATGCCGTTTCGCTCGCGGTGCATCAGAGCCGGGCGGAAAAAATCAAAGGCATCTCGACAGCGGAAGTGCGCGAACGACAACTGGCGCAATTGTCATTGGACGAACAACAATCACTGCAAAAGCTCTGCTCGTCCGTTCAACCCGTCCGGCCTGTCCGTGTCTTTGAACCGGAAAACCAAGCCCTGAATCATGCCGTGGCCCATGTGTTCGAGCGCAAGTCGGTGGTGCCGGAGCATGAACTGTTGAACGTGGCCCTGTCGCAACGTCCGGGCGAAGTGGATTTACCGGCGTTGAAAACGGCGGTGAAGCATTCGCCGGAACTGGTTAAAACCGAGCGCGGATTCTCCACGCGGCAGATTTTGGCGACGGAACTGGATTTGATTCAGACGGTCAACACGGGTTGCGATGCGGTCGCACCCCTGCATCCCGGCTACCAGCCTGCCGCCTGGCTCGGCGAAGATCAACAGCGAGCCATTTATCATGTCCTGCGCACCAGTGACCGCATCACCGGCCTGCGCGGTCTGGCTGGCACGGGCAAGACCACGGCGTTGCGCGAGCTGGTCGCCGCCTGCAAGGAAGCCCGCTTTGAACCGCTGTTCTGCGCGCCGACGGCGGCGGCAACGGACGTTCTCCGAAAGGAAGGATTTGCGGCGGTGCCACTGCAAAGTTTGCTGCTGACGAAACCGGCGTTGTCTGCCCGTCAGTTGGTGGTGCTGGATGAGGCCGGGGCGGTCGGGATGGACGACATGAAGCGGCTGTTTGACCTGGCGCGGGACGCCCGCATCGTGCTGTCGGGGGACACCGGCCAGCACGCTTCGGTCGCGCGGGGCGATGCGCTGCGGATTTTGGAGAATCATTCGGATTTTCAATCGGGACAACTGACCCGCATCCGGCGGCAACGCAAAGTCGAATATCGCCGGGCCGTTGAACTGGCCGCGCAGAAAAATACCAATGAAGCGTTCGCTCAACTGGAACGCATGGGAGCGGTAACAGAATTTTCAGGCGATCAATTGCACGGTGAAGCCGCGCGGTCGTATGTGAAAGCTTTGGCACAAAATCAATCGGCGTTGCTGGTCACGCCGACATGGAATGAAATTGAAGCGGTGACGGAAAAAGTCCGCGCCGCGTTGAAAACGTCCGGTCGGTTGGCGGGCGAGGAAAAGGAATTCCAGGTTTTTGATTCGCTGTCGTGGACGGAAGCGCAGAAGCGGGATGGGCGGCAATACCGTCCCGGCCTGGCGATTCGGTTTCACCGGC
>Ga0187851_10005169_pt1 | contig 10463 bp, 6 predicted proteins | sample June2016WEW_6_10_FD_132997 | JGI IMG/M metagenome (GOLD analysis project Ga0187851, IMG submission 132997) | Peatland microbial communities from SPRUCE experiment site at the Marcell Experimental Forest, Minnesota, USA - June2016WEW_6_10 | ecosystem: Environmental > Terrestrial > Soil > Wetlands... | reverse complement strand
GGAATCGACCTCGGCACCACCTATTCCGCGGTGTCGGTTTGGGACTACGACAAGAAGGAAGTCGTGGTCATTCCAACGGCGGTTGGCGAGAACACGCTGCCCTCCGTGGTGGGCGTCGACGACGACCAAAAGGTTATCGTGGGCGCACCGGCCCAGCGGCGCCGGGTCCTCGATCCGCAAAACACCATCATCGAAATCAAGCGCGAGATGGGCGAGTATTCCACGCCCCCGCAGGCCAACCAAGCCGGCATTCCCAAGCGTGTCCGCTTCCGCGGGCGCGATTACCTGCCCCAGGAAATCTCCGCCTTCATTCTTGCCGAGTTGAAGCGCCAGGCCGAGACTTACTTGGGTGAGGAGATTCACGACGCGGTCATCACCGTCCCCGCCTACTTCAAGGAGCCGCAGCGCGGGGCTACGGCGGACGCGGCGGCCATCGCTCAACTGAACGTGAAGCAGTTGCTGAACGAGCCCACCGCGGCGGCCGTCTCCTTCGGCGCAGATCAACTCGACGACGGGCAGACCCACCTCTATCTGGTCTACGATCTGGGCGGCGGAACCTTCGACGTGTCCATCATCGAAGTCGGCGCAAAGAACGTCAGCATCGTCGGAACCGGCGGCAACTCCCGCCTGGGCGGCGGCGATTTCGACGACCGCATCACCAAGTGGGCGCTGGAGGATATTCGCAAGCGGCACAACGTCAATCTAAGCAACGACGAACAGGCCAAGGCGCGGATCAAGGAGGTGGCGCAGAGACGGAAGCGCGAGCTCTCCGCAGCCACCACCACAGTGCTGGACCTTATGTATCTGACGCCGACCGTGAGCGTGAACCTCACCCTGACGCGGGCGGTATTCAACTCCCTGATCGAAGATCTGCTGCGCCAGTCGCTGGACTGCCTGACCGAGGCCATCGACTCAGCAGCCCGGACGCGCGCCATCCGCAAAGAGGATATCGAGCAGGTGCTGCTGGTGGGCGGTTCGACCCGCATTCCCAGGGTTCGTACGCTGCTGGCCGAGTATATGGACCACCTGCAGGAGAAGGACATCCGCTCGGACATCAACCCCGACGAGGCGGTTGCCTGCGGTGCGGCCCTGGTGGCGCGGGGACACAACCCCTCGGTCAGTTTTGAAGGCAAAGAAATCGATCTTCTGGCCACTGGGGCCATCACTTTGGCCGAAAAGGAAGAAGCCACCGCACTGGTGCTTCAGGACGTGACCAGCCACACGCTGGGCATTCTGGTCAACGAACAGGACTTCCATCCCATCATTGCCAAGGAGAGCCGCATCCCGGCCGAGAAGACGGAAGGCGGGTTTGTCAACGGCGGGCCGTCCAGTTCGGTGGATGTGCTGATCTACCAGGGAGAGAGCAAAATCGCCTTTGAGAATGCCCTGATCGGCAAGCTCGCCATTCCTCTCTCTGAGCCCAAGCCGCGCGGCTACTGGCGCTTTGAGGTGACATTCAATCTGGATACCGGCGGCTTGTTGCACGTGCTGGTCAAGCGGCTCAATGACGAGCAGAGCTTCAGCGTCAACGTGCAGTGCTCGGTGCGCTCTTCGCCCGCGCTCATCAAGGAAGGCGCAAAGGACTTGAAGTTGGTCATGGCTTCCGGCGAGGAGGAACAACCCCCAGTGGTGCCGCCGCCGCCCATCCCCCCGCCTCCGGTTCCGGCAGCCGCGGCCACAGCGGCGGCAGGAGCGATGGCCGCAGCGCCGCCTCCGCCTTCGGCATCCGCAGTGGAAGCGCCTCCAGAGAACACGCCCGCGGAATTCCGCTCCATTGCCCGGCGTGCGTACAAACTGCTTCAGCAGCCGCTCGATCCAGTTCTGCGGGATGAACTTGAGAAAGCCTACAACGCTTTCCTTGCAGCCGTGAATAGCGGCGGCGACGTGGAAGACCTGGGCGACGCGTTGGGCGACGTCTACATCAAATGCAAACCGTCCTAGAACCGCCGAAAGCGCCATGCCTCTGCACCAGCTACTCAATACGGATCGTGGGGACTTCTCATCGGCGGTGAGCGGAACGGACGCGACGCTGCGGCGCTGCCTGAGCTCGCAACTGGCGATCCGGGAGTTTCGCCGCTCTGTGGGTGAGCTCGCCTCCTCCATCGACCTGGCCAAGCCGCCCTGTGTGTTATCGATTCTGCACCACGAGCAGGTCGGCGACCACTATTTCATCGATTACCGCGTCGATGGGGAAATCCGGACTCTGCCCCAATTCTTTCGGCTGGCTTCCTGGCTGCAGCGGCTGCAATTCGCCGCCGATGCGTTGGCTATCTATGCACAGTGGCGCCAGCATCTGGCGATGCCGGTAGGCCTTCATGCCGGTCGCCTGGTCGCCTGCTGCATCGCTGGGCGTTGGCTGGCGCATTTGGCTCCGTGCCCGCGGGTGCCGCAGGCTTCGGCTTACCATCTTCTGCAAGCCGATCTGAGCGTGCTGGCCGGCATCGCTCCGGAGAGTGTGCGCGGCGCTTCGGCCGCCGGAGCCCCGGAAGACGTATATGCGGCGGGAGCGCTGGTTCTGCTGGCTCTTGGTTTCCGCCCGGAGCCTGGATTCTCGCCCGCTGAATATGTCGAACAGCAGGCGCGCGCGCAACTGCTTTCGACCCGTCACGGCGAGACCGTCCAGGAGAGAGCGATTCGCCAGATTCCTTGCGCGCTCGAACGGCTTGTCCGTCTTGAAAAGGCGGCGCGCGAGTGCGTCAACTTCGAACCGCTGGCGCGGCCGGCGGAGCTCAAGGAGCTTCGCTCCGCCTGCGAACGGGTGTTGGCCTTCGCCGCCCCGGCCTCCTGCGCGGCGGAGCTGGAGGCCAGCGGTCAGCCTTCCGACGCCCTGCGGTTTCTCGAGTGGTCCTTTGCTGCGGGAACGGAGGACGAGAAAAGCCGCCGCATGGCCGCGTCCCTTGCCGTCAAGCTGGGGGCGCCCGTCAAAGAAATGCAGCACCTGGATGCCGTGTTGCGCTACGCTCCGCAAGATTACAAAACCGCCCGCCGCCGTTGCCGCCTGCGCTACGAGGCCTACCTGAGCCGGCATCAGGACTCGCCGCAAGCGAATCAAGCGGAAGGCGATTGGCTGCTGGCCGAACTGGACCGGCTTCGCGGCGTCTCCGCTTTCCTCGATGAGGATGATGGCGCCGAGGCGTTGAAAGACTATTGGTTATGCACCGCCATGATCCATGACCGGCGAGGCGACCTGTACGCGCGCGCGGCCGCGTTTTATGAATTGACAAAACTTAGTTACATGGATATGGAAGCCCATTTCCTGTATGGACTGGCGCTGCGCGAGATGGCCGATCAAAAAGACGCCGCCGGAGATTACCGCGAGCAAGTGCTCACCACGCTCCGCCAGTATTTCGATACAGTCCGGGAACGCCTGAAGAGGCTCAAAGAGGCCGGAAGGCTGGACGAGGAGGAAGTGAGAGAATGGACCGGAAGATTCCAGTACCTGCTGCCCTCCTGATGGCCTGTGTGCTTGGCTTCTCTGTTCCGGTTTTGCCGGAGGAGCCAAAGGCGCAGGCGAATGAGACCAAGGGGGCGCTTGCGCTTCCCGATGGCCAGCGGCTTGATCCCTCGCAGGCCTATCCGGTTGAGGTCACCGTCGGCGAAGAGCGTGTGAAGGGCACCTTCCATGTTGAGAGCGGCCCTGGCGCCGCGACTGGCAAGGAGACGCCAGACAAGGCCGCCGCCGGGAAGAATGGAGCCGCGCCGGCCGAGGCGAGCCAGCCGCCGGCCGCTGCGGCAGCAACCAGTCAAGTTCCGTCGCCGGCGCCGCTGCGCGCTCCGGTTGCGGGGATCCCGCTGTGGGCGTGGGCTGTTCTGGGGATGCTCCTGGTAGGCGCGCTCACCGCGGGCGGGCTGCTCTACTATTTCCGGCGCGTCTTGCCCCGCCGCGAACTCGCTCCATACTGGCGCGCTCTGGCCAACATCCGCGACCGACAATTTCGCGCCGCTCTCCCCGACTTGACCAGCGTCGAATCCAAGCTGCCGCCCGAACTGCGCGATGACGCCCGCTTCTTCATCGCGCTGTGCCACTACCACCTGGAAGAGTTTGCCGAGGCCGAACATCTGGCTGCCAGCCTGCACCGCGAGCAGCCTTCGAATGGAAATGCAGCTTACCTTCTGGCTCATCTTTGCGTGCAGCGCGAGTTGGACGTGGAGGCTGAGCCTGTTTTGCAGCAGATGCGGCAGAATGGACAGTTGAAGATTCGCGATGCGCAACGCCTGCTCGGCATAGTCAAGTTTCGCCGGGGCACGGCGGCCATGCGCGCTGGCGATATCGAATCAGCCGCAGATTTCTTTTCCGAGGTGGAGGAACTCGGCGACTTCGCCAGCTTCATTCCCGCCGACCTTCGTAACCGTCACGTCAGTCTCGGCACACGCGCCCTCTTCGATCGGGACCTGGCCGGAGCGCGGCAGCACTTCCAGGCTCTGCGCGCCGCCGGAGCCGCCATGGCCGAGGATAAGGGCAAGCCGCTGCTGGCCAAGGCGGAGGTTGGGCTGGTTCTGGCCGATTGGATCGAGGACGATGCCGAGCGCGGAGGCAGGCTCGACGCCGCCCTCGGCGCAACCTGCCGGCTGCTGCACCCGGAGGGCCCCGAGGCGTTGCCTTGGCCCGATCCCGTGCCGGGAAGCGCCAAAGGAGACGCCGAATCCCTGCAACGCGCCCTGGAGGCCGCCGACAAGAACTTCAACCTGCCGCCGGAAGAGAAGGGAATCCGGCGCTGCCTGCGCGATCTGCATCTTTTGCGCGCTCTCGAAGTTCTCCGCCTTTGGGCACGCATGGAGGGCAAGGCGGCGAATGTGGCTATCGGCGACCGGCTGAAGGCCACACTCTCTCGTCTGGCCTGTGCGCGCGCCCTCGACGAACGTTTCTCCGACGTCTATCTGGTCGCCGGCCTTTTGATCTTCTACCTCCATCAGCCCGGCCCAGAACGCACCACCGGGGTCGATCTTCTCGAAGAGGCGCGCAAGCTCGGCATGCGAGATCCCGACGCACTGGAGATTCTGAACAACCGGGAGCGCATCGAGCGGGAGAACGCAGATGCCGTAGACCGCTATCAGCAGGTTCTTGACCACTATCTGCGCGACGAGACGGTCCGCCATGAGATTCGCCGCGACCTACTGAAGCGCCTTTCCACGCATCGCAGCCTCATGAACCGCTACAAGCCGCCCGACCTGTCGCGCGCCCGCACCGTTCCGCCCACCGTTCAGGAGATGTTCGACCGCTCCAAGACGCTTCGGGATCGCATCCGGTCGATGCGCGACGCCGCCAAGAACGTGGAGCTTGCGCGGCGCAGCGAGGACCTGGAACGGCAGAGTCAATTGCTTGCCGCTCAAGCCCAGACCGTGGAAGCCTCTGAGTCGGAGTTGCTCGCGCTGACGGGCGAAGAACTGTTCAAGGATGCCTGAGGAGAGACCATGAGCGACCGCAAACGGAATGCTCCCGCAATCACGCCTTCCGAGGCGCTGGAATCGCTGCCGCGAATTGAATTTAATCCCGGCGATGTCTCCGAGGACCGCGAACTGGGGCGGGCGGAACTGCTGCAATCGGTTCTGGCCATCGCGCAGATCGACCATGTGGCTGAGTCGAAGTTGGTCCGCGAGGTTGTCCGCAACGCGCTGGGCAAGCTGCCGGAGATTGAGGAGTAGGGCCGATGGCGGATGAGCGCCCAGGTCAGCAGGGCAAATTCCGGGAACGGGTCGAGGAAGATGCGGGCGGACTGGTGCGCGACGACGAGCGCCGGCGCCGACCGTCCACGCAGGGGCTTGCCTTCGAGCCGCTGGCCGACACGGCCTCTGCATCTGCCAGTTTCATCCCCATCGCTGATCGCCTGGTTCTGGAAAGCAGTTGCGACAGCGAGGATAGTGCCGGGTTGCTGCCCGATTTCGGCGTTGGTCTCTTATTGGCGCAGCAAAAAAGCGAAAAGTGCCGCCAGTTGCTGGAACAAGTCCAGAGCATGATCTCGAATGGACAATGGCGGGAGGCCTTGGCCGTTGCCGATGAAGCGGTGGCCGCGGACCCTTCATCCGGCGAAGCCTGGGCGCTGAAGGGCAGATGCCTGACCGAGCTCGGCCATTTCGAACCCGGAGTGCGCGTGCTGCGCCGCGCGCGCGGTTTGGTCTCCGATGGCGGGCTCCGCGTGATGGTGCTTCGCCTGGAGTCGATCTGCATCAGCGCCATTAGCCGGCGTCTGGAAGTCGAGTTGGAGCGGCTAGCCAAGGCCGGCGAGATCGAACGCGCTCTCGAACTGGTGCGCGATGGATTGCGCCAACAGCCCTCCAGCATCGTGCTGCTGCACCATCTGGCTAACCTCTACTGGATGCGGGGCGACCGCGAGAGCGCTGAACGCGCCGTGATCGAGGCGCGCCGCCATGTCGGCAGGGAGAATGTGGACCTGATTGCGGAACTGGAGCGCCGCTTCACGTTTGGATCGCTCAAGTCCGAAGTCGAAGCCGCCCGCATGATGTTGCGCCAGCACAATCCCAAGGCCGCGCTGGAGCATCTGGACGCCTGCCGAAATCTCGAAGGCAACGAGCACTATGACGGCCTGCGCGAATATGCCGAGCAGAAGCGCGGCTCCCTGACCAGGCTATTGAGCGGCGGCGCTCCCGCTGTTCCTCAGGGCGCGTTGCGTCAGCAGACGCTGCGATGGCTATTGAGCGAGGAACTGAAGGATGCCGAGGATGCGGTAAGATCGGGGGATTTCCGGCGCGCACGCGGCGCCTATGAAGCCGCCGCGGAAATCGAACCGGACTGCGGCGCCATCTACTGCGGGCACGCCCGCGCCATTCTGGCCCAGCACGGCCGCCGCGCCGGCAAGGACGAACTCGCGCTCTTTGAAGAATTGCTGCAGCGCAGCCTCATCGATCCGGGCCTGGGGGATCAAGTTCGCTCCCTGCGCCGCTCGGCCAAGGAGACGCACGGCAGCCGGAGATGAGCGAAATTTACGCGCCGCGCTACTTTCGCGTCTGCGTAGCTGAACGTGCTTGCAGATTTGATAATTGCGACTGCACGCGCTGCAACTGCAACTTCAATTGACTGATTGCCTTGGTCGAGGCGCGGCTCTGCTCGCGCTGCTCCGCCTCCAGCCGGGCAATCCTTGCCGCCAGAGTCTCCGCGCTGGCCTGACGCGTCGCGTCCGCGGCGCTGATCTTGTCTTCAAAACCCGCCAGGGATGCCACTACTTCCCGGTTGGATGCCCGCCAAGCCGCCTCGCTCCGCCATGCGAACCCGCCCAGCACGGCCACCGTCAGCGCCAACATCAGCCATCCCCGGATGCGCAGCCGAAACCCGCCGAAGGGTCCGCGCGCCAGCCGCTCAACCGCCGCCAAGCCGGCGCGGGCATCCTCGCGCGCTGGTTCTGCCGCCAGCGCCTGACGGAAGCTCTCCGCCGCCAGCAAAAACTCTCCTCGCTGTCCCTGAATCTTGCCCCGCAGCACGGCTGTTCCGGCGCCGGTCTCCGCGTCAACGAGATGCAAAACCTCGAGCGCGGCCGTCAGATGGCCCACCGCCGCCTGCCTTTGCGCTTCCCACCGAATGATCGCTTCCATATTCGATTCCATCGTCGGTCCACCTTCTCAGGGTCTCCGGTTAGTCGCCGTTCCCAGGCGTGGTTGACATGGCGCCGGCTCGCCGAGCCTCCAGATCACCTTCTTCGATTCGGTCGCCTTTGCCCATTTTGTCGAAGAGCTTCTGACGCTGTTCAAAAAGATCTCGATGAACTTCCGCCAACTCGCGATGCATGGCCTGCAACTCGGCAATCTCCGCGTCGCTGACCTTGGCAACGCCGCCCTTGGCCTCGATGCGATCATGCAACTCCGACGCCTTTACGAATGCATCGTGCTGCCGCGAGGTGACGCGCAAGCCGCTGAGCGCCGCCAGATCGAGGAGCAATTCGCGCCACGGCCGTCCGCGCACCGCGAACTCCAGGTCGGTAATCGATGCCAGGCAATGTTCAATCTCTTCGTCGTTGCCCGCGCGGGCAAAATCCCGCTCGATGTCGGTCAGCATGGCGCGTTCCTGGTCTTTGGTTACCTCTCGCAAGGTCTGGATGGAAACCTCGATCCGGGAGCGCCGCTGGGAGCGCTGCATCTGGCCGATGGTGCCCTCCAATTCGAGCGCCCGCTTGTAGGCGCGCACCTGGCTGTCCCGGTCGCCCGCCTTGGCCCGCCGCAGATCCTCGTCGATGCCCGCCACCAGCTTGGTCTCCCGGATGATCTCCAGCACGCCGGAGACTTCAGGGCTGGGCCGCTCGCCATGGAACCTCTCCACCTCCGACAGTTGATACTTCGCGCGATCCACGCGTTCTTCCAGACCCGTCAGCGTGTACTGAAAGCTCTCTCCGGTGAATACTGTCTCGAAGTCTTGATCCAGCAGCGGAATATATGCCACCGCCTTGATGCTGCGGGATTCGTCGACGCTCAGCGATACCTCAATCTCGGAGCCTGCCGGAATGTCCATGGTGACGCGCTTGTCGTCGCCTTTGATCTTCAGCGTCCCCACGTGCAGGCACGAGCCGGCCGTCTCGCCCTCCTTGCCCAGAAGGTCTGTCACCGACTCCAGCACCGGAATCCGCAGCACATCGTCGCTCGATCCTTTGCGCAGTGACTTGGTTGTCGCAAACTCTGATTTCCCGCTTGCCGGCAGTTCCGCGCCTGGCTCGATCAATGTGGTCGTCTTGTTAGCCTTCAGGGCCACGCGCAGCGAATTCGCCAGACGATTCTCCACAGCCAGGGATGGATACCAGATCGCCGGTTCCTGTACGCTGGCCAGCCGCTTGCCGTAACGGTCGAGCAGGTCGGCTCGAAACTCCGAAAGCATCGGCTTAGGCCCCTGGCTGAGCAGCAATTCAACCATGAAGACTCCGGTTGGGTCCACGGGCACGCTAGGGCTCTTCCAGAGGCCGTCAAGACGTTCGACTTCCACGCGCAGGCCATCGTATTCCGGCCCGTCTACGAGGCCAACCGCCTGGTATGTGGGCAACTGAGACTGGCGCTCGCAGTCGATTTTCAGCCGGTAGGAACCCGCGCTCATGGCCACGGTAACAGAATCTTCACCCGGGACCTCGACGGTGCCGGCATAGATGGCCGCGCCCTCCGCCACCGCGGTCATGGGATCGATGGAGCTTTCCAGGGGTATGCCGAGGCGCTCCCGCAGCATACTCAGGATCAAGGGAGTCTTCGAAGGGCCTCCGACCAGAATCAGCCTCTCCACATCGCCCGCGCTCAGGCGGTTGCTTTTCAGCAGCATCTTGCAGATCTGCACGGTGCGCTCGGCCAGGGGGCGAATCAGGTCTTCGTAGGCCTTGCGGGTGACCGGTATCTTGACTTCGACCTCTTTGCCCTGATCGTCAACACACAACGGAGTCTCCAACTCGACCAGGCTCTCCGCGCGCGCCGACAACTGGATCTTGGCGGCCTCAACCGCCAGCAGGAACCGGCCCCACTCATTGGAGAACTTTCCTCTGTCCATGCGAAACTTGGTCAGCTTGTAGCGCTCTTCGAGTTGCGTCAGGACGTAGCCGGCCAACTGCTCGTCGAAATAGCGTCCGCCCAGGTTGTCGTCGCCGGCGTGTCCGCCATCCGGAACAATCAGCTTGCCTTGTTTGGAAAAGACCAGCGAGACGTCCAGTGTGCCTCCCCCCAGATCGAAGACCATCCATTGCGCGCGACGCTGCTGGGTGTTGAATCCGTAACACATTGCCGCCGCGACAGGCTCCATGATCAGCGGGCAGTAGCGCAGTCCGGCCATCTCCGCGGCCATGCGCGTGCCCTCCACGGAGTTCTGCTTGAACTTGGCGGGAATGGTGACCACACACGCCTGGGCGTCCTCTCCGCTTTCGCGCTGATTGGCGCGCAGCAGCGCCTGGATGATGATGGCGCCTATCTCCGGCGCGCTCAGCGTCTTGCCCGCCGCGGTGAACTTGTATTGCGCGTCGCCGCCGATCTGCAGCTTGTATCCCGTGAACCCTTGTCCGTCGGCTGCCTGGCTGGTCAGCATGGCACTGCGGGCCGCCGATCCCACCAGCAGTTTGCCGCTCCGGTCGTAAAAAACCGCGGAGGGCAGCAGCAGGCCCCCAGGCTCCGCCGGAATCACATTAGGCCCTTGCGCCGTCATGCGGGCTATGCAGGAATTCGTGGTCCCATGATCGATTGCCAGCGACACATACTTTCTGGTCATCTACAAAGCTCCTCATCGAGATGCGAACGCCAGAGACGGAAGCGCCGGCGCAACTGGCGGCGCGCTCTTTCACTGCGCCGGCTTTGCTACGATCCCCTTGGCTTTCTGGACCAGCTTTCCGCTCAGCATCACAGCCGGCCGCTCGCACTGAACGATGGTGGCCCTTCGTACGTCGGGCGACGCCTGCGGCTCGCCCAGCGGCTCGAAGTCGTAGCGGCCGGGATCGTAGGCCTGGCCGCTCAGATCCTCATACTTGATTCCACTGTCGGCGAGGGTCGTCTTCAGCCGT
>Ga0187851_10005166_pt1 | contig 10468 bp, 8 predicted proteins | sample June2016WEW_6_10_FD_132997 | JGI IMG/M metagenome (GOLD analysis project Ga0187851, IMG submission 132997) | Peatland microbial communities from SPRUCE experiment site at the Marcell Experimental Forest, Minnesota, USA - June2016WEW_6_10 | ecosystem: Environmental > Terrestrial > Soil > Wetlands... | reverse complement strand
TATCTCCGAAATACGTGCCCTTGCCGTCGCCAAGACCACTGGGGTTGCCGTTGCCGGCCGCGGTGGTGATGATGCCGGTTACAGCATCAATCCGGCGGATGCGCTGGTTGGCGGTGTCGGCGATGTAGAGATTGCCAGAAGCATCGACAGTGATGCCGGTAGGGCCATCGAGTTCAACGCTCGCATTGGTAGCCACAAGGCCGTCTCCGCCGTATCCGGACGTACCGTTGCCGGCGACTGTGGCGATGATGCCGGTTACAGAATTCACTTCGCGGATGACATTGTTGCTGGTGTCTGCGATGAAAAGATTCCCTGCGCCGTCGATGGAAATACCTGTGGGGGAACTGAGCGTCGACGCGCTGGCTGGGCCGTTGTCGCCCTTGTAGCCGCTGTCGCCTGTGCCTGCGACGGTGGTAATGATGTTTGCCCCGGAGCACGTGGTTCCGGCAATGGTTGCGCTTGTGGCGCTGAAGCAGACCATGCGGACTTTGTTGTGGGCGCTATCGGCGATGTACATGTTGCCGGCGCCGTCGAATGCGATGCTGGCGGGCTGATCGATATTAGCAACGGTGGCGGCGACGCCGTCCTGGGTTGAAGTCCAGGCGCGGTATTTTCCGGCGATGGTGATCGTATTGCCTGGGGACAGAACGGCGAGCCCGCCCTGGCCGATACCTGATACGTAGCCGGTGCCGAGCACGTTGTTGTTGAGATCGAGCAGCACCACCGCGCCGGTGCGAACCCCGGGATATGCTGGCGCAAAGGTGACAGACTCCGTGCACGTTCCGCCTGCGGTCACTCCTGCGGATTCGCAACTCGAAACCCCGCCGCCTTTGGCAAATTCAAGAGCGTTCACGCCGCGCGTGATTACTTCAACCTTAGCCACTGTGCCCGTAGCGCTCGCGGGGACAGTCACGGTTTGAGCACCGGAAGTGCTGCCAATGGGCTCGGGAGTGGAAAAGACGTTCTGTGCTTTGGCGCCGAAAGATAAGAAGAAAAGTGCAAAAAGAGCGGTTATGCCGCTGCGAAGGCAGCGCGGTGTATTAAGCCGGGTGAAGGCCTCGGCGGCAGGATGACGATTTTGGTTGGAAATTGAGTTTGCCTGCTGAGCGAACTCAGCACAAGCGGCCGTAGTTCCGGGGAAGGCCATCCCAAGGCTCATGACACTGCCCGACTGAGGGTATGTCTTCTTCAATTCAGGCACAATGTGACCATTCAAGTCCTTCAATTTCCGCATATAGACCGCCAATTCTTCAGGCTCGGTGGCAACGCCCGAAAGTAATCACAGAGACGATTACCGCCCTATGCAGAACCGAGTATATGCGTTACTCAAGTTTGAACTAATGGCACTTTCAGGTGATCGGCAGGCCCGATTGGAGCAGCGCAGAGGCTCGCCCGAAGGGCGGAACGAGGCCAGGATTGAGCGAATGAAATGCAGGCAGAAGACGGAGTTCGGTAACAACTGGCCGGATTGTGGAAGGGGGGAGTAATCTGGTCAAATCATGAGCCCAGCGCAACAACCCCAGTTGAATCTTGCACAATCAGCCGATTACCGTGAGTCGTATGCGAACAGCGTCCAGGTTCGCGTCAGTGTCTGGGACTTCCAGCTTGTGTTCGGGCTGGCCTCCAGCGAATCGCCCGACCAGGTCAACATCCGCAATCACCAGGCAATTTTTCTAAGTCCGCAACAGGCCAAGGCGCTGTGGAACGTTTTGGGGCAGAACCTCTCCCAATACGAACAGGCGTTCGGAACACTGAACCTGGAACCGCGCGGGCCGGCCTTTCCGCAAGGACCCGTGAACTGAAACAGGGGTCAGAGATCAGTGGTCAGAAATCAGAGAGCCTGAGCCTGACCATACTTGCCTACCGCAGGGAGCGAACCATTGCGCTTGACTCAACTGATGCGGCCGCGGATGGATGCGCCTTTGCCGCTGTGGATGATCTTTCCGGTGGTGTTTGCGGCGCTCTACGCGACTCACTTTACGCTGCTGCGTCTGCCCTACTACTGGGATGAAGCCGGGTATTACATACCGGCGGCGTGGGATTTTTTTCGCACGGGCTCTCTGATTCCGATTACCACGCTGACCAACGCCCATCCGCCTCTTCCGAGCATTTACCTCGCCATCTGGTGGAAGGTTTCAGGCTTTTATCCCGAGGTGACGCGCGAAGCCGTACTGATGGCGGCGGCCATGGGGCTGCTGGCTGTATGGCGGCTTGCCATGCGTCTGGTTGGAAATGCGAGCGTCGCGTTCTGGACCGTTGTGCTGACCGCGACCTATCCAATCTGGTTTGCTCAAAGCACGCTGGCGCATGCTGACATCTTTGCGGCATCCTGCACGCTGTGGGGGTTGGTGTATGCCCTTCCTCGGCAGGACCGAAACCCGCGCGCCGCAGCATTGTGGTTTGCTGCCGCCGCCTTGTGCAAAGAAACGGCAATTGCCATTCCGCTGGCTCTGGCGGCGATTGACCTGGTCCAGGGAATTCGCGCCCAGGGGCCGAAGCGATTACGGCTTTGGGGGGAATCGGCGTTGCTTGCGGCATGCCCGGTTCCACTTGCCGCATGGTACGGTTGGCACTACCTGAAAACAGGATTCCTGTTTGGAAACCCCGAATTCTTGCGCTACAATGCGCAGGCGAACCTCGATCCAATTCGTTTTCTGGCTGCGTTCGGTCATCGCATTCTGCATTTAACTGCGCACATGAATCTGTTTGTGCCGGTGATGCTCACGATCGCCGCCCTCTTGCTCGATCCGCGTCGCGATGCCGCCGGGCGGCACCGCGCCAACATTGCTGTACCCGCGCTGCAACGGATGTTTCTTCTCCTGCTGGTGAATGCGCTCTTGTTCAGTGTGCTGGGCGGCGCACTGCTCACTCGTTATCTGTTGCCCATGTATCCACTTGTGCTTTTGATCGCCGTCACCACGTTTTACCGGCGAGTCCCGTTCTGGCAGGGGCTTGCGGTCTTGTCGATGGCGGCGTTCGTTGTCGGACTGTTCGTGAATCCACCGTATGGGTTCGCTCCGGAAGACAACCTCGCGTATGCCCACGGAATCCGTCTGCACCAGGCGGCAATCGCGCAATTGAGCAAGCGCTACCCGGGCTCGGCAGTCCTGACCGCCTGGCCCGTGAGCGATGAGTTGAAGCGCCCGGAACTCGGCTACGTGAAACAAGCCTGGGAAGTGGATCCCATCGAAGATTTCACCCAACAGCAGATCGAGCGCGCGGCCCAGGAGCCATGGAAGTTTTCTACCGCCCTGGTGTTCTCCACCAAGTACGATCCGCCCCATACCCTGCTGAGCCTGGGCCGCAAAGGCGATGCTTTGAACGAACAGTTCTTTGGGATGCATCACGACCTGCCGCCCGACGGCATTGCCAAAATGCTTGGCGGCGAACTCATCTGGCAGAAGGAGGACCAGGGCCAATGGGTGGCGCTGATCCGTTTTGAGCGAGTGCTCCATGCGCAATTGGCAGGAACCGCGGACGCGTTTCCGAATTGACCCAGCCTTTTCGCAAACACAAGTTAGCGGCCGGGCTCTATCGAGGGCGTGAGGGCTTCAAAAGGAACTTGGCCTCCAATTGCGTTTTGTTCTTGTAGATCCCATTTGCGCCCGCCACATCGCGCCGGGCCCACTTTCAGGATGCGCTCGGTTTCCCCGGCCAGCACCGAGCCGAGAGGATTTTCGTATGAGTTACAGCTATCGAGTCTCTGCCATTATGGTGGTTTCTGCCTGCGCGTTGGCAGCCAGTGCGCAAGCTACCGATCCACAGTCCAATCAAGTAACGCCCGATTCCAGCTCGCCAGTCGCTTATGTATACGTGACGCGGCCAACGCACATCGATGGCTTTGCGGCCGCAGCCAACGGGCAACTGACCGCAGTTCCGGGGTCACCCTACGCTGGAATCGGTGTGAACAGCCTTTCGGTCAACACCCAATTCCTTTTCGGCGGCGACGATAATGGCGCAAGCATTGATACGTTCAAGATCGCATCCAATGGTTCGCTTGAGAAGGTGGCCTCTGAGAATACAACGGTTCATAACCCAGACCCGCAAGCACCGATCGGACCCATACAGATTGATTCCGCAGGCAAGACAATCTACGTGGAAGTGGTGAACTCGGATACCGCAGGCTACATCCAGTCATACAAGATCGAGAGCAACGGCAGCCTGCAGTATCTTGGAAATGTTAGTGAGGACATCTACTACGGCGAGGAATATCCGCTGGGTGTCAACCTTGAAGCGAACGACAAATTTGCCTATCAGGGAAGCAACGTCGATTTCGATGACACAGAAGATGGAGGAATTCTCATCTACAAGCGGGGAAGCAATGGATTGCTGGAAAACTCAACGGCCACAGCAAATTTGCCGCCCACGCATGGATCGGAATACGTCTACACCGTGGATTCGCTTGCGATGGATCCATCCAATCATATGGCTGCCGCCATTGTGCCCCTCGATGGCGAGTTCAGTGTCTTGAGCAACGATGTGCTTGCCAGTTACACAATCGCATCGAATGGCGACGCAACCACGAGCAGCACCTATAAGAACATGCCCGTCACTGACCTCTTTCCTGTAAGCGAAACCAGCATCTCCCCTTCGGGAAAGCTGCTGGCGGTTGGTGGACAGGGTTTCCAGGTTTTTCACTTCAATGGAAGTGAACCGATCACTCACTATTCAGGTTTGCTCCAGTCGGGTACCTATTTCCTGGAGTTTGGTTGGGACAAAGCGAACCACCTCTACGCGCTGGGCATCGGGAAGTTATTCGTCTACACGGTTACACCGACAAGTATCACTGAAGCGCCTGGATCTCCTTACTCGATTCCGGAAGCATCAAGCGTCATTGTTCTTTCGAAGTAACGCACAGAATTTCCACTTTGAGCGAAAGGCTGCTTGTTTCGGCGCTCCCCGGCCGGGTAAGCAGCTTTTTGTTGCTTCGCCGCTATTCTCGATAAGCTAAATTGGAGAGCAACGAAAATCACCCTTGCGACGAGGAGACGATGGAAAATTCAAAGGTAGATTATCCTTACGAGACGCGATTGAACATTTTGCATCCCGCGCTCGAAGTGATCGATGTGCAGGCGATGGCCGATGCCTGTGAGTTCAAGTGGTTCAATCAGACGCTATGCAAGGTAAATGAATCGGTAGTGCGCGTGGCCATTATCGAAGGCGAATACCACTGGCACAAGCACGATGAGGACGACGAGTTCTTCTACGTGGTTGAAGGCATGCTGGCCGTCGATCTTGAGGGACGCGTCGTCGAGCTCGCGCCGGGGCAGGGTTTTGTCGTGCCGCGGGGGACGATGCATCGCACGCGGGCGCCGCAACGAACGGTGATCTTGATGGTCGAGAATGCAGGCATCATCCCCACGGGCAACTGAAAGACTGCGGCAAAACGCCTATAATCGGGCTGAGTGAAGACTTTCTTTCTACGCAGATTGTGGGCCTGCTCGCGGACCATCGCGCTTTTCGGTCCTGTGGTTTTTTTGTTGGTTGCGGGGCGCGGTGCGGCAAAAGCTCAGGCGCTTGTCGCGAGTGGCGCGGCAAAAAGCCGGATTCTGCTTGTGCTGCCGTTCGAAAACCGCACGGGGCAGCCGAACCTGGAGTGGATACGCGAGGCGGCTCCGGAGATTCTGACCTACCGGTTTCAGGGCGCGGGCTTTGCGCCGATGAGCCGCGCGGATCGGTTGTACGCGCTCGATCACCTGGGCCTTCCGCCGGGATTCCACCCCTCGCGCGCCACGGCGCTGAAACTTGCTCAGACGCTGGACGCCGACTCGATCGTCGTTGGCAGCTATGTTACGGATGGAAGCGGCATCGTGGCTGAGGCCGAATTGGTCGACGTCCCCCACTTGCGCATGGGTCCGGCCGTGACAGAACGTGGCGAGATGCGCGACTTGATTTCGGTTTTCGATTCGCTGGCATGGAAGCTGACCAGGCAGCTCGATCCCGGATTCAGCAGCTCGGAAGAAACGTTCGTAGCGGCGGGCAAGGCACTGCGCGTGGATGCCTTTGAGCAGTACATTCGAGGCATCTCTGAACAGGACCACGCCGAGCGCCTTCGGCATTTGAACCAGGCCGTGGCTCTCAATCCAAACTTTGCTCCGGCATGGATGGCACTGGGGCGCGAGGACTATAGCAACCAGCAATACGCGCAGGCAGCGATAGCCTTTGCGCGCGAGCTGCAGGACGACCCCAGCGGACAGGGCACGGATGAGCTCGAAGCCGGATTCTATCGTGGATTGTCGCTCATGTTCACTGGCGAATACGGAAGCGCGGAGAAGGCATTTGCCACGGTGGCGCGCGTCTTGCCCCTGGCCGAAGTGGTGAACGACGAAGGTGTGTCGGCAAGCCGGCAAGGTCATGACGGTAGCGAGCTTTTCCGCAAGGCCATCGCTGCGGACCCCAATACAGCCGACTATCACTTCAATCTTGCGGTCAGTCTGAAACGGCACGGAAACGCAGGCGAGGCGGCGGCAGAGCTCGCGCAATGCCTGCGTTTGCGTCCCAGCGACGGCGAGGCGCAGGCTCTGATGGCGCAGTGGAAGGGTGGCGTGGCGAAGGTCGAAGCCGCGGCCGGCGCCGACGCGGAACCCGGCGTGAAGGTCGATCCGTTGGAAAGGATTGAGCGCAGCTTCGATGCAGTTGCCTTCCGGCAGGCAGCGCAGATGCTTGACCAGGTGGATGAAACGCGGCTGGCGGCGCTTCCACCTCAGCAGCGGGCGCAAAGGTTGGCGGCACAGGCGAAGGATCTTCTTGATCACGGACTTTTTCTTGAGGCGGATCGGATTTACCTTTCAGCAGAGGCGGTGGACGACCGCATTCCCGCCGTCCATGCGGGGCTTGCTGAAGTGCGCGAAAAGACTGGAGACTCCGCGGGGGCTGTAAAAGAGGCCAGGACTTCGCTGGAGTTATTGCCTACAGTGCAGGCGTATCTTGTGATGGGGCGCCTTGATCTCGCGGCCGGGCGAATGGAAGCGGCGAACTACGACGTGATGGAGGCGCTGAAGATCGAGCCGGGTAATTCGGCCGTCGAGGAGCTGGGCCGCCAGGTCGCGGCCAGGAAGCCTCAAAGGTAAACCACGCAGAGCGAGCCTCGACTTGGAGCTTCATTGCGTGCACGGTGGGGGTCTCATGCAGGACCTGGAGTTGGTCCTGAAGGGAGCATGCCATGGTTAAGCCCGTATCAGCCAGAACGATTCAAGCAATCTGGATATTTGCGTTTTCCTGTGCGCTGGCATTTATGCTGGCCGTTTCCGTAAATGGATGGACGGCGGCGGCGCAGACATCGGGTTCGGCGCAGGCGCTCGTAGACAAGCTGGTTCTGGCGGACACAATTCAGCCCGTCACCGCCGGTGAACTGGACAGAGCGCTGGCGCAGGCCAACGCCGACGGCGCGCAGGCGCTGCTGATTGAATTGGACACGCCGGGTGGACTGCTGGACTCCACACGCGGAATGGCCCGCGCCATCGCCAGCTCGCGCGTTCCCGTGATTGTGTTTGTATCGCCCGCGGCAGCGCGCGCCGGCTCGGCAGGCTTCTTTCTCCTTGAAGCAGCGGACGTGGCGGCGATGGCGCCAGGCACCAACGCGGGCGCGGCACATCCCGTGCTTGAACTCGGCGGTCAGCCCGACGCGACCATGAATCAGAAAATCGAAAATGACACGGAAGCTTTTCTGCGCTCCTATGTAACGCTGCGCGGTCGCAACCCGGAAGCGGCAGAAGCAGCCGTCCATACATCGCACTCCTATACCGCCGAAGAAGCGTTGAATCAACATCTGATTGATTTCGTGGCGAATAGTGATTCTGCGCTGCTCAACGATCTGGAAAGGCGCACGATTACACGTTTCGATGGGACCAAGCAGGTGCTCCATCTGGCAGGCGCGCGCGTCGCGCCGGTGAAATCGTCACTGCGCGAAGATTTGCTCGACTGGCTTGTGAATCCCAATGTCGCCCTGCTCATGCTTGTGGGCGGCGCGCTGCTCATCTATCTGGAATTCAATACGCCGGGAACCATCGTGCCTGGGGCTCTTGGGACGTTGATGGTGGTGCTGGCAATCTTCGGCTTGAACCTGCTCCCGATTCGTTACACAGCCGTGGTGCTTCTGATTGCGGCGCTGGGGCTGCTCGTGCTCGAGGCCAAGGTGGGCGGACACGGCGCGCTGGCAATGGCGGGAATTGCGTGCCTCACCTTTGGTATGCTGACCCTTGTGGCCGCGCCGGTCCCGGAGCTGGGCGTGAATCCGCTCATCGCGATCGCGGTGAGCGTGGCATTTGGTGGGATTACCGTGTTGTTGTTACGGCTCGCCATTCGGGCGCGGCGAATGAAGTCGCGCCTTGGAGTGGACGCGCTTGTGGGGCACGTAGCGCAGGCGCTCGAGGCGCTCACGCCCGAAGGCCATGTACAGGTGGAGGGCGAGATCTGGCGCGCTTTGTCGACCGAGCCAATCGCGGCCGGCGCCACAGTGCGCGTGGTCGGTCATAGTGAGTATTTGCTCAGGGTCGAACCGCAGAGGCAATAGCGAAGAGTGATCTGAGATCAGTGGTCAGTGACCGGTGAGCAGGAAATGGCATTGGTTCAGGAGTACAATCCGTGCTGAGCGAGGTGGGCCCATGGTGGCAACTCCGGTATTGGTGGTTATCGCAATCGTTGTTCTATATCTGTTGAACTCCATCAAGATTCTGCGCGAGTATGAGCGCGGAGTGATCTTCCGGCTTGGGCGAGCGCTCCCCACACCCAAAGGACCAGGCGTCATTCTGGTCTTCAGGCCTTTCGATCAAATGGTTCGTATTTCGTTGAGGCAAGATGTGCTCGAGGTCCCTCCGCAGGATGTCATCACGCGCGACAACGTCACAATCAAGGTCAACGCGGTGGTCACACTTTACGTTGTCAATCCAAACGACGCTGCCATCAAAGTGGTCAACTATGTGTATCAGACTTCGCAGTTCGCGCAGACAACGCTGCGATCGGTGCTGGGCGAAGTCGAATTGGACACGCTGCTGAGTCATCGCGATCAACTCAACCTGCGCATCCAGAGCATCATCGACCAGAGGACCGAGCCGTTTGGCGTGAAGGTAATTTCGGTGGAAGTGAAGCAGGTCGATCTTCCTGAGCAGATGCTGCGCGCCATGGCCAAGCAGGCCGAGGCTGAGCGCGAAAAAAGATCGAAGATCATTCACGCGGAAGGCGAATTCAACGCCGCGCAAAAGCTCGTGGACGCGGCTGCGCTGATGGCCACCCAGCCGATGACGCTTCAATTGCGCTACCTGCAAACGCTCTCCGATATCGGCGTCGAGAAGAACACAACCATCGTATTTCCGCTGCCTTTGGAGATGATGACGCTCCTGAATAAGATAGGGGCAAGCCTTCCCGCCAGCAGCGAAAGGCCCGCGGCCTAGCTGAAGACGGGTATCTGAACAGGCACCGGCAAACGTGCATTCCTGTGGGAAGATCGAGATATGCGGATCGCGGAAACTGGCCGGAGCAGGCAATGAGAGGATCTTTCGACGAACCGGAGTTCGAGCAGCAGCGCGCGCCCCGGCGCGACACGGAAGTCACACTGGGCGCGATTTCGCTCTCCCTGTTGCTGCTGGTGCTTCTTGGTTTGTGCGGACTATGCTTCGGACTTGGCTATTCAATGGGCCACCATGAGCCAGCCGCCGCTGAGGTAACGCCCCCCGCGCCGGCGCATGCGCAAACTGAACAGCCTGCAGACAATGCACATGCGAAGCCCTCGGCAGATGCATCCGAAGCTGTCGTGCAGGCGGCCACAACGCCGCAGAGCGAAAAACAGGACGATCCCGAAGCCGCCGGGAAACCAGTCAGTGAATCGACCGTTGCGCGTGTCGCGGCGCCGGCGAGTGCGGGCACCACGCCTCCGGTGGTGCGGCCTGCTTTTGGTGCCCCCGAAACTTCGGTCCAGACTGCACAGGCGCCCGCGACGGGATCGCTAATGGTGCAGATCGCCTCCGTTGCGCAGGCCGAAGACGCCGATGTCCTGATGAGCGCATTGCGCCGTCGCGGTTACGCAGTCGTCGCTCGTCGCGAGCCACTCGACGGCTTGATTCATGTGCGGATCGGCCCTTTCAAAACCCGCGCGGAAGCCGACTCCTGGCGACAGAAGCTCCTGAACGACGGCTATAACGCGATCGTGCAGCCGTAAGCGTCGGCGCTTACAGGATTCCGTCCCAGAGGCGAAGTTCAGCCTCCTGCGGCTTCTCCTCCACGTGATTCTGGGTATCGAACACCATGGTCGATCGTGTCGGCGGGTTGTACTCCGGCCATGCCGGCACACCCGGAGCCGAAGGTGCGTCGCCGCGCAGGAATGCTGTCCATGTCTGGTGCATCTGGTGAGCGAGCGCGGCCTCCGCAACAGCGTTTGAAGCCAGTGGCGAGGGGCGATTCCACACCAGGCGCACATCCAGGGAATGAAAGGCGTACCCGCGCAGAAATCCTCCGGTCTCCGAAAAATCCAGGC
>Ga0187851_10005156_pt1 | contig 10484 bp, 13 predicted proteins | sample June2016WEW_6_10_FD_132997 | JGI IMG/M metagenome (GOLD analysis project Ga0187851, IMG submission 132997) | Peatland microbial communities from SPRUCE experiment site at the Marcell Experimental Forest, Minnesota, USA - June2016WEW_6_10 | ecosystem: Environmental > Terrestrial > Soil >... | reverse complement strand
TGGAGTGAGTCGGCTTCACCCATGTGCGGACCAAGGGCAGTCATGCGGTGTACCGGAACCGGGAGGGCGCGTGGCCGTCATCCCGCGGCACGGCGTAGTGAAGCGCGGCACGTTGGCGTCGATCCTGAGACAGGCGGCCTTGACCACCGACGAGTTTCTCGAGCTCCTCGACTGAGCCAGCAGAGTGCAGCGCGGGTGGGCCTCTCGTAATGCGTTGCCTCGGGTGAGCTGATCCGTTGCCGAGTTGCGCCGTTGTTAGATCAAGCGCGGCGCCTGCGGCGCCGCTGGCCGGCGTCAGCGCCAGGCCTCCGGCCTTGGGAGGTACGGCCCGGCGCACGCCGGGCCGTACCCGCTGATCTGCCAGGCTCATCGGGTATCGCGGATCGTGCGGCACGCAGCCGTCTCCCGGCGCTTCGTTGTCCCGCTCACGGTCGCCGGGTCCTGGCCGCCCGGCGGCTCTGCTTCGCGATGGCTTTCGCTAGCCCAGAGCTGGCAGCGGCGCTCAAGGGACCGTGCCTATCAAGGCGGACAGGACAGGCGTGAACCGGCTGCGCCTGCAGACCCAGGGTCACCCCAGAGGGGTGATGCCGGGAACCTATTCGCGCGGGATGCTGGCAGTGTGCGGGCGGGCGCTTCAGGGTGGGAGGCGAAATGGCGCGATCAGGGCAGGGTGCGGACGCCCGGCGCGGGCCATCGCTGTGGAAGGCGGTACCAGGCCGGCGCCGCGGCCGGGGGCCTCTGGCCTTGACACTACGACAGCATGGGGCCTGGTCGGGCTGGGACTGGTGGGGGTCATATGCTGCGCAGTCCCCGTTTTTATGCGCGGGTGGCCGTGGCCGCGATCGCGCTAGCCTCGCTGAGGCAGGTCGGCTAGCAGAACGGGCCATCATGACGGCGCGGCTGGCGGCCCGGAACAAGCCGGAGATGCAGCGTCTGGAGCGCAAGGCTCAGCGCCAGGCCCGCGTGGTCAAGGGCGCCGCGCAGATGGCACGGTCGGGGCACCGAGGGGTCTGGCCGGATCAGGTCACGAGACCTGACGATCAGGGGCCTAGCGGCGGCCAGGGGCCAGCGGGATATTCACGGCTGGCGCGCTCACGGCCAACTGGGCGGTTACCAGGTGGAGGGAGGCGGCGATGCTCAAACTGTTGTACACGCCGGTGGCCATCGTGGCCGGGATCGTTGGCGGCTTGCTCAGCGGGCTGATCTTCAAAAGGGTCTGGAAGATCGTCGGCCGGGGATCTGACGCGCCTGGGCCGATGGATTCGGAGCGCGGCTGGGGGGAGATCCTGCTGGCCGCAGGTCTGCATGGCGTGATATACGCGCTGGTCAAGACGGCTGTCGACCGCGGCGCCGCCGAGTGGACGCGCAAGAAAACCGGAATCTGGCCAGACGGTACACTCCAGCATCCTGACAAGTCGCCTGACCACCGCCAGGCTAAAGCTGCCACCCATACGGCCAGGTGACCGCGGCACGCCCTGGAGCCAGTCATCGACAGCGCGGTTATCAGCGCCCTGTGACAGGCTCCATGACCACCTGGTCCGGGATGACCGCGCAAGCTGCAATGGCCCCCACCGGACTACCGCCGGATTGTGATACGCCTCCGGTACGGTATCAAGGGCCGATGCGACCGCAGGACAACGAGCGCAGTAAAAGGTGCCTGGTCGACGTACACGCGAATCAGCTCTTGACACCTCCCCTCCGGCGGACAGACCGGCGGCAGCCAGTCCCGATGGGGGAGAGCGGCGGGGACGCGGACCATGGCCAGGCGGGAAGGTGCCTGGCACGGAAGCCACGCTGGGAGCCACGGGGACGAACGACCTTGCGATTCTCCGGACGCCCACGCGGGGGCCTGCCGGCCCCCGCGGCGCCGATCGGGAAGAAGAGGCGGCAAGCGAGCTGGACTGATCCGGGGATGGCCCGCTGAGTGTCCGTGTCCGCCCCTCCAGCCTCAAGCGTGACCGTGACCGCAGGACAACCAGCACAGACGAACAGTGCCTGGTGAACGTACACGCGAAGTCACGCTTGACCCCGGAGCCTCTACGGGCACTCCCGCCAGAAACCACAGGCGGAGGGGAGCCTGCCCGGACCGGACACGGGCCATCCCTTGCACGGTACAGGCGGTCACCGGGCAGTTTCCAGGGAAAGATATAGCTCACCGGCCCCCGGTTGGCCAGAGCTGATCTCTCACCGTTTTCTCACAGACTGGTTAGATAGCACCGGACCAGGGGCGCCCGCATCGGACACCAGGTGGACCATGACCTGTGGATACGGATTTCGGCGCACTGGCCGGATGCGCGGCGCCGATCTACGGATCAAAAGGGCGTTGACAGAGGTCGGGTTTTCCGGCAGACGGTATGTGGCTGTCTTCCCCAAACCCGCCTTAGGAGGAGCAATTGTCAAGACCTGTGGATCAACATCACGCCCAGGCACTCTTCTTGAGTCCGGTCATGGAGGCGTGCCACGTTGTCTTCATCAGTTAGCCGTGGCTTGCGCCAGCACTTGATCAGGTTATATGGCTTGGACCCTTTGGGCATTTGATTCCCTGTCCGCTTTCCCTGGTGCATTACCAGCACTTCGGGTTGAAGTGCTGGTGGTTGCATTTGTGATGCCCAATGGTCGTGAGAGCTCGCGGACCTGAGCCAGGATCGGCGTCCAGTACTCAGCCTGCGACCGGTGGCCGATGAACAGGTCAATGTGCCCGCCCGGTGCGAGGTACCAGCGGACCAGCTTAGAGCCAACCGCGTACCGCATGTTGTGGACCTGCTGCCACGGCGTGATGTCATCCTCTTCGCCACCGAGCAGGAACACCGGGCAGGTGATGCTGCGCAGGTTCACGGTCTTGCCCGCGACCTTCAGCTCGCCCTTGAACATCTCGTTCTTGACGAACAGGTGCTCCACGGCCCACAGGTACAGCGTACCCGGCAGGTCGATCGGGTGGAGGTACCAGTCGTAGTAGTCACTGAAGTGGTCGAGGTACTCGCGGTCGTGCACGTGCCAGAAGAGCCTGAGGTGCTCGGTCACGTGGGTGGCCGGGTCCATCGCGATGGACCCCATGACGTTGTTGATGCCGGGCACGATGCCGCCGTGGGCCTTGACCATGGCCTTGTACAGCGCAATGTTGCCGTGCGGGATCAGGATGGCCATCAGCTTCTTGGCCGGACCATTCCCGGCGCTGGTGTCGATCGGCGCGCCGGCCACGATGAGCGTGTTGACGCGCTCGGGGTGCATGGCCGCCCACAGCGTGGCTTCCCAGCCACCCTGGCAGTCGCCGATGATGTTGGTCTTGCCCTCGGGCCCGGCGGCGATGGAATCCACCGCGCGGGTGATGAAGTCGAGGCGGTCAGCCTCGGTGGTGTCCTTGGTGGCGGTGGTGCAGCTCAGCCAGTCGAATGAGTAGAGCTTGGTTAGGCCCATCTTGATGCAGAGCTGGACCTGGCTCTGGCCCTTTTTGTCGATGATGCACGAGGCGTGCCCGGCCAGCGGCGGGAACAGCAGCGTGGGAACGACGTCATCGTCACCGGCGCTGAAGTCACGTAGCAGCGCGAACGGCGAGGCGAGCACGACCTTATTGCGGCTGTGCCACTGCGGGGGCTTACGGTTGGTGGTCTCGTGGCCCCACAGCGCCGTGTCCACCGGCACTGCTATGGCCTTGGCCATGACACGCCCACTCAGCGTGGTCGCGCCGGACAGTGCCTTGGTCGACTGCCTTAACATCTACTTTCATCTCCGAATCGTTGGTAACTCCACTTGCTGATGCTTCCTCAGGGCCACCATCGTCTGCCCGTACCCGTCGCTCACATCTGGATCATGGCTGGCCAGCGCCACCGCGCTCGGAGGGATCAGGATCGTGCCGGGCATCATCGCCACAGCACCCAGACCCACCACCTGATGATTGCTCGTTTGGTCATCGCGACCATCTTCTTCACCTGACTGTCCGGTTCGGGCCGGACCGCGGCGGTCAGTACGCCAAGCAGCGCTCGCTGACGTTACTCCGAACCTGCCCCATTGCGAACGGGGCTTGACAGGGCTGATGGGCCTGCAGGCAAGAGGCCAAGGGCCTTAAGACAGAGTGACAACCGGCCCGGCTCCCCGCGGCCAGCAATGGAGCAAGATCACCATGCAATTAACCCCGGACTTGAGGGTCATCGGTTGCAGTTTGGGTTGCAGTTCACCCACCGTGCGGCGGCGTCAAGAGCGGACCGATCATGGACATTGGTCCGGCCTGAACCCTCTCCGGACGGCGACGACCCGAGCTGCTAATGCGGCGCACAGTACAGCGCGGTAGTACAGCAACGAGGCTTGGGTCTGATAGAAGTCATCTGAGCTGGCGTCAGAGCTCAGTGTCTCCACGGTTCGCCTTTTGTGTTGTCAAGTTGCCATCGCGCAGTGCGTACATCACCAGGGAGGAATCTTCGGCCGGGTGTGCTCTGTGTCGGCGGCGGCTTGCTCAGCGTCCTGGGACGGCGCGGCCTTCGGGCGCGGTTGCTTAGCCGGTACCTCGGGTGATCGGTCCAGGATGATGTCGGGCAGCGGCGATGCACATCGCAGAGGGCGGCCATGGGCTTGGTCATGACGATAAGACTTTCTTCTCTAGCGTGTGCATGCTAAGCGGGCGGCCCGGATTGGAGAGTGGAGCCTCGCGTGCCAGGCAGTGGCCAGCCAGGCGTGGAACGAGTCGTGGAACGGGTGGCCGCGAAATTCCAGTGCAATCAGCGCTTCAGGCGCAGTTCGCTGCGCTATTTATGCAGGTAGCGGCGCTGCGGCGTGCTCGCGTGCCTCTCGTAAGGCGTAGTCCTCAGTGAGCTAGTGAGCTGATCCGTTGCCGAGCTGCGCCATTCTTGGATCAAGGCGGCGCCGCGTGCGGCGCCGCGGGCCCGGCGTCAGCGCCCGGGCTCTGCCTTGGGAGGCCCGCCCGGGCACACGCCGGGCCACGCACTCTAGGCGACGCTGGATCGGCAGCATTGAAAGAACGCTGTTCGGGTTACCTTACGATCCTGCAGTCCCACTGGCTTTCCGTGCTTTCTTACGTGCACGGTGTGCCGCGCGGCCGCTAACCGCGCGTCCTGATGACGTGCGCTGTGTCCCGGCGGCGGCAGCCGTCGTGGCCGGTCTCAGCGGATTTTCGTCGTTCGTTGATGCAGCTGACGCGTCCAGGCCGCCTTTATCCGCGTGCGGGCTGGCTGGATCCACTTTCGGGTCCGACTTCCCGTGCGGCTCCGAGGACGTGGCCCGGTCACTCGCCGCTTGAAGTTCCGGCAGCATCTTCCGCCAGCGCTCGATCATCCGGTTCGGTGAGAACATTCCGGCAACACCGTACTTCCAGCACGCCGCCGCCAAGAACCGGTAGACAGGCACAGCGAAGACGACTGTAAAAATGATGCCGACGGCGAACGCGGCGGTGTTGACGGAGCGCAGCGGCCCGCCGAGAAAATGCAGCATGAGAATGTTAACGCCGGTTAAGATCGCCGCTGTCCAGACGATTACGCCGAGCAGAGCCGCTTGCGTGTATCCTTCACCGTCCGGATCCAGCCGGATCTGGAAGGCCCGGTTCGGGATTCCGATGACTAGCCAGGCAACAGACGCCGAAACGCAAAGCTGGACCATCACGTATGCGTAGCTCGAACGTCCGTTCCCGTAAGCGCCGCTGGAGGCTAGTGTGGCCAGTCCGCGCACAGCCAAGCCAAGGACCAGCAAACCGGCACCCCAGCGCAGCAGGATGAAGCCCGCTTTAGTGACACCGACACGCTTCACGCGCTGCACGTACGAGATGAGGACAAAGCCACCCAGCGACCCTAGGCCGTCCCTGAACCACCCATGAAACAAAGTCGAGGCCGTCATCAGCGCGATGCCCAGGAAGGGGCCGCCGAAAAGCAGGACGATCAAGTTGCGCAAGTCACGGGTGCCGGACACACGCTTAGCCTCGGTCATAGTCGACCTACCCCCGCTTATCCACGCAGTCCGCTCAAGTTTGACTATGTATTACGTATGACGCACAAGCGCCGCTGTGGTTCACCGGACGTCTGCCCGGCGTCCTGGGACGGCGCGGTCTCCGGTCGTGGTTGCCGCCAGGGGTTCGATCACGACCATAAGGCCCTCGTCTTTAGCGTATGCATGCTAAGCGGACGGCCTGGGCCTTGGGAAGTGAAGCCTCGCACGCCAGGGTGACCAGCCAGGCGTGGACCGGCTCGTGGACCGAAAGGGCGCGAAATTCCAGTGCAATCAGCGCTTCCGTCGCTATCGGTCGTGCTGTTTATGCAGGTAGCGGCTGTGCAGCGGGGGAGCATGCCTCTCGTAAAGCGTCGTTCCGGATGAGGTGACTGGACACCTAACCCGGCCTTGTGACGATTCCCTCTACGGTTTCAAGGCGGCCCGCCGGGCCGCACGCGCCGCCGACTCGGCGCGCTCGCCGCAGCTCCCGCTGGCGCTCCCGCAGCGGCGGCGCCTGGCGCCGGTCGGCTGGCGCGAAAACCAGAAACCCGGGCCGCCATTGACCTACTGCAGTCACCGAGGTTCAGATGCGGGAGTGTCCATGCTCCCGCTGCCCAATTGTCCGGGGCAGGCAGAACCCGTCAAGGCCGTCTGTGACCGCAGGGCAACCGCGGCCGGTCAACCTACCGGGTGACCGTACACGCGAAGACGGCCTTGACCGAACCTGCCCGACAGTCCCGGAATTGGCAGCTATCGGGGGCATGGACGCGAGTGGCCAAGACGAACGGGACACGTTGCTGGCACTAAGCATCGACGTCCAGGATGTCTACAGCGCCCTCGGAGCTTGCTCGTCGACGGTCGTGCCTACCGCATAGTTTTCGTGCTGGAGGGGACACCTCAACGGTCCAGTTAGCGTCACCAATACGGGAACGCGCACGGATGTGCCCTGCAGGTCCCCATGGTTCCCGCGGATTTCGCGCAAGCGGTCCCAACGACCTTGCCTCCCTCTGAACCCGAGCATCAACAGCACCTGGCCGTTGTACTGCGGCCGTAACGTACGCGTTTGGGGTTAGAGAGCAAATACGTCTTCTGTCGTCACGGCTAGGTAGTGCGATGTTTCCACCTCTAAACGGAGCCAGCAGCGCTATTGGCGACCTCACAAGAAGGTTCGTCCACATGGCATCGTGATGGCCTGTAACAGAACCATGATGTGGAAGCTTGACAACTTGCGCCTTGGCCTCGGGAGAAAAGCTCTCGGTCACCGCCGTCCAGCCGCACCCATTAGGGCCTGTTAGGACATCCGCACCAAGCAAAATAACCTTTCCATCAACCTCTACCCAGAGGGCGATGGCCAGCTCATTCGGATCAATCCGCGCTAGCCGACGTCCACCGCCAGCCACTGGAAGTAGGTTACTCAAGGCCCGGAGCGAGCGATGGTACGCTTCGTCGGATGGGGATAGCGCAGTTACTTTTGCAGGATTTGGACCTGTAGGCGGGAGAAGAACAGTTGTTTCCGAGGCGAATCTCCAGGGTCGGAAGCCAGGACCCGAGGTTGATCTCGATTTCACAATTTCAAAGACTTTTTGATACTCGGAAAATGATCTGAAAGGAATTCCTGCGTAGGCCCGAGCATCAGCATCCACAAGCGCCACGAACTGCGAATTAGCCAATGCGTGGGCGAAAACGAAGGACGCAGCTTCACACCTAAGGAATACTTTAGAGATTCCCGCAATGTGATCATCGTGAGCATGCGTCCCGACTACAAGCAGCACATCAGTGCTAACATTAACGCCAATTCTGTCGAGATAGGCGAGAGCTGGAATTGAACCGTCTATCTGATCTACGCAAGAATCGACCGCTATCCATCTGTTATAGCCGAGATAAACAAGTATGGCCTCACCTTTACCAGGTCCAAAAATCGAGACTTCGATTGTGTCTTCTGCAGGAGGGTCACTCAACATCGTCAAAATATGTCGCATATCGACTGGCTAGCTTTGTAATATCTGCTACTTCCTTCTCCGACCACTGACCAGTACGCCTCAGCCGTAGTTGCGTCGTAACGGTACTGTAACCGGAGCTGGCCTGGACAAACCGCGTAGTCAGATAGACGATATCGCCAGCTTGAGCTATTGCCTCATCCGGAGCAAGAAGAGACAGGTCGAATTCGGTATAGAATGTAGGACCCTCATGATCCGTAGGCGTCAGCTCCACAGTTAGAAGATCATCTTTTATGTTTAGAATAAGTCCCGTCCATCGCTTCAAGCCAACAACACGGTCAGGACGTTTGAGAATCTTCGGCTGTGATGGCGGCTCTGACAACGTTTCTGATAGCTGACCTGAGGGCTTCTCGCTAGTTTCAGACGCTTGCGTACTGTCCGATGACAGTACGCTCCTGAGCGCTAGCCACTTCCTTACAGAGTCTCCGAAAAGACCCGCCGCCGAACCGCCTGCCGAGTTAACAGCGGAACCCGCAGTGGATACCCGTTGCTGGAAGGCGCCTACAGATACCGTATCGCTGCCCCATTGGTTGGGCATCTTTAGCTACCCCCCTGTTCCGCGACACGCTCTATAATTCTCGTGCTAAGCTGCGATGATTGCTCCCACTGATTGGTCAAGATGTCTATCGCAATAGCTAGCTTATCGGTAGTTGCTTCGGTATTTTCTTGCCTGTTCAGTGTGTCAAATTCAGAGCGGTTTGTTGGCTGATGCTCAACGATCGTTAGGTCGTAGTGATCATTATACAATACGAATATTCCAGGATGAACCAAAGAAGAAGGTTCAATTTGGACCTGAATATGCCCAGCGTATCTGTCTGATCGCTGGCCCCAATACGTAGCTACTCTAATACCGGGAACGTTGAGGATATCACCCCAGATTTCATTATGGACGACATGATCACCAATAGAGTGCCACTGTTCAGTATTACGAACTGAAAAATGCACTATCCGATTTATTCCCAATAGGGAAATAGGTGTGTTAAGGGCACGCAAAGTTCCTACGGTTAGATCCCTGAGCCGCTCGACCTCAGCTTCCTGATCGGTCTGGAATGTCAGGTTATCTGGCGTAGCTTGACACTGTAGCCAGCCAGCATTAAAAATCACTAGCTCGTTAGGTAGAAGAACCTCAAAAACTGCTTCTTTATGCTCAGAATCACCGATAAGATCTTGATCCTGGAGCCAAGTTGGCGACACCTTGACAGGCCTGAAGCTGCCGCGCACTACAACTTGGTAGGTATCAGAAACAAGCGGGGGAAGAGTCACCGTGTCCTCCGCAGCAGTTTCGAGAGTTTGAAGTCAAGAGCAAGATCCAGATTATAGAGCGCCCCCTCATGGTGTCACGAGTAAGAGGATAGATGAAGTGGGTGGGAGGACTGATCCTTGGCGACAGCTCTGGCTGACGCAACCCTGGCACGAGCCACGTTCCTGATCGCTCCTTGGCTTTGACGTACTCCCGGGTCAGATGCGGACCTTACTCGGGCATCGTCAGTCTGGATGCCTAATCAACCGCTAGCGCCGATTTTCACTAAGCGAATCGGCCCCCAGTCTGGGGTCAGGCGTGCTGGTGGCGGAGGTGCAGCCCGCCCACCGAGGCATGGCGATCGTGGTTCACCATGTCTGTGATCGGCTGGCCGCCGCCACGGCGGGATGAGCCAGTTCACCGTGAATTACATGGATATGAGCTACCTCCCGGCGCTCCTGGCGCGCGGGACACAGGCGATGTCATCCATAACAAGGATGAGCAGTCAGCTTTACATGCCCCACTACTTGGTCATCCGCAGCGAGGCTCCCTGCAAAGCGCCTGCACAACGACATCGGCGGCGATCCTCCGCAGGCGCGGTCCGAGTCAGCCAGGGGTCGACTACTGGGCGCGAAAATCGGCGCTAGCCTTCGCCCGTCCACACCTGTGATCAATCCAGTCTGCACGGCCGACCGCGCCTACACGAGACCGGCTCAGATGCGGGAGATGGGGATCGTACTGCTCGTAACTCAGTGATAACGACGCTCGGGACTTACACGACGGTGGCAGCAACCACATGGCCCTCAGATGTCTGCAGCCGACCGGCATCGGCTGTCTGGCCTGCGAAAACGACCTCTATCGACCTCCCTGCCACTAGTTCACACCGAGGAGGTCACATTGGCTCTTCGTCCGGGGTGTGCTCTGGACGCCTGCTCGGCGGCCTGGGACGGCGCGGCCCCCGGTCGCGGTTGTCGGCCAGGGGTTCGGTCATAACCATAAGATCTTCGTCTCTAGCGTGTGCATGCTAAGCGGGCGGCCTGGGTTGGAAACTGGAGCCTCGCGCGCCAGCCGGTGGCCAGCCAGACGTGGAACGAGTCGTGGAACGGGTGGCCGTCAAACTCCAGTGCATTCAGCGCTTCAGGCGTAGTTCGCCGTGCTGTTTGTGCAGGTAGGGGCTGTGCCGCGTGGGCGCATGTCTCTCGTAATGCGTAGGTCATCGGTTCGATTCCGATAGGCGGCTCGGTATATCTGCAGGTCATAGGCTTCGTTTCGCGCGTCACCATGATCGCGAATCGCGGCCCGTGGACCGAGTGACTCGG
>Ga0187851_10005154_pt1 | contig 10487 bp, 11 predicted proteins | sample June2016WEW_6_10_FD_132997 | JGI IMG/M metagenome (GOLD analysis project Ga0187851, IMG submission 132997) | Peatland microbial communities from SPRUCE experiment site at the Marcell Experimental Forest, Minnesota, USA - June2016WEW_6_10 | ecosystem: Environmental > Terrestrial > Soil >... | reverse complement strand
GCGGAGAAGCATGAACGCGCATCGCTCCATCCCGGGCGACCGCAGACGTCCCGTGCAATGGCCATCCCCTGGGCCATTGCACGGGGCCGCGGCGACTCACCCGGAGCTGCGATACTTATCCGCTATGTCAACGTGGATCTTGAGGGAAGCTGTGTCCGGGCCCGGCCTGCGGGTCGCCGTCAAGGACCTCATCGACGTCGCCGGCCTCCCCACCACGGCAGGAAGCCGGGCCATCGCCGAGCAGGCCACGCCGGCTGCCGCAGACGCTGCCTGCCTGGCCGGGCTGCGGGCCGCGATGGCAGCGGGCGAGGCCTGCCTGGCCGGCAAGACCAACCTGCATGAGCTGGCCTACGGGATCAGCGGGATCAACACCGCGTTCGGCACGCCGGTCAACCCGCTCGATCCGCTCCGGGTGCCGGGCGGGTCATCGAGCGGCTCTGCCGTGGCCGTCGCCAGCGGCGAGGCCGATGTCTCGTACGGATCAGACACCGGGGGCTCGATCCGTATCCCCGCTGCATGCTGCGGGATAGCCGGCCTCAAGACCACGTGGGGCCGGATACCGCTCGCCGGGGTGTGGCCGCTCGCGCCGAGCATGGACACCGTGGGGCCCATGGCGCGGAATGTGGCGGGCCTCATCGCCGGGATGCAGCTGCTGGAGCCGGGGTTCTCGGTCTCGGCCCCGGCGCCCCGGGTCGTTGGGCGGGTGGTGATCGGCGCCGATCCCATCATTGATGGCGCGGTCGACGCGGCTCTGGCCGCGACCGGCTGGGAGGTGGTCCAGGTCGGCCTGGACGGGCTCGACCAGGCGACCACCGCCGCGATGACCGTGCTCGACGCGGAGGCGTGGGCGTCCGACGGGGTGCACGCGGATAGTGCCCCGGACAAGATCGGCCGTGACGTGCTCGCCCGGCTGCGCCAAGGCAGCACCATCACCCCGGCGGCGCTCAGCGCGGCCCGGGAGCACGCGGCGCACTGGCGCGCGACCCTGTCCTCGCTCTGGGACCGGGTCGACCTGCTCGCGCTGCCGACGCTGCTCGGCTTCCCGCCGACGCTGGACCAGGCACGGGAGATGCTCCGCATTCGCGGGCTCACCTCCCCCGTCAACCTCGCGGGGGTGCCGGCGCTGGCGCTGCCGGTACCGACGGGGGGCCCGCTGCCCGCGAGCATCCAGCTGATCGGTCCCGCCGGGGGCGAGGAGCGTCTGCTCGCTGCGGGCATGGTCCTCGAGCAGGCCACGCTGGATTCAGCCGGCCCTAAGGAGCTGGCCTTACCGGCCCCGGGTCACGGGCCCGCCTGGACAGGGCCCGCCTTAACAGGGCCCGCCTGGACAGGGCCCGCCTGGACACTGGGCGGCGCGCTGATCGCCCAGCGGATCCCGCGGATGACCGCGTGACCGGCCGGGCGGACCACCGCGCGCTCGGTCAGCGGCAGGTGAGGCAGGTACAGCGGGCGGCGGGCCCAGCCAGGCAGCAGCGAGGTGGCCGCGGCGGCGAGGACCCCGTACGGTGCCCGGGCGGCCATCGGCAGCGGCGGGGTGAGCAGCAGGAACCGCGCCGCCGCCCGAGCCTCGGCGGTGCCGCGCAGTTCCGCCCGGTACTGGCTGATCCGGTCCGCGAGCTCGGCCTCGGTGCGGGGCGGGTCAGGCACCCCGAGCTCGACGGCGATCCGGGCCACGTCGGCGACGTACCCGTCGCGCCCGGCCTGGTCGAGGGGCTCGGCCCCGAACCGGGTGTGCGCGCTCAGGAAGCTGTCCGCTTCGGCGATGTGCACCCAGGTCAGGAGCTGCGGATCCGAGGCGGCGTAGGGCCGGCCGTCCGGGGCGGTCCCGGTGACCCGGCGGTGGATGGCCTTGACCCGCTCGGTCGCCGCCTTCGCGTCGCTGGCCCGGCCGAACGTGGTCACGGCAAGGAAGTAGCTGGTCCGCTGCAACCGTCCCCACGGGTCGCCCTTGAAGCCCGAATGCGCCGCCACGCCGGCCATGGCCAGCGGGTGCAGCGACTGGAGCAGCAGGGCGCGGATGCCGCCCACGAACATCGACGAGTCGCCGTGCACCCGCCGGATGGGGCTGTCCTCGGCGAACCAGCGGTCACCCTCAGCCAGGTGGATCACCTGGCGATGGTTCGGTCCCTCGGGACCTGCCACCTTCTCGAAGATCGACGCGCCGATACGGCGCCGGACGGAATCGGCCGTAGCGTGCACTCTCACCTGCCCAGTATCACCGCAGGGTCACAGTTGTCCGGCCGTCAGGTGAGACCGGGTTGTCACCGTGTGATACGGGCTTTGTGAACCATTCTTTTGCGACCACCAGCGCAAATATGTTGTCATGGTAGTACAGAGCGTGACTATCCGGAACCGGGGGCCATCGGGATCGGATGAGCAGTTCGGAAGGGGATCCGCCGTGCCTGGCCTCACCGCACGCGAAATCAGCCGCATCGAGACGACCTACACCAGCGACCTCGGCACGTTCTCCTGGGCCTGGGTCGTGCGGGCCGACGGGGAAGTCCAGTACCGGCTGAGTCACGTCGACGGCCGCCGGGAACGCAACCCCTGGCGCTCCGTCTGCCGCCTAACCACGGTCGAGCGCCGGGCCATCGACTCTCACCAGGCACGCGCCACTGACCTGCTCATCCGCCTGGCGCGCGAGCGCGGGCAGTTTCCTGTCGATAACCGCAGATAACGAAGACCTGCTAGCGCCAGGCTTCGGGCGGGCGACCGCGGTGCGGGACATGTCCTTCACCGCGCCAGCCGGGGCGATCACCGGCTTTCTGAGGCCCAACGGGTCGGGCAAGCCCACCACTTGGTTATGACAATTAGCTGATTGTCGCGGCAAACTAGCAGGTCAGAGGATGCTTCTCTGAGGCTCCTGTAGCGTGTCCGCATGTCCCTGACGTCTTGGGCTGCGCCCAACGCTGAGCGGTTGCTGTCGCCGCTCGGGAACCGCTGGCGTCACGTCACGCAGGTAGCTGAGCAGGCGCGCCAGATTGTCGCCGTTGTCCCCCCCGAGGATCGGGATTTGCTTGTAGCGGCGGCGTATCTGCACGACATCGGCTATGCGCCGTCGCTGGCGGTTACTGGATTTCATCCGCTGGATGGCGCGCGCTGGATCAGGGACACCGGGCCGGGTGGGCGACTCGCGCGGCTCGTAGCCCACCATTCGTGCGCAGTTTACGAGGCGCACATTCGCGGGCTGGCAGAGGAATTGATGGCTGAATTTGAGCCAGAGGATTCTCCCACCTATGACGCACTTGTGTTCTGCGATATGACTACGGGACCGACAGGGACAACGGTTTTCTTTGAGGATCGGATACGCGAAATTCGCGAGCGGTACGGTCCACGACATGACGTTACTGCCGCTTTGGATTCGTCGCACTCAACCCTTGCCGCCTGTCATCAGCGAACGACTGACCGCCTGGCAGACGCGGTGGCTCAGCCGATATAGGGCTCCGCCCGGCTGTCAAGGTAGTGCTGCACGCGGAGCCGTATTGACGGGTGCATCCGATAGTCTGATATCTCGCCTGCGGCGACGAATTGGACTTCGGAGGATTCCGGGCTCGTGGCTATCGTCCCGCCTAGCATGCGGGCAGTGAAACATATCGAGAACTCCTGGCGCACCTCACCGTCGTCATAAGCGGCTACATGATTGGGATCAGAATAGATTCCCACGAGCCCGGTGACCTCGCAGACAATTCCGGTTTCCTCCAACACTTCACGCGCGGCCGCCTGGCGCACGGATTCGCCCGGCTCCAAGCCGCCGCCCGGGATCGACCAATAGTTGTTATCCGTACGACGTATGAGAAGGATACGACCATCCTCATCTGGCACGATGGCACTAACGGCGGGGACCACGCTGTTAGCTGGAGGAGCCTCTGGATCGTTGAGGTAATCGGCTCGCGGCATGCTAGCCCTCACCTTTGACGTCTAGTGGCCCGCTGTTGGCCCAGATCCGCTCGAAGCACTCAACATAGGTGTCGAACAGTGGTCCACCGGGGATTCGTCTTAAATGTATCACCGGTGCACGGAAAGCCGGCATGCTGTAGATGTGAGGGTTAATCAGCATCTGATCATCGAAACGCAGGATGGAATTATACAGCACCGTTGAATGGAACGCGACCGACAAGTTAGGCGAACCCAGAATCGGCCGATACCAGGCAATTGCGTAGTTAATACGCGCAGCCAGGCCGGTGCCGACACCCTCCTCTTCGCCGCGTGCGCACACTTCGGCGGATTCCGGGTCACCAAACGCGATGCGGACAGAGACTGACTCTTCACATTTCCGCTGGATCTCCTTAACCCACGTTGGATTAGCTTCCGGGAGGTGCAGACCCGCGTAGACGAGTATGTCGACGCTTACCCTTGCCGACTGAAGAAGAGATATCCACAAAGAGTTTGGGACGGCGCTTCGCTCCGTGTAGACGGTGACAACCTCGCCGTGGGTTTCGTCCGTGACCACGCGGTTGCCGAAGTCAGGCCACAGGTAGGCGGGGTCTTCTTTTAAGAGGCTGGCCGCTGCGAGCACCGTCCTCCGGTGCGGCGTGCGCTCCTTGGTGATCCAGCGCTCAACCGTCTTCGGATCGACACGAAGATCATCCGCGAAACCGGACACCGTCATCCTGTTCCGGGCCAGAGCTGCACGGAGCCGCTCGTTGGCCATGGCTTCCACCCTCCCGGTCACCTAGGGACGTTTCCCATCTTAGAACGTCCCTAGTCTCCTGTGCTGGCGGTACCGACGTCCCGGCGCAATGGGCAGCCTCGGATATGTGAACCAGAGCAGCAGACCGTCCCAGTGGCGTGGTATCGGCCCGTACCGGAAACCATCCCGCGCTCTGTTTTACGCGGGGGTCGCACGTAAGCCTGCCGAGGTGTGGGGGCGGCGATATGACGGACCTGGTGAACAGTCGCGGCGTCGCGCGGTGGTCGCGGGACCAGGGCGGAATGCTCCATATCACCGGCCCGGCCGGTGGAGTGGTCGATTCGCACCCTGTCACGCCCCCCGGTGACCGGCCTGGGTCGGACATCCTCTGGCGCACCGGATGGACCGCCTATCCCGGTACCGAGTGGCAGGAAGAACCCCCCGGCCAGTGGTCCCGCGCGGTATACCGCCACCCGCAGGCGGGAGAAAACGGTGGCATGTGAGCGATGTCTGGTGATGAGCATGAGGCGAACCGCGAGGCCGCCCGCCAGATCGAATTACAGCGGCCGGGCTGGATGGTTGTGTGGGGCGTCTACAGCAAGCAGTACGTGGCGTTCCCGTTGTTCGCCGCGCCTGCCGGGACGATTGTCGCCGCAGCCTACCCGCCTGCATTGGAATCCCGTATGCAGGCGGTCGAGCTCAGGGCACAAGCGAGGGGCGCCGCAGCGTGATCGTCGCCAAGCTGGCGACCTACGGCGCGGTCGGGGCAGCCACCGGGCCGATGTCCGCGGCCATGACCCTCGTGGTCACCACGGCCTGGTGGTCGGCGAAGGGTGCCACGCTCCACCTATCGGCCGCGGACACCTGGCATCGCGGGCCAGTTAATCGGCTCGGGGCTGGCCCGCTGGCTGCCGTTCTACGCGAGCGAGTCCCTAGACCAGGCCAGCCCGACCTCGGCTGGCGGGTTGCTGCCACGGGGTTTGCTAACACAGTGGGGTGGCGGGCTGGTGCTGCTTGGCTACGCGGCGATGTTCGCGGCGGCCGCGCTGCTTATTACACTCAAGCGCGATCCCGGCCCGGCACCCCACCCGGCCTGGCGGCGCAGCTGGCCACGACCGCGCTGCGCGGCCTGGAGCCCAGGACACGCTGACCCCGGCCCGGGCACGGCCCGGTCGACGGCGCCGTGCTACTTGAACGCGACCGCCTTGAAGAACGTGTAGCAGAACGTCCCGTCCGGGCCGGCCGCCCGGCGCAGGTCGCTGATCCCCGCCGCCCAGTCCGCCGCGTCCATCAGTCCCTGCCCGACCGCCTGCCCGCCGACGCCCTCGACCATGGCCGTGAACGTCTTGCGGCTGAAGCCCTCGGCCAGAGCAGGCCTGCTGGCGTCGACGTAGACCATCCGGGGTGACACCGCGACCTCGCGGTAGCCCGCCCGGACCAGCAACGGGTACAGCCTGCGCCCGATCAGCGCGTCGCCACCGCCTTGCCGCTGCAGGTCGATCAGGCACTGGATGGCCCGCCGGGCGTGGTCGCTGTCGGGATGGAAGTAAGCGGAGCCGTGGTCACCCTCGATGACGCTCAGCGAGCCGCCGGGACGCAGCACCCGCATCAGCTCGGCCAGAGCCGCGAGCGGGTCGCGCAGGTGCTCCAGCACGAAGCAGACGAAGACATGGTCGAAACCGTCCGCCCGGTAGGGCAGCCGGAAAAGATCAGCCTGCTGGAAGGTCACGTTGGCGTAGCCCGCCCGCCGGGTACGGTCCCGGGCCTGCGCAAGGGAAGCAGGTGAGATGTCGATCGAGGTGAACGAGGCCCCGGGGCTGTGGCCGGCCAGGATGACGGTCTGCGCGCCCACCCCGCAGCCCGCTTCGAGTACCTGGCTGCCCGCCGGATACCGGGTGCCGGCGTGCAGCAGCCCGGTCAGCGTGGTGGCCTGATCGTGCAGCCGGGTTTCCTCGTCGGCCGAGTAGCCGTGGACGTAGTCGATTGCCATCGCGCGTCACCTCGGCGCCGATCCTACGCAACTGGGCCCGGCGGCCCCGGACACGCCGGGACGCCGGGCCCAGTGGGGCCAGCTGCGGGGTTGAGTCAGATCCCGCAGGCCGCGGCCACGGCCTCGGCAGCGGCCTCGCGGTTGCCCACCGCGGGGATGCCGGCCCGCTCGAAATCGGTGACGTAGATCGCTGCCGCGGCGGCCGGGGAGGACGCGGCGTTCAGCGCCGGGATGTACTGCGACCAGATCTGGTTGAAGGCCAGGATCGCCGTCAGCTGGGTCTGCAGGTCCGCCGCGTAGTTCCCGGTCACATACCCGCCGGGCAGTGGCGTCCAGCCGATCAGGCCGCCGCCGCCGTCACCAACCGACTCGGGGTTGCCACCGGACTCCTGCCAGATGTTCCCGGCGATCCCGGCGGCCGCGTTCCCGGTGTAGCCGTGTGAGGTCAGGAAGTTCACGATCGCCGCGTAGTTCGCGGGGACCATCCCGCCCGCCGACCCCGAGCACGACCCGCCGTGAACGCTCGCCGCGGTCGTGTCCGGCGCAGTGCTCGCCGGGGTGCCGGACGAGCCGCTGCCCTGGGAACTGCTGGCCGGGCTGCTTACCGACGACTGGTTGCCCGCGGTGCTGCTGGCCGCCGTGCTGCTGGCTCCGGTGCTGGCCGCCGCGGCCTGGTAGGTCCCGTTGCGGACCGAGGCAGGCGGGTCGGCCGGGACGCTGAACACCTGCCCGGTGTAGATCAGGTTCGGGTCGCTGATCTTGGCCTGGTTGATGTGGTACAGCCACCCCCAGTCGCTGGCATGGCCGTAAAACTGCTGCGCGATCCCGCTCAGCGTGTCCCCGGTGCGAACCGTATAGGTCCGCGCCGCCTGGCGGCCGGGGTGCCTGGCCGCATCCCCGTGGTCCCGGGAAGTGAGGTGGTCCCGGGAAGTGAGGTGCGCCTGGGTGGTCTGGTGCTGCTGGGTGGCTGGGGCGGCCTGCCCGGCGTCCGACGCGTGCGCCGCCGTGGAGGCCCACGCGGTCTGCGGTGCGGCGGCCAGCGCCCCCACCACCACCACGGCCGGCGCGGCCTTGCCGGCCCGCCAGGCCATCTTCTGCGCCTGTGAGGGCGCCGTGTGCCGTCCGGTCCTCCGGAACTTCCTGCCCGTGCTGCGCGACTTTCCTGCTTTCAAGACCCTGCCTTACGCCGATCCGCGCCCGGCTACGCGGCACCCTCGCCTCTCACCAGGCCTGATATTCACTCATCGGGCAGCATGGCAGCACAACAGTCTCAACGTGTGCTAAACCGGACAAAAAGTGGATATTAGTTAGGACAGCGCCGTTTCAGGGACGATCGGGGAGCAATCGCTCGGCCCGGCTCAGCGTCTCCCTCAGGTTGGCCTCGGCGGTCAGCTCCAGGGCCTCAGGGATCGTGAGCCAGCGCAGCGGGGCGCCCGGCTCTTCCGGCACGATCGAGTCGGGAGTCCGGGTAGCCAGGAAGAAGCGCACGTCGGCGTGCTCGTGCGCGGGATCCGTCGCGGCCGCGGGCACCGAGACGATGACCACGTGCTGCAGCCGCGGGCCCGGCCACGGGATCAGATCGGCCAGGCCGGTCTCCTCGGCCGCCTCGCGCCGCGCGATGCCGAGCGGGTCGCGCTCGCCGGGGTCTCCGTGGCCGCCGACCTGGAGCCAGGCCTGCTGGCGCGGGTGCCAGCGCAGCAGCACCCGGCCGCTATCCGGGTGGACGATGAGCGCGGACCCGGTGACGTGCAGCGGCAGTGACCGCGGATACGGGTCTTGTGTGCGCTCAGCGAGCGCCCGCACCCGCGCGACGTCCGCGGTCTCGGTCTCGCTTTCCGGCTGGTAGTGGCGGAGCAGGTCCCGGATCGAAGTCACGGGGCGCAACCTACCCCAGGACGGCCGAGGCCCCACCCGGCCGGCAGGCCGGGTGGGGCCAGATCATCAGGACACCGGGAGCGGTACCCCGGCCCCGCCGCTCACGCCGACACCGGTACCCCGGCCTCGGCCTGCTCCGGCACGTCCGGGGCCGTGCGCAGGCTCCGGAGGCCGACCGGCGCCACGGCGACCGCGGTCGCCGCGATGACGACGAGCACGAGCCACACCGGAACGTGGCCCCACTCCCCGAGCAGCAGCAGGAACCCCGGCACCGTGCAGGTGGTGAAGGACAGGATCAGCGTCAGCCAGCCGGTCATCGCCGTGAGCCGGGTCATGCCCAGCGCGAGCACGAGCCAGAACAGCGCCCACAGCACCGACCACTGCAGCCAGAGCAGGCCGATCGTGGTGTCGTGGAACTTGACGATGTTCGTGATGCCGAAGGCGGCGGCCATGATCGCCACCCAGGCCGAATACCAGCCGAGCCCGACGAGCGACTGGCCCGCCAGGTTGCTGATGCCCACGTACAGGTACGTGAACCCGAACAGGAAGATCCCGGCGTCCAGGAGGATGTCACTCTCCGTGGGAGCCGTCGCGATCAGGTAGAACGGGATCGCGACCTGCAGGGCGCCGACGAACAGGTTGAACGTGGCCGCGCCCTTGCCGTCGATCCGGCCCAGGAAGAGCAGGCCGTTGACGAACAGCACGGCACCCACGAACATCAGTCCTACAGCGGACATGGCCAGCTCCTAGTTGTACGAATCGACGGGCGGCAGGGTGTCGTTGAGCAGGTAGTCGCCTGCGTGCAGGAGCTTGAAGTCGAGCGGGTTGTGCAGCGACAGCGTGCGGGCGTTCCGCCAGTGCCGGTCGAACCCGTACTTCTCCAGGACGCTTCCGGCGCCGCAGACCTTGAACAGGTACGACCCGTTGAACAGGGCGGCTTCGGCTGCCGCGTGCCGCGCCTGGCCGGTGACGAGCGACGCCTCACCGCGGATGCGGGCGTCACCGAGATTCGCGACGGCCTCGTCGCACAGGTCGGCGGCGCGCAGCGACAGCAGTTCGGCGGCGTCCACGGCGGTCTTCATCTCGCCGACCCGCAGCTGGGTGTAGAGGTCGTCCACGGCGCGCTCGGCACTGCTCTCGTACCAGACCCGCGCCTTCGTCCGGACGAACTCGACCGCGTCGTCGAGCGCGTTCTTGGCGATGCCCACGAACACGCCGGTGTGTACCGCCTGGTAGTTCAGCGAGGTGATGTCCCCGCCTCCGCCGCCCTCGGTGTCCGGGCTGCCGAGGATCAGCTCGTCGGGGATCCACACATCGCGGAACTCGGTCGTGCCGCTGGCCGTGGTCCGCTGGCCGAACCCGGTCCAGTCGTCGTGGATCGTCACGCCTTCGGCGTCAGTCGGCGTGTAGAACACCCGGACCTCGTCCGTGCCCTCGATGCGGCACGGGCCGAACGTGAGGTCCCCGGCCAGGCTGCCCGTGCAGTAGAACTTGCGGCCATTCAGCCGCCAGCCCGCGCCGTCCCGGATGATGGTGGTGTTGAAGTCGTTCACGCTCCTGGTGCCGACCTCGGAGTACGCGTTGGTGATCCACAGCTCCCCGCTCGCGAACCGGGGCAGCCACTTGGCCTGCACGTCCGGAGAGGCGAACTCCTGCAGCAGCCGGATGCCGCCGGTGTGCAGCTGGTACATCTGGCCGATGTTGGAGTCGCCCGCAGAGACGGCGATCACCACCCGCATCAGCTCCGCGAACGTGCCCCCGTAGCCGCCGTATTCGCGGGGGACCATGAGGCCGAGCAGGCCGGAGGCGCGGAACGCCGCGCACTGGTCGTACGGGAACGCGCGGTCGCGGTCCCGCTCGGCCGCGCCGACGCGGAACTCGTCGCGCAGTCCCTCCGCGACCCGGATGGGGTCGTCCAGCTCGATGCCGGGCAGCGGAGTGCTCCGGGCAGCAGTGCCTGATGTGCCCGTGCCTGATGTGCCCGTGCCTGAT
>Ga0187851_10005153_pt1 | contig 10487 bp, 10 predicted proteins | sample June2016WEW_6_10_FD_132997 | JGI IMG/M metagenome (GOLD analysis project Ga0187851, IMG submission 132997) | Peatland microbial communities from SPRUCE experiment site at the Marcell Experimental Forest, Minnesota, USA - June2016WEW_6_10 | ecosystem: Environmental > Terrestrial > Soil >... | reverse complement strand
TCGCTGGTCGCTGTTCGTCGTTCGTCGTTCGCTGTTCGCAAAGTCCTCAGTCGCCGGTCGTTGGTCGTTGTTCGTCCGCAACGACTTATTTCAGACTGTCATTCCGGGCACGTCGCGGGATGCATTTGCGAACGGCGAACAGCGATCAGCGAGCGACCGGCCCGCTAGCCATGCTCCGTCTTTCCCGCTATCAGCTCCAGCGCGTGCGGAAGCAAATCGATCACGGCTTCGAGCGACTCGATTGCTCCCGTTGGACTGCCCGGCAGATTCAGAATCAGGCTTGTTCTCCGGATTCCGCACACGGCACGACTGAGCGCGGCGAAGCGCGTCTTCTGCGCTCCCTGCAATCGCATCTGCTCCGCGACCCCTTCCACCAGTCGGTCGCAAACCGCGGTCGTTGCTTCCGGCGTTACGTCGCGCGGAGCGATTCCCGTCCCGCCCGTGGTTATAACCAGCCGAGCCGGCCCGCACAACTCAATCAGCTTTTGCTGAATTGCGGCGCGCTCGTCGGCCACGACTGCGCGCGCCACTACGTTAAAGCTGCTCCGCAGCAATACCTGTTCTACCGCGGGACCGGAGAGATCCACTTTTTCGCCGCGCGAACACGAATCGCTAACCGTCAACACCGCCGCGGTCGTGCTCTCAAAGGTTGCATCAGGTGTCGAGCAGGACATCTTCACCCTCAGCCGCGGCGTCGCGCTGCGCTTCGTCCAGTTGCCGCAATCCTTCCATCAACAGGCCCTGCGTGTTCAGCGTCGTCGTTTCCTGCGAAGACTTGCCGTTGAAATCGATCTGAAAGTTTCCGTCCGTCCAGCGCAGCACCTTAAAAACCGCTTCGTCTCCCGTAATCGAGCCATAGACGGCGTGTTTGGCCTGGCCCTGGCTGAAATAAATTTCGCATTTGTCGTTATTATTATTATTGTTGTTGGTCATGGTGAGCAGGCAACTCTTGCGGCCCATCTCCAGCGATTGCACCAGGTCGATCACGTTCATCTGCGACAGGCTGCCGCGCAATATGCCATCGGTCGATGCCGCCTTGCTCATCTTTTCGAGCGCAATCCGGTCCACCACGCGCTTGATTTTGTGGGTGGCGTCTTTCAGGAAAAAAGGTTTTTCCAGATAGTCTTCAATCGGATCCTGCATGGACAGTCGTTCGCTGATGTCGGCCTTGCTGGCCATCAGGATCACCGCGATCCCCGCCGTGGCCGGCCTGCTCTTCAGCTTTTCCAGTAGCTGCCGCCCATCCATGCCCGGCATACGGTAGTCGCTGATCAACACATCGGGCAGATCGTCAACCGCCTTCAACAAGGCATCGGCGGCGTCGGAGGCAACCGTCACTTCGCCCAGCGCCGAGAGCGCGTGTTGCAGCATGCCCAGCACCATCGGGTTGTCATCGACCAGCAGGATTTTGACGTTGCTTGCCATAACGAACTACTTCTGCTTTGCGCTTCTCCGGTACTCGCCGCTCTTGCCGCCGGACTTCCGCTGCAAAACCACTTCCCGGATTTCGATTCCCTTATCGAGCGCCTTGCACATGTCGTAGACAGTGAGCGCGGCCACGCTGGCCGCGACCAGAGCTTCCATCTCCACGCCGGTTTCCGCCGTAGTTTTTACTTTTGTGGCAACAGAAACGCCATTCTCGCACACGCGTAGAGTCACAGCAATGTGCGACAGCGGCAGGGGATGGCACATCGGAATCAAGTCCGCCGTGCGCTTCGCCGCCATGATTCCGGCCGTCCGCGCCACCTCCAGCGGATCGCCTTTGGGATTTTTTGGCAGCGCCCGCAGCACTTCGGGGCTCATGAGAACGAAAGCGCTCGCCTCCGCTTCGCGCGCTGTTCGCGCCTTGGCCGAGACATCCACCATGCGAGCCTGGCCTCGCGCATCGTAGTGAGACAGCCGGGAAGATTTCTTCGCCATCATCAACAGGTTATCGTATCCGCCTCGCTTGGCGGGGGTAGATTCTTAAGGTGGGGCCGACCTGCGCTCGGCTGGGCGGACGAATGCGTCCGCCCCCACGCGTCCGCCCCTACGCGAGACATCTTCTCTGCGGCTTGTTATCGCATCAATAGCGGCACCCACTCCCCTGCCTCGATTCGCTCGCGGTCCGGAGGAATCACTACATAACAGTTCGCCCGAGCCAGGGCTGCAATGTCGCCCGATCCCTGCCAGCGCGCCAGTTCCACCTCGGCATTCTCAAACTCTCCCGAAAGCACGGCTGGAAGAAATCTCTTGAGGCCAGTCTTGGTGCGGATTTCCGATTTCAGCCGCGCCCGAAGAAAGAGCAGAGGTTGGGGCGTCATTCCCGCAAGCGCCTCAATCATCGGCCGGGCGAACAGTTCGAAAGTCACCATTGTGGATACCGGATTGCCGGGCAGCCCAAAGAAATATTTCTTAGGTGGGGAGGGCGGCCTCTCCCGCGCTGACGGCGAGTTCGTTGAAGGCACGCGGGCGAGGGCGCCCGCTCCACACGAACCGAATACCACCGGTTTGCCTGGCTGAATCTGCGCTCCCGTAAAATAAAATTCCGCCTTAAGTTGCCCCAGCACCTGCTCCACCAGATCGTACTTACCCATGGAGACGCCGCCGGTCAGCAATAGGAGATCGCACTCCAATCCTTCTTCGATCAGAATGCGAAGCCGTCGCCGCTCGTCGGGAGCGATCGCAAGCCGCACCGGCTCCGCGCCCGCAGCGGAAACCTGGGCGGCCAGGGAGTAGGAATTCGAGTTTCGAATCTGTGCCGGGCGGGGCGTCGCATCTATCTCCACTACTTCATCCCCGGTCGAAAGCACGGCTACGCGCGGCTTCCGGAAAACCGGCACGCGGCTCTTGCCGACGGATGCGGCAATGGCTATTGCCGCGTGATCCAGGCGGCGTCCGCGATCGAGCAGCAGTTGTGCGGCGCGCGCTTCCGTGCCCCGAGGAACAAAATTTTCACCGGCGGCGACGGCGCGCTGAACGTCTACGAATCCTCCGGCGAGCGGGCTCCATCCTAACGTCGCGTTTTGTGCAGGGTCGGGGTGAAACTCTTGTGCCGCAGAAGCCGTATGTTCCACCATCACCACCGCATCCGCCCCCGTCGGCAGAGAGGCGCCCGTCATGATCCCAACCGCCTGCCCAGGTCGAACTGTGCACGATGAAGGCTCCGGCCAGTCGCCCGCTTTCACCTCACCGACTATTTCCAGGCGCGCCGGAATCTTCGCGAGGTCTGCCGCGCGCACCGCATAGCCATCACGAGTCGCGCGATCAAAGGGAGGAAAGTCGCGATCCGCAACGATTTCCTCCGCCAGCACGCGTCCTAATCCGTCGAGCAGTTCTACCGACTCAGCTTGCGCCGGAGACACGCCAACCGCATGCACTTCGACCAGTCGTCGCGCCTGTTCGAAGCTGACAATTCCCGCTGTGGAAGCGATGGAGGACATGCACGGATGATACCCCTGCGGCTTCTTAGCGGGCGAGTTCCTGGCCCAGGACGGTGGCATTGCTGGCGAAGCAAAGGCCGGTTTCGAGATCGACCAGTCCGGCGCGGACCAGTTTCGCGATCTCGCCATCGAAGTGCTGCATGCCTTCGTTGCCGCTGGCTTTGATGGCATCGAGCAGGGTGCGGCCGGGACGCTCGCCTTGTTCGACGCAGTCGCGAGTGCGCGAGTTGGACTTCAGTATTTCTACTACCGGGATGCGGTCGCCGCCGTCGGTGCGCGGAATCAGCCGCTGCGCGATGATGTAGCGGAAAGTTTTGGCCAGACGCTCGCGCACCGATTGCTGCTCGGCCGTTGGGAATGTACCGACAACGCGCTCGACTGTCTTCGAGGCGTCGACGGTGTGCATGCTGGAAAGGACGAGATGGCCGTTTTCGGAGGCTTCGAGAAGAATCTCGAGGGTCTCGCGGTCGCGGATTTCTCCGACCATAATCACGTGCGGAGCCTGACGCAGAGCGGCTTGCAGCGCCATGGCAAAATTCGGCGTGTCGCTATGCAACTCGCGCTGATGCACCGTGGATTTTTTGTGCTTGTGCAGAAACTCGATCGGATCTTCGACCGTCAGCACGTGATAGCAATACTGGATGTTGATGCGGTCGATGAGAGCGGCGAGCGTCGAAGACTTGCCCGATCCGGTTCCGCCGGTCACCAGAATGATTCCGTTGCGGACTTGGGCGGCCTCTTCCAGTTGCGCGGGAAGGTGGAGCGAATGGAAAGTGGGAATGACGGTAGGAATGACGCGCATGACAATCGCACAGCTTCCGCGCTGAATGAAGACGTTGACGCGGAAACGCGCCATTCCAGGCAGTCCGTAGGAGACGTCGCAGGAGCCCTGCTCGCGCAGCGTGTTGATGGCCTGTTTGTTGTTGCCGATCAGATCGGCCGCGATTCGGCGCGTGTCATCGGCGGAAAGGCTTTTGCTGCCCGGAATCTCTACCGCGTTCAGTTGACCGTGAATTTCGACCTGCGGCGGACGGCCGGGCGAAAACATCAGATCGCTGACTTTTTCCGAGGTGCGCAACATTCCAGCGAGCAGAACCGGAGTTGGAATCGAGTCGGTTCCGCTGATGCCCTCGAAGGCAATCGCAATCGGGGAATTCCCCGTAGCCGCCATTCCACACACTCCCAAGATTAAGGATCAGTATTGACGCCACAGGGGAGAAACCGAGGACGAAGAGTCTATGCCATGAATGTAGCGCGAATGTGAGGAAGAGCGAAGGACAACTAGGTCATAGACCTAGGTAACTGCAGTACCTAGCATCCAGTACCCAGCAGAACCACGGGCGTCGAGAACTGGGTACTGGCAGCTAGTGTCGTGTCTCGGAAATTCGCAAAGCAAAATACATAGGTCCTTCGCTTCGCTCAGGATGACAACTCTTGTCGTTTTACTTCGCTTTTTTCTTGGTTCCGAAGCCGGTTTCTACGGGCGCACCGATGCTCGCCAGCAGGTCTTTGGCATTTTGGGCGTAGCGGCCTGTCGGAGCCAGTTCAAGATACTTCTGGAAAGCTGCAGCTGTACCCTCTGGCGCAACCGTCTTGCCGTCCTTTCCGACGGTCATCTTAGCGAGCAAGTTCAAGCCCTTCTGGTAGTACGCTTCGGCTTTGGTGGGATCGGCGGCAATCACTTTATCCCATACCGCAATCGCTTCGTCCGCCTTGCCCGCGTTGGTCAGGACTGCGCCGGTGTTGAACAGATACGAACCGGCATGCGCGGGATCCAGAGTGGCAGCCTTGTTATAGTTGGAGACGGCATCATCGATCTTGCCCGACTTGGAATAAACCTCGGCAAGGTTGTTATAGTAGGCAGCCAACTTCTGGTTATTGTCAGCCTCTTTCTGAGCGGTTTCCGAAGCGGTGCGCAGGTCGATGGCCTTCTGGTAATCGGCGGCGGCCATTTCGAAACGCTTTTGCTTTTCGTTGGGATCGGTTTGCTTGGGCGCCGACATGCGGTAGGCGTCGGCCAGCTTGAACCAGATGAGATCGCGGGTGCTGTCGATCTGGTTGGCTTCCGTCAAGGTGGTGATGGCGGTTTCGTAATCGCCGGCACTGGAAGCTGCGTTAGCGGCGTTCAGCTTTTCGTTAAGCGTGCCCACCGTCTTCTTTTCAGCTGCGGCTTTGGAGTTGGCTTCGTTCACCTTCGCGGCTTGTTCTGGAGTCATCCCCTGCCCGGCTGTGGCGGAGTGCTCTTTCTTCAAGTCGAAGTCCTGCGTGGTTTCGTCCACGCTGACGGGGATGCCCTTGAAGTAGAAGAGTTGCTTGCCGTCTTTGTACAAAGTGACGTCGTAGCGCCCGGGATTGATGCCGAGCGAGAAATATTCGCCCTTGTTATTGGTCTTGAGGCTGTACTTGTGGCCGGTGTCGGTCGAAACCCACTCCACTACGGCGCCGGCGATGGGCTTGCCGTCGTCGTCTTTGCAAACTCCCTTCACACTGCCCGTGATTTGCGCGAACGCGAGTGGAGCGATGAGCCCCAGGGCAAGGACCAGCAGCAGGGGAAGGATGAAATATTTCCTCATGATTGTGCCTCCCGGCATTCCATCTGAATTTAAGACCGTTTATGACACAACAATTTACCGCAGGCGGGCGGCGGCTTCCGCGTACGGAATGGGATCCTCAGCGCCCACTTCGCGAAAGGCGCGCAGGCGGAGCAGACAACTGTCGCAGACTCCGCAGGCGCGATCCTCACGCTGATAGCATGACCACGTTAAATCGAACGGGGCACCCAATTCAAGGCCAAGCGTCACAATTTCGGCCTTGTGCATGGCAATCAGCGGTGTCACCACCCGGATGGTGCCTTCGCGAGTGCCCGTTTTCACGACTTGATTGAACGCTCGATAATACTCCGGACGGCAATCGGGGTAGCCGGAACTGTCGGGCTCAACCGCTCCAATGTAGACTTCTTCGGCTCCCAGAACCTCAGCCCAACTGACGGCGACGGCGAGAAAGTGCGCGTTGCGAAAAGGGACATAGGTCACAGGGATGTTGACAGGAGTGCTGGCGTCGATGGGCTGCGCTTCGGGAACGGCAATGCTGGAATCGGTCAGGGCCGATCCGCCAATGGCGCGCAGCGCTTCGTTGCGAACCAGTAATCGGTCACGAATCTGGAGGCGGTCGCAGATGTTTTCGAAGGCACGCCGTTCGCGCTGTTCGGTGCGTTGGCCGTAGCTGACGTGGACGGCAGCGGCCTGGTGATCGCGTGCCGCCAGTGCCGCGCATACGCAGGAATCCATGCCGCCGCTCAGCAGAACCACGGCTCGACTCTGTGGGATTGAGTTCGATGTCATCACAAGCCCGCTCAGAATCCTGGATCTCTTCTTTCTAATTTTATGCCAGGCTGACGGAATTCAACTCCTTCTTCAAAATTCGCGTCACGAAGACCCCACTAAAGGCGGATTTCCTATGGTCGCCAGGGCTTTTCTTCCCACTTGTTACCGACTTGATTCGTAACAATGGAGATTCGACGGCTACGAGTTTGCTAAATGCGCAGACGCTGGAGCTCGAATGGCTCTGCTGACGTCCGGACGGATTGGCCGCAGTGGAAGGAGTAGGGGTGCTTCGACTGCGGTTGAGCTTCGCGTTTGCGAAGCTCGATCCTCGCTCAGCATGACAGGAGTTCGGGGATGTTAACAGAGCCCGCTTGAATCCAGGTTTCACCATGATTTCTCACCGCCGCGGGGAAGCGGTGGGCAATCCTCCCTCGTAGTACGGCTCAGAACCGGTCTCGAGCGTTTTTCCATTTTCGCTGAAGATGGGGATGCGGAGGATGCCGGCGCGCTGGAGGGCGAACTGCAGAGTGGTTGCGAGCACTCCGAGGCCATATTGCACGCTGCGGTGGAAATTGATGGAGGAGGCTTCCTGAAAATACTTGGTGGGGCAGGACACTTCGCCGATGCGGAAACCGAAATAGACGCATTGGGCAAGCATCTGGTTATCGAATACGAAATCGTCGCTGTTCTCGCGCAAAGGCAAGCGGGTGAGTACGTCGCGGCTGAAAGCGCGATAACCGGTGTGATACTCCGACAACTTGACGCGCAGGAAGAGGTTCTCAAAAGCTGTAAGCAGGCGGTTGGCGACGTATTTGTAAAGCGGCATGCCTCCGCGCAACGCGGTACCGCCGAGGATGCGGGAACCGAGAACCACATCATAGACCCCATAGGCAATCATGCTTGCCATGGCGGTCACCAGCAACGGCGTGTACTGGTAATCGGGATGCACCATGATGACTACGTCGGCGCCGGCGGCTAATGCTTCACGATAGCAGGTCTGCTGGTTGCGACCGTAGCCGTAGTTGCGGTTGTGAGCGAAGGTCTGCAGGCCGAGCCGGTGGGCGACTTCGAGGGTACGGTCGGAACTGTGGTCGTCGACCAGAATGCGAATGTCGACGAGGTCGGGTAATTCCCGAACCGTCGCTTCCAGCGTTTTTTCCGCATTGTAAGCGGGGAACACGACGGCAATGCGTTTGCCGTTCACCATGCAGTGTTTTCCTTTGATTGGGCTGGTTGAATGATAAATGGAAAGGTCGACGATTGCTCGTGGGGGCGAATGATTCTCGCAGGACTTTGAGGTGGCTGGGTTGGTAGACTAACGAACAGCCCCCGCTACGGGGCGAAGCAAGAAATATGCCTTCGCGTACTCTGTTTGAAAAAATCTGGGATGCGCACGTGGTGGCTGCTCCGGAAGGGCAGTCGGCGCTGCTCTATATTGATTTGCACCTGGTGCATGAAGTGACGTCGCCGCAGGCCTTCGACGGGCTGCGCGTCTCGGGAAGAAAGGTGCGGCAGCCTCTGCGCACGGTAGCTACCGTCGACCACAATATCCCGACGACTCCGCGGGGGTTGCCAATTACCGACCCGATTGCGGCGAAGCAGATCGAAGCGCTGCAGAAAAATTGCCGCGAGTTTGGCGTTCCATTGTTTGATATGGACTCGGCGGAACAGGGAATTGTGCACGTCATCGGCCCGGAACTGGGCATCACTTTGCCGGGGATGACGATTGTCTGCGGCGACAGTCACACTTCGACACACGGCGCGTTCGGAGCGCTGGCGTTTGGCATTGGAACGTCGGAAGTGGAACACGTCTTGGCCACGCAATGTCTACCACAGAAGAAACCGAAGACAATGCAGATCCACGTCGCTGGAAAACTTGCGGAGGGCGTGACGTCAAAGGATCTGGCGCTGGGAGTTATCGGACAGATTGGAACTGACGGGGCAACCGGATATGTGATCGAGTACGCCGGGGAGGCGGTGCGCGGATTGTCGATGGAAGGGCGCATGACGCTGTGCAACATGAGCATCGAAGCCGGCGCGCGAGCGGGGCTGATCGCGCCTGATGAAACGACGTTCGCATACGCCAGCGGCCGACGCTTTACACCTAAAGGAAAAGACTGGGAGGCAGCAGTTGCGTATTGGCGAACGCTGGCCACTGATCCCGGAGCCAGGTTCGATCGGGTGATTGAGATTGACGCTTCATCGCTCGCGCCCTTTGTGACTTGGGGGACGAACCCAGGAATGGTGGTGGCCGTGAACGCGCGTGTTCCCGAGTTGAAAAGCTTCGTACAAGAAGCGGACCGGCGCGCGGCTGAACAGGCGCTCGCGTACATGGGGCTCGATCCTGGAACGCCGATCGAAACGATCGCTGTGGATCGTGTGTTCATCGGATCGTGCACCAACTCACGGATCGAAGATTTGCGGGCGGCGGCGCGGGTGGCGAAGGGGCAACGCGTAAACCCGAAGGTTCGCGCGATGGTGGTGCCGGGGTCGCAGGCCATCAAGCGCGCGGCCGAGCAGGAGGGATTGCACCGTATTTTTCTGGATGCGGGATTCGAATGGCGCGAGTCGGGATGCTCGATGTGCCTGGGCATGAATCCGGACATCCTGCAGCCGGGGGAGCGCTGTGCATCGACCAGCAACCGCAATTTCGAAGGACGGCAGGGGCGCGGAGGACGCACGCATCTGGTGAGCCCCATGATGGCGGCGGCGGCCGCGATTGCGGGTCATTTTACCGATGTAAGGAATTGGCGATTTAACTGAGCTGCAAAAGAAAACTATGCAATCGTTTGGCAAGCACACTGGCGTCGTTGTCGCGCTCGACAAAGTGAATGTGGACACTGACCAGATTATCCCCAAGCAGTTTTTGAAACGCATCGAGCGCACGGGGTTTGGCCAATTCCTCTTCTACGATTGGCGCTTTGTGGGTGACGGTGACGCACGCAAAAAAGCCGGCGATTTTGTGCTCGACGAGCCGCGCTACGCGACGGCTTCTATTCTTGTCGCAGGGAAGAACTTCGGCTGCGGGTCGTCGCGCGAACATGCCGTCTGGGCGCTGGCCGATTTTGGCTTCCGGGTGGTGATCGCATCGTCATTTGCCGACATTTTCGCCAACAACAGCCTGAAGAATGGCCTGCTGACGGTGCGGCTTAACGAAGCGCAAGTGGCCGAGATCATGCGGTTCTCCAAAGAGATCGAACATTACCAACTGACAGTCGATCTGGAAAATTCGCGGGTGGACGACGGACGAGGATTTGCCGCGACGTTTCCGATGGACGAATTCTCGCGTCATTGTCTGCTGCATGGGCTGGACGATATCGGACTTACGCTCGAACACGAGGCGCGGATCGCGGCGTATGAAGCAGAACATCCCGTGCGCGCGGAAATGAAGTCGATTCTGGCGGTTTGATCCGAATCTAGTGTGAGAGCACAACGGTGGGCGACGGACCCCAGCCCGTCCACGGTCAACTGGGCGATCGGGTAGGGGCGCGGTTTGAAAAATTTGCCGTCCCTCAGCGGCTAAAGCCGCAATGAAAATGCGATGCTTACGGCACGGCTGAAGCCGTGCCCTTTCAAAGCCGCTTCAAACTGCATCACTGGCGACGACCAATCCTTCTGACGCGAACTCCTGGTACGTTGTACACTTTCCAGTTTGAACTCTAGCGCGGTGTTGGGTCACACCCTCACGCTAATTGGAGCGCATTCGTGAAAAAGCTTTTTTTCGTCTTCACTCTCAACCTTT